>ERZ773239.148-NODE-148-length-84194-cov-11.322799_pt1 | contig 84194 bp, 71 predicted proteins | sample MGYA00580521_ERZ773239 | MGnify/ENA primary metagenome ERZ773239 (study PRJEB29015, sample SAMEA2737801) | human gut metagenome | biome: human gut; feature: human-associated habitat; material: faeces | place: China | collected 2012 ... | reverse complement strand
TGCTGTACTGTGACCATCTGTTTCTAAGTGTAATCTTTCATTTGGAAAAATCGGTGTAAGATCTTCAAAATTAGGTCGTCTTATTGATTTATCAGGTGTATCACCGTTTACACTTTTTACATAAAGCAAAGCATTAAACTTTTCATTATCCTTTGATGCTCTTACGTATCCTGTTACAAGGTCACCTGTTTTTATATTAAACCTTCTTATCTGTGTCTGAGATACATATATATCTCCTGCACCCGGGAGAAAATTTTCTGTCCTTAAAAAACCGTATCCGTCAGTCATTACCTCAAGAACACCTTCTTGGACAATTTCATTCTCAGACGGTTCTCTCTGCTCCCTCTGCTCTCTTGGTGTATATTGTTTATATTCTTTATTTGTTTTGCTTTCGTAATTTTCTTCTTTTATTTCCGCTCCTGTTTTTGTTTCCGGCTTTTCTTCTGTTTTTTCTTTAAACTCATTTGAGATGTTTTCATTCTTATCTGATTCGGTATTTTTACAAGCTTTTTCTTCTTTGCCGTTTAAATTTTTTATGGCAGAGTTTATTCTTTCAATAAGCTCGCTCTTTTTTGCCGTACCGATTCCTTTTATGTTAAGCTCTTTAGCCATTTCTTTTAACTGAACAAGAGTATTTTTTTCTGTAGCTTCCTGCATACCGCCCTCCGATTAATTTTTAGGTATTTTAAGTACCTGACCTATCTGTATGCTTGAATTTTCAGTAAGTCCGTTTGCTTCCAAAATCTTTTTGTACCCTGAAAAATTGCCATAAACTTTATTGCTTATACCACTTAATGTGTCACCCGAAACAACTGTATATGTATCATACTGACCGCTGCCGGCAGAAGTATTTTCTCCGCCGTTTGCGTCTGAGGTTGTGTCATCTGTAAGTGATATTCCGTTCTTTGTAAGCTTTTCTTCAAGTGCAACAATATTAAGTTTAAGCTGTTCGTTGTCCTGCTGAAGCTGTTCAAAGTCAGTTACTTTCTGCTGTGCTTCTTCCAGTTTTGCGGAAAGAGTGAGATTTCTTACAAAAAGAATTACAAAAAGAATTATTATAACAGCGGATTGATGAAAACAGATATAAAAGAAAGCAAAGATGGTTTTGAAGTCATCATTGATCTGCCGGGATTTAAGAAAGACGAGATAAAAGCTGAATTAAAAGACGGATATATGACAATCACTGCCGCATCAGATAAAGACAATAAAGTAGAAGATGAAAACAGCAGATATATATGCAGAGAGAGAGTATATTCAAATTGCAGCAGAACATTCTATGTAGGCAAAGAACTTACACAGGAAGATATAAAAGCAAAATTTGAAAACGGTGTGCTTACATTAAATGTACCAAAGAAAGAAGCATTACCGCAGAAAGAAGAAGACAAATATATCTCAATTTTGTAATAGATATAAGATTGGATAATATATTCAGGATTGTCAAAAAGAGGTTCTGAATGTATATCTTAATATATCTTCGTATTTTAAAATTGTACTATCATATATTAGATAAAGGTGATGGAAGGAGCGGTAAAGAATCGCTCCTTTTAAAATTGAAACAGGTTATTGCGAAACTGCTTATATGCACAAGTAACATAACATATAAGCAGTTTGGCAATTACCGGAAAATGAGAAAGGAGGAGTTTCTTATGGCTGCAAAGCAGGATTATTATAAGGTTCTTGGAATAGACAAAAATGCTGATGATAAGACGATAAAAAAAGCATATCGTAAGCTGGCAAAGAAATATCATCCTGATATGAATCCGGGAAATGCGGCGGCTGAACAGAAGTTTAAGGAAGTCACAGAGGCATACAATGTACTTAGTGATGCTGAAAAAAAGAAACTTTATGATCAGTTTGGTCATGCTGCATTTGAAGAGGGATTTTCACCGGGAGGCGGTCAGTCTTATAACGCAGACGGAATGCATAGAGAGTATCATTTTACGGGAGATGCATCGGATATATTTGGTGACATATTTGGCGATTTGTTTAATGACGGTCACTTTGGAGGCAGTGGAAGTTTTGGTGGTCATGGCAGCTTTCGTGAAAGCGGAGATTTTGGAGGATATGACGGATTTTCAGGAGCACATTTTTACAGTACAGGAGGTCAGGAATCGGGATTTGGTTATGATATGAGAGGCGATGATGCAGAGGCAGACATAGAAGTAACATTTGATGAGGCTGTATTTGGATGTGATAAGGTGATTACTTTGCATAATGGCAGTACAGGAAATGAGCAGTCGCTAAAAGTTCATATACCGGCTGGAATTGACGACGGAAACAGTATAAGACTTAAAGGGAAAGGTCATCCGGGTATAGGAAAAGCAGAGGACGGAGACTTATTCCTCAGGGTTAAAGTAGGTAAAAAAGCGGGTTATGAGAGAAAAGGGCAGGATATATATACAAAAGTAAATGTGCCTTACACAACGGCAGTTCTTGGTGGACATGTGCGTGTTCACACTCTTTATGGCGATGTAGAGTGTAAGATAAAAGAGGGAACGCAGTACGGCACGAAGATACGCCTTAAGGGAAAAGGTGTTGTATCTAAAAAGGATGGAAAGACCTATGGTGACCAGTATGTCACGGTAGGAATAGAAGTGCCAAAACACATAAGCAGGAGTGCACGGGATAAACTTATGGAATACCGCAATTTATGTAAAAATACTGCATAATATGTGAAGATTTTGGTTAAAATACACATAAGGAATAGCATTAGAATTAGAAAAATAATGTTTGATTGGCTTAGAGAAAGCAATACATATCTGAAAAAAAGGATTGTATTGCTTTTTTTTTGAATAGGAAAATGCTCGTAAAGTAGTGTGATGCCATTTTTTTGATGGTTTATAAATGGTAAATATTCACTCTGTAAAAATAAATATGGTAAAAGTGCATAAAAAAGCGTCTAAAATGAGCATAATAATAATACAAATTTGTGCAAAGTGACAAAAAGCACAAAATTTAAAAAAAAATATTGCAATTTTTATCTAAATGTTATATATTTTAGTTACAACGAAATGGAAACATTTCCAGAAACATTTCCAAAACCGTTTCCATGAGAAAGTAAAGTATTTTAAAGTTATTTAAAATATAAACAGTGGAAACAACAATATTATAATTTAGGAGGATATTTATGAGAAAGAAAGGACTTGTAGCATTTGGACTTGCAGCAGTCATGACAGCATCAGCACTTACGGGCTGTGGCGGTGCAAGTGATAAAAAGGACAGTGGTAAGAAAGAAGCTAAAGGAACAGTTTATTACTTAAACTTCAAGCCTGAAGCTGATGCACAGTGGCAGGAACTTGCAAAGCTTTACACAGATAAAACAGGTGTTAAGGTGAATGTAGTAACTGCAGCAGCTAACCAGTATGAGACAACATTAAAGAGTGAGATGGGTAAGAGCGAAGCACCAACATTGTTCCAGGTAAACGGACCGGTTGGACTTGCATCTTGGAAAGATTATTGTTATGACCTTAAGGATTCTGATATTGCAAAACAGGTTACAAGTGATGATTTCTTATTAAAAGATGGTGATGCAGTTGATGGTATCGGATATGCTATAGAATCTTATGGTATCATTTACAACAAAAATCTTTTAAAGAAAGCCGGATATACACAGGATGACATAAAGAGCTTTGATGATCTTAAGAAAGTTGCAGAAGACATAACAAAGAGAAGCAAAGACCTTGGATTCTCAGCATTTACATCAGCAGGTATGGATGGAAGTTCAGATTGGAGATTCAAGACACATCTTGCAAACCTTCCTATTTATTATGAGTATCAGGGGGATGGAATCGAGAATACAGATGCCATCAAGGGAACATATCTTGACAACTATCGCAATATCTGGAATTTATATATTAACAATTCCACAACAAGCTCTAAACAGCTTAGCACAAAGACTGGTGATGATGCAGTTGCAGAATTTGTTACAGAGAAAGCAGTATTCTATCAGAATGGTACATGGGCATACTCAGATATAGCAGACCTTGGAGATGATAATCTTGGAATGTTACCTATCTATATTGGCGCAGACGGAGAGGAAAATCAGGGACTTTGTACAGGTACAGAGAACTACTGGTGTGTAAATAAGAAAGCATCAAAAGAGGATATTCAGGCAACACTTGATTTCATGAACTGGTGTGTAACAGATGATACAGCAGTAAAATGTATGTGTGGTGCAGCAGGAGCTATGCCATCAGGACAGGATGGAATGGGATTTGTTATTCCGTTTAAAAAGAACCTTACTTCAGATAATCCGCTTGTAAACATTGCAAACGATTATGTAAAACAGGGTAAAAAACCTGTAACATGGAACTTTACAACTATGCCATCTGAGAAGTGGAAGAATGACCTTGGTTCTGCACTTACAACATATGCTTCTAAGCAGACTGATGCAAACTGGGATCTTGTAAAGAAAGCATTTGTAGATGGCTGGAAGAAAGAAGCAGCAGCTGCTAAGAAATAAATGCCGGAATGGTAATAGTTTAGTTGTTAAATTGCGGTATAGACCGTGAAGTGACATGATAGAAATTATAGGCGGGGAAACGGTAAAAAGTTTCCCCTCTATTAAAAATGAGTTATTGTTTGCATAAATAGTAGTGTAAGTAATGACAATAAGGGAACAAATATTAATAAATCAACTGTATTTTGGTTACTGTTCACAGGACAGTGAGCGGCAATGCATTTTGTGCTATGCACAGTGGAATGTGCAGAAATGAGGATTATTATGGAAAAAGCAATAAGAAAATACTGGCCGGTATTTGTGCTTCCTACTATGGCAGCATTTATGATAGGATTTATCGTGCCATTTATCGAAGGAATTTATTTATCATTTTGTAAATTTACCACTATCAAGGATGCTGATTTTGTGGGAATAGGCAATTATATCGAAGCATTTAAGGATACGACCTTCCCTCATGCATTTGGATTTACGGCAGTATTTGCGATAGTGACGCTTGTACTTGTTAATGTTCTTGCATTTGCACTTGCACTTGCACTTACACAGAAAATTAAGGGAACTAATATTTTTAGAACAATATTCTTTATGCCAAACCTTATTGGCGGTATTGTACTTGGATATATATGGCAGCTTATATTTGATGGTATATTCAGTCATTTTGATATGGCATTAAAACTTAATGCAAAATTAGGATTTTGGGGTCTTGTAATCTTAATCTGCTGGCAGCAGATAGGTTATATGATGATAGTTTACATAGCTGGTCTGCAGGCAATACCTGATTCATTAAGAGAAGCTGCTATGATTGATGGTGCAAACGCTTGGAAGAGACTTTTCCATGTAACTATTCCAAACATGATGCCATCGATAACAATATGTACATTCTTAACAATAACAAACTCATTCAAACTCTTTGACCAGAACCTTTCACTTACGGGTGGTGAGCCGCTTCATAAAACGGAGATGCTTGCATTGAATATTTATGATACATTCTATGGAAGAGTTGGATATGAAGGTGTAGGTCAGGCTAAGGCAGTTATCTTCTTCCTTGCAGTAATAGTTATCAGTATGTTACAGCTTAGACTTACAAGAAGTAAGGAGGTGCAGCAGTAATGAAAAAAGTAAAAGGAATTTTGGCTACATTATTATTTACGGTTATTTCAATTATATTTGTATCACCAATTATTGTTGTATTGATGAACTCTTTCAAGAAAAAGACATTTATCAATCTTGAGCCTTTTAAACTGCCGACATCAAAGAATTTTGTCGGATTGGAGAACTTTAAAGAGGCAATAACAAAATATGAATTTATTAAGGCTGTCGGTTGGACTGTATTTATTACGGTAGGCGGTGTAGTTCTTATTCTTGTGTGCTGTTCAATGTGTGCATGGTTTATCACAAGAGTACAGACAAAGATTACAAAAGCAATTTATCTTCTTTGTGTATTCTCAATGGTAATTCCATTCCAGATGGTAATGTTTACCTTATCAGGAACGGCAGATTCACTTGGACTTAATACACCATGGGGTCTTTTGATAATATATCTTGGATTTGGTGCAGGTCTTGCGGTATTTATGTTCTGCGGATTTGTAAAATCAATTCCTATTGAAGTTGAGGAGGCAGCTATGATTGACGGCTGCAGTCCTATAAGAACATTCTTCAGCGTTGTAGTACCAATGATGAAACCTACTCTTATATCTGTAGGAATACTTGAGGCAATGTGGATTTGGAACGATTTCCTTCTTCCATATCTTACACTTGATATAAAGAAATATAAGACAATATCAATTATCATTCAGTATATGAAGGGAAGTTACGGAAGAGTTGATATGGGTGCTATTATGGCTTGTCTTATCATGGCCGTTATCCCTGTTATAGTATTCTACTTATGCTGTCAGAAATATATTATCAAAGGGGTTGCAGCCGGAGCCGTTAAAGGTTAAAATACATTTTGCATGAAATATACTTTATCAGATGAAGTCACATGGTACTTTATCTGATAAAGGTGTTTTAGGGACTAAAAAGTTCTTAAATATCATGGAAATAAAAAAGTGAGGCAAATGTATGACTATAAAAGATATTGCCAGATTGTCAGGATATGGTATAGGGACTGTATCCAGGGTATTGAATAATCATTCTGATGTCAGTGACAAAGCAAGAGAAAAGATAATGGGAGTTATAGAAGAAAGTAACTTTCAGCCAAACAGTAATGCACGGCAGTTAAAGAGGCAGGCTGCGTCATCGCTTTCAATCATTGTAAAGGGAAATCAAAATATGCTGTTTGCAGATATTCTTGAGAAAATGCAAATGCTCCTTTCAAAAAATGGAGAAATTGCAGAAGTATCATATATAGATGAAGATGCAAACGAAGTGGAATGTGCACTTATGCTGTGTCGTGAAAGAAATCCTAAAGGAATTATATTTCTCGGCGGAAATCTTGATTATTTTGATGAATTTGAAGGAATAGATGTACCTTGTATTCTTGTTACAAATAGTGCCGGAAGTCTTAATATAAGTAATCTTTCATCGTTTTATACAGATGATGAGGCAGCAGCATATAAAGTCGGCAGTTATTTTATAAAAAAAGGTCATAAAAAGATAGGTGTTGTAGGTGGAATATTGTCGGCAACACAGATAAGTTCTCTAAGATATGCGGGATGTATTCGGAGTTTTCAGGAAAATAATATACCATTTGATGAGAAAAAAAGTTATGTGCAATGTCGATTTTCTATGGAGGACGGATATCAGGCAATGAAAAAACTTTTAAAGAATATGCCGGATGTTACGGCAGTCATTGCACTGAGTGATACGATAGCAGTTGGTGCGATGCGTGCAATATGCGATGCAGGAAAAAAAGTGCCGGATGACATATCGGTCATAGGATTTGACGGGATAAGTCTTTCAAATTACTGTATTCCAAGACTTACGACTATAAAACAAGACACGGAAAAAATGGCGAGAGAGGGAGTAGAGCTTATGTTGCGACAGATACATTACCCGGATGAAGGACGGGATGTATCTATACCATTTAAACTTCTTGAAAGAGAAAGTGTAAGAAATTTATAAGTATTAAAGTACATCACATAAAAAATATATATGAAATTGACATTATGATGTTATTGGACTTTGTATATATAACAGATAATGTTAGCCGACATATAGCGGGAACGTGTCGGTATTGTTATAGCGTAAAAATCATCACTGCCTATAACAGTTTTATATTTTGAAAGTGTAAAAGGAGGAAAATATTTTGAGAAAAGCAGGAATTTTAATGCCTATCACATCATTGCCATCACCTTACGGTATTGGAACAATGGGAGAGGCAGCAAGAGAATTTGTCCGCTTTTTACATAAGGCAGGACAATCATACTGGCAGATATTACCAATATGTCCGACAAGTTATGGAGATTCGCCGTATCAGTCATTTTCATCATATGCCGGAAATCCGTATATGATAGATCTTGATGAACTTAGTGAAGCCGGACTTCTTGAAAAAGATGAGTATAAAAATATAGATTGGGGCAGCAACCCGGAGAAAGCAGATTATGGTTTGCTATATAACAGGAGATTTGGAGTTTTAAGGAAGGCTGCCAAGACTGCAGAAGAAAAATATCAGACAGAGCTTACAGAATTTAGAAAAGAAAATCATAAATGGCTTTCTGACTATGCTTTATTTATGGCAATAAAAGACGAGCAAAATGGAGTATCATGGCTTGAGTGGCCGGAAATTCTTAGAAAAAGAGATAACAAAGCTCTTGCAGTAGAAAGAGAAAAGTTAAAAGATGAGATAAAGTTTTGGGAATGTGTACAGTTTTTATTCTTTACACAGTGGAAAAAGTTAAAAGCTTATGCAAATGAAAATGGAATTAAAATAATTGGTGACATTCCTATTTATGTATCAAGTGACAGTGCAGATGTTTGGGCAAATCCCGAACAGTTTCAGCTTGATGATAATCTTATGCCGATAAGTGTGGCAGGATGTCCGCCTGATGGATTTTCAGCAGATGGTCAGCTTTGGGGTAATCCTTTGTTTAACTGGAAAGTCATGAAAGAACAGGATTATAACTGGTGGGTTGACAGAATAGCATATCAGACGCAGATATATGATATGCTTCGTATAGATCATTTTAGAGGGTTTGATGCATATTATTCTATCCCATATGGTGACAAAACTGCAAGAAACGGAGAATGGAAAGAAGGACCTGGAATAGATTTGTTCAATGTTATAAAAGAAAAACTTGGAGAACTTCCAATCATAGCAGAGGATCTCGGATTTTTGACGGATTCAGTAAGAAAACTTCTTAAAGATACAGGATTTCCGGGAATGAAAGTTCTTGAGTTTGCATTTGACAGCAGGGATACGGAGTCAGGATATCTGCCTCATCTCTATCCTAAAAACTGTGTTGTATATGCAGGAACACATGATAATGAGACAATTCTTGGATGGTTTGATACAATATCAGAAGAAGATGCAGAATATGCGAAGAAATATATGCGTCTTTCAGAAGCAGAAGGATATCATTGGGGAATGATGCGTACGGCATGGGCAAGCGTTGCGGATACGGCAATTATGCAGATGCAGGACATCCTCGGACTTGGAAAAGATGCAAGAATGAACACACCATCAACGCTCAGTGATAAAAACTGGAGCTGGAGATGCCTGCCGGGAGTGTATAATGATACGCTGGCAGATGTACTTCACCACGAGATGAAGCTGTATGGTAGAATTTAGGAAATTTACATTTCCCTCGTCATAGACGGTGTTATCCCATACTTATTTTTATAAAGCCTGTTAAAGTGCGACAGATTGTTGAAACCACAGTCGCCGGCTATCTCAAGCACGGTGTCCTCAGTGGTGAGCAGTCTGGTTCGTGCCTTTATCAGGCGAAAATCATTAAGATATTTAATAAAACTTGTTCCCATATGATTTTTAAAAAACTTCATAAAATGTGACGGGCTGTAATGACATATATCAGCTATCTTTTCAATCGGAATTTCTTCATTATAATGCTGTTCCATATAAGTAAGTATTTCTTTTATTTTATCCACCGATTTTTCTGATTTTTTATTAACTTCCGTTTTAGGCGGATGCCTTATCATAATGTGTATAAGTTCAAGCAGGCATGACTTGATGGCAAGCTGGTAGCCAAATTCTTTTTTATCACACAGAACATCCATAGTATTTATAATCTTCACAAAATGGGAATAAAAAGAATATCCCATATGCACATGAGTTACAATAGGAAAATCACCATTAAAAAAAGGCGTAAGATATTTGGACATGGTTATATCATTTGTCGCAAAACTGAGAAGTTCCTTTTTAAAAATAATATTTTCGTACTCAAGTTTATCACCGATAGCACAATCAATAGAATGGAGATTTTCAGGGAGAACCACAAGAATATCACCTGCCGATAGCTGATGCGTAGTAAGGTTAAGCGTAACTTTAGCCGAACCATGCTTGATAACAATAAGTTCCATATCATTGTGCCAGTGCAGGGGAACACTCGGAAAATCAATAGGGATAGAACATGGATAAGTATTAAATAAAAATTCCTCACTGGAATGGGCCTTTGTTTCATGGTATTTATTTTTTTCAATTTCATTCATATGTAAAACCTCCCAAAAGATAATTTGCACCATTTATGTACTGTTACACGGTGACAACATAGCGAAAGCGTGCCGACGGTATTATTTGCTACAGATACACAATCATCACAGCACATAACAGTTTCGCGTCCGTTAAAAAAATATCTCTAAATGATAGTATTGTATCATATCGTGCTAGGAAAAGACAAGAAGTACACTTACTAAAATGATATATTATAGTCACAAAGTTAAGAGAGTTGCCGCACATAAAAATGTGTCAGGTGACAGGAATTAAAAATTCACATTTTATTGTGAATAAGGATATGGATAAGAGATAGAGAATTTTATGTTACAAAGTAAACAACAATGCGTGTAAAATGGAGGATTATTATGGATATCAAAAACACTTTAGAGCAGAAGCTTGGAAAAAGTATTGCTGACAGCAGCAAACAGGAAATTTATGTTGCACTTTTAAATATCACGAAAGATATGTCAGAGGAAAAAGTGCAGGAGGACACAGGAAAGAAAGTTTATTATATTTCGGCAGAATTTTTAATAGGAAAACTTCTTTCTAACAATCTTATAAATCTCGGAATTTATGCTGATGTAAAGAAAGTCCTTGCTGACAACGGCATAAGTCTTGCAGAGATTGAGGAGATTGAGGCAGAGCCTTCACTTGGTAATGGTGGTCTTGGCCGTCTTGCAGCGTGCTTCCTTGATTCGATAGCAAGTCTTGGACTTAACGGTTCTGGTATTGGTCTTAACTACCATCTTGGATTATTCAAGCAGGTATTTGAGAATAATAAGCAGAAAGAGACTGCAAATCCATGGATTGAGGAGAATACATTCCTTAGAAAAACAGATGTGAGCTATCCTGTAAAATTTAAAGATTTTACTGTTCAGTCGAGAATGTATGAGATAGATGTGACAGGATATGACAACAGAACAAATAAACTTGAATTGTTTGACCTTGATACTGTAGATGATAGTATTGTAGGAGATGGAATTGATTTTGATAAGAAAGATATTGCGAAAAATCTTACATTATTCCTTTATCCTGATGACAGTGATGATGACGGAAGAAAACTCAGAATTTACCAGCAGTATTTCATGGTAAGCAATGGTGCAAAACTTATAATAGATGAGTGTAAGAAAAAGGGAAGTAACCTCCACGATTTATATAATTACGCAGTAATCCAGATAAATGATACACATCCTACAATGGTTATACCTGAGCTTATCCGTCTGCTTATGGAAGAGGGAATTGATATTGATGAGGCAATCGAGATTGTTTCAAAGACTTGTGCATATACAAACCACACAATTCTCGCAGAAGCACTTGAAAAATGGCCTATTTCATTCCTTAAGGAAGTTGTACCACAGCTTGTGCCTATTATAGAGGTGCTTGACGATAAAGTACGCCGCCGCTTTGATGATGAGAGTGTGGTTATCATTGACAAAAATGATACAGTACATATGGCTCATATCGACATTCATTACGGCTTCAGTGTAAACGGTGTAGCTGCACTTCACACGGAAATCCTTGAAAAATCAGAACTTAACAACTTCTATAAGATTTATCCTGAGAAGTTTAACAATAAAACAAACGGTATCACATTCAGAAGATGGCTTCTTCATTGCAATCCTGAACTTACAGACCAGCTCACAGAATGGATTGGTGACGGTTACAAAAAGGATGCAGAGGAACTTAAGAAACTTGAAAAATATCTTTCTGATAAGGATGCACTCGACACACTTCTTAAGATAAAAACTGATAACAAAGCAGATTTTGTTGATTATATAAAGAGAACTCAGAATATCACACTTAATCCTAATTCAATATTTGATATTCAGGTTAAGCGTCTGCATGAATACAAACGCCAGCAGTTAAATGCATTATTTGTAATTCATAAATATCTTGAGATTAAGAAAGGGAACATACCTGAGACACCAATCACAGTAATATTTGGTGCAAAAGCAGCTCCGGCATACATTATAGCAAAAGATATAATTCACCTTATCTTATGTTTGCAGGAGATTATCAACAATGATCCGGAAGTAAATAAATATCTAAATGTTGTTATGGTAGAAAACTACAATGTAACAATGGCAGAAAGACTTATTCCGGCGTGTGATATATCAGAGCAGATTTCACTTGCATCAAAAGAAGCAAGCGGAACAGGAAACATGAAATTCATGCTTAACGGAGCAATCACACTCGGTACTGAGGACGGTGCAAATGTAGAAATCCACCAGTTTGTAGGTGATGACAATATTTATATCTTCGGAGCAGAGAGTGACGAGGTAATAGCACATTACGCAAACTCTGACTATGTATCAAGAGATTACTATGAAAAAAATCCTGCACTCAAAGAGGCAGTTGATTTTATTACAGGTGATGCAATGCTTAAAATTGGTGATGAAACACAGCTTAACCGTCTTAAAAATGAACTTTTAAACAAAGACTGGTTTATGACATTCCTTGACTTTGACAGTTATGTAGAGACAAAGGAAAAAGCATATGCTGACTTTAACGACAGAGAGGCTTGGGCAAAGAAGATGCTTGTTAATATAAGCCAGGCAGGATTTTTCTCATCAGACAGAACTATTGCACAGTACAATGAGGATATTTGGAAACTGTAATTTAACACTATCATGAAAGTAGCAGATAGTATTACGAATATCAACTTGACTTGTAAAAAATGGGAACAAAATAGATTGCCGTAAGGCATAAAAAATATGCTTGAAATTTCTTAAATCAGAAGATGTACTGATGGGGGATTTTGGGCATATTTTTTGTTTTTTTGGAAATACTTATTTATGAATAATGTAATGACTGGATTTTACAGTAACACAAAATATGTGCAGTAGATTGGAGATTATCATGAATAAGAAAATTATTAAAACAGCTTCTGTTATCGCTGTCGGAGCGGGAGCAGCGGCTTTGTATAAGGCTAAGTTTGCAAAAGACAATGACTCGGACAGTGGTTCGTGCGGATGTAAAAATTCAAATGGAAAAGATGATGACAAAAAGTCAATGACAGATAAAGTTATTGAAAAATGGTGTCAGTATGTTGATGATAGTGATGGAAAGATTAAAAGCAAAAACAGAGGCAATGCTACAGATAATTATGAAAAATCTGACTATCAGAACACGGAGCGTGGAAAATACGATAAGAACAGCAAAGGCATTTACTATGCAAGCGGCAACTACGAAGCATTTGCAAGAGCTAAAAAGCCAGTCGGTATAGAGGAAAAATCGGCGTACATTGTGGGAAGTGGTCTTGGTGCACTTGCTGCAGCCTGCTTTCTTGTGAGGGATGCAAAGATGCCGGGAGAAAATATTCATATCCTTGAGGCACTTGATATTGCCGGCGGAGCGTGTGACGGTATAAACGATGCTTCGAGAGGATATATAATGCGTGGCGGTCGTGAAATGGAGGATCATTTTGAATGTCTGTGGGATTTGTTCAGGAGTATTCCATCTTTGGAAAATAAAGACGAGTCGGTTTTGGACGAATTTTATTATCTGAATAAAGAAGACCCAAATTATTCGCTTTGCAGGGTCACAACAGACAGGGGGAAAGATGCAGAACTTGGTGGAAAGTTTGGACTTAGCCGCAAGGGATGTATGGAGATTATGAGATTGTTCTTTACTTCCGATGAACAACTGTATGATAAAAAGATAGAAGATTTTTTTGATGATGAAGTGTTTGACTCAAACTTCTGGCTTTATTGGAGAACAATGTTCGCTTTTCAAAACTGGCACAGTGCATTGGAAATGAAACTCTATTTTAAGAGATTTATCCATCACATAGCAGGACTTCCCGATTTTTCAGCATTAAAATTTACAAGATACAACCAGTATGAATCACTTATAATGCCTATGCTTAAATATCTTGAAAATGCAGGTGTTTCATTTAAATTTAACACTGAGGTAACAAATGTTATATTTGACATTGACGGAAAGAAAAAGACAGCGAAAACTATTGAGTGTGTAGTGGCGGGCAAAAATGAAGAAATAAAACTTACAGATAATGACCTTGTTTTTATCACAAACGGAAGCTGCACGGAAAGTACAATATACGGCGACCATGAACACGCACCGACAGGTAGTGCAAAAATAAGAAAAAGCGGCTGCTGGAGTCTTTGGGAAAATATCGCAAGGCAGGACATTGCATTTGGAAATCCTGAAAAATTCTGTTCGGATGTTGAAAAGTCAAAATGGGAATCGGCAACCATTACAACATCGGATGAAAAGATAATTTCATATATAGAGAAGATATGCAAGAGAGATTCACGCTCAGGGAAAGTTGTCACTGGCGGAATTGTGAGCTGCAAGGATTCTTCATGGCTGCTTAGCTGGACGATAAACAGGCAGGGACAGTTCAAAAAACAGAAAAAGGATGAAGTATGTATATGGGTTTACGGTCTGTTTACTGATGCTGTCGGTGATTATATAAGAAAACAGATGAAAGACTGCTGTGGCTGGGAGATTGCGGCAGAGTGGCTTTACCATCTTGGAGTCCCTGTAAATGAGATTGATGAGCTTGCAAAAGAGCGCACAAACTGCATACCGACAATGCTTCCCTATATAACTGCATTCTTTATGCCGAGAAGGAAAGGTGACAGACCGGATGTTATCCCTGACGGAAGTGTAAATGCCGCATTTTTAGGACAGTTTGCCGAGACACCGAGAGATACGATATTCACAACGGAATATTCAGTAAGAACAGCTATGGAGGCGGTTTACGGATTGTGTGGAGTAGACAGGGCAGTACCGGAAGTCTGGGGCAGCACATATGATATAAGAGAACTGGTTGAGAGTTCGGTAAGACTTATGGATGGAAAGTCACCGCTTGACATGGAACTTCCAAAGCCGTTAAATATGGTGAAAAATGCGGTCTTAAAGAAAATTAAGGGAACAGATATAGAGAAACTTTTAAAAGAGCATGGTGTTTTGAATGAGGGATAGGTTTGAAATACTGTTTTGAGCGTATTAAGCATTTAGACTTCAAATGAAATGTTGTCAAATGTTATTGAAAAAGATATTTAGAAAAAGTGTGTAAGTATTATTTAGAGCAGCTTACACACTTTTTCTAAATTGTGTTACAATGAACACATTATTGTTCATCATGTGCAAAAAGATGTATTTGATTTATGGTACAATTCTAAATACCAGATGCTATTATATTGAAGCACGGACTAGAAATAACCGCCGTACTGATATAATAGTAGATTATAAAGGCAGAAGATTTATTATTGAGTTAAAAATCTGGCATGGAGATGAATATAACTCACGGGGAGAGAAGCAGTTGTTTGATTATCTTGAATATTATAAACAGGATAAAGGTTATCTGCTTAGTTTTAATTTTAATAAGAACAAAAAGACCGGGGTAAATGAGTTGGATTATAATGGTAAGAAGATACTTGAAGTAGTGGTATAAAAGAAGTAGAATACAACAAATAGTAAGATAAATCAGGAGGACTAAAATGAACAATACAAACGAACCAAAGTGGCTTGATAACGCAGTTTTTTATGAAATCTATCCGCAGTCATTCAATGACACAAATGCTGACGGTATAGGTGACATAAATGGTATTACGGAGAAACTTGACTACATAAAGGATTTAGGCTGTAATGCCATATGGATAAATCCATGTTTCAAATCACCTTTTGGTGATGCGGGTTACGATGTTGAGGACTATTATATGGTTGCACCGAGATACGGCACAAATGAGGACCTTGCAAATCTTTTCAAAGAGGCACACAAGAGAGATATGCACATACTCCTTGACCTTGTTCCGGGACATACTTCCGTGCAGCATGAGTGGTTTAAGCAGTCCATGAAAGCTGAAAAGAATGAGTTTACGGACAGATATGTATGGACTGACAGTATTTGGGAAGAACCACAGGGGATGGGCTGCATCAGAGGAATTTCAGACAGAGACGGTTCATGTGCAGTCAACTTTTTCTCACACCAGCCGGCACTTAATTACGGATATTATAAGCCTGAGCGTCCGTGGCAGCAGTCAATGGACGATGAGGGACCAAAAGCTACGCTTGAAGCAATGAAAGATGTTATGCGTTTCTGGCTTCAGATGGGTGCAGATGGTTTCAGAGTAGACATGGCAGGTTCACTTGTAAAAAATGATGAGGACGGAAAAGGAACGATAAAACTCTGGCAGAATGTAAGAGAATTTCTCGATAAAGAATTTCCAAATGCCGCTATGGTTTCTGAGTGGGGAGAGCCTGACAAATCACTTCAGGGCGGTTTTCATATGGATTTCCTTCTTCATTTCGGACCGTCACATTACAATGATTTGTTCCGCTGCGAAGAACCTTTCTTTTCATCAAGAGGAAAAGGTGATGTATCAGCCTTTGTAGAAAAGTATCTTGAAAATTATGAGAAATCAGAAAAGAAAGGTCTTATGTGTATTCCATCAGGAAATCATGATATGGGACGACTTTCACAGGAAGTAAAAGGTGATGAACTTAAAGTTGCATTTGCGTTCCTTTTATCAATGCCTGGAGCACCGTTTATCTATTATGGTGATGAAATCGGAATGAAATATGTAGAAGGACTTACATCAGTAGAGGGCGGATATGGAAGAACAGGTTCAAGAACACCTATGCAGTGGGATGACAGTTTAAATGCAGGTTTCAGTAATGCCAAGAAAGAAATGCTCTATATTGCACAGGACAGTGATGAAAATCGTCCGACAGTTAAAAATCAGGCGGCAGATGAAAATTCACTTTACAATGAGATAAAGAAACTCATAAAAATAAGAAAAGAACACACGGCACTCTTAAGCAAAGGTGAGATAGAATTCGTAGCAGCAAAGAAAGATACATATCCTCTTGCTTATGTAAGAAGCAGCGAAGATGAGAAAATCCTTGTTGTTATAAATCCGTCAGCAAAAGAAGTAACATTTGAATTTGACACAAAACCAGGAGAAACAATCTACAGCTTCGGCGGAAGTGTAGAAAGTGACGGCAAGACCGTAAAGGCATCAGGACAGACAGCAGCGTTTATAAAACTTGCGTAATGTAAAACTATCAGGGAAGCCATTTCTGATATGCTGCGACAGCAGCTGATAGTGTTATGGGTAAAAAGCAAAGCGGATTGTGAATATCCGCTTTACAAAATATTATAAACATCATAAAAAACTCGGACAAAGAATTTACCACATTCAATGTGGAAGTTTATTTGTCCGTTTTTTGTATGTTCATTTATTTACAACAGGTTTTTGTATGCTCAATTTCAGAATTAAACAAATTACTCTGTATAAAAGCAATTATAGTAAAAGTAACAGTTCAGCCTTTCATTTCTTACATTCATAAACCTGCCAGCGAGCTGTCAGTCGCTGCTTTGCAGCTTTTGTTTATTTACGCGAAAGCAAAGTGAGGATGGAACAAATAAATTTGTTCCATCTGAGCGTGCTCGCGAGGGCTTTGCCCTCATTTCAGAAATGAAAGGCTATTCTACCATAAAAAGGTACTTAACAATACAATGAACAAGCTCATTGTATTGCTAATTATCTTTTTATGGCTGAACTGTTACCAGTAAAAATAATTCAAATCATGTTAAAGTTGCATAAAAATTAAAAAAGTTGTATAATTGATATGTTGAAGTTACACAAAAATATTGATGATAATTTGTTCGATTTTCAAAAAAGAAAAAAGGGATTTTAGTGTGAAAAATACATATATGCAGGATTTTATTGTAGAAAAAATGATTTTTCACACACAAGATTTGTGTCTGTGCACACTTGACACAAACTTGATATGCAAAAAATGTGTGCAGAAATGAGGTATAATATGAAAAACATTAAAGTAAAGTTTAAAATGTTACTTATTATGACAGGGGTTCTTGTAATTTTGTTATTTGGGACTATATTTTCAGCCATATGCATGAAAAATCAAAACAACGAATCTATAGCTGAGATAGAGGGCAGTATAAGAAGTTCATATGATGACAGCATCAAATCGGAAGTTACGGCGGCAGTATCTGTCGCAAAACACTATTACGGTCAGTATAAGAGCGGGATTCTCACAGAACAGCTTGCTAAGAAAAATGCTGCTGATGAGATTCGTGATATGAGATACGGTGACAGCGGCTACTTCTGGGTAGATCAGTCTGACGGAACAAATGTAGTTCTTCTTGGAAGTGACACTGAGGGAACAAACCGTATGAATACAAAAGACTCAAAGGGGTTTACCATGGTTAAACAGATGATAGAGGATTCTGTTAAGAATAACGAGGCATATACCAACTATTATTTTCCTAAGGAGGGAGAGACAGAGCCTTCACCAAAGCGTTCTTATACATATTATTATAAGGAATTTGACTGGGTCATCGGAACAGGAAATTATACGGACGATATAGACAAAACAGTTGCGGTCAGACATGATGAACTGACAAAATATTCAAACAACATGACAAAAATCTATATTGCCGTAAATGGTACGATAGGAATTGTGCTCATTGCAATTATAATCCTTATAATCGCAAATATAGTTAAGCCGCTTGAAGCTATTGGCAGAGAGTTTGGTGTACTTGAAAGTGGTGACTTTACAAGCAAAATAGACGATAAGTATTTAAAAAGGAGAGATGACTTTGGTATTCTGGCAAACAGACTTGAGACTATGCGTGCAAATCTTTCAAGACTGATAGGTGATGTGAAAACAGGTGCAGGTGACATAAAGAATGTAGTAGGTGAGATAACAAATGATATGGGACTGCTTAATTCTGATATAGAGGATGTTTCTGCAACGACAGAGGAAGTTGCGGCATCAATGGAAGAAACGGCAGCTACGACAGAGAGTATAGATTCGATGTCGCATGAGATAGAGGATGCGGCAAAAAATATTGCATTGAGAGCACAGGATGGTGCAAATCATGTTGAACAGATATATAAGAGAGCAAAAGAAGGTAAAGAAAATGTGGCATCTATAAGACAGAAAGCAAGTCAGACAAAAAAAGCCATGAAGAGTGAACTTGAAAAAGCGATGGAGGATGCAAAAGTTGTAGACCAGATAAATGTACTTGCCGATTCTATCATGGAAATTACAGAACAGACAAACCTTCTCTCACTTAATGCATCTATTGAAGCAGCAAGAGCGGGTGAGGCAGGAAAAGGTTTTGCTGTTGTTGCAGACGAGATAAGAAAACTTGCTGAACAGTCAAAAGAAAATGTTGAAAATATACAGGGTGTGACGGATGCCGTAAAAAATGCAGTTGAAAATCTTAAGAGTGATGCACAGCAAATGCTTGAATTTGTTGAGACGGATGTTACTGACAGCTATCATAAATTTGATGAGCTTGCTGGATTTTATAATGAAGATGCGACAAGTGTAAACGAACTTGTATCAGATTTTAGTGCTACATCAGAAGAATTGCTGGCATCTATCTCATCAATACTTGATTCGATAAAGGGTATAAGCATTGCCACTGAGGAGAGTGCTAATGGAACGACGAACATAGCAAACAGGACTGTTTCGATTGCAGAAAGGTCTTCAGTTGTCAATGACAACTCAAAGACGGCAGAGGAGAGAGCGAATAAACTCAGTGAGGGAGTTGCTAAGTTCAAAATTTAGATATAGTGTAGATGCAGTTTAGACATAAACAAAACAATTTATTAAAATTTATGCTAAGATAGTATTGAAATTTAACCACAAAATAAAAGGACTTACAAAACTTATAGCCCAGAAGTACCGCCCCGGATTTGAAGAAGAAATGCAAAAGGAGATAGATTCTGAGCTACAGGCATTGTGTGTCATATGTATAGAGATAGAGCATATGACAGGAAAAGGGTCAAAGTATCTTGCACAGGAAAGAAATTAGTAGATATGAGTTTACGGACACTGCACAAGATAGGCATCCTTTCCGTCGGTTATGAGCATTTTGCTTTTAACGGCGGAGAGGTACATTTCTATATCTGAACGAAGTTCTTTTGGTATCGTAAATTTGATATATTTATGTGTGTCAAGGTTGCATAGACAGAATGTGTCAGGCTCCTCGAGGTCACCGAAAAGTACATAGTTTCCATTTGCATCAGCTATAGCTGCATCCTCTGATTTCATGTCAGGAATTGTGAAACTGTTTTTATTTGTTATATTGTAAACTTTCAATGATTTATTTTTTTCATTATATTTATAATTCCATAAGACATTTATCTCTCCATAATCCTTGTAAGTGTGTAGAGTTTTTCCGGTTGTGAGGTCTATAAGGTTTGTGCAAACCTGCTCACTGTATGTCTTTACATTATTTCCCGTGGAAATTACTAAGAGTGACAGTACATGATAATCGTCAATAAATTTTATCTGGCTTTCATGATTATATCCGTCTATTCCGGGGATTTTTATCTCTTTGCCTGTCGATGTATCTAAGGCGGTCCAGTATCCCTTAGCACGGTAATTAAATAATATCATTTTTCCGTTAGGAGACATTTTAGTGTTGCATATTTTGTTATCATCCGTAAATTTGTCTATTATTCCTGTTTTAAGGTTCAGCTTTGCGACACTGCTTTTTAGTATAGTATCACCTTTGACTTTTGAGAAATAGGCATAAACGGTATCACCGTCCATGACATAGTCTACACCATCTAAAGTTCCGGTCTGGTTAAATGCAAATATCTCTTTATTTATAACAGAATAATCAAAAGAAAAGCTGCTTCCATAATAAGTACCTGAAAATGTTTTTATCGCAAGTTTTGACAGACCATTATCCTGAATGGAATATACCTCGTCTACTATCTCGTCATCGCCATTTTTGTGATATTTGTATATGAAACTTTCTTTATCTCCGACAAGGTCGATATTTTTGCCAAGAGACAGATGGTTATTTTTGTCGGCTTTTATGTCTATGTTATTGTCAGGATTTGAAGCCGTACTCTGTCCGTTATCAGAAGAAATTTTGTCGGGTGCAGAAGTGTTAAGCTCGGCTTTTTGTATGTCTTGTTTTGAAAATGCCGTAAAAATCCAGTTGTGAAATTTGCCGGATGTTGCGGCAGCAGCACCAAATCCGACAGCAAGCACGAGTATAAGGATGGCGGCGGCATTTATAAGTTGGAGTCCTGTGAATGGCAGGCATCTTTTTATAAATGACGGTCTGTTGTTTGGTTTATCAGATTTTTCATTTCTGCGGAAATTTTTTCCCGGTGTTATTGCCGAACCATTTATTTCTTTTTGTTTATTATTAAAATTATTGGTCTGTTCATTTGTTGTTTCTTCGGTAAATTTTTCATCATATTTATTTGCCGTTTTTTCAATAAATTTTTTATCACAGTCATTTATCGTTTCTTCAATAAAACTGTCATCGCATTCATTTATCGCATTAAATAAATCTTTATCAGTCATAATAACCCTCCTTTATCAAATGAGATTTAAGTTCGCTGCGTATTCTTGAAAGCCGCATGGAAATTCCTGTTTCAGATATTTTATAATCTTTTGCGAGTTGTTTAACAGACTCCATAAACCAGTATCTTTTTATAAATAAGATGCGTTTTTCTTTTGGCAGCTTTTTCAAAAATACATTTATGGTTTCAATGAGCTGTTTTTGTTCTATCTGTTTTAAAGTATCATTATTTTTGTCCAGACAATCGTTGAGTTCGTCAAGTGACACCTCATATTCGCTTTTTCTCTTGCCTGCCGAATTGTATTCGTAGCGTTTAAGAGAAAGATTTTTGACAATACGGCATATGTAGGCTTTAAGGGGATTTGGTGACTTGGGCGGAATATTGTTCCATAGAGCCAGCCATGTATCAGAAACACACTCCTCACTGTCCCGTTTGTCGTTTAGTATATTATTTGCAATCTTAAAGCAGAGATTTTTGTATTTATCACTTGTCTTGCTTATTGCCTGTTCGGAACGTTCGTTAAATAATGATATTATTTCCTTATCGGAAATATCATTGTTTTTGTTTTGCATTGTAAACCTCGTTTCTGTGCCGTAATCGGCACATAGTTATTATTGCAGCATAAAATAATGCCATGCTCAAAGGGATTTTGCTCAAAATTGATGCCGCATATCGCTGCATCGTTATCTGATTTTATCCCCTGCATAATCAAATGTGAAAAAACATTCTGTTGTATTATAACGGCAGTATGTTTTTTATAACACAAAAAACACTCCGTGAGAATGCGTATTTCGCGGAAAAGAAGTAAATGCTACGCATTCCGCTCAAATGCGAAAGAGTCGCAAGCGACTATTTGTTAGAAAAGACGTCATTTCTTTATGACAGACATTGGATACTTAGAGAAATTCAGGTAAGTATTTTATCTGTCATTTATAATCTACGGATTTATTGGAAAATCTCACATGGTAAGTTGAAAATATCTGTAAAAGTTTGTATAGATAATTGATAAATTGACTGTATGTTGTGTTAGTTGCACAATTTAATCAAGGATTATGATAGTTTTGTAATTATTTGAAAATTTGCATATTAAAATGAGATGTTAAATATATATGAAAATATAATGTAACAGTTCAGCCTCTCATTTATTACATTCGTAAACCTGCCAGCAAGCTGTCAGTCGCTGCTATGCAGCTTGTGTTTACTTCATTTCATAAATGAAAGGCTATTCAGCCCCAAAAAACAAGTCAATAATACATTGAGCAAGCTCATGTATTATTGACTTATCTTTTTTGGGCTGAACTGTTACAATATAATAGAAAATTAAAAGTAATATTTATTGATTTTTGTTACAAATCTGAATATAATATAAGTAAAATAAAGTAACGGATTTGTGTTTTGCACACTTGGCACAAATCTTAAGTGGAAAATATATTATATTTGATACTATGCAAAAAATGTGTGCAGAAATGAGGGTTATTATGGCTATTGCAGCAGATATATTACAAAGTCTTGTTCCTATTTCGCAGTTTAATAAAGGTCAGGCGGCTAAGATATTTGACAGATTACATTCTGAAAATGAATTGATAGTTTTAAAAAATAATCAGCCATCGGCGATTATATTATCACCTGAGGAATATACAAGATTAACTGAAATAGAAGAAGATTATTATCTTTTATTGGAAGCTAACAGGCGTTTGGAGGCTGATGGGAATAATAAAACGGTTTCACTTGATACTGTAATGAATGAGCTTGGGATAAGTGAAGATGAACTTTTGGATGCGGAGGATGTAGATATAGAATGACATGGAATATTGAGTTTTTAGAAGAAGCGGAAAATGATATGAAGAAACTCGACCATTCGGCTCAAATACAAGTATTAAAAGGCATTTCAAAAGTAAGCAAAAATCCATTGCCTGCTGAGGAGGGAGGATATGGAAAGCCTTTAGGTAATAAAAGTGGTACAAATCTTACTAATTTAATGAAAATAAAATTTAGAAACTTAGGCATAAGAGTTGTTTATAAGATTGAGCGTGTGGATGGAGTAATGAAGATTATTGTTGTTTCTGCAAGAACTGATGAACAGGTTTATAGAGAAGCAGCAAAAAGAAGAAATAAGCATGGTTTATAAAAAAGAGCAAAAACACTTGCAACTTTTGTTGTCTTCCCTCATAATAATGACTATCATTTGTTAAAAAATCGGAGGATAAAGATGTCAGAAACAAATACTAAAATTGGAAATTACACGATAACAGATGTCGATATCGACACATTTATTTCAGGTATGCCGCAGGAACAGCAGATGTATAGAAGTATGCCTGAGTTCCGTAAGCAGTGTGAGGAAAGATTAGAAGAAATCTGTCTTTTTGCAATGTACGGGGAGGAAGAAAAGAAAGACGAGACAGAGATGTTTAAAACATCAATGGTTATGGCAAAGAGAGATATATTAAGCCAGATAGCTATGGCAGACCTTTTAAAAGACATTTCTGTAACAGATGCAGAAGCAAAAGAGTATTTCTTAGGTCACTCAAAAGAATTTGCATCAAAAGCATCTGCAACGGCAAAACATGTACTCGTAGACAATGAGGACAAGGCAAATCAGATAAAAGAAGAAATTGAATCAGGAGCAAAAAGTTTTGAAGATGCGGCAAAAGAGTATTCTACCTGCCCATCAGCACAGAAAGGCGGAAGTCTTGGAACATTTGGCAGAGGCCAGATGGTAAAAGAATTTGAAAATGCCGTATTTGACGGAGAACTAAACAAAGTAATAGGTCCTGTAAAAACACAGTTCGGATACCATCTTATCTGGGTCGATGACAAAAATGAGGGCGAAGTACCTGAGTACGACAGTATAGCAGAGCAGGTAAAAGGTTATCTTGTAAACAAAAAACAGCAGGAAACATACCAGAGTAAACTTAAAGAACTCAGAGAGAAATACTGCAAATAGAAAATAAAAAATAATCCTTACAACACACAATAAAATGCAAATTTCATAAGGTTTTAAAGAAAGATTGTCTTTGATAAAGCCATAAAATGAAATTTGCTTTTTTTAATGTTACAGTCCAGTTATAAAAAGGTAATTGGCAATATCGAAGTTTATTCATTGTATTGTTAAATCTCTTTTTATGGCAGGAATGTTGCATACAGATATAAATTTTATACTTATTTCTGCATCAAATTTTATATCCGTGCCGTTATAAATATTAGAAATAAAAAGTACATAGTACACTGGGGAGGTGGAAAAAATGTCAAATGGCACCAAAGCAAAAAAATGGGAAGAAGAACAGAGACAAAAACTTGAAAAAGTGTATGAGTTATACGGCAGCAGAATGTATTACAGGGCAATGCAGATTTTAAACCAGCGTGAGGATGCTGAGGACGCTGTGCAAAACAGCATAATAGCAATATCAAGACATACGGATTGCATAGACTTTGACGATGAAGCAAAAACAGCAGCTTTTGTATATACGGTCATAAGCCATTGTGCCATTGACATATACAGAAAAAACAAGAGAAGCAGACAGTCGAATATAAATATTGAGGACATAACAGAGCAGGCAGGGAATGTTGACATAGAAAATGAGATACTTGTCTCGATGGAGTTAAAAAGAGTTGTGGAAGAGATAAATAAACTTGACTTTACTTACCGTGAAGTTTTGTCGCTGTTTTATTTAAATGAGATGAGTCCGAGAGAAATCTCGGATTTACTGGAAATTCCATATAATACGGTGCGGTCGAAGATAAACCGTGGAAGAAAGAAGCTGTTAAAAAGTCTTTGGTGATTGTGAAACTAACTATTTGTTATATTTATACAATTTAATTAAAGTTTATGATAGTTTCGCAATTTTCTGAATAGGAAGAAAGGAGTGAGCGTTATGAGTAGCAGCATAAGAAGTGTTATTGAAAAAAATAGATTTAAAGGCAGTGATGAGATTATAAGAAAAGCTTTTAAGATTTATAGTGAGAAGGATTTGGAAAATTCCATGAGAGATTTTGATTTTGAATATAATGATGATAAGATTTTTGAAGATAAGATATATTCTGTCATTAGCAGGCTGCCGATAAAAAATCCACGCTCAAAGGCACATATTATATGTATTGCGGTCGTATGTTTTGTATTGATAGCGGGGCTTGCAATAGGTTATATATACATGGGAAGCCAAAAGCAGACAGGTGAGACAAGTGTGCTTGAGAGTGTGTGCAGTACCGCAAGGGAGCGTTATGCTCTGCGTCAGGATTATATAATGATGGGTGATGACGATGCAGACCTCGGCATTAATACAAAAGAAGAACAGCAGTGGCATTATTATAATCAGCAGAATACTGCGGTCTGTGTTGATACAAAGAGTTATTCGGAAAATGGTTATCTTTACAGTCTTTATCAACTGAATGAGGATGAAGAAAAAAAGATTACACAAAAGGGAATTGAACTGAAAAAAGCGGATAAGACTAAGAAGCTGACGCCGTTTTTGGGAAATGCTCCAAAGGGCAGCAAGTATTCAGTTGGAAGTATATATTTTATAGGTGGGCGTAACAGTAGAAAGTTTATTTTATATAAAGACAGGTCAGATGCGATGTATATCGGAAAATGTGTTGGAATTGAAAGTCTGAAAGAACATAGTATAAAAGACAGAAAAAAATCAGGTGCAAAGAGTGGGATTTCTCCGGAGGAATATTTTAAGGAGATTATGGACATAAAAGACGGAAGTGCAATTCGTGAGATAATGCTTGAAAGATTTAAGGCAAAATCTAAAGAAAATCCTGATAAGAGACTTGCCGTTTGGGCGGATGAAAAATCAGGAAATGAGTTTTATAAACTTCTTACAAAAGGAAATTATTTTGAACTCAGAGATATGTATAAGCAGAAGTTTGTAATGACTGCAAAAGAGAATCCTGATAAGTGCTATTATCTGTCGGTTGAAAATAATGCGGGTGAGCTTTGCGTATTTGGAATAATACTTGACGAAAATAACATTGATGTTTATATTGAGCCTGAACATAAAGCCGGAGTATATTTGAAACTTTCGGATGAAAATGCGGCGGCACTTAAAAAGATTATAAAAAAGAACGATAATAGTTTCACAATCTGAAATTTTTATGAGAAAATATTTGAAAGATAGGGAGATAATGAAAGATGAACAGTGAGTACACACATATAAAACATGAATTCGAGCCTGTTTTTGATAAAAATTCAAAAATACTGGTTTTGGGGACACTTCCGTCGGTAAAGTCAAGGGAGAACAATTTTTATTACGGGCATCCGCAGAACAGGTTTTGGAAACTTATTGCGGCGTTATGTGATGAGGGCATTGTCCCGCAGACTATTGAGGAGAAAAAACAGATGTTGCTCAGAAATCATATAGCCGTGTGGGATGTTATCTCTGAGTGTGATATTATAGGTTCGAGTGACAGTTCGATAAAAAATGTTGTGCCCGTTGACCTGTCGGTTATTTTAGACAATGCTGACATTGACAGGATATATGCAAATGGCGGCAAGGCATACGAACTTTATATGAAATACCAGTATGGTAAAACCGGAAGAGAGATAATAAAACTTCCATCTACAAGTCCTGCAAATGCGGCTTACAGTTTAGAAAGGCTTTTAGAGTGTTGGCAAATGCGGATTTAAATGTATAATTTTTACATCAAAAGATAAAATTACTATTGTAAATAGTTCTGGTCTATAATATAATTATATAATGGCTGTACTTATAATATATTTTGTGTATATGATGCTGGGAGGTCATATATATATAATGTGTTATTGTTGCAACAGTCATGTAACATTTTTAGTTTAATTATACAAAAGGAAAAGGAGACTTTTTATGAGCAAAGAAAAAAATGACTTTAAGCCGTTTATCCCCGCGGACAAGGTCATGCCAGAATTTACACCGACAGCACTTATTCTCGGTATTATTCTTGCTGTAGTATTTGGAGCTGCAAATGCTTATCTCGGACTTAGAGTAGGTATGACAGTTTCGGCATCTATACCGGCAGCAGTTATTTCAATGGGTGTCATTCGTTTTATTTTAAAGAAAGATTCAATTCTTGAAAATAACATGGTTCAGACTATCGGTTCAGCGGGTGAATCGTTAGCCGCAGGTGCAATTTTTACACTTCCTGCACTTTATATGTGGGCAAGAGAAGATTCATCTATCCAGATGCCTTCGTTCTTCACTATCGCAGCTCTCGCTGTCGCAGGTGGTGTTATCGGAACTTTATTTATGATTCCGCTCCGTACGGCACTTATCGTTGAGGAGCATGGAAATCTTCCATTCCCTGAGGGAACAGCCTGTGCAGAGGTTCTTCTTGCAGGTGAAGAAGGTGGAAGCAAATCAAAACTTGTATTCTCAGGTCTTGGTATCTCAGCACTTTATAAGTTTGTAACAGATGGACTTATCTTATTCCCGTCAGAGATAAGCTGGGATATTTCAGTTTATAAGGGATCAGCATTCGGACTTGATGTACTGCCTGCTCTCATTGGTGTAGGTTACATCTGTGGTTCAAGAGTTGCTTCATATATGTTTGGCGGAGCTATTGTAGGATGGTTCGTAATCATGCCTCTTATGCATACTATTGGTGCATTGGGCGGAGACAGTGCTATATTATTCCCTGCTACAAAAGCTATAGCAGATATGGCACCGGCAGAGCTTTGGAGTAATTATGTAAGATACATCGGTGCAGGTGCAGTTGCCTGTGGTGGTATCTTAAGCCTTATCAAGTCATTGCCTCTTATTATCAGAACATTCAAGAAAGCTCTTGGTGGTCTGGGACATAAGGGTGGAGATCTTCGTACAGAAAAAGATCTTTCAATCAAATGGGCAATGGTTGTTGTCGTTTTAGTTGCACTTGCACTTGTATTGATTCCATCAGTACCTATCAGCATTATCGCTGCAATCATCATTATCATTTTTGGTTTCTTCTTCGCAACAGTATCATCAAGAATGGTAGGACTTGTAGGTTCATCTAACAACCCTGTATCAGGAATGGCTATTGCAACACTTCTTATTGCAACAATGATTCTTAAGGCAACAGGAAAAACAGGTATCCAGGGCATGACAATGGCTATCTGTATAGGTACAGTTATCTGTATAATCGCTGCTATGGCAGGTGATACTTCACAGGATCTTAAGACAGGCTATATCGTAGGTGCTACACCTTATCGTCAGCAGATAGGTGAGCTTATCGGTGCTGTATGTGCAGGTCTTGCAATCGCAGGAGTTCTTATGCTTCTCGATTCTGCATGGACATTTGGTACAGACAAGCTTCCGGCTCCTCAGGCAACACTTATGAAGATGGTAACAGAGGGTGTTATGGAGGGAAATCTTCCGTGGAATCTCGTATTTATCGGTGTATTCCTTGCACTCATGGTAGAAGTTATCGGTATTCCGGTACTTCCATTTGCGATTGGTTTATATCTCCCTATTTACCTTTCAACACCTATCATGGTCGGAGGAGTTATCAAACTTATCGTTACAAAGCGTAAGAATAAGACAGAGGAGGAAATAAAGGAGGACGACAGCAAGGGAATCCTTTACTCATCAGGTCTTATTGCCGGTGAGGGACTTGTAGGTATTATTCTTGCGATACTTACTGTACTCGGAGTAGCAGACAAGATAAATCTTGGAAATTATGGAATAAGTCTTGGACAGGGCGGAAGCGTAGTATTCTTTATACTTCTTTGTGCATCACTTTTATATGCTGCCACAAAGAAAATGAAGAAGGCTTAGAAAGAAAGGCGGAAGTTAATGCGGAAGCGAAAGCCAAAAGCTAAAGTTGTTTCAGGAAATTATATGGATAAGATACCACATATATCAGAGGGACATGAGTGGAGAGAACTCGATGACGGCAATGTAGAGGTCGATATGCCGCACAAGGGATTTTATGCAAAGATAGCACAGAAATTTTTTCATAAACCGGCGGTCAGTCATATTAAACTTGACGAGTATGGTTCAGTTGTATGGAAAAGCATAGACGGTGAGAGAACCATATATGATATAGTAGGGAAAATGAACGAAGCATTTCCAGAGGAGGAGAATGATATGCTCAAAAGAGTCATAACATTTATCTCAACACTTGAAATGAACAAATTTGTGGTATTAAAATGATGTACTAGTCGTTTGAAACTTACATCATTATATAAAAAATTGTAGAAAATCGTTTCAAAATCAATGTAAAAATTGCTGACAGCACTGTAAGTGTGAGAAGTAATAAGGTTGTTTTTGGAACGGTTTTTCTTTTATCCACGATACTTTACACGCTGGAATATCAATGTTAGAATGTAATTGATTAAATAAGGGGCTTTGTTTATAAATATGAGAAAGGGAGAAAAGATAGGAGTGCTGTTAGATGACAGGTAGATAGCCGCTTTTACCTTTATTTTTAAAGCGAAATGTGTATAATATCATATTAGAAATAACAAACGGAGGTATTTATAATGCAGAGAATAAAAAGTTTTCAGATTAACCATAATGTATTAGAGCCGGGATTTTATATCTCAAGGGAGGATGGAGATGTTGTGACATATGATCTCCGTACGAGAAAGCCAAATGCAGGCGATTATATGAGCAATGCCGTTATGCATTCAGTTGAGCATATGTTTGCGACATTTGCACGCAATTCCGAGGTGTCAGACAAGATAGTATATTTTGGACCTATGGGATGCCAGACAGGTTTTTATCTTCTTGTCCGTGATATGGATGCAAAGGATGTCTTTGAACTTACAAAGAAAATTCTTAAACAGACGATAGAGCATGACGGTGATGTATTCGGAAAATCTGCGATTGAGTGCGGACATTATGAAAATCTTGATATAGAGCTTGCAAAGGAAGAGTGCAGGACTTATCTTGAGGTGCTTGAAAACCAGACAAATATGGAGTTTACTTATCCGACAGAGTAAAAATAACAGAGAAAAGAGGGACATTATGATAATCGGTGTTATAGGAGCGATGCAGATTGAGATTGACAATCTGAAAAAGACATTGGAAAATCCGTCGTATGAGTCGATAAGCGGCGTAGAATTTGTAAAAGGAACTATAGCTGGGACGGAAGTGGTTGCCGCTGTCAGCGGAGTAGGAAAGGTATTTGCAGCTATTTGTACGGAGGCTATGATACTTACATACCATGTCGATATGGTTATAAATATCGGTGTTGCCGGAACATTGTGCAAGGAGCTTGGGGTTATGGGAATAGCTGTTGCGGATATGGTTGTACAGCACGATATGAACACATCTGCACTCGGTGATCCGATAGGTCTTTTATCTGGAATAAATGAGATTTATCTTCCATGTGATAAAAAGATGATGGCTACATTAAAAGAGTGTCTTGACGAAAAAGAGAGAAAGTATAGGGTCGGAACTATCGCCACGGGTGATATGTTTATGCACGATAAGCATCAGAAAGACAAACTTCATGAGCGTTTCAATGCGATAGCGGCAGAGATGGAGGGCGGAAGTATCGGTCATGTGTGCTATGTAAATAAAGTTCCGTTTGCAATTCTTCGCACAATTTCAGATGGTGAGGGCGGTGCAATGGATTATGCCACATTTGCTGAAAAAGCAGCCCAGATAGGTATTGAGATAGTTGTTGATTTTATTAAAAAAATCGCATAATTAAAAAGTGAACCGGTTGTGAGTAGTTTATTAATATATCTAAATGATATTAAAAGCAGCTTCATAACCGGTTTAATAAATTTAAGCTGCGGTGTAAAAGGGAGAGCAATATGATTAAGATAGATTTGATTACGGGGTTTCTTGGCTCAGGTAAGACAACTTTTATCAGAAAATATGTGAAATATCTCACGGATAAAGGGTTAAAGATAGGAATTCTTGAAAATGATTACGGTGCTGTCAATGTAGATGCGATGCTTTTGCAGGATATTCTAGGTGAAAGCTGTGACCTTGAGATGGTGGCGGGCGGATGTGATGCGGACTGCCACAGAAGGCGATTTAAGACTAAACTTATTGCCATGGGGATGCAGGGATTTGACAGGGTTTTGGTCGAGCCGTCAGGTGTGTTTGACATGGACGAATTTTTTGATACTCTGCACGAAGATCCACTGGAAAGATGGTATCAGATAGGAAATGTCATAACGATAGTTGATGCACACCTCGAACTTGACCTGTCGGAGCGTTCAAGATATATCCTGGCGTCAGAGGCGGCTAATGCGGGAAAGATACTTTTTAGCAAGACAGACGGTGTAGGTGGTGGACAGATACAGGAGGTCACTGCATATATAAATAAAAGTCTTGAGGAATTTCACTGTACCAGAAAGATTGACAGTGTAGTCATGGCAAAGCCGTGGGATGAGTTTAATGAAGATGATTATAAAAAGATTGAAAATTGTGAGTATGTCGGTGCGGGCATAGAAAAAAGATATAATGCAGACGATGTGGAATTTTCATCACTTTACTATATGAATAAACATATGACTGTTAATCAGCTTAAAGATTGTGTAAATAAAACTTTTTCTGACGAAAAATGTGGAAATATATTCAGAATTAAAGGTTTTATGTCTGATGAAGACGGCTGGATAGAACTTAATGCCACTAAAAAAGAAACGGTTATAAAGCCGATAAAAGAAGGACAGGAAATATTTATCGTAATCGGTGAAGATTTAGTACAGGATGAAATTGATAAGTATTGGAAGTAGTTTTGCTAACATTTAAAAAGATGAGAGTTCGTAGTGAAAACTCTCATCTTTTTAGATTAGTGTTATTCTATCTTTAGTCCTGATACAACTGCTGGATTTTTGTGATTTTATTTCCGGTTAGCGTTACTTTTGCAGCCATGCCCCAGTAATATTTTATTTTGTGATCTTTTGCAAGTTCAGGTCCTGCACTTTTTATTGCTTTTACAAAGCGTTTTTTATTGACTTTGTAATTTTTCATCTTGTCAGCATTTAAAAGAGAGTATGAAACTTTTGATGCAAGTTTCATAGTATGCTTTTTGGGTCTGCCTACAATGTTTTCATCTTCAATTCCAAGTTCATATGTCCAGACGGCATCTGCATATGTAAGCGTATTGCCTTTTAGAGAAAGACATATGATTTTTTTGGTTTTGGCTTTTGCCTGTGAAGTGTTTGCAATGGGATTGAGTGTTGAAATCAAAATTGCCACAATTATTAGTTTCGTTAAATTTTTTTTCATATAAAACCTCATTTTTCTATTGTTTTTTATATTAGCTCTATAGTGGAAGTTCACTATCCGTGTGATGACCTCTTGTTGAAAAACTTAATTCGGGATTTTTTACACTTACTCTTGTGCCGGCAGGTACTGATTCTGTTATGAAAGCGTTACCGCCAATTACAGAGCCTTTTCCGATAACAGTCTCACCGCCGAGTATAGATGCACTTGAATAGATTGTAACATCATCCTCGATGGTAGGATGTCTTTTGACATTTCTAAGTAACTGACCGCTTCTGGTTGAGAGTGCACCAAGAGTAACACCCTGATAAATTTTTACATTATTTCCAATCTCCGTTGTCTCGCCGATAACAACACCTGTACCGTGGTCTATAAAGAAATATTCACCGATAGTTGCACCTGGATTTATGTCAATACCCGTGTGGTCGTGGGCATATTCTGACATTATTCGTGGGATAAAAGGAACTTTCATTTTATAAAGTTCATGAGCAAATCTGTAAACAAATATTGCAAAAAGACCCGGATAGCAGAATATTATTTCTTCTTTTGTCTTTGCGGCAGGGTCGCCGTCAAAAGCTGCATTTACATCTTTTAACAAAAGATTTTGTATGTGACTGAAAGATGAAAAAAACTTTGCACATATATCTGTTGTTCGTTCTTCAATCTCGTTTTCATTGGCATTATCTTTTGCCTGCTGTATAAAAGCAGCTTTTATCTGGCAGTGAAGATTGTTGTATATTTTTGTGATATTGTGACCGACAAAAAACTCCGGCACGGTTTTATTTAGATTTTCATCATCGAAATATCCGGGAAACATAAGCTGTCTGAGTCCCATGATGATATGTTTTATAGTATCACGGTTTGGCATACAATGTCCTGATTTTAAATAAAACAATTCTTCGTTGTTATAATTATCAGTAATTTCATTTACGATACTTTCAAGCGTCTTTTTTTCTAACATAATACACAGCCTTTCTTTAAATCAGTTAGATTTTTATTTTTTAATTTAAATATTTATATTCATAATAAAACAATAAATGTATCCATAATATAATAAATGTATTTAAGAATATTTTCAAGTGTGCCTTTGATGAATGTAAGAAATGCAAGGCTGAACTGTTACTTTTTCCATGACAGTTTTGGTACTGTCATTCATTGTGTAGCACATTTTATTTTTATTTTAAATATGTGTTGCGTTAGAATTTTTATTTAATAAATATGAAAAGTTTATTAAAAGATGTCAGACAAATTTGACAGTTATTACTAAATTGAGTTATAATTTAAAAATAACGACAAAATAAAGAGGAAAGGATGAGTGGTATATGCAGGATGGAATACTTCAGGGAAGTCACGAACAGATGATGGAAGAATATGCAAAGCGTTATAAGAAAATATGTATTGAAAATAACTCCATTGATGGAAAACTTTTCGATGAATTTGGCGTAAAGAGGGGACTCAGGGATAAAAACGGAAAGGGAGTATTGTCCGGTATTACAAATATATCCCTTATTAAGGCTACCGATATGGACGGTGACAGGGTCATTCCGTGTGAAGGTCAGCTTTTTTACAGAGGATACAATATTTATGACCTGACAAAAGGTTTCAGACAGGATAATAGATTTGGTTTTGAGGAGACTGCTTATCTGCTGCTGTTTGGAGAACTTCCGGCAGCAAGCCAGCTTAAAGAATTTCAGGATGTACTTGCAAAGAACAGGCGTCTTCCTACGAACTTTGTAAGAGATGTAATCATGAAAGCACCGTCAAAGGATATTATGAACTCACTCACAAAGAGTGTGCTTACACTTGCTTCTTATGATGATAAGGTTACGGACAATTCGCTTGAAAATGTGCTCAGTCAGAGTATTATGCTGATAAGTGTATTTCCAATGCTTGCCGTATATGGCTATCACGCATACAACCATTATGAGTGTGATGAGAGCTTTTATATTCACAGACCATCGGATGAACTTTCCGCAGCAGAAAATATTCTTCGCATGCTCAGACCAAACAAGGAATATACTGATGTTGAAGCAAAGGTTCTTGACCTTGCGCTTGTACTTCACATGGAGCATGGTGGTGGAAACAACTCAACATTTACAACCAGGGTAGTGACATCTGCCGGTTCAGATACATATTCCGTTATTGCGGCAGCACTTTCATCGCTCAAAGGTCCTAAGCATGGTGGTGCCAACATCAAGGTTGTTGAGATGATGCAGGATCTTAAGGCAAATGTAAAAGATACGACTGACGAGGATGAGGTAAGAGCGTATCTTAAAAAACTTGTCCGCAAAGAAGCATTTGACAAGAGAGGACTTATTTACGGTATGGGTCATGCGGTATATTCAATATCAGATCCTAGAGCTGTAGCATTTAAGCAGTTCGTTGAGATGCTCGCAAATGAAAAGCATCAGAAAAAAGAATTTGAGCTTTATTCAATGATAGAGAGGATGGCACCTGAGGTCATAGGTGAGGAATGTGCCATCTACAAGGGCGTAAGTGCAAATGTCGATTTCTACAGCGGATTTGTTTATACAATGCTTGGAATCCCACAGGAATTGTTCACTCCTATATTTGCTATGGCGCGTATTGTCGGCTGGAGTGCACACCGTATGGAAGAACTTATAAATGTCGATAAGATAATAAGACCGGCATATAAGAGTATTATGGTGCCAAAGGTGTATGAGTCATTAAAAGAGCGTTCAACACCAAAGATTGACACCAAGGCAATGAAAGAATTACAGCTCACAATGAAAGATGAGAGCTGCTAAAAAAAGTAACAAATGCTTGCAATGCAGTTATGTGATATAAAAAGAAAAATATATCAGATTGCGAAAGTGATTTTACAAATATAATCTGATACAGAAACAAAAGGGGCTGTCGCAGTAAAAATTTTATACAGATATTATAGAAGCAATTCTATATCGTGTATGAAGTTTCGGTATTGCGGCAGTCCCTTAAAAATTTAGTGCTTTATGTTTTTCGGGGATTTACCTGTTACAATATACATAAAAATATTAAGAAAAAAGTAAAGATTTGTGGACAGTCAATATGTTATTATTGTAACAGTTCAGTCATAAAAAGGTAATTGGCAATACAATGAGCTTGTTCATTGTATTGTTAAGTAACTTTTTATGGTAGAATAGCCTTTCATTTCTGAAATGAAATAAGCAAAAGCTGCAAAGCAGCGACTGACAGCTTGCTGGCAGGTTTATGAATGTAAGAAATGCAAGGCTGAACTGTTACATATAGAAGGATAGAAAGATAAAATGTGCATTTTGTACTGTCCGGAGAGGAGGCTGATATGGCAGAGGGAAAGATTTTAATGGTCGATGATGACAAGGAAATAGCGGACCTGGTAGAAATACATTTAAAGGGTGAGGGCTATCAGGTTTATAAAGCGTATAATGGGAAAGAAGCTTTGGAAATATTTGACGCAGAAGAGATTGATCTTGCTATTCTTGACATAATGATGCCCGGAATGGATGGAAATGAGGTTTGTGCAAAGATAAGACAGACAAGCACGATTCCAATAATTATGTTGAGTGCAAAAGACAGTGAGAGTGATAAAGTATCGGGACTTGTAAATGGTGCTGATGATTATGTCACTAAACCGTTTAATACGAGTGAACTTATAGCAAGGGTCAATTCGCAGCTTAGAAGATACCACAGCTTCGGAGGAGTAGAATCTAAAACATCAGATGTTGTGAATATAGAAAATTTATGGATGGACAAGAGTCTGCATGAGGTTAAAGCATATGGAAATCCGGTCAAACTTACACCGATTGAGTTTGATATACTTTTTCTTATGGCTTCACATCCAAACAAAGTTTTTTCTACAGATGAGATTTTTGAGCGTGTCTGGAAAGAAAAAAGTTTTGAAATGAGCAACACGGTGATGGTTCACATTAGGAGACTCAGAGAAAAGATAGAGTCGGGTTCGGATAAAAGTAAGATAATAAAAACAGTTTGGGGAGTTGGATATAAAATTGAAGCATAGTCTATTCAAAAGCCTTAGGGCTGAGTTGATATTTTATGTAGCAGTAAGTATGTTTTTGTCCGTTATTACTGAATTTGCGTGTGGTGTGGGACTTTACATACTGAGTACGGCACTTGGTATTTCATACAGAGGTTATGGCAGGAGTGATATGAACATTGTCGGAAGAAAGGCTGGGGAACATATTCCTAAGACAAACTTTTTCACTTATCAGGCTATAAGAAGATGGGATAAAACCACACTTATATTTGTAATGTTTGTTATATTGTTTTTCCTATTCTTGTTTTTTGTAATGTATTTTATGCTCATAACAAAAAATCTAACGGCTGATATAGGGTATATATCGGGAAGTATAGCCCATATGGCATTTTCGGAGGGAGCAGAAAAAATAGAGGTGAGGAGACAGGACGAGATAGGAGAGATTGCTATTCAGGTAAACAGGATGTCTGAAAAAATAGACACTCTTATGAGGTCAGAGAGAGATGTACTTCAGGCAAACAAAGATATGATAACCTGTGTTGCACATGATCTGCGTACCCCTCTTACATCTGTTATAGGTTATCTTCAGTTAGCGGCAGACATGGAAAAGTTCAGTGAACAGGAAAGACATAAATATGCCGAGATAGCTATGCGCAAGGCTAACAGGCTTCAGGGACTTATAGAGGAACTGTTCAGCTACACTAAACTTATGAGTGGAGAGATAACACTTCATAAAAGTGAGATTGACATAGTCAAGCTTGTAGAACAGATGGTTGAGGAATTTTATCCTCAGTTTTGTGAAAATAATCTTGAGTATGAGCTTTCACAGAATGTTTCAAGCTGCATTATCAATGCCGACGGAGAACTTATGGCAAGAGCCGTGCAAAATCTTATAAGCAATGCAATAAAGTATGGTAAGGATGGGAAAAGAGTATTCGTCGAAGTTGAAAAGTTTGAAAAAGAAATTCAGGTACGAGTGACCAATTTTGGACTTATTATACCCAAAGAAAGTCTTGAACGCATATTTGAAAGATTTTACAGGGTGGAGGATTCGCGTTCAATGCAGACCGGAGGTACGGGACTTGGTCTAAATATTGCAAGACAGATAGTAGTATTGCATGGTGGGATGATTAAAGTTGAAAGTGATATTGATGGAACTATTTTTACAATAGCACTTCCCTTGGAAAAAACAGAAAAAGATAAAGAGAGATTAGTGAATATTACAGAGTAGGTAAAAAATGAAATCAAAATATAAATTATCGGGATTAGGGATAATTATCATTATAATAATGCTGATATTTTTAAATCCTTGTATATACAGAGCGAAGGCAGCAGATACGGTCAGATTAAAAAACGGAGCTATGGAAATAAGTTCTAAGCAGCTTTCTGCACAGATTTCTTTTGGATATAAAGGCAATACAAAATACGGAAAGCGTATGAAAGTATGTGCTGTTATAAACAATGAAAGAACATTTTTTTCGGGCAAATTCAGAATAACATATAAGACGGGAAAAAACAGTGGTCTTAAGATGCTTCAGAAATCATTCAGCGTTGAAGGAGGGGAGAGCAGGAAAGTTCAGTTTGCTATTCCGTTACTTTCGGAAAGTCAGGAATATATAATTTCGGTGTGTGATGGTTCAGGTAAGATTTGTCTGAAAGCCAATACCGTCGTTAATGCCGATACGGACACCACGGGAATTTATGTCGGGGTGTTGTCTGATACACCGGCAAAACTCGGTTATATGGCTGATTGTCTGGGAAGTTCAGAAAAATATGGAATGTCAGACAATGGAGTTACCGGAAAAGTATTTGAGATGAATGCGAGTGATTTTGAGCAGGAAGACATTCTTGATACAGTTGATATAGTCGTTATAGATAATTATAATACAGGCAAATTCAGTAATGCTAATATAAAAGTATTAAAACGCTGGGTTGATAAAGGTGGAACGCTTGTTGTTGGAACAGGCAGCAATTATCAGAAAGAGTTTGAAAAACTTCACAGTACCCTGCTTAGGGGATATATAGGCAGGACAAAACGCATAGTTACTGATTTTGGGTGGAATGAAGAAAATAGTTCGATGATGAAATTTAGTTTTGAAAGTTCGGTGCCCTCTCAGATAGAAATGGATATTGTGGAACTTAATCTAAAGGAGGATGATGTTCTGATTAAAGACAACGATAACAAACTTATGGTGTCCAAGAACTACGGTGAAGGAAGTATAATCGTAGCTGAATTTTCATTTAATCTCAAAAAAAGTCTTTGGAATAGTTATGGTAAGGCTGTTATGACCACAATAGAGGAAAATCTAAGCGAGGGAACAAAGAAAAAGATGCTTCTTCAAAATGAAATTGTTTCACCGGAAGAAGCAGGTTATTCATTTCTTGATGAAGCATTAAAAATAAATGAAAATGATGTTCTGCCAAATATGGTTTTATATGGGTGTATTCTTGGTGTATATATTACTATCGCGGGACCGGGACTTTATCTAATATTTAAGAGAAGAAAAAGAAGAAGCCGTCTGTGGATTGCCGTGCCGGTTCTGGCAATTGCATTTTCAGCTATTATTTATATAGTAGGAACGAGTACGAGAATACAAAGACCGTACATAAATTATCTGTCGCAGATAGTCTTAAGTGACGGACAGATTTCAAAAACAAAGGATATGACTACCTTGTTTAGTGTGACCGGAGTTTCAAATGATTCATTCAGTGCGGATATTGCCGGAAAATGTAATGTTATACCTAAAGAAAGTGATGAATATACGGGAAAAGAAGAAATTGGAAATATAGACATAAATGACTATGATTATGGTGTTGATTATGGACAGAATAAAACAAAACTGATAATGAACAAAATGACCTCATTTCAGAGTGCCAATTTTGTTATGAAACAGAAAGTTAAAAATTCCGGAAATATTACCATAAAAGTATCAGAGGAGGATATGCAGCTTGTCGGAAAAATGACCAATACGCTGGGATATGACTTAAACAACTGTATGATCTACTATCAGGGAAATCTTCTATATATAGGTGATATAAAAAAGGATGAAACTATAGATGTAGAAAAAATCGCAAGGTCATCAACATACAATAAATCTGAATATGGTGACTCAGATGAAGCCATGATAGAAAATGTCATGGGAGGAACAATGTATTCAAGCGGCGTAGCAGCAAGTCTTAAGAGAAAAATTGGTGTTGTTGAGGAATATCTCGAAGATAATTCCAATGCACAGGCATGGTTTTACGGATTTGTTCAGGAGGGACATGAAGAGACTTTTACTGATAAATTTGATTATGACAAGTATGGTGTGACAGGTGTTTGTAAAAATTTCAGCATGACTGAAAAGATTGATGGTTATGATGTTATAGATAAGCTTGAAACATATGCATCTGAATATAACAGTGAATATACTAACGGTTATGATGTGTATCAGGGAGTTCCGGAACGATTTGCGGTTACATACAGATTTCCTAAAAATTTCATGCTGAAGGAGTTAGTGTATTCAAAGCAGACAAGTTCAGGTGCAGAGTTCTCAACTAAAAAATTAAAGTATGCTGACTATGGGTTTTATGGTGTTGTCAGCATTAAAAATAAAGAAACAAATAAATATGAAAAGCTTTTTAGCTCAGGAAAAGAAACAAAGATAATTAACATGAGTGATTATCTTGATGCAGACGGTTCGCTCACTCTTTATTATTCGGTCGAGTATAAAAGTTCAAAAGAACTTGGAAATCTCTGTCTTCCGGAAGTTAAGCTTGCAGGAAACTATGAAAAAGAAACAAGTGAGATTTATTTTACAAGCGGAAACGGATTGACATCAGTGATATTGAATGGTAAGTAATGAAATGAGCAAAAAATGAAACGAGGAATGTTTTATGGTAGAGGTAGAAGACTTATATAAAAAATACGGTGAGTTTACGGCAGTTGACCATCTGAATCTTACGGTCGCAGATGGTGAGGTGTTAGGCTTTGTAGGACCAAATGGTGCAGGAAAAACTACTACCATGAAAATTATGGCAGGACTTGTTCAGGCAGATGGTGGCAGTGTAAAAATATCAGGTATTGATGCATTAAAGGAAAGCCGGATGATAAAAAGAATTATAGGATATATGCCTGATTTTTTTGGGGTCTATGATAATCTTAAAGTTATGGAATATATGGAATTTTACGCTTCAATTTATGGTATAACAGGAAGTAAAGCTGAAAAACTATGTAGAAAGCTTATGGAGCTGGTAGATCTTACAGACAAGTCGGAGTTTCTGGTAGATGAGTTGTCGCGTGGTATGAAACAGAGACTTTGTCTTGCCAGATGTCTTGTACATGATCCGAAACTTCTAATACTTGACGAACCTGCTTCCGGACTTGATCCGCGTGCCAGACACGGGATACAGAAGATTATAAAAAGACTGAAAGAAGAAAAAAAGACAATAATAATAAGCTCGCACATATTACAGGAACTTTCAGAGCTGTGTACATCTGTTGGTGTGATAGACCATGGGAAAATGGTTGTGAGGGGTACGGTTGATGAGATAATGCTTCATTTAAATGCATCAAATCCCATACAGATTCACATAAATGATGGAGTACAAAAGGCGATAAATGTCCTAAAGAATGAAAGTAAGGTAAAAAATATATCAATATCTGATAAGGATATATCTATTGGATTTTTAGGTTCAGAAGAAGATGAAGCGGAACTTTTAAAAAAACTGATATTAAATGATATAAAGTTATCTTCGTTTGCAAGACAGTCGGGAAACCTTGAGGAGATATTTATGAAAGTGACGGAAAAAAGGGAGGTGCTAGGTGATGAGGATAAGGATAAATCCGGTATATGGTAAAGAACTGAAAATGAAGGTGCGTTCAGTAAAGTTTGCACTTACCATATTTCTTTTTAATCTGATGCTTGGGATAGTTGCAATTACAGGATTTGAAGTAATGTTTAATATGCATCTTAATCCATATGTCGATTACTCAGGGGCAGCTAAAGTATTTTATATACTGGTAAGCATGGAAATTCTCACTGTTATATTTCTTATTCCGTCATTTACAGCCGGAAGCATAGCCGGAGAGCGTGAAAAACAGACACTGGATATTTTACTTACGACAACACTTACTCCGGGTGAGATTATTATGGGAAAGCTTATGTCATCAATAAGTATGGTTTTTCTGCTTGTGGTATCAAGTCTTCCAATCATATCAATAGTCTTTACCATAGGTGGTATAGGGATGGAAGATATGCTTTTGTTTATGTTAGAGATATTGATAATATCATTTTTTATCGGAAGTATGGGGATGCTCGCATCTACCGTGCTGAAAAAAACGGTTCAGGCTACAGTGTGTTCATTTGCACAGATAGTGCTTGTCTGTGGTGGAACTGTAGTTGTAGTCATAGTCACATACATAGCAGCAAAATTGTATTATTATAATTGTATGGGTGCTGTCGGAAGTATGCCTGATGTGAGTTCAGTTTTGTTTATACTTTTGATTAACCCGGCATTTACAATTGTTCAGATGACAGCAAGGCATTGTGAGTCAGTATCTGTCATTTCAAAAGCAGCCGGTATGCTCAATGGTTCGATGCCTTCAACAATTGTTGACAATTGGTTTAGGTTAAGTATGATATCACAGATGATAGTAACTGTTATATTGCTGAGAATATCTGCAATTCTTTTAAAACCCACAAGAAAAAAGAAAACAGTATCTTAACATACAATAGCTAAGGTGCTATACTTAATTAGATAACGGATGAACAATAATGTGATTATCGTTATTGTATAAAAGTTAATTATTGCATTAAAATGAGTGCAATGGCAGAAAAGCAGGAGGGTTAAAATGAGTGCAGAGACAGATAGTAATAAGATAGAGCATAAAGAACATTTTCACGGAAGTGACCTTGAAAAAATAGAAAAGATATATGGCATAAAAAAAGAGGATATAACAAGTTTCTCGGCAAATGTAAATCCGCTGGGGATTTCATATAAATTAAAAAAAGAACTTGCATCTCATATAGATGCCATCACATCATATCCTGACAGAGAGTACACATCTCTTAGAAAGTGTATAGCAAAGTACGCCGGGACAGACTACACAAGCGTACTTGTGGGAAATGGTTCTACGGAACTTATCTCGCTTGTTATTCAGATAAAGAAGCCGTCAAAGGCACTTATTGTAGGACCGACATATTCAGAGTATGAACATGAGGTTGCACTTGGCGGAGGTCGTTCACATTATTTCAGACTGAGGGAAAAAGATGATTTTAAATTGGATATAGAGGGACTTGAAAATGCACTTACAAGTGATATAGACCTGCTTGTGATATGCAATCCAAATAACCCTACATCTTCTCAAATAGACAGAAGTTCAATGCGGCGAATACTTGATGCCTGTAAAGAAAAAGGTATATTTGTTATGGTGGATGAAACATATGTTGAGTTTTCAGAGGATACATCAAAGATAACATCTATACCACTTACGGAATATTACAATAATATCATTATCCTGCGTGGAATATCAAAGTTCTTTGCAGCACCGGGATTAAGGCTTGGATATGCGGTATGTGGAAATCATGAACTCCTAAAGGAAATTGACAGCAGAAAAAATCCATGGACTATAAATTCACTTGCAGCAATAGCCGGAGAGATAATGTTTAAAGATACTGATTATATAAATGAGACATGGAATCTTATATCATCGGAGAGAAAAAGAATATGCGGCATACTTGAAAAATGTCACGGCTTAAAGTTTTACAAGCCGCACGCAAACTTTATCCTTATAAAAATATTGAAAGATGGTATTACATCGGAGGAATTGTTTGACACGGCGATAAGACAGGGACTTATGATAAGGGATTGCTCGACTTTTCCTTTCCTTGACAACAAATATATAAGATTTTGTTTTATGAATCCTGAAGATAATGATAAACTTGTAAAGATACTTCTTGATAAACTTTCATAAAATATTTTCTGATGAAAAATTGCTGTAATAATCAATTATCATAATAATGAAAACTCCATCGCCATATATAAATGTGATGGAGTTTTTGTCTGCAGGTATTTATGTTTTGTAAATACATTTAATAAAATAATTTTATGTGAGCAGATTGCAAATATCCCTGACTTAAATATTTTTATGCCAGAACTATAACTATTTTCAATCGTCATTTTTGCTGAATATGGTACCGACAGATTTGCCGTCAAATAGGTCATACAAAGTCTTAGGGTGCTGACCGTTCATAAGGACAACATCAATATCTGACTTATAAGCAATTTCAACGGCATTTAATTTTGTTATCATACCGCCCGTGCCAAGATTTGTGCCGGCACCTCCGGCAAGAGCCTTTATTTCATCGGTTATCTCGTGGACAACAGGGATAAGTTTTGCATCTTCATATGTATGGGGATCTTTATCGTAAAGACCGTCAATATCTGACATGATTATAAGAAGATCTGCTTTTGCAATATCAGCAACAATGGCGGCGAGAGAATCATTTTCGCCCACCTCAAGCTCCAGCTCGTCGATGGCGACGGTATCATTTTCGTTTATAACAGGAATGACACGGTGGCTTATAAGGCGTTCCATAGCATTTTCTACATTTTTTCTTCTATCCTCAAGCAGGACATATTTCGTAAGAAGCATCTGTGCGACTGAAATACTGTATTCGGCAAAAAGATTATCATAGAGATACATAAGTTCGCACTGACCGACGGCGGCACAAGCCTGTTTGCCGGGGGTATCCTTAGGGCGTTCTCTTAGTCCGAGTTTACCCATGCCAAGTCCGATGGCTCCGCTCGAAACAAGAATAACCTCGTGTCCTGAATTTTGAATGTCGGCAAGAGTTTTCACAAGCTGTTCAACTCTCCTTATATTTAACATACCGGTGCGGTGGGTAAGCGTAGAAGTACCCACTTTTATAACAATACGTTTTCTGTCAGATATTTTTTTCATCATAATCCTCATTTCTGTTCGCATTTATTTATATCAGTAACTCCATTATTATATCCACTTTACATCAATTATTCAAGAAGCAAGGCTGAACTGTTACAGTAAAAATAACAGTTCAGCCTTGCATTTAATAAATTCATAAACCTGCCAGCAAGCTGTCAGTCGCTGCTACGCAGCTTATGTTTATTTCATTTATAAATGAAAGGCTATTCTACCATAAAAAGATAATTAACAATACAATGAACAAGCTCATTGTATTGCCACTTATCTTTTTATGGCTGAACTGTTACCGGCGAAAATAATTCCGTCTTGTTAAATGTTTACATATAGAGTTGATAAGTGATATAATATAAACATTAGTGCCTGGCGTTCCAAAATGTACGGGTGACGGTAACGGGTTGAGACAGCATGGAGGTTAAAATGAACAAAAAGATAAATCAATATGCAAAAGGAAAATTTGAATATACTCAGTCAAAGATTCAGTGTGACAGGCAGATGTTACAGCTTGAAACGCAGGCAGGTGAGAATATCAGTGGAAGTTTTAAAATTTGGGTCGAAGATGCAAAAGAAGTCAGAGGCATGGTTGTTACGGATTGTCATTACATGACTTTGGAAGAAGATGTTTTTCAGGGAAAAGAGGAAGAGATAAAATATACTTTCACAGGTGAAAAATGTGTTCCGGGAGAAGTTATAAAAGGTGATTTTTACATTATATCAGATCATGGATGTATAAGGATTCCATTTAATGTATTGATTGGTGTTCCGGCATGCAATGCATCTATAGGAAAGATAAAGGATATGTTTCATTTTGCAAATCTTGCAAGAGAAGATGAGTCAGAGGCAGCAGCTCTGTTTAAAAATAAAAACTTTGAGCAGATATTTTTATATAAAGACCCTGATAATATTGCATTATACAGAGGACTGCTTGCAGGAACAGGCAAGGGTGTGGCATTAGAAGAATTTCTTATTGCGGTTCGCAAAAAACTGCCTATCAGGTTTTCGATAGATAAATCAAATTTTATTTATGATGACTGTATAGAGTCATTTGTTGAGGAAGTAACGCTCACAAAGGACAACTGGGGTTTTTGCGAGATACATATAGAGTCAGATGCAAAATTTTTGCAGCCTGAACATAAAATAATATGGACAGATAAATTTTTCGGAGATTCTTACAAACTTAAATTTCTCGTGGATATTGATAAGATGACTGCCGGCATTAATTATGGACGAATCAGGATATGCACCGTAAGACAGACCCTTACAATAGAAGTTATGGCTCAGAAGCACGGGACAGACCATGAGATAGTGGTAAAAAGTCTTGCAAGACAGAGGGCATATTATTCTCTTGTAAAATTATATCTCGATTTTTCTATGTCAAAGATAGATAAAAAAGAGTATATATCGCAGGTACAAAAAGAAATCATACATCTGCATGGCAATGAAAAAAAACTTTATGACATACATCTTGGCATCCTTGCCGGAGACAATGGAGTTGTAAAAGGTGGTCTTGCTTATTTTAATGAGATTGAAAATAAAATATATGAAAATGATAAGATTGTTTATTGTGCATATCAGTATCTCAAGGCACTGTGGGCAGAGGAAAATGAAATAAAGGATGAATGCATCAAAAATGTAAGGGAATGTTATGAGATAGAAGATAACAGTTGGCAGGTGTTATGGTTTTTACTTTATCTTGACCCTGTATATGAATCAGACAGAAGAAAACTTGAAGATGTGCTTATTTGTGTAGAGGGAGGATGCAGCAGCCCTGTTATCTATTTTGAGATGTGCAGTGCACTCAATTCTTCTGCCGGAACATTAAGGGAGCTAACACCTGGTATCATAAGATGTCTTCACTGGGGATGCGAAAATAAATTTTTATCAAAAGAACTGGCACTCAGATATATTTATCTTGCAAGCCGTTCAAAAGAATTTAACAAAGTCGTATTGCGTGACATGATAAAAACATACGAGAACTTTAGTGAGGATGAGGTACTCGCAGCAATATGCCGTATGTTAATGAGAGGACAGCTCATAAATGAAGAAGCAAATAAATGGTATGCTCTGGCAATAGAACACAACTTAAAGATTACAGAACTTTTTGAATATTATATGGATTCGATTAATGTTGAGGAGGGCATTAAGCTTACGAAACAGGTATTGTTATACTTTATGTATGATAATCATTTATCAGTTTCCAAAAAAGCACTTCTTTACTCATATATAATAAAAAATCGTGAGAACGATCCGGGGACATATGAATCATATCAGGAGATTATTGAAAATTTTGCTTTTAAGCAGATAGAGGCAGGCAGGATAAGTGAAAATCTTGCAATTTGCTATGAGCAGTTTTTAAATGAAGAAAATATTACCGATGAGATAGCGGATAAACTTCCCAATATAATGTTTGCCCATGAAGTAAGATGTGCAAACCCTGATATAGCCGGAGTGTATGTGCGTCACAGAGAATTAAAAACCGAGCAGTTCGTACCTCTTGTAAATGGCAGGGCGGTAGTGCAGATATTTACGGAAAATGCACGCATTTTTTTGGCAGATGCACTTGACAACAGATATGCCATGTCGATAGATTACACTCTAAATAAACTGCTTCATCTTGACCATATAGCAGAAAAATGTTATGAAAAAAATAAGACGAATGTACTTTTGTTACTTTATATGTATGATAAGATTGAACATTTCAGACAGGTGAACGCTGATACAGTAGATGTATTAAAGAGAGTTTATGAACTTGATATAGTAAGTGAATTTCAGAAAAGAAAAATATTTTCAGCATTGCTCAGATATTATTTTGATAATTTTGAGGGAGACCTTCTCGATGAAGCACTTGAAAGTATTGACTGGGAGGATGTAAATCCGGGAGACAGACAGCAGTATATAGAATATTGTGCGGTAAGGCATTGTTACAAAAAGGCAATGGATGGTATAATGAGTTTCGGATACGAAGACATAGACGCAAAACGCCTTTTGCAAATATCATCAGACTTCTTTGCACAGCAGAAAAATGAAGATTCATTCATGATAAAGCTCGCATGGCATATATTTAAGTCTGGCAAATTTGATGAGAATGTACTTCGGTATATATGTATGTTCTACAATGGAAGTCTTGCGGGTATGGTGGGGATATGGAAAGCTGCCGTAGGGTTTAATATCGATGCAAAAAATCTTGAAGAAAGAATAATCGCACAGATGGTGTTTACTGAGGAGATAATCCCGGAAAGTTACAGCGTATTTTACAGCTTTTATGAGCATGACTCCAATAGAAAACTCACATCGGCATTTATGAAAATGCTTGCTTACAGATACCTTGTTAAAAACTTTGAACTGCCTGAAAAGCTTTTTGATTATTTCTATCAGGAAGTGAGAAAACATGAAAATCTGCCATGTCTGATAGCCGTTTTAAAATATTTCAGCGAATGTAAAGAGCTTACAACGGACAAGATAAATTTTGCCGATTACAACTTAAACAAATTATATTCGCAGGGGAAAATTTTTCCGTTTTTTAAAGATTACTATGGAAAGTTTCCGTTACCTATACATATTCTTGATGAACATTATGTAGAATACATAGCAGATCCTAAGTACGAAGTAAAGATACATTATCTTATCACATCGGTAAAACAGGATGAGGGTGAGTATATAACGGAAGAGATGCCTGATATATTTGAGGGTATAAGGGTAAAAGATTTTGTAATGTTTCAGGATGAGATACTTAAATATTATATAACTGAAATGCGTCCGGAAGGAGAAGTTGAAACCTTAAGAAGCAGTGTTCACTTTGATGAGACAATGGACAATGAGAGAGCGGGCAGCAGATTTCACAATATAAATATGATGCTTATCGCAAAAGAGATGAATGATGATGAGACTCTTATCGAGATGATGACAGATTATGCGACAGAGAGAGAAAATGTCAAAAAAATGTTTAAGCTGTTATAAGTTTATATGTGGATGTATGGTCTGATAAAAACATATGAAATTTATGTGTTGCACAGATTTTATATTAGCAAGCAGCGAAGCAAATTGCGAATATCCGATTTGTTTCGTATGGCGACGAAAGGGGAAAGTTTAGATGGAAGCAGGAAGAAGTCTTTTAGTGGGTATTGATTTATGTGACGATATGTCACAGATTTCATATTACGACAAAAAAATATATGAGCCTGTTCCGGTGGGCATACCTGTTGGTGATAAATATATATATGAAATTCCTTCGGCACTTCTTGTAAATCCAAATACAAATGAGTGGCTGTGGAAAACAAAAGAAAATATGCAATTAGGCGGATATACGCTTATATCCAACCTGTTAAGCAAGATAAAGAAAAGTGAAAAGTTCCAGGAGGGAAGTTACATTTTTAAGACGAAAGATGTTGTCAAAAAATTCATGGTGAAACTTTTAAGTCTGTTAAATGAACATTTTCCGAATGAAACAATATTAAAACTTGTCATTACTATTCCGGAGAGAGAAAATGTTATCGTAGATTTATTGAAAAACATTCTTGCGGAACTGGGAATAAGAAATGACAGACTTGTTATTCTGGGACATAAGCAGAGTTATATGTATTATGCAGTCAGTCAGCCAAAGGAACTTTGGGCGAATAGTGTAGGATTGTTTGAATTTGATGAGATGGGATTAAGATACACAAATCTTACTGTAGATAAGAGAACAATACCATATATTGTCGGTGCAGATGTGTATGACCTGTCAGACATTATGCCATATTCAGTGTTGCAGGAAAAAGGCGATGTTAAATATATGTTTTTGAATACGGCAAATACAATGCTGCATAAAAAAATGGTTACAACGATTTATGTGACAGGAAAAGGGTTTGATCAGAGGTGGGCAACTGATGCGTTAAAAGAACTGTGCAACGGCAGGAGAGTGTTTAGAGGACAGAATCTTTTTAATAAAGGAGCAGCGTATGCGGCAAGGATGCTCACTGACAGGGAAAAGACAAAAGAATTTATTTTTCTCGATGACGATATGCTCACAAGTGATATATCTATCCGGACATATCACAATGCAAAGATGCACGATGTTGTGCTTGCAAAGGCTGGAACATTGTGGAGCGATATAGATGAATCTATAGATATAATACCTGATAATGAAGATGAAATTCAGATTACCGACAAAAATGTACTGACAAGAGAAACGAGAGCTCATATACTTTCGCTCAGCGGTTTTGCTGTCAGGGATAATAAGACGACCAGATTTACTGTAAGAATCAGATTTGCCGACCAATATACCTGTATTGTCACATTAAAGGACAATGGATTTGGAGAATTTTATCCTTCGACAAACAGGATATGGGAGCGTTACATTAAAATAAATGGAGCAGATTCAAAGAATTAAGCTGGAGGAAAATGATGGGAAAATTAATAGAATGTTGCGGAAAAATAGCAGATAAACCATATCATTTCAGGCTCACTGATACAAATGTATATTCGATAGAGGAAGTCTGCTACTATATTTACAACAATATATATATAATACGCGAGCAGATATTTGACAAAGATTTTTCAATGTGGCTTAGAAATGAACTTGGAATGACAGTAGTTGCAGACAAGATAGACAGCATGAGATTTGACAAGAGAAAATTAAAAGACATTGTTGTAACGATTTGCTGCAGTTGTGATTACTATGATGAGGAGCAGATAAATGAACTTATCGGTGTGATGGATTCTATAGAAAATCTTTCAGAATGGCAGAAATCAAAGATAAAAGCAGATAATTATTCAAGATTTGGTCTTTATGAAAAGGCTGTTGAAGAGTATGCGGCAATCTTGGAAAAAGATGATATGCTCGGTGCCAATGATGAGGATTATGGAAAAATATATCACAATATGGGAACAGCATTTTGCGGACTAGGTGCATTTATAAAAGCATCTGACAGTTTTGAACACGCATATGAAAAAAATAAGAGTACAGAGTCTTTATATTCCTATTTTTATACGCTTAAACTTACCGGAGACAAAAAGCTGTTTGATAAGGCGGTAAAAAAACTGGATGTGGAAGTTTCGGTTTTAAATAAAATAATGGAACAATTTGCAGAAACAAATGATGAGACGAGAAATTCAAAGAATGTCCGTCGTATCATGAAATTAAAAGAAACAATGAAAGCGGGATACCTTGAAGAATATTATCATAAGGTAGATGGCTATATAAAACAGTGGAAAGAAGAATATAGAAATGAGATAGGTGCGGACGGCAGCAGATAGCAGCTGCTATAACTATCGTATGTTAATGACCGGATAGTAATATTCGGAGTTAGTTAGAAAGGGCAAAAGATATATATGTTTTTTTTTAGCAGGAGAAAAAAGAAAAAAGACCATGATAATATAGAAGATGTAGTGGAAAAAGTGACAGATGAAGAAAATTTAAAAGGCGAAATATCCGTAAATAGTGAAAAAGATGAAACTTATGAAAAAAAAGATGACGGTATCAGAAAACAGGTGGAACAGGAAATGCTCACGCAGGATAAGCCTGTAACAACCGGAAAAACAGATGCAATAAGGTTTGTGAGAAATAACTGTGAAGCCATAGCCGAAAATGAAAGACAGATAGCTGAAGCAAAAAAAGAATATGAAAAAGTAACATCATATCTGACGGATATTCAGCGTATCGACATGGCAAGGGAAGATGAGTATCGTGAAATAAAAGATATATGTAAAAGTATTCTCACACTTACGCAGGAGAGAAGTAAATACAAAAACAGAAATCTTACGATAAGCGATGCACAGATGCGTAAATTTGAGCCGTTTGAAGATGAGCTTGTCGATGAGATAAAGAAAATGTATAATGCCCAGGCATATCAGGATGCGATAGAGGGAGATATAAAAAATCTGAAAAAAGAAAAAGACTCGCTTTATTCGCAGAGAAAGGAAATCATAGCAAAGCAAAATGCACTTAAAGGTATGACAAAGGTACTTGCGGTACTTATAATCTCACTTATAGTTCTTCTTATAGTGATATATTATGCCACAAAAACTGATATGACACTGCCTTATCTTGGTGTTGTTGCACTTGCCGGAGTTTCAGCGGCGATGCTCGTATTTGAGTCATCAAAAAACAGGCGTGACATAATACTTGTTGAAAGAAAGATAAACAAGGCTATAACGCTTTTAAACAAGGTGAAAATAAAATATATCAATAACATCAATGTGCTCGACTACAATTGCAATAAGTTCGGTGTGAAAAATGCAAAGGATTTCGAGGAAAAGTGGAATGAATATTGCAAAATGCGTGAGTATGAGAAAAAATTCCGTGAAAATACGGAAATGCTCAATGCAAACAATGAAAATCTTGTTATCATGTTAAAAGAACTTGGGGTTAAAGATGCTGATATATGGATAAGCAGATGTGAGGCGATAGTTGACAGCAGGGAAATGGTAGAGATACGCCATGAACTTAATCAAAGGAGGCAGATGCTCAGGGAACGCATAGAAAATAATGAGAAGCTCAAAGAGGGGATAATAAGCCAGCTTGATGCAATGATAAATGCACATCCGGAGATAAAGGGAGAGCTGCTCGGAATAATAAAAGAGTACAGTAATGTGTAAAAAAAGATAAAAAACACGCTTGACATATAAATGTCGCTGTGCTATTATGATTTATGTTGCGTGAGCAAATGCGAAGTAGAGTTATCCACTCTCACCTTAGCACCTATGAGTGACTCGGGTTTTGATTAGATATAATTTACGGTTATTATAGATAAAATGTGGATAGACTTTGCTATCCACATTTTTTTTAACATTAAAAAGTATATAATTATTTGGAGGTGCACTACAATTAGCGAATTAATGATTAATGAAAGAATCAGGGACAGAGAAGTCAGATTAGTAAGTGAAAGCGGAGAACAGCTTGGTATCATGTCATCGAGGGAGGCATTAAAACTTGCAAGAGAGGCAGATTTAGATCTTGTAAAGATTGCACCAAATGCTAAGCCACCGGTTTGCAAGATTATTGATTACGGTAAGTACAGATATGAGCTTGCGCGTAAAGAAAAAGAAGCAAAGAAAAAACAGAAGACGATGGAAGTCAAGGAAGTAAGACTTTCTCCGAATATTGATACAAACGACCTGAACACAAAGGCAAATCAGGCGAGAAAGTTTATCACAAAGGGAGATAAAGTCAAAGTTACTCTTCGTTTCCGTGGAAGAGAGATGGCTCATGTAAACTACAGCAAACAGATACTTGACAGTTTTTATGAAAGACTTGAGGATATTGCGGTAGTTGACAAAAATCCTAAGATGGAAGGTCGTTCAATGGTTATGTTCTTATCACAGAAACGTTAGGATTTTAAAGAGTTGGTAAAGCTTGTCTAAAAGACATTCTTTAGATGGAATTAATAAAGTTCCGATAGATAAACATATGTTAAGGAGGAAATTATCATGCCAAAAATGAAAACCAAAAGAGCAGCAGCTAAGCGTTTTAAGACAACAGGAACAGGTAAGCTCATGAAGATGAAGGCTTATAAGAGCCATATCTTAAATAAGAAATCTACAAAGAGAAAGAGAAACCTCAGAAAAGCAACAGAGGTTGATGCTACAAACGCAAAGATGATGAAACGTATTTTACCATATTCAAAATAATTTAGGAGGATAGATCAATGGCACGTATTAAAGGCGGTTTAAATGCAAAGAAGAAACACAATAGAGTATTAAAGCTTGCAAAAGGTTATAGAGGAGCAAGATCTAAGCAGTATAGAGTTGCAAAGCAGTCTGTAATGAGAGCTCTTACATCTTCCTTCGCCGGAAGAAAAGAGAAGAAGAGACAGTTCAGAAGACTTTGGATTGCCCGTATCAATGCAGCAGCAAGAATGAATGGACTTTCATACAGCAAATTTATGTATGGTCTTAAGCTTGCAAATGTAGATCTTAACAGAAAGATGCTTTCAGAGATGGCAATCAGCGACCCTGAAGGTTTCGCAGCACTCGTAGAAGTTGCAAAATCTAAGCTTGTATAATTGATTCATAAAGCAGAAAATATAAGGGAAGCTGTTGCATAGTGAAGTGGCAGCTTCCCTTTTAAGAAATGAGGAGTATTATGGGAAAATTTCAAATTGAAAAATGTGGTGAGATTGATGGTTTGTATCTGATTCAGCCTACAGTATTTGGCGATTCAAGAGGATACTTTATGGAAACTTACAACTACGAGGAGTTCAAAGAGGCAGGACTTGATATGGTATTTGTTCAGGACAACCAGTCAAGCTCTACTAAGGGAGTACTCAGAGGTCTTCATTACCAGAAAAAACACACACAGGGTAAGCTTGTAAGAGTTTTATCGGGAGAGGTTTTTGATGTTGCTGTTGATATAAGAAAAGGTTCAAAAACTTACGGAAAATGGTTTGGTGTGACATTAAGTGCCGAGAAGAAAAATATGTTCTATATTCCTGAAGGGTTTGCACATGGATTTTATGTATTATCGGACACGGCAGAGTTTGCTTATAAATGTACAGATTTTTATGATCCTTCATCAGAAGCAGGCATTAAATGGGATGACCCCGCAATAGGTGTAGAATGGCCTATACTTGATGGGACAATTCCAAACATATCTGAGAAAGACGGAAAGCATCCTGCATTTACAAATGATATAACACTTGACTATTAAAAAGATGTTAAGAAATAAAAGGTAACAGTTCAGTCTTGCATTTCTTACATTCATAAACCTGCCAGCGAGCTGTCAGTCGCTGCTTTGCAGCTTATGTTTACTCATTTCAGAAATGAAAGGCTATTCTACCATAAAAAGGTACTTAACAATACAATGAACAAGCTCATTGTATTGCCAATTATCTTTTTATGGCTGAACTGTTACAATAAAAGGCATAATGCAATATGTGAATGTTGCATTATGTCTTTTATTGTTATATTATGATGTCAGGGTCAAGCCATCAGATAGCAATTTGTAAGTAAACATATATTGCTATCTGCTTTTGACTCGTGTATCATAATATAAAAATATAAATATTGTTGGTGAATTGACAATAAACTGCCATCAAAGGAGATTATAGTAGGGATAAAGTATGAGAAATAAAATTTCTTATACCATGCATGAAGATAGTGCATGAATGGTGATAAGTATAAAATATTATGATTTTTATACTTATTTGGGTAAAGTGTAATAATGAGAAATGGAGAGTAAATATGTATAAGATGGCAGAAAAAATGAGAAGATGTATTAGTTTTTTTATGATTGTTCTGGTCTTTCTGGCAATGGGTATGGCAGGGGTCAGGACTTCGGCAGCAGAGAAGAATACTACAAGCATAAATTCAATTAGAAACAGAAATAAAAAAAGTGTTGATGAATATGAGTTGAGCAAACAAAAAGATGAGATAATCGTAAAGGAAAAGAAAAGGTTATCTGTTCTGAATATAAAAAGAGAATGTAATATAGAATTTAGCAGTTCAGACACTAATGTACTTGGTGTAAAAAAATTATCAGATAATACCTGTGAATACCGTGGAAAAAGAGTGGGAAGTGCTGATATAAATGTCAAGATAACAAAGCCGGGATTTTTGTTTATGCCGGATACCACTTATTTGAAATGCAGAGTGGAAGTATCGCCAAAAGCCGTCAGCATACGCTTTACAAAAAAGAAAATTAAAATAAAATCAGGTAATTCAAAAAAGCTTAAACTGACGACCAGACCAAGTATTTCAAAGGAAAAAGCAACATTTGTGTCATCTGATACAGATATTGTGCAAGTTGATTCAAAGGGCAGGATTACGGCAGGATTTATAGGAACTGCTACAATAACTGCGAGAATATCAAATGGAAAAGTTGCAAAGTGCCGTGTTGAAGTAAGAGCACCGGGCAACAATAAAAAACAAAAGAATTAAAATGTTTTAATTTAAGGAGATGAGGTGTACCATGCAGTATATTTTAATAGCTGATGATAATAAGGATATAACTGATATTTTGTCTGTTTATGTAAAGAAAGAGGGGTATGAGCCTATTATAGCTAAAGATGGAGTTATGGCAGAGGATATGTTTTTTAAATACGAGCCAGCGGCGGTTCTTCTTGATGTAATGATGCCTTTTAAGGATGGATATGAAGTATGCAAGAGCATAAGACAAAAGTCGGCAGTGCCTATTATCCTTATAACGGCAAGAGGTGAGGATTACGACAAGATAATGGGACTAGATATAGGTGCAGATGATTATGTAGTAAAACCTTTCAGCCCAAGTGAAGTTATGGCTAGGCTTCGTGCAGTACTGCGCCGCATAAACCGTGATGAAGTATCAGCAGAATCAGATTCGGTATTAAGAATAAACAATATGGAGGTAAATCTGGACGAGTATTCTTTTATGATAGATGGAAAAAAGATTCCACTTACCAAAAAAGAAGTAGAGACAATGTGGACACTTGCAGGCAATCCAAACAAAGTATTCACGAGAGATAATCTTTTAGACAGTCTTTGGGGATATGATTATTATGGAGACAGCAGAACAGTAGACTCACATATAAAGAGACTTCGTGCAAAGATAGATTCAGTGGAACATCCGGCGTGGAGTATAAAAACAATATGGGGGGTAGGATACAAATTTGCGATCAATGAAGAAGATATGTAAAAGAATATCCGACAAAATAAAAGGCAATGATATATCTATAAGGATATATGTATCATTTGCCTTTGTTTTGATATTTACGGGTTTGCTGACTGGTGCAATATTTATAAATTTATATCAGAAAAATTATGTTCGTTCCTATACGGAGCTTCTTACAAAACAAGGGAAAATGATTTCAAAGCGTGTCTCTAAATTTGCAAGTAAGAAAAAGCAGTCACAGTTTCAAAGATATAATGTATATATGGATGAAATAGAACAGGCGGAAAAAACTGACATATGGATAGTTAGCAATGAACAGGCAGAAAATCCCTTAGATGAGGATTATACAAATGCTGAAATTTCAAGACAAACCATTACAAAACAGATGGGTATTGTAATGGAAAAAGCATATAAAGGACAGATTTCATCAAATGCAGCTTATGACCAGGTATATGGAATGGTAATATTATATGTAGCTGTTCCGATAAAAAATGTTAAGACAAAAGAGGTATGTGGAGCTGTTCTTATGGTGTCGATGGTAGACAAGCAGACGATGGGAATAGATGAGGGAAAATATCTTATAAGCATAAGTCTTTTTATATCGGCTGTCGTATCAATAGCTTTAGGTTTTGCATTTTCAAAATACCTTTCAAGACCGCTTGAAAAAATAGGAAGATATATAAATCGGATAGCGGCAGGAGATTATTCAGGTATAAATGTTAAAAAGCCGGGAAGTCAGATAGGTAAGCTTGAAAATAATCTTGATGATCTTTCAAAACGGCTGTATAAAGCAAAAATTGAGCGTGAAAATCAGGAACAGCTTCGTATGGACTTCTTTGCAAATGTTTCCCATGAACTAAGAACTCCTATAACTGTTATGCGTGGTTATACTGAAACTTTAAATGACGGAGTCATAACGGATGAAGCGATGGTAAATGAATATTACCGCAAAATGCTCACAGAATGCCGCAGTATGGAAAGGCTGGTAGGGGATCTGTTCATTTTGTCCAAAATGCAAAACCCTGATTTCAAGATAGAAAAAGAACCGGTCAGTATCAGACAGGTATTTGGTGATGTGCTCCGCAGTGCACGCGAGATAGCAAGAAAGAAAAATATAACCATAACTCAGAAATTATCAGTGGATGATGAAGAACCCTGCATGATTCTTGGAGATTATGAAAGACTCAGACAGATGTTTATGATAATAGTAGACAATGCCGTCAAATTCTCGTATGAATCCGGGGAGATAATAATCTCCATAGAAAAAAGAGTTACTCCAAAAAAACAGGCAAAGATATATGTTTCGATACAGGATTTCGGAGTCGGAATTTCAAAAGAAGCATTGCCATATATTTTTGAAAAATTTTATAAATCAAAGTTGAAACAAAATCAGAAAGGAACCGGACTTGGTCTTATGATTGCTAAGCAGATAGCGTTAAGACACGGCTGTGATATTATTGTTGAAAGTGAGATAGAGCAAGGAACAAAATTCGCTTTTGAGTTTGAAGAATGTGTTTCTATGGATGAATATGAATAAATATTAAAAATGTGGTTGTATTTTTTTACGAAAGTGTATATACTATTAGTAACAAAAGCATACATGCCTGGGGTGTTCGATACTCCTGATATTTTGAACCTACACTTTTGAATTGGGATTCCTATATCTATATGAGGATGCCAAGCCGCCACCTATAGCAGCGGAAGGCAGAATCATATGTGCGGTTGCCCACCTAGCACTCGCTAGGACTCAAAATTCGGGACACGGCACTTTGGGTATGCTTTTTTTTGAATAAAAATACTTAACGACAGTTAAAAATGAAATGGAGGAAACAAAAGTGGCACAGAAAGGTGATTTATTATCATTCCGTCCGGACATAAAGGTACTGGACGCAACAATTCGTGACGGAGGTCTTGTCAACGATTTTTATTTTACAGACGAGTTTATCAGAAATCTTTATCTTGCAAATGTAAAGGCAGGAGTAGATTATATGGAATTTGGCTATCGTGCCGACAAAGAAATGTTTGATGCAAACAAGTTTGGAAAATGGAAATTTGCTGAAGATGACACTATCAGAGAAATTGTTGGTGATAATAACACAGACCTGAAGATTTCCATTATGGCAGATGTAGGAAGATGTAACTACAAGCAGGATATACATGACAGGGCAGACAGTCCTGTAGACCTTGTAAGAGTAGCAACATATGTAAACACTATGCCGGCAGCACTCGATATGATAGAGGATGCTCACAAAAAGGGATATGAGACTACTTGTAATATTATGGCTATTTCAAATGCAAAAGAGTCAGATATAAACACGGCACTTGAGATGCTCGGAAACAGTCCTGTTGATGGAATTTACATAGTTGACAGCTTCGGTTCTCTTTTCCCTGAGCAGATAAGAAAAATATCAGAGCAGTATATGGAAATTGCTGATAAGTACGGCAAATATATCGGTATGCACGCACACAACAATCAGCAGCTCGCTTTTGCAAATACTATAGAGTCATGTGCACAGGGTGTATCTTACCTTGATGCAACAATGGGAGGAATGGGCAGAGGAGCAGGAAACTGTCAGATGGAGCTTTTACTTGGTTTCCTTAAAAATCCACAGTACAATCTTTTCCCTATAATCAAATTTATTGAAGAAAATATTGAGCCGCTCAAGGCAGCAGGAGTTGAATGGGGATTTGCTATTCCATATCTTCTTACAGGTCATTTAAACCAGCATCCGCGTACAGCTATAGCAGCCATGAAAGCCGGAAGAAAAGACTATACTGAGTTTTACCGTGAGATTATCGACAGAGATGACTGATAAAGTTTCGATGTTTACATAAAAGTGTGGGTAAAACAGCTTATTGAAATTGTTAAGAACATAGCCGCTGATATGTTGTGAGTAATCAGCAGACATAAAAATTTGGTAGAGGAAGTGTCATAAGTTTTCTATTACAGCTAACAGAAATGTAAAGTCTGACTGTTATTGTAGTGAAAGCGGACACTTCCTTTTTAATATTATCTTTTTATGGCTGAACTGTTACTGGGATTATAATAATTGTGATTATAAGAAAAGTGTACTATAATAAAAGCGAGTTGTTATTAACACCTGCGGTGCGGACGACAACAAAAATGCCGCAAGGCAAAATATAGAAAATATTAAGGGAGAATAAAAGTGAGTATAGATAAAAAGAACGAAAAGCCCATAGGAGTATTTGACTCAGGGGTAGGGGGGATAAGTGTACTTAGAGAACTGGTAAAGATAATGCCAAACGAAAATTATCTGTATTTTGGGGATTCAATAAATGCTCCCTACGGAACAAAAGAAGTCAGTGTGATAAGAGAGCTTACTATAAAAAATATTGAGAAACTGCTGGATATGGGTGCAAAATCGATAGTAGTAGCTTGCAATACTGCGACAAGTGCCGCAGTAAGAGTGCTCAGGCAGATGTATCCTGAGATACCGCTTGTAGGTATAGAACCGGCAATAAAACCCGCCGTTGAATATAAGGAAAAATCGAGAGTGGTAGTGATGGCTACACCGATGACTTTGAAACAGGAAAAATTTCAGAACCTTATGAAAAAATATGAAAATCAGGCAGAAATAGTGCCGCTCCCATGTCCGGGACTTATGGAATTTGTAGAGAGAGGCGATTTAGAGGGGGAGGATCTTTACAATTATCTGTCGATTTTATTTGGTTCGGTAAACAGTAAAAAAATTGACTCAGTTGTACTTGGATGCACACATTATCCATTTGCAAAAAAAGCCATAGAAGCTGTAGTAGGTAAAGATGTGCAGATATTTGACGGTGGTGAGGGAACAGCGAGAGAAATGCGAAGAAGGATGCAATGTGCATCACTTATAAATCCTTCTAAAGAGAAAGGAACGGTAAAATTTATAAATAGTAAAGACACTGAAGAGGAAAGAGAATTATGTGAATTTTTATTAAATTTAAAAATGTAATGATATAAGGGTGAAAAATAGGCGGTAATGAATTATATAAGTTTAAGAGAGGAAAGGGGTTAGGGTAAAATGGTAAATAACAGGGAAGATATTGAGGAGTGTTTTCTAAAATGTTCTACAGAGACAAGGCAGTCTTTTATGGCAGCTTTACAGATGGTGTATGATGAGGTTTTTGAAATAAATCCATATGATGACTGTGTATATATTTTAAATAGCAGATATGATACAGCTATGTGCGGCATGACGGTATGTTATTCAGATTTTTTTTGGGAATATGTAGATGCTATGGTTTACTTATATGATTGTGAGGAATTCATATCAGATTTTGAGCCGGAGGCATTAAGGAAATTTGCAGAGTCAGAGGATATGAAACAGGAGAAGAAATTTGTAAGACTTAGAACAGATACAAATAAAAAAGAATGGTATATAGCTACATTAATAAAAAATCCGGCTGACAAAAGAAGAATCATACTTCTGATGAAAAACGAAAATGAAGTATGTATAAATGAGATGCAAAAAAAGGCAATCATGGAGGACTATGATTATGTAATAGGTATAAATATACAGAATGAAAAGATAAGCATATACAGCAACAATGAAGCAAAATATGGACATTCAACATTATATAATGTCTTTTATGAAAAATTTTTAAACCAGCGAATAAAAAAATATGTATTAAGTGAGTATGCCGAAAAAATATCAGAAAAAATGCAGCTTGAAAATATAAAAAGACAGTTAGAAAAAAATGAAGTTTACATATGTTACGCAACTATGCAATATCGTGGAGAAATATTTCATAAAAAATTCAGGTTTGTGTATCTTGATGACAAGAAAGAAACAATACTTCTTTCACAGATGGATGTGACTGAACAGATAGAAAGGGAAGAAAAGAAAAATGATGCGGTAAAGATTGCCGTTCAGGAAGCAAGAAAGGCAAATGAGTCAAAGAGTTATTTTCTTTCAAGGATGAGTCATGATATGCGTACACCGTTAAATGCCATAATAGGCATGGACATGATAGCGGCATCACATATAAATGAAACAGATAAGGTTATGGAAAGCTTAAACAGCATACTTTATTCAAGCAAAAATCTTCTGGAGCTTGTCAACGAAGTGCTTGATGTAAGTAATTTTGAGCGTGGAAAGTTTTCGCTTAATGATGCGGTATTTTCATGGACAAAAGAGATAGAAAATATTATGCAGCTTATAAGACCTCTTGCAGATAAAAAACATCTTGAATTTGATACAGACTATAAGAAGCTTCGGTTTGAAAATGTGGTTGGTGATGCAAAGCGTATAAGACAGTTATGTATAAATCTTTTGAGTAATGCAGTCAAGTACACTGAAGATGGAGGAAAGATTTATTTTTCAATATCAGAGAGAGGTGTAGTAAAAGAAGAGACAGATAATATTTATATGGAATATGAGATAATAGTGAAAGACAATGGGATAGGTATTTCCGAAGAATTTATGCCATATCTGTTTGAGATGTTTGAAAGAGAGAAAAAGGTTCTTGGAGAAAACATATCAGGCACGGGACTGGGTATGACGATAGCGAGAAATCTTGCAAGGCTTATGGACGGCGATATATATGTCGAGAGTAAAGAAAACGAGGGTACGAAATTCAGTGTTACCTTAAGACTCAGATTACCTGCACCCGATGAATCATTGACAACAGATGATATAAATATGGGAATATCAGGTGGAGTTATACGGTTTTAGGTTAAATTTTAAAATGCAAAGGAGAAAAAAGATGAGTTATTTTCCGTTTTTTGTTGATATATCGGATAGGGAGTGTCTTATTGTCGGAGGTGGAAAGATAGCATACAGAAAGGCGTGTGCCGTACTTAAGTATGGTGCAAAGGTCTTAGTCGTTGCACCAGAGATATGTGAGGAATTTGAACTATTAAAAAAAGAATATACGGGAGCAGTAAAGACTTGGCAGAGGGAATTTACTGACTCAGATACTGACAACAGATTTTTTGTGATAGCGGCAACTGACGATGAAAAGATAAATAAAAAGGTATCAGAAATCTGTTTTAAGAAAAACATACTTGTAAATACCGTTGACAGAAAAGAATATTGTAATTTTTACTTTCCATCAATAGTAAAAAAAGGGGATATAGTTGTCGGTGTCAGCAGTGGAGGTAAAAGTCCGGTACTTGCAAGAGAGCTTAGAAAAAAAATAGAAAATGCTATACCTGACAATCTGGAAAAGATAAATGTATGGCTCGGAAAATTAAGACCATATATCAAAGAGAATATACCGGAAGAAGAAAAGAGAAAAGAAGTATTTGAAAAGATATACAGAATGTGTGAAAAAAAAGGAGATACACTGACGGAGGAGGAACTAGACAAGGCATTAGAAGAGTTATAAAGCACATAAATGTGCAAAGCAGCAACATTATAACATTATAAGAAACAATTAATAGTAAGCAGAAGTTACAAAAGACATAAAATGTAATTAACGGCAAAAGGCATTTATTCGGATAAAACCGGTAAATGCCTTTTTTGTGTTGAAAAATAAGGTCAAGTCATAAATTTTTCTTAAAAAAATCTTAAAGGTTTACCTGCTTTTTTCTTAAAAAAATAAAGCGTAGTATATTAGGTATGAAAAAATTTAAAAAATTTTTAAAAAGTTGCAAGGTTTTGGGTTTTTATTTTGTTTAGTATAGTGAAGGGCATAAAATTAGTTATGTGAACATAGCTTGACAGTTGGTATAAAGTGCATGGGCGGGAGGAAACAAAAAGTATTCCTGCTACTAATTGACTATGGGACTTAACAGATATTATGTCAAATATGGAGAAAGGAGGAAGAAAATTTGAGAAATCATTGGTGCAAAACAATACTGTTGGGAATTTTGGCAGTTACTATGATATTAGGAAACTCAGAAAAAACATTAGCTTGTGACAATCTTGAATGTGAACAAAGTTCAGAAATTGTTACATTATCATCAGGAATGAATAATACCAGTAGACATTTAACCGTGTCAAAAGGTACTGCTGAGATGAAAATAAGCTACATAGCTGAGACTAAAATGGATTCAATAGTGGTTTCGGTCAGACTGCAAAAGTATAGTTCTGGAACATGGAAGAGATTAAAAATCTGGGATGATGTTAAGTCTTCGGGAAGAATGATTACAGTAACGAAGAACTATAAAGTGACATCCGGTGGCAAGTATAGAGCTAAGTTTGTTGTTACTACAAAAAATGGGAATAGCCAGAAGACAGAAACATTCTTTTCTAATGTAGTTAATTATTAGATGAGAAACTATGTTTAAAGGAAAATTATTAAAAGTGATAAGGATTATATGTAAAATTTAAAGAAAAAGAAAGAGAGGAAGATTTTATGAATATCGAAAAATTAAGAAGATGGTTTCTGTAATTATTACAGCAGTTATTATTTTTACAACGCCCAATATGGCATTTGCTGCCAATAAAACTATTCATATTCCTAAGCTGAATTCAGGATATAAAAGGTTATTAGCTAAAAGAAGCGGTAATTATTATACCGTTAGAGCTGTATGTCATTCGGCATGGAAGAATGATGATACTAGTAAAAATGTGCAGGCTATAAGATTTGATTTACAAAATAAAGATAAAATTACTATGTTTAATAAAGAAATAGTACTTAGAGTTGGTGCTGCGGCAGGTACATATAGTATTAAGGATAGCATGCTGAAATATAAAGATGTATATTTTTGTTTTTGCACAAACAGTCCTGCTTATACAGCAGATACAAATGTAGGATATAATCCAAGATAGTTTTTTATGAATGCTTAGAAATTTTATTACATCTCTGTTTTATAAAGATGACATTTATATTTTAAAACAGAGGTGTAAATATTGTTCAAATATCAGTGTATTTAATTGGAGAAAAATATGTATAGATTATTTAAAAGTCAGTTAAAAAATATTTTTTTGACAAAATCTTATAAGATTATGATGTTTATCATATGGGGATGTATAGTTTGTGTATATATTATGAATGTAAAAGATTATTATGGATATGAGCTTTCACAGATGCAGTCATATGTTGAAATAAGTAGTATTTCGAGTGGAAGGTATGCATTAACGCGTATAATTGCAATTGTTTTTCCGTTTGTTTCAATAATTCCCGCTGGTTTTTCTTTATTTGGTGATATTAAAACAGGGAGAGAAACATATTGGATTTATAGAGTTGGAAGAAAAAAATATTATATGACAAAAGCTGTGGCAGTATTTGTTTCGACATTTATTTGCTTTTTTATTCCGCTATTATTTGAAAATATAATTAATTATATAACATTTCCTGCAAATGTGCATGGTAATCGTTATTTTTGTTCTTTATATTCAAGAGAGTATAAAACAATTGTAAAATATATGTTTTTTAATATATATTTTAAACATCCATTTATATATCAGTTAATAATGATAATTTTATTTAGTGGAATAGCGGCAATGCTTGGATTTGTTACTGCAGCAAGCTCATGCATTATAAATAAGTTTGCCGCATTTTTGTTTTTGCCATGTTATCTTTTAATACAAATTATTGATGGCATGAATATATATGGCAAATTTTCAGATTATATAGAAACATGTAGTGCTGTCGTTAATGTATATAAATTCATAAAATTTGGTATAGTATGGAGCGGTATTATCTTTGTGGCAAGTGGTTTGTTATTTTTGAAAGCGAGAAGGGATACATTATGAAATATTATGCAAAATTTTTGCCGCTGGCAGTTGGGTTTAGTATAATTTTATATGGATTAAGAAGTTATATGAGTGCTGATGGTTTGAGTCTTCAACATTATATTGTTTACAATCATTGTGGTGAACTTATTAAATTTACAACTGCAGAAATGGTGTTAAGAATAAGAAATCTTTTACCGTATTATACATATGCTATAATATTTTCAACATATATATATAGACATTTTTGTTATAGCAGTGTTTATATTTTTTCGAGGTGTCAAAAGCGTGGATGGTGGTTTAGAGGAGAAGCTGTAAAACTTTTAGGATATACTGTGATTTATGTGCTTTTGTTAAATATATCTGCTTTGCCAATTGTTATGATGAAATATCAAATTAGCATTGATAATGTAGGAGTTAAATTTTTAGCAGTACATATTCTGGTTATGAGCCTTTGGTTATACGGAATAACAATATTTGCAAATATTCTGGCAATTTTGTTTGGCAGTAAAGTGATGGTAATAGGAACTTTTTTGTTACAAATATTGTTATTTATGAGTGTAGGTAATGTATCTGTAGGAGAAACTAAAATTACAAAAATATTAAAAATTAAATTTAATTTAAATTTTAATATGCAAATGCTGCCGGCATTACATAAGTTTAGGGGAATGAATAAAGACATTATTGATGGTTTGGGAATTAGCATTAAGTATCAATGGTCAGTTTTATATATGCTTATAGTAAATGTTATTATAATAGCAATAGGGACTGTAATTATAAATAGAATAGACATAATTGATACCGACAAGGAGGTTGATTAGTAAGTATGGTTGAACTAAAAGCAGAAAATATATCAAAAAAAATTAAAAAAAATATTATATTGAACAATATAAGTCTTTATTTGACAGGTGGAAATGTATATGGTTTTGTAGGTAGAAATGGTTCTGGAAAGACAATGCTTTTTAGAGCATTATCAGGACTTATTAAAATAGATGAAGGTAAAATTTATTATAATGGAGAAAATATATTTTCAAAAAATTCAGTATTGCCAGATATAGGAATGATAATAGAAAATACAGGAATGTATCTTGAATATTCGGGGTTTAAGAATCTTGATATTCTCGCAGGAATAAATAAAAAAATAGGTAAAAAGGAAATAATAGAATCACTTGAACGCGTTGGACTTGATCCGAGGGATAAAAGAGCGGTGAGAAAGTATTCACTTGGGATGAAGCAAAGGCTTGCTATAGCACAGGCAATCATGGAAAAACCAAAAGTTATTATGCTTGATGAACCAACTAATGGACTTGATCAGGAGGGGGTAAATCTCATAAGAAAGGTTATTGCGGAAGAAAAACATAGAGGTGCTATTATTCTTTTGGCAAGTCATAATTCGGAAGATATAAGAGTGTTGTCGGATAAGATATATAGAATGGATATGGGAAAAATAAGTTTGGAGAGAGAAAATGGATAGTAGAAAAAAAATAAAAATAATTTTTTTGTTTGTTATATTCAGTGGGTTTTGTGTATGTGGTTTAATTGTGCGAAATTCCATAAAAGACAGATGTAATGACGAAAAAGCAAGGGATAATTTTAATGTAGCATATTTGTCAGAGGATTTAATGGGACTTATGGAACATGTTGATGAAGATTTAGATAGGAGTAAGAATATTTTTGTTGGAAAAGTTACGGGAAAGCTTCAATATGTTTTTGGTAATGCTGTACAGAAAATAAAAGTTACAAAAGTTATTAAGACTAAAGATGGGATGACATCAGGAGAAGATATATTGCTTTCGGGGTTATATACTTTGGATTTGACAACAGAAAATTTTAAGGAAATTTATACAGATACGGGGTTCATGGATTTTATGAAAATGGGAGACGAATATCTTATATTTGCAGATGGAAAATTATCTAAAGAAGTGTCAATGGGACAGAATGTATATCCTATACATAAAGAGGCTATTACATTTAAGACGATAAATTTGTCAGATAAAAAAAGCCATGTATGTAAGAAATACATAAACGAAGATGGAAAAGCAGCTACTACAAAATATAGTCAGGTAAAAGGGTGTGAAATAGCTACTAATAGCGGGAAAGTTTTAAAAAAATTTTATCAGATAAAACATAAAATATTAAAGAAATATGGAGTTGGTTCTTGAGAAAGTGATAGAAGTGGAAAAGGGGGAGGACTAGTTATATAGAAAGGATGTAGTATAAGGGACATAGAACCAAGAAGTGTATGAAAAAATAAAGTGAAATATTACTGTTTGTACCGTTGGCATCAATAGTAACAAATAAATGAACGGAGGAAAAGATTTGAAGAAGAATAAACTTGATTGGGATTATGAAGAACAAGAAAAATTTGATCAGCTATATAATGCATATTCAAAGCTTATGTATTATATAGCTTTTGATGTCTTAAAAGATGAAGGTCTTGCTCAGGATGCGGTGCAGGATGCTTTTATTAATATTTCTAAAAGTTTTTCAAAAATAAAAGAAAAAGATTGCCAGGAACTTAAGGGATTTATTGTTGTAGTAATTAGAAGAGTAGCAATAAATATGTATAATAAACGAAAAAGAAATAATGTTGTATCATTTGAAGAATTATATGAAAAAGGTATTTTGAGTAAGCATGGATTAAAAGAAGATAGTACATTTCAAAATGATTTTACGAAATCAGCTAAAGATAATAAGGTTGTGTATTATATACGCAAATTGCCTGAGAAATATGCAGATATAATGTTGTTTTATTATGTTTATGGTTATACTGCTGATGAAATAGCCAAAATGTTTGATATGAATATAGCAACGGTGTATTCATATCTGAGCAGAGGCAGAAAAAAGCTGGAGAAACTTCTGGATGGAAAAAAAATTTTGATTAGTTAAATGATGGTAGGGAGGATAAGTTTATGAACGATAAGGAAATAAGAGATTATCTTAAAGTGTATGAGAGAGAAGTGGAGAAAAAATATGATGATGTTGACTTGGAAAAAATTCAGTTACCCAGTGACTTTAAGGAACGGACAATGGATAAGATTATTAGTGGGAGAAACGATGAAAAAACCACAGAATACAGGAAACATAAAATTTTAAGATTACTTACTAAAGCTGCTGCTGTAGTTGTTTTTATAAGTTCGGTTTTATTCGCTGCCACAAAAATGGATGCTAATATATTTGGATTTGATGCTTGGAAAACGACAAAGACAGATAAGGATTCGGCTGGAAATTTTGGTATAACTTACGACCAAAATAAAAAAACAAAAGAAAATGGAGCAGATAAAGCTAAAAAAAGAAAAAAAGATTTTCCGGATTATGTACCTGAAATATATAAGATAAGTGAACAAAATACTGATGATGACTTTAGTTATATAAAATGGACTAAAAATAAGAAGTATTTATTTTATTCAAAAAATAAAATTTTAAAAGATGCCAGATATTCAGGAAGGGATATAGATGGCAGAAAAGTAAGTATTGCCGGTTATGTGGGTTATATATATGAAGAACAGGGGGAGAGAACATTGCAATGGAATGATGATAAATATATAAATACCATTGGTACGGACGATGATATGGCTGAAAGTGAGCTGCTTAAGATGGCTGAAAGTCTGTATTAATCATGTTACTTCTAAAGCATACTTGACCACTGGGTTATATAGGATGTATTATAATTAAAAATAAATGATGCCGCTGTGGATTGCATTATTGTTATCGATTTTGCACATTGCATCAGACAAATCCGATATATATAGAAACGAGGTCAGTATGATAAGGATAGGAACAAGGAAAAGCAAACTTGCTTTAATTCAGACAGAGCTTGTCAAAGCTCAGATCTTAAAATATTTTCCGAATGAAAAAATAGAGATTGTCCATGTGGTTACGCATGGTGATAAGGTTCTTGATAAGCCGCTCGGTGAGATTGGCGGCAAGGGTGTTTTTACAAAAGAGATAGAGGAAAAGCTGCTCGACAAAACTATAGATATTGCCGTCCATAGTGCAAAGGATGTGCCTATGGAACTTGCGGACGGGCTTTGTCTTGGGGCGGTTCTTTTGAGGGATGACAACAGGGATGTTATTCTCAAAAGAAAAGAAACAGGAAAAATCGGTGCAGGCAGTATCATCGGAACAAGCAGCTTGAGGAGAGAAATCCAGATAAAGCAGATATATCCGGATGCTACGATAAAATCACTGAGGGGCAATGTCGGAACGAGGATAGATAAATTAAAATCAGGTGAGTATGATGCGATTATTCTTGCGGCGGCAGGTTTAAAAAGGCTTGGTCTTGACAATGATAAGGAGCTTGATTATATATACCCTGACGAGGAGAAATTTATATCTGCGGCAGGGCAGGGGATTCTTGCAATCGAGTGCAGAAATGGTGATTTAAAAGATGTTATGGCGGCACTTGATGACAGAAAGGCAAGGATATGTCTTGAAGCTGAGCGTGAATTTTTAAAATGTCTTGACGGAAGCTGTAATGCACCATGCGGTGCTCATTGTACGGTGGATGAGCACGGTTTTAATTTCAGGGGAATGTATGCTTATGATGGAAAAACTCCAAAGTATGCTGTTATAAATGAAAAAACGGATGAACAGTGGGAAAAAATCTCTGAGCCTGTCAATGCAGATAATACGGATTTAAAATTTGCCATTAGTCTTGCAAAAAGGCTTGTTGATGTTTTGAAATCTGATGCTAAGAATACTGATATTAAAAATGAGAATGGAAATACAAAATGTTGTGTAAATTTAAAATCAGATAATGGAAATACTGATAAAAAAGACATTGATATAAATACGAAAAAAGATGAACTAAAAAAGTCATTTACTGGTAATAAAGGAATGGTTTCTCTTGTCGGTGCGGGTCCGGGAAAGAGGGATTATCTGAGTATCGAGGCTCTAAGATGTATTAAAAAGGCGGATGTTATCGTATATGATGCACTTATCTCACCGTCAATATTAAATGAAGCGAAGATGGATGCAGAGCTTATCTATGTTGGAAAAAGGGCTGATACGATTTATAAAAAACAGCCTGAGATAAACGAACTTCTCGTAAATCTTGCTTTGAGCGGAAAATATGTTGTGCGTCTTAAGGGGGGTGACCCCTTTATTTTTGGCAGAGGTGGCGAGGAGGCTTTAGCACTTAAAAAAGCGGGGATGAGATATGAAATCGTGTCAGGAATTTCTTCTTCGTACAGTGTTCCGGCAAGTGCAGGTATTCCGGTAACGCATCGGGGGGCTGCTTCATCGGTTCATATTATTACGGGGCATGAACATCCTGCAAAGCCATCAGAAGCTCTTGATTTTTCTGTTATTGCAAAAGAGGAGGGAACTCTTGTATTTCTGATGGGACTTAGAAGTCTTGGAAATATCTGTGAAAAACTTATCAAAAACGGAAAGAACGAAGAAACTCCCGTGGCTGTTATATCAAAAGGAATGACGGCAAAACAGAGGACTGTATATGGAAATCTGCTTACTATTAAGGACGAGGTCCGAAAAAATAATATAGAAGCACCGGCAATAATAGTGGTCGGTGATGTTGTCAGAGTCGGAAAACAGATATGTGAGTGGCAGAGCAGGAATGAAAAAAAAGTGCTTAGCGGAAAGCGAATACTTGTAACAGGTTCAAGGAATATTGCGGACAGTCTTGAAAAAGAATTTGAGCAGTACGGCGGTGAGACGATTGCGATAAGCCTTGTTGAGACAATACCTGATTACAGTGATTGTGATGATATATTTAATAATCTTGAAAAATATTCATGGTTTATCTTTACAAGTGCAAATGGTGTAAATATTTTCTTTGACAGATTAAAGGATTTGAGAGTGGATATAAGAAAACTTGCAAATGCCAGATTTGCCGTAGTTGGTACATCTACAAAGAAAGCACTCGAAAAATATGGTTTGTATGCGGATTTTATACCATCAAAATTTACATCAAAAACATTGGCAGAGGAATTGTCAAAAGATTTGACAGATAAGGATAAAATACTTATTGTAAGAGGAAAGCAGGGCAAAAACTTTATCGAGGATAAATTTAGTGATATGTCGGTTGAGTTTGATAAAATCTGCATTTACGAGACAATTCAGGACGAAAGGCGTGCTGACGAAGTAAAAAGGATATGTCCTGATGTTGATTATATTGTCGTGACAAGTGGCTCAGGTGCAAGAGCATTAAGGGATATGGCATGTTGTGAGCATGACAATATCGTTGCGATAGGTCCGGTGACAAAGAGGGACTGCGAGGAGGCAGGACTGAGGGTGAAACTTGTTGCAGAGGAGTTTGATGCAAGAGGTATTGTGGATGTTATTGTAAGGGATGTTGAAAAACAAGGGTAGGCTGTGATGATTGTACAGTTACCGTACAATCTATTACAGTTAAAGATAGTTTTTAAAATAGATATTATAATTTAAGATAAAGATAGTTTCACAATATAGATTTAGAAGAATAATTAATTATACTATATAGATATATAGAATTTATATAGGTATTATTAAGATGAATATTTGTAAATATAGATATGGAGGTGCTTTTTAAGATGAATATAAGGTCGAATATGGAAAATTCTAAGGTTTTGTTTGAGAAGTCGCTTGAGAAGATTCCCGGTGGTGTTAATAGTCCGGTGAGAGCATTTGGCAGTGTCGGAGGTTCACCTCTTTTTATAAAAAGTGCTAATGCCGACCACATTTACGATGTGGATGGCAATGAATTTATTGATTATGTATGTTCGTGGGGACCGGGAATTTTAGGTCATGCACATCCACAGGTTATCGAAGCGGTAAAAAAAGCCTGTGTTGACGGTCTTACTTTTGGTGCTCCTACTAAAAAAGAATTGGAGCTTGCTGAACTTATAACTGATGCAATGCCATCTATTGAGAAAGTAAGGCTTGTAAATTCGGGGACAGAAGCTACGATGAGTGCCATTCGTACTGCAAGAGGCTATACGGGCAGAGATATGATAATAAAGTTCAGGGGAAATTATCACGGTCACTCTGACGGGCTTCTTGTGAAAGCTGGTTCGGCGGCTCTTACGACTGCTGTTCCTGATAGTGCGGGAGTTCCGGCTTCTTATACGCAGAACACTCTTGTTGCGGAGTACAATAACGAGGACTCCGTAAGAGAACTTATGGAGCAGTATGGTGAAAATGTTGCCGCAATCATAGTTGAGCCTGTAGCCGCCAATATGGGTGTTGTTCCTCCCAAAAAGGGATTTTTAAAATTTCTTCGTGATATTACATTAAAATATGAAACGGTTCTTATATTTGACGAGGTTATAACAGGATTCAGGCTTAAATTTGGCGGAGCACAGGAGTATTTTGGTGTTAAGCCGGACATGACTACGCTCGGCAAGATTGTCGGCGGTGGTATGCCTATCGCTGCATATGGCGGAAAAAAAGAGATAATGGACAGGGTTTCTCCGACAGGACCGGTTTATCAGGCTGGTACATTGTCAGGAAATCCTATTGCGACAACGGCAGGAATTGAAACTCTTAAGATTTTAAAAGCACATCCTGAATACTATAAACAGATAGATGAGAGTGCAAAAAAACTTGCAGATGCGTACAGAAAGATGGCAAAAGAGAAAAACATTCCTCTCCATGTAAATCAGATAGGTTCGCTTTTATCTGCGTTCCAGACAGGTGAGGTCGTGGATGATTATGATAGTGCACTTACATCTGATACAAACGCATATACAGAATATTTCTGGAAAATGCTCGACAATGGGATTTATGTTGCACCCGCACAGTTTGAAGCAATGTTTGTATCAGTCGCACATACAAAAGAGGATATCAAGAGGACTTGTGAGGTTATCAGTTTATGAGCATACAATTACTTTGCGTAAGTCATAAGACCGCAGGTACAAAGATAAGAGGTCTGTTTGCATTTGATGATGATGCAAAGGCGAGGATAATGGAAAGGCTTATAAGTTCGCCTTATATAAATGAAGCGGTACTTCTTGCAACCTGCAACAGAACGGAACTTTATTGCGAAGTCCGGGAAAAAACGGAGACAGCGGTGCTTTTTATGCAGCAGGTACTTTTAGAAGAAGCCGGAGTTTCAGAAAATTCAGAAATTCAGGATGTAATATTAAGGTACGAAGAAAAAAAGGCGGTTCACCATCTTTTTATGGTTGCAGCAGGTCTTGACTCTGTTGTGCTTGGTGAAGACCAGATTTTGGGACAGGTAAAAAATGCTTATCTTGCAAGTGACAAAAAAGGATATATAGGAAATTCGTTTCATTCACTTTTTCAGGCAGCGATGGCGGCGGCAAAGAAAGTAAAGACAGATACACCTATGTCAAAGACTTCCGTATCGACTGCAAGTCTTGCACTAAAACAGGCGGGCGAGGAATTTGGTACATTATCCGGAAAAAACATTATGATAATAGGTGCGTCCGGAAAAATCGGAAATATAGTTATGCTGGATGCACTTGATATAGAGGGAGCCAATGTTTATGTAACCGCAAGAAACCACATTCCAGAGAAAAATGCGAGATGCAATATAATAGATTACAAAGACAGATATGAACATATGGAAAATATGGATGTTATAATAAGTGCAACATCAAGTCCGCATTATACTGTCACAAGAAAGCATTTTGAGGAAAAAGAGCACAAAAATAAAGTTGTATTTATCGACCTTGCAGTTCCGTTTGACATATCGCCTGATATAGAGAAAATACAGGGCGTGGCGAGATATTCAATGGAAGATATGGATAGGCTTGCCGCAAAAAACAATGAATTAAAGAAAAGTTATTTGTGCGATGCAAAAGAGATAATAAGAGAATATGAGCAGGAATATCTTAAAAATGAGATATTTAGGGCAAACCGTGAAAAAATAGATAGATTTATGGCATATATCAAAGAAAATGCTGAGAAAAAATCACTGGATGCGGCTGTTCATAAGATGATTTTTGACATAAAGGAAAAGAGTAATGCACAGGAATTTCAGGATTTTGTGGAAATAATTGAAAAAATACAGTAATATTGTTGATTTAATGGTTAAATATTATTGATGCAGAGGGAAAAATAATTTTTGTACTCAACATTATATTTTAAATAACAAATTTTGTGAGAAAAACAGATATAAAGAAAAGAGGGCAAATATGATACAGAGAGCAAGAAGATTAAGACAAAATGAGATATTAAGGAAGATGGTGAGGGAAACAAGAATGGATAAGTCATCGCTTGTTTATCCTATGTTTGTAAGAGAAGGAGAGAATATAGTAGAGGAAATCCCGTCTATGGAGGGACAGTTCCGTTATAGTATAGACAGAATGTCCGAGAAACTTGAAAGTCTTAAAAAAGCAGGTGTTAAAAGTGTTATCCTGTTTGGCATACCTGATGTAAAAGACGAAGTCGGAAGTGGTGCTTATGATGATGATGGAATCGTGCAGAGAGCTTTAAGAGCTGCAAAAAAAGATTTTTCAGATATGTATTTTATAACAGATGTGTGTATGTGCGAATATACTTCACACGGTCATTGCGGACTGCTCTGCGGTCATGATGTAGACAATGATTCCACACTTGAACTTTTGGCAAAGACAGCGGTTTCTCATGTAAAAGCCGGTGCGGATATGGTTGCACCGTCAGATATGATGGATGGAAGAGTGCTCGCTATCAGAAATGCACTCGATGAGAATGGATTTACCAACACACCGATAATGTCATATGCCGTGAAATATGCATCATCATTTTATTCACCGTTTAGGGATGCTGCAGGCTCAGCACCGTCTTTTGGTGACAGAAAATCTTATCAGATGGATTATCATAACAGAAAAGAGGGCATAAAAGAAGCATTGCAGGATGTTGAAGAAGGAGCGGACATCATTATGGTAAAACCTGCAATGAGTTATCTTGACATAGTGAGGGAAGTTGTTGATATAGTGGATGTGCCTGTGGCAACATACAGTGTGAGCGGAGAGTATGCTATGGTAAAAGCGGCTGCAAAAGCAGGCTGCATAGACGAGGAAAAGATAGTGTGTGAGATGGCAGCAGCAACCTACAGAGCTGGTTCAAGCATATATCTTACTTATTTTGCTGAGCAGATAGCAGAGTATATGGATAGAGGACTGATTGGGTAGTGAAAATAGGTGGAAAGAGGAGGGGTATATGGACGAGAGGAGAACGAACAATGACAACAAGAGAAGAAGCATTAAACTTCGGACTTTCATTTCCAAACACTTACCAGAGTGCTCCGTTTCACGATGAAAACTGGCAGCTTGTGCGTGTAAAAGAAAGTAAAAAGGTTTTTTTATGGACATATGAAAGAAACGGCTTCATCAACCTTAATGTAAAGGTAAATGATGAGTGGCGTGACTTTTGGAGAGATGCTTTTGAGTCTGTTATTCCGGGGTGGCATCAGAATAAGGAAAACTGGAACACTATCATTCTTGACGGCTCAATTCCTGACAAGGATATTAAAAGGATGATTACGGAAAGCTATGAGATAGTGACTGACAGTCCCACTAAGAGGATTTACGAGGCGGTTAAAAAAATCCCCGCAGGAAAAGTTGCAACTTACGGGCAGGTTGCGGCTATGGCTGGCAATCCTAAAATGTCAAGAGCCGTCGGCAATGCCCTGCACAAAAATCCAGACCCGGAGAATATACCGTGCTTCCGTGTGGTAAATTCTAAGGGGGAACTTTCGGGAGCATTTGCGTTCGGCGGTGAAAACGAACAGAAAAAAAGACTCGAAGCTGACGGCATAAAGGTTGAAGATGGCAGGGTGGAGCTTAGTCGGTATGGAGTTGATTGGTAAAACAAAACTGACACAAAAATAAAACAAAACTGACACGAAATTTTCGTCCCGGTGACACGAATTATCTTTATCATATATTTAATCTTGGCAGGTACATGATTTATATGTAGAAAAATGCACTTTTTTATGATATAGGAATTTAAGCCATATCATGCAGTTAAAGTATTATTATATGATAACAAAATGAACTACCAGAATTTTTAGTTCAGAAGAATTTGAGAGTACATAAAAATAAAAAGGAGTCACCGGAATGAATATTAAGAGTCAGTTAAGCAATGTGATAAAAAAGAAATTATTTAATACATTTATAATCAATGAAGAAGTTTTTTCACAGATGGCTGAAAAAGAACAGCTTTCAGAAAATCAAGAAAAATACGGATATGATACAAATATTGAAAATGTTCAACAGTCTATGGCGGTGCAGACTTATAAAAAAGAACTGGCGATAAAGCACATTTTAGACAATGACATTTACAGTTTCAAAAATGCTCTTTTGATATTAAATCCTTATAAAATATCGTTGTTGACGGCAGTGCTGCTTTTTAACACTGAGATGCAATGTATGGTGAGATATGTGATAAAAGGGATTCGTGGCTCTAAAGATTATACGGTGTGTGATGAGACATACACAACAAGACACAGAGTTCCGATAATAGGTCTTTATGAAAATGCTTATAACCTTGTTCAGGTGTATCTTTTAGATGCTGACAAAAATGTGCTTGATATGAACAAGATAATGATACATACGCCTAAACTTAGAGGAAAACTCGAAACGAATGTAAATGTGACGGGGCAGACGGATGAAAAAGACGACAGATTTATGCTTGTGACAGGCGGTTACAGCGGTTCAACTTATGCCTTTGATGAAAATGGAAATGTCCGATTTATACTTGGAAGACCGTCGCATCCTTATGGCATACATGAGCTTGGCAATGGAAGATTTTTATATGCTGAAAAATATATGCGTCAGCCTAATTACGGAAATGCACATTCTGTGGTGATGCACGAGATGGACTATATGGGCCGTGTTTATAAGACATTTCTTCATCCAAACGGATTTCATCATTGGGCAGTGAGAGAAAAAAATACAGGAAATTATCTTATAGCATCAAGTTCGATAAATGATTCATTTGCAGAAAACATGATAATTGAAATAGATGCGGAAACGGGAAATGTGCTAAGAAGCATAAATGTGAATGAGCTGTTTGATGATACATATGTTACGAGAAGTGACTGGGCACATATAAATTCATTTGACTACATAGCTGAAGAGGACTGCGTCATAGTATCAATGAGAAATATACACACGATAGCGAAGATAAGTCTTAAAGATAATGAACTTGTATGGATTATTGCAAATCCAAAATTTTATAAGAATACAGCACAAAAGGATAAGGTATTAAGACCGGCAGAGAGTATGGAATGGTTTTTTCAGCAGCATGCGGTTTCACTTTTAGATTATGACAGTGATGCAGGGAAATATAAGATTATCTTATTTGACAACCATACGGCTAATCGAAGACCCGTAAGATATTTTGATAAGATAGAGGGCTCAAATGTACTTATATTAAATATAGATGAAAAAAAGGGAACAGTGTCAAAGGAAAAAAGAGTGCCGACTGCTTTAAGTATCACACGCTCGAACGCATTTGTGACTGATGACGGAGATTATATATATGCGATGTGTGGAAATCTGAAAGAGGAGATTGACGGCTGCAGGGCAAAAATATATAAATATGACTATCAGACAGGTAAATGTGTAAAAGAAATATCCTGTAAAAAGGATTTCTTTAGTGGAAGCGAGATGAAATTTGATGCAAAAGAATTATCGAAATCTGTTTGCGGTGACGGAGATATAATTGTAGGGGAACTTAAAGCTCCAACATATAAAGAGGGAAATTTTGAAAATCTCAGCAATGCCATTGCCATAAATGAGTATGAAGAAAGTGATGATGTGGAGTGTTTTGAAAACGGACTTCCTGTCATTGTTCGTATAGTCGGAGACCTATTGCAGATATACGGCAGGGATCACTTGGTAAAAAAGGTGTATCTCTACAATGAAAATGGAACATATGAGCAGGATTTCTCAGATACGGAGCAGAAAAGTCAGATATTTATAAAGCAGAAATACTATGTAAATGTGCCGTTAGACAGGATAAAAAACGGGAGTTATAATATTGCATTAAATATAGAAGATAAAATTTATACCACAGAGTATTTTGTAAATAAGCATTGCAAAAATATGTGATTGACATTAAACAAAATATTGTGTACTGTTATAATGTATGACATTCTAAAATCATTATTATAATGTCATATTTTATGCATGAATATGTGACTTGTTTTTGTCATATAAATATGCGAAACTGATGTTTATTAAAATGTACTCTCGGAATCTTCTGAACGAAGAATTTCGAGATGGATTTTTGATATACAATGACATTTTTGTAGTGTGTACGACGAGAAAATGGAAACAGTATATCGGGAATGCAGCCGAAATGACTTGTTTTGAGAAGATACCGAGAGTACATTAAAAGAAAAAGGAGGATATGAAGTGAAAAAATCAGTTAAATTTTTAGTTGCTACAGTTGCACTTACAGCGGGTATGCTTGTCTTTTCTAAGGCAGACAGTAAGGCAGCAGTAACAGGAGTTACACAGACAGAAGGAGATAATAGCAGTATAGGTCTTCAGTGGAATGCGGATCTTGGAGCTAAAAGTTATGCGATTCAGTTTAGCCAGGACGGAAGTACATGGGTTACTGTAGAGACTACATCATCTGCAAGTGATACGGTCTATTCTCTCACGGCAGGAAGTACATATTATGCGAGAGTTGGAAGTTTTTCTACATATTCATGGAAAATTGATAAGACTAATACACCGACACCAGCTTCAGGATGGTCAGAGCCTGTCGAAGTAGTTACAGCTCCAAATGCAGATGGTATGACACTTATTCAGACGGGCGCTGCGACAAACAGTATTACGATGAAAAGTTCAGATGTTGTCGGAGCTAATCTGTATCAGTTATATACAGGTGATTTTCAGATAGGTGAAAGCACAACAAGTACAATAAAGTCTTCAGTGGCACTTAATACTGGAACAAGCTACGATGTGAAATGTTATCCCTGCCGTAAAGCAGAGACAACAGGATTTATAGCAAAATCCGGTTATGGAAGCAAATGGGGAGTAAAAACGCTTACCAACAAAGTAGCTTCTTCTAACTTTGGATTTACAAACATCTGGTATAATCTGAATGATTATAAGATAGGTATCTATGCTGATTCAGCAGTAGGAGCATATGACGGTGTTCAGGTTCAGCTTCAGACACCGGCAGGAAAAAATAAAAGAACCTGTTCAAATGATGGAAACACAGTTGAGATAAGAAATTTCAATGGTACATTTTATCGTTACAGAATTCGTACATATGTGTCATGCGGCAACAATAAAAAGGCATACAGTGCATGGAGCAGTTACAGATATGCAGGACTTTCTTCAAAAATATCTGCAAAGGCAAATAAAAAAAGTGTGAAATTAAGCTGGTCAAAAGTAAAAAATGCTTCAGGTTATAAGGTGATGATTTCTACAAGTAAGGAGTCTGGTTTTAAGACTGTTAAATCAACTAAAGCAAAGACAACAGCCATTACTATTAAAAAATGCGGCAAGAGCAAGATTAAAAAGCATAAGACATATTACATAAGAATACTTGCAAGCACAAAGTCAGGTAAGAAAACTTATAAGAGCGACCTTATAAACACATACGAATTTTATATTTACTAGTGTAGTGTATCATTGATTTTCAGCTAAATAACGCAGGGTAAATTTTCATTCTGCAAGGCGGAGGAATGAGCCGTAGCGGGCTACGGCGATTGACAACAACACAGCAGATGGAAATTTATACAAGTTATTTGGCGAAATGTCATTGATACAGTACACTAGGCATAAACTTAGCAAACTAATCTCTACTTCCGAGCAGTAAGCTGCCCGGAAGTAATACAATTTATTGAATCGACTCTTTATCTTCCACTTTTAATGCCTTTATCTCTTTACCACTGAGCCTGTATGATATAACTTTATTAAGCAAAAATGCAAATACTGCTACCATCGGAACTCCAATAAACATACCAACAACACCAAAATACGCTCCTCCGACAGTTATTCCGAATATTACCCATATCGGACTTAACCCTGTTGACTGGCCTAGAAGTCTTGGTCCTAATATAAGTCCGTCAAACTGCTGTAATATAAATATCATTATCACAAATATAAGTGCATCTTTAGGACTTGTGCAAAGATATATCAATACTCCCGGTACTGCCCCTATAAATGGTCCAAAATATGGTATCATGTTTGTTATTCCGACAATAACGCTTATAAGCACTGTGTATGGCAAATGAATTATATTCATTATGACACAACAAAGACAGCCTATTATGAGCGAGTCTATAGCTTTACTTATAAGAAATGCACTGAATATGTCATTACATTCTCCTAGTGTCTTACATATCGTATCACCTTTTGTTTCACTAAAGACCGAATAAACCAGTCTCTTTCCCTGATGTTTAAATGTTTCTCTCCCCACAATCATATAAACCGATATTATAAGTGCAAGTAATATATTTATCATGACTTTCACGATAGATACAGAAATAGAAAACACCATCGGTATTACATTTCCCACAATATTCGTTCCATATTTTATAAGATTTGGAACCATTTCATTAAGCTTTTCACTTACAAAATCCGTGTCAATTTCCGGATATTTCTCATGAAGATTTGCAAGCATATCTATAATATTATTATATACCACCGGTATGTTGTTTGTCAGCTCAGTAATACTTTCACCAATTTGAGGAATTACAAATACAAATGCTACTGTAACAAATCCTACCAGAAGTAAATATGATAACAATAATGATAACATTCTGACCGGTTTTGCAGTTTTCTTTCCTCTCACTGACTTTTCAAACAAACCATATATCTTTTCATATATAGGCGAAACAAAATATGCAATGATAACTGCTACAAAAAACGGTGACAACACTCCTAAAAAGTTCATGATAAATGCCTTTGTTGCACCCCAGTTTTGCATCATAATAAATATTATCGCTCCCCAGAATATAACAAACAATGCATATAGACAGACTTTAAGATACTTTTTATCAAAATTAAACCATCCGACTGTTTCCCTGACTTTTTTTCCAGTGAAAGTCAAAATCTTTTCTTCCTTAATAATATCTTTTTCTTCTATGATATTTTCACTATTTGCATCAACAGGTTTGCTCTGACCATCTGCATACCGTCCTTTTTTCATATCCTCACCATCTTTTTTCTGCCATGTTTTTTTGTTTTCCATAATATCCACCATTCCCGAATGTCTTTATTTATATTGTCATTGATTACAATAATCTATGATTACATATAATCTATGATTATATATAAATTATACCACTCTTTATTGTTTTTAAACTTTGTATTATAATAATAACAAATCATCACAATTTTAACAGTACCGATTTGCAATTTTAATCAAATTTTAAGAACGGTTCAGCTATAAAAGGATAATTTTCGATATAATAGACTTGTTTATTGTATTATTGCTTCTATTTTTATTGTAGAATTGTTACAAAATACAAGCAGTTTATTCGGATACTAATTTCATTGACAAATATAGTATAGTGCAAAATCACTGCTAATGCAGGATTTTAATCCACAAGCTTTGTGTCTGTGCACACCTGACACAGCTTAGTGTGATGTTAATGATATATTAATACAAAATAATTGATGTGTGCAGAAATGAGGTTTATTATGACAGATGCTCTTATTTTTTTGGCACCGGGATACGAAGAAGTAGAAATGCTTACAGTTGTTGATATGGTGCGCCGTGCCGGACTTGTGATAGATATGGTTTCTATCACTGACACACTCGAGGTTACAAGTTCACACAATGTTACTATCAAGGCAGACAAACTTTTTAAAGAAGCTGATTTTGACAGTGCTAAAATGATTATTCTTCCGGGCGGTATTCCGGGAACACCTAATCTTTTAGCTTATAAACCACTTACCGACAAAATCCTGGAGTTTAAAGAAAACGGTAAGCTGCTTTCCGCTGTTTGTGCCGCACCTACAGTTTATGGTCAGCTTGGCATTTTAAAAGACCATAAAGCTACCTGCTATCCGGGCCAGGAAGTTAATCTTAATTGTGCCGAATATCTCACCGAACCTGTTGTTATTGACGGACAGTTCACGACAAGCCGTGGCATGGGTACCTGCATTGAATTTGCAGGAGCTATTATCACACGCCTGAAAGATAAAGAAACTGCTGACGATGTAAAGGCAAAAATTATTTATAATATGTAAAAAGAGTATAAACAAAAAACGGAAGCGAATATTTAACAATATTCGTTTCCATAAAAGAGCAAAAACAGCGTTTTGCTCCTGGCATCACACTACTTTACAAACATTTTCCTATACAATAAAAAAGGACACGCACACTTTGGCACACCTCTGAAATCATATTTCCAGAACGGTGTTTTCATTGTGCAATGTCCTTTTTATTATATTCTTATAAAATCATGCTTCACTGCCCGTTTATAAGCACAGTCGCTCTATGCTCCGTCAACAGGAATTTTTGACTCAAGCCAACATCCTTACCCACCACTTATTGCCCTACACACTAAAAGCGTGGTGTAATAATCATCTGCCTTCAGGATTACTTAAATTTAACTGTCTTGTTCTGTTTTGCAAGTAATTTCTTGTTTGCTGCTGCAGCAGTTCCCTTTACTTTAACTGTCTTGCATCCCTTGAAAGAGTTCTTTGTTACTGAGCTGAGCTTAACACCGATTGTTAAAGTCTTAAGCTTTTTGCAATTTACAAATGTATCCTTTCCGATAGATTTTACTTTCTTTCCAAGCGTTACTGCCGTAACCTTTGATGCCCCTTTAAACGCACCTGCTTTGATGCTTGTAACAGCGTATGACTCTGTTCCGACTTTGATAGTGTCTGCAACTTTTAATGTTTTTGCTTTTTTGTCAAATCCTGTTACCTGAACTTTTCCTGTTGTTTTCTTGTCTGTTCCTTCTGTATATGTAGCTGCTGTTGTCACCTTATATGTAACACCGCTCTTTTTTATTGTCTTGCCTTTTGCAAGTCCTACTGTTTCTGCTTTGTAAGACTTATCAAAGTCAACACCCTTTACATCAAATGTGATTGAAAGGCTCTTTGAAGGTAATTTTGTAGAAAGATCTCCATTTACTTTGTCAGCTGGATTGTTGTATGTGCATACGCTCATCAGCATATAATAATCTTTCTGATCATATTTCTGCACTGCTTTATCCTGAGTTGCTACAACTTCACCGTCAACAGAATATTTTACATTTGTAAACTCTACACCTTTCATTGCTGCCGGAATGTCTGTTATAACATAAGCCATGTTTATACTTGTCTGCTTTGAAAAATCAAGATTATCTATAGTAACCGTATAAGTACCATCTTTGTCGATTTTTGCATTTGTCATACTTGCATCATGTTTACCCGTATTTGTTGCCATATACTGAGTGAGGCAGTCATAATCTTTACTTTTTATTCCCTGATCCTCATTCTCAACAAATTTTCTATATGCCCAATCCGGGTCTCCTGCTGACTCAAATCCAAGTATAGCATTGTATGTATGCTTTGCTTCTGTTGTTGTGTCTTCTGCTGAAGCTTTGTTTACACCTGCTGCTGAGCCAAGTGAAACTACCATAGCTGCAGAAAGAGCTGCCGCTAAAATACCTTTAATCTGTTTTCTCATAATAATTTCCTACCTTTCTATACTTATGCACTCTCGGTATCTTCTCAAAACGAGTCATTTCGGCTGGATTTCCGATATACTGTTTCCATTTTCTCGTCGTACACACCGTGTACGCACTGCGAAAATGTCATTGTATATCAATAATCCATCTCGAAATTCTTCGTTCAGAAGATTCCGAGAGTACATTACTTTTAGGCACTGTGCCTTTAGTTTCATTCATTATAACATTTATTTCTGTCAAAAAAACCACATTAAATTTAATTATTGTTGCACTAAAAATTCGATTGTTTGAATGACATAATTTTACTTCTGCTCCATCATTCTGCTCCACGCTCTCGCATCAAGTTTTTCCTCGTAAGCATCTGCTGCCGCATCATATTCTTCTTCGTCATCTATGTCTTCCATCTCAAAATCATCATTTCCGAGGTCTTTTAGTCTAAACACATAATATTCCGTGACATTTTCCACATCCCCTGGGATTGCGGCACAATATGTCTTTCCGTCAACTTCATAAATTTCATCTATATAAAAATCTCTGTCAACTCCATCTTCATCCGTAAGTGTCACCATCGTTTCCTCATAATCATAATTACTGTTTTTTGCCATAAAAATCCTCATTTCTGCACACATTTTTTGTATAACAAGTTTGTGCCAGGTGTACGCAGACACAAATCTTGTATGTGAAAAATTTTATTTTTCACACAATCTTCTTTAAAACTTAATAATTGTTTTCTTAATACCAAATACATATATATTATGTACCATTTTATTTTAACAAATATATATAATTTTAACAAACATACTATAAACTATTAAAGCGTATATTTGCAATCCGCTCTGTTGTCTGCTCATAATTGTTTTTTACATTATAACAGGTATATATTATGATGCAAAGGTTAAAATCGAACATTAACACATCAATATGTGAAAAACAGTAACAGTCCGGTCATAAAAATATAATCGGTAATATCTGAGCTTGCTCATTGTATTGCTGATTATATT
>ERZ773239.136-NODE-136-length-87466-cov-13.284609_pt1 | contig 87466 bp, 72 predicted proteins | sample MGYA00580521_ERZ773239 | MGnify/ENA primary metagenome ERZ773239 (study PRJEB29015, sample SAMEA2737801) | human gut metagenome | biome: human gut; feature: human-associated habitat; material: faeces | place: China | collected 2012 ... | reverse complement strand
GGACGCCGCCCTCTCAAGGCGGAGATCACCAGTTCGAATCTGGTACGGGCTACCACGCATCTGATACCCGGTCTTTCCACGGAAGGCCGGGTTTTTTATTATCAAACAACTGTCTGTCATTCCCGTTTGAACAAGAGCTTTGCGTTCTGCTTATGGCCCTTACGGGTACAATAACCAAGATATTTTGACTGTTAGAAGGAGTCTCATGACGGAGTCCTCTCAGCATACGTCCAAGCCCCAGGTCGAGGTTGAGGCCTCGGGCGGCGATGACAATAAGAGCGCACGCCGCGGCGCAATCTTTATCGGCGTTGTGCTGGTGGGTTATATCGTCTATCTGGTGGTAACCGGGCAGATGGGGCAGTTCTGGGCTGCTATGTCGAGCGTCCAGGCGCCCTGGCTCGTTGTCGCGTGTCTTTGCATGTTTATGTATCTGTTCTTTGGCATTGTGGCCTATGCGATCGCCGTCTGGCTCGACCCCAATTCACCCGTCGGCATTCGCGACCTGATCTCGGTCGAGGCGAGCGGTATCTTCTTTGGCAACCTGACGCCCATGATGATGGGCTCTACGCCTGCCCAGATCTACCGCCTGACCAAAGCGGGCCAAAACGTGGGCGAAGCGGGTGCCACGCAGTTCACCCGATTTATTGTGTATCAGTTTGGCCTCGTTGCCTGGGGCGCTATCCTATTGCTTGCTCGCATGCCGTTTTTTGCCGAGCGCTATGGCGACATGACGCTGCTGTGCGTCTTTAGTTTTGGCGGTCACTGCTGCATCCTGCTCGGCATCTTCGCCGTCGCGCTCATGCCTAAGACCGTCACGCGCGTCGCCCATTGCATCATCAATTGGCTCGAGCGCATAGGTGTCTCGGCCACTAAGATCGATGGATGGCGCTCGTTTGTCGATGGCGAGATCTACTCCTTCTCCGAGAAGTTCAAGCTTTCGGCCGGACATTTTTCTTCCATGCTGCTCACCGTGTTTATCACCATGCTGCAGCTCGCGTTTTTCTATCTGGTGCCGTATTTTCTGATGCTCGCCTTTGGCCACCACGAGGTCGACTTTTTCTCGGTCATGGCCGCGAGCGCCTTTGTCCAGCTGCTGAGCTCTGCGGTTCCCTTGCCCGGTGGAACTGGTGGCGCTGAGGGCGGCTTTGCTTTGTTCTTGGGTCATTTCTTTGGGTCGGCTTCGACCGCCGGCTATCTGCTGTGGCGTCTCATTACGTTTATCGCGCCGACCATTTTGGCTGCGCCCCTGCTGGGCCTTAAGAGCGCCCACAACGAGAGCATCCATGCGCGCTGGGATCGCGTGATGCGCAAGCTCGGCCGCGAGCCTCAGACGCCCTCTGCGCCCACTAAGCCGCACCCCACGAATGCTGTTACCGTTGATCCCAGGAAGCACGCTCAGAAGGCTTCTGGGACCGCTAAGCCGGCTCATAAAGCCTATGTGCGCCAGACGGGCGACGGTATCCGCGTATCTCCGTCGGCGCTCAATAAGAAGAAGCACCCTAAGTCGCGGTAGGGCAGTCGTGCGTTCTTCATGATGCGGGGCATATTTGAGCTGTATGGGGGATAATCCTCTTACGTAGATTAACTCTCATCTGTTGATGAATGCTCACATTCCGAAGGGACACGTCCATGGACACCAGCAAACCGCGCCTCGACCGCCGCATCGTTCGCAGCCGCAATGCCATCCTTTCCGCTTTTGAGCGCTTGCTCATGGAAAAGCCGCTGGCAGACATTACGGTGAGTGCCATCGCGCGTGAGGCAAATGTCGATCGCAAGACCTTCTACGTGCACTTTGGCACGGTCGACGGCCTGCTCGATGCCATCGCCGCCGATGTGGTCGAGATGATCGTCGACTCGGTCGAGAAAACGCTTGCTTCCATGGACGGTGACACCAACGAGCGCGCCCTGGGCGCGGCGGCGACCTTCTTTAAAACCGTTAACGAGGCACTGTGCAACAACCTGGTACTCAATCGTCAGCTGATCGAGAACATTCCGCTCGATGATTTTATGGCTCGTCTTCGTGCGCCGCTCGAACACGAGATTGCCGAGCGCGATCTGCTGCCCCAAGGTCTCAAGGACGAGATGTTCGACTACTATCTGGCGTTTTTGCTGTCGGGTATTATCGGTATCTATCGCACGTGGGCCCTGTCTGATGGCTCGGTTCCTATCGAGCGTGTCTCGGAGGTTGCTAATAATCTGACGTTGAGCGGTCTTTCGAGTTTGGAATCTCGCTTGGATTAGGTCTAGTTGGGCTCGTCGGCGTGGAAATTCCTGTTCACGAGGTTCTCCGGCGCCTTGTAGACCTCGCCGGCGTAGGAGCTGTAGCCTGAGGATCCTTAAAAGAAAGTCCAGTTTATCCTTTCCACCCCAATTGGGAATCCTCCGATGCGCCTTCGCACGCTCGCATGACCTCGATACCGTGCGAGCGTGCGAACTCGACGAGCTCTGCGTTACGGGCGTTTATGGTGCCGAAGGCGGCGGGGCACACGATAAGGCGCGCGCAGTGGACGAGGAGCTCTTTGGCGCGGGTTATGGTTTTATCCCCGATCGGTTCGAAGGCGCGCTCGGCCACGAATTCCGCCGCCAGGTCGCGCGCGAGCTCGCAGTCGATGTCCCCTTCGTGCAGAACGCCCGCGTAGAACGCTTTGCCCTGCCGGATGAGCTGGCGAAACACAGCCGACCCCGTACCTGCGCCGGCGATGACGAACGTGTGCGCATCGCCGTGCGGGCGCCCAATTTCCACGCTGCCGAAGCGCTCGTTGAAGGTACCATGCTGAAGGCCGTAGAGCTCGCCAATCGTCTCGCGCGTGAATATGTCCTCGGGCGCGCCGGCGCGGAATACCCGGCCGTCCTTCACGCAAATCACCTTGTCGGCGCTTTTCTGCGCGAGCTCGAGTTCGTGGATGGACATGATGACAGCCACATTCCGCGATTTCGCAAGGTGGCGAAGTATTCGCAGCAGGTCGATCTGGTAGCGGATATCGAGATACGACGTGGGCTCGTCGAGCACGAGCACACGCGGATCCTGCGCGATGGCGCGTGCGAGCATGACGCGCTGGCGTTGCCCGTCGCTTATCTGCATGAAATCGCGCTCGGCGAGCTCTTCCACATGTGCGGTTTTCATGGCCTCGTCGACCCGACTATGGTCGTTAGGCGAGAGTGTGCCCATTCGCCCGGTGTAGGGATGCCTTCCCGCCTCTACGATATCGCGGCAGGTGAGGAGCTCGGTCCGGGGGCGATCTGTCAGCATAACGGCAAGGTTCCTTGCGAACTCCGCCGTCTTCCATCGGGAAATCTCCCGCCCGTCGAGCTCGACCGCGCCGGCAAGCGGTGCTAGATGGCGTGTGATGGTTTTCAAGATGGTCGACTTGCCCGAGCCGTTCGGCCCGATGAGCGCCACGACGTCGCCCGCGCGAACCTCCAGATCGACGCCTTCGACTACGACCTTCTTGTCGTAGCCCGCCGACAGGTCGCTTATGTGGAAAAGCGGCGCTCCGTCAGCCTGCGTTTCGACCGTAGTTTCGAGGTTCGGCTCCGCTCGGAGGAGGCGTTCCGCGCGCAGTTCCGCACGAGCCGAAAGTGCCTTCTGGCGCTTTCGTGCGAGCTCAGGACTGTCTAAGCACGGAATGTCCCCTCCGAGCGTTTTGGGCCGCGGCACGAATTCCCCCATCTACCTCACCCGCTTCTTCAACATGAGCGCGATAACCACCGGAGCGCCGAAGATGGCGGTGACGGCGCTGATGGAAAGCTCGACGGGAGAGAACAGCGTGCGCGCGATCAAATCGCAGCCCGCGCAGAAGATGGCGCCTCCCAAGAAGCACGCAGGAATCACGCGGATGGGCTTCGACGACTTTAGCGCCGACTTCACGAGATGCGGAACCGCGATGCCTACGAACGACACCGGACCAGCGAACGCGGTCACGCAGGCGGAGAGCATGCTCGCTAGAAGGACGAGCACCACGCGGAAGCGTTCGACGTTCACGCCGACGCTTTTCGCGTAGGCTTCTCCCAGTTGGAAGGCGGAAAGGGGCTTCGATATCGCGAATACGCATGCGCTCACGGTAATCACCACGACCGCGATGACCGCGATGTCGTCCCAGCTCGAACCCGAGAAGCTACCCAAAGACCAGTTGTGCAGGTTCACGATGGACTGGTCGTCGGCGAAGGCGATGAGGAAGTTCGTCGCCGCCGAGCAGATGTATCCCACCATGACGCCCGCCACGATGAGCATGGCCATGGAACTTATGCGCCGTGCGATGAGGAGCACGAAGCCGATGGTGATAAGCGAGCCCAGAAACGCTGCGGCCACCATGGCCGGCGAGGACATGGCCTGGTTCGCGCCTAGAAGTACGATCATCGTAAGCGCGACGACGAACTTTGCGCCCGAGGAGACGCCCAAGATGAACGGGTCGGCGATGGGGTTGTTGAAAAACGTCTGCAGCAGGAACCCGGAAAGCGAAAGTGCCCCGCCGAGAAGCACGGCTGAAAGCACGCGCGGCAGGCGAATCTCCCAGATGACCTGGCTTTCCATGGAATTGGCCGCGCCGCCCGAAAGGATGCCGGGGATGTGGTCTGCGGGCACGAGCACGCTCCCGATGCACAGGTTGGCCCCGACGAGCACGATGAGGGCAACAGCGAGCAGCGCCGTCACGACGCGACACCGCGCGGCGCGCCCCGATTCGTCGTATGTCATGGAAAGTCGGCTTCTCATGGTGCTAGCCGAGCTTCCTCAGATAATGGAAGTCGCTCGCGTCATCGCCGGTGAACGCTCCGTGCAGCTCGTCGATAATGTCGGCGGTAGAAGTCATCTGCTGGTACATGTCGGCGCTTGTGACCCAGACGTTGCCGTTCTTCACGGCTTTGAACTGCGACAATAGCGCGTTTTTGCCTACGAAGTCGTTCAAGGTGGCAACCGATTCGTCGATGGTGCCGTTGTAGACGATGATGTCGGCATCCTTCGCCGTCGCGTAGAAGCGCTCCATTTCGAGCGTTACTGACGAACCTGACGCCGACGCCGTCTGCGCGTCATCGAGCGCGTAGCTGCCGCCTGCAAGCTCGATCATCTGCGCCACGTAGTCGCCCGCCCGCCGCGTGACGGCGGCCCCGTTCGAGTTAATGTAGAAATACGCCACGGTTTTACCTGACGACGCGAGCCCCGACGTTTGCTCGACGCGGGCCTTCTGCTCGTTGAACAGGTGCGCGGCCTCGTCTTCCTTGTCGAACAGGACGCCGAAAAGCTTAATCCACTCGACGCGCCCGAGTGCTTTGGGCTCGCTCGACGACTGTTCGGTGAGCACGACGAGCCCGAGCTTCTGCAGCTTTTCCTTCACATCGGGCGTGTGGTTGATCATGGTGTTCTCGATGGCGAGCGTGCAGCCCGAGGCCGATATTCGCTCGTAGTCGGGCGCGCTGTACTTGCCGCCGTAGGCGATCGCCCCACTTTCGAGCGCGCTTTTGAAGCCCGCCACCGAGCAATCGTCGGCCTTCGTGCCCGACATAAAGATATTGTCGTTCGCATCGAGCGCGTCGACCAGGCACATCGTCGCCGACGACACGAGGTACACCTTGTCGGCGGGGCGCCTTATGATCGCGATGTCGGAGCTCAACCCATCAGGCACCTTCGCATCTTGCGGCACCACGAGGAAGCGCTCCCCGTTCGAAACGCAGATAAGCCGCAGGCCGCCTTCGAACTCGTCGACAGTGAAGTGCTCGGCGTATTCAAGCTGAAGCGCCCCCGTCGGCTTCCATCCGCAGCCCAAATCGGCGTTGTGGAAGTCGGCCGCGGCGCTTGAAGCCGTTCCTGCAGGGGAGCTGCCGCTTGCATCGTCGCCCGATTTCTCCTTCATGGTGGATGAGTCGAAGTGGAGCGTGTAGTCGATGGTGTGCGGCGTCGACATGGCGTCGGTCTCGGCCGACACGGCGATGTCCTCGTCGAGCGTGACGGGTATCTCGAACGTGGAGTTGCCGCCGTCGTTTACGGGCGCGTAGTCCACGCCGTCGACGGTCATCTTGTCGTAGTTCGAACTCGACCAGGTGATGGTCGCGGTGTAGGTGTCGCCATCCTTCACAATTGTGGTGGGTGAGGCGATGCTTGCGCGCCCTGACCCGCCGGAAAGCGAGACACTCACAGTGTATTCCTGAGAGCCCGCCGTGCCACCGGTCGCGTTCGGGCTCGGGCTCGCACTGCACCCCGCGAAGGGAAGCGCGAGCAAGGCGACGAGAACGCAGGCGATCGCGCGCGCCGCGATGCTGTGGCGCTTCCTGTTTTCCCCCTTGGGAAGAATCGACCGCATGGCGTTACTTCAGTGCGTCGGCGCGCAGATCGACGCCGGCGGATTCGAACACAAGCGTGCGGTCGTACCACTGCTCTTTTCTAATACTCCACGCGGCACAGGCGGTGTCCTCGTCGAGCGCATCAACGGGCACGTCGTAGGTGTACTTGCCTTCCGCGTTTTCCACATAGGGGATGAAGTCGGCCTCGCTCGCGGCGGCAGCCTCGTCGCCCGTGCCCATGAAGAGTTTGCCGTAGCCCGTGCCGGAAAGCGTCATCACGCAGTGCATGGAGCCGTTTTCCACGATGAGCTGGGCGTCCACAATCCTGAACATGTTCGAGCTGGAATCTACGGTGATCGGATAGGTGCCGTCGGCCACCTTGTCGGCGGTGATGGGGGCAGCGCTTGCGCCCTCGGGCGCATCGGCCGCCTGTTCGGTCTTTTCCTGGGAATCGGCATCGCTTGCCTTTGCGCTGTCGCTCGAATTTCCGGCGCAGCCGGCGAGCGAGAACGCGCAAAGCACCGCCGACAGGGCGAAGACGAGGGTTTTCTTCAACAAGGGGGGGTTCCTTTCAATCGGTTTGACCTCCCGCGCCGTGCGGTGGGCGGGCGGGATGCGAATGAAACGGGCATGCGCCGTCGGTCCGGGAAGGCGCATGCCCGTTTCACGGGGACGCAACCGGCGCCCCCGTGCGCGGCGAGTTTACAGCTTGGCGATGGCGTCGTCCACGTGCGAGACGTAGATGTCGTCAACCGCGGCGTTCTGTCCCAGGCCCTGGAGCAGGCACGTCACTTCGAAGCCGGCGGCCACGAACTTCGCAGCCCAGCTGTCGGGGTCGGTCTCGTCTGCCATGTCGTTGTTCGCGTGGTCGCCCGCGACCACCATGAACGGCGCGAGCACGGCCTTCTTGTACCCTGCGGCGCTCGCGGCGGCGATAACATCCTCGCAGGTCGGTTCAGCCTCGACGGTGCCGACGAAGAACTGCGTCAAGCCCTCGTTCTTGAACACTTCCTGCATCTTGGCATAGTCGGCGTTGGAATCGGCTTCGGTGCCGTGGCCCATGAGGCACAGCGCCGTCTCGCCGTCGTCGAAGGACGCCATGTTCTCCTTAATGGCTGCGGCAACCTTCTTGTAGTCGTCGTCGGAGGTGAGCAGCGGGTCGCCGAGCGAGATCTTGTCGAACTTGTCGGCGTACTTGTCGAGCTCGTCTTTCACGTCGGAGTATTCCAGGCCAGCCATGAGATGCGTCGGCTGCACGACGATTTCCTTCACGCCGTCTTCCACGCAGCGGTCGAGCGCCTCGGTCATGTTGTCGATCGTGATGCCGTCGCGCTTCTTCAGCTTGTCGATGATGATCTGCGCGGTGAAGGCGCGGCGGATGTCATAGTCCTGCCAGTACTTCTCGCGGATAGCGTCTTCGATGGCGCCGATGGTGATGTGGCGCGAGTCGTTGTAGCTCGTGCCGAAGCTCGTGACGAGGATGACCGGCTTCGCGGCCTTCTCCTTTTCACTCGATTTCTCGGAACTCGCGGAGGTGTTGGAGCAGCCCGCGAGCGCGACTCCGGCGAGCGCGACGGCTCCGGTTGCTGCGGCGCCCATGAAGCCGCGGCGTGACATCTGGTCGGACATGGTTTTTCCTTTCCTCGGTTTGCCGGTCCCCCGGCGACAGCTGCTTGTCGGCACAAGCGAAAGAAAAGCGCACCCCTCGGGGTTCACAAGGAGCTAACGCCACGGCGATGCCGTGAGGAAAAGGCGAAGCAGTCTGGCTTGGGGCGCGAGGGGGTTCGCCCGCGCGTCCTATACAGTAATGTCCCTTGCCCAGGATTCCCACCTGGTTCCCTCCGCAAGCCAGCGCGGGCTGTGCGGGCGCCGCGCCGGTCATTTCCTTTTATCCGATTGTCATATGCTCGTTGCCGAAACTTTTACTATGATAGTGGGCACTTGTGAACGTGTCAAAGCCAGGGCGGGCGGCATTGCGCCTCCTGCCTGCGTATTTGCGCCGATTGCCGCCGCAGGCGCCGTGTTTTGCCCGCTGCGCGAAGGGCGGCGTAAACGGTTGCGATGAGAAACGGGAAGGGAAGGCTCGGATGATTCATATCGTTGGCGCAGGCTCCGGCGCCGCCGACCTTATCACGCTGCGCGGGGCGCGCCTTCTGCGCGCGGCCGACGTGGTCGTTTGGGCGGGAAGCCTTGTGAACCCCGAGTTGCTCGCTGAGTGCAAGGAATCCTGCATCGTCTACGACAGCGCGCACATGACCTTGGAGGAAGTGCTCGACGTGATGTGCGCGGCAGATGCGCGGGGCGAGGAAGTGGTGCGCCTGCACACGGGCGACCCGTGCCTGTACGGCGCCATCCAGGAGCAGATGGACGCGCTCGACGCGCGCGGCGTGGACTACGAGGTGGTGCCCGGCGTGTCGAGCTTTTGCGGTGCCGCGGCGGCGCTTTGCCAGGAATACACGCTGCCGGGAATCAGCCAGTCGGTCGTGATCACGCGGCTTTCCGGGCGCACCCCCATGCCCGCGGGCGAGGGCATGCGCACCATGGCGGAAAGCGGCTCGACTATGGTCATCTTCCTGAGCTCGGGTATGCTCGCCGAGCTTTCCGCCGAGCTTTTGGCCGCGGGCCGCAGCTCCGACGAGCCGGCGGCGCTCGTGTACAAGGCGACCTGGCCTGAGGAGCGCGTGGTTCGATGCACAGTGGGCACGCTCGCCGATGCGGGCGCGCGAGAGGGCATCGACCGCACGGCGCTCGTGGTGGTGGGCCGCGTGCTCGGAGCTCGCGGCGGGCTTGCGCACAACGGCGCGCAAGCGGAGTCGTACGAGCGCAGCAAGCTTTACGACCCTTCGTTTGCCACAGGGTATCGGAAGGCGAGCAGCTAGCATGGCCTTCGAGCACTACATATATACCGGGACGACCCGCCTGCGCTGCGGCTACACCACGGGGAGCTGCGCCGCGCTCGCGGCGAAGGCGGCCTGCGAGATGCTCTTGTCACGAAAGCCCGTCGGCCGCGTGTCGATCGTCACCCCCGGCGGGCTGCCCGTCGAGGCGAACGTGGTCGACGCATGCATCGGCGAGGGGTGCGCCCAGTGCGCCGTGCGAAAGGACGCAGGCGACGATGCCGATGTGACCGACGGCGTGCTCGTGTACGCGCGCGTGGAACATGCGGGGTCGGGCACGGGCACTGCGGGCAGCAAGGGCGTGCCCGCGCGCGAATCGGAAGTTTCCGTCGATGGCGGCGTGGGCGTGGGGCGCGTGACGTTGCCCGGGCTCGAGCAGCCGGTGGGGGCGGCCGCCATCAACGCGACGCCGCGCGCGATGATCACTTCGGCGGTGCGCGAGGTGTGTGCCGCGCACGGCTTTTCTGGAAATATTGCTGTGACGATTTCGGTACCCGAGGGTGTTGCCCTTGCCGAAAAGACCTTCAACCCGCACCTGGGGATAGAGGACGGCATTTCCATCCTGGGCACGACGGGCATCGTCGAGCCGCGCAGCCTTGCTGCCTTGCGCGACAGCATCGAGCTCGAGATCCGGCAGCATGCGGCTATGGGGCGGCGCGGAGTCGTGCTCACGCCCGGCAACTACGGCGGGCAGTTCATCTCGGGGCATTTCCACCTAAACGGTGCGCCGGTGGTCTTCATTTCCAACTTTGTGGGCGATGCGATTGATTGCTGCGTTCGCGAGGGATTTACCAATGTCCTTCTTGTGGGACACATCGGCAAGCTGGTGAAGGTCGCGGGCGGCATCATGGACACCCATTCGCGTACCGCCGACTGCCGTGCGGAGATTCTGACCGCCCACGCGGCCTTGGCCGGCGCGGGCACGAAGACCGTGCGCGATATCATGTCGTCGGTCACGACCACGGCGGCGCTCGAGGTAATCGAGGCCGCCGGCGTGGGGGACGCTGCGCGCGCCTCGCTCGCTGTGGCAATCGAGGACAGGTTGCGCCGCCGCGCGGCGGGCGGATGCGACATCGCCGCGGTCGTGTTCGACGCCGAGCGCCGCGAGCTTTTCCGCACGTCGGGCGCCGATGCAGTTATCGGGGAATTGGGGGCGACGTATGAGTAAAGGCGTGCTGTACGGGGTGGGCACGGGGCCTGGCGACCCCGAGCTGCTCACGATCAAGGCCGTCCGCACAATCGAATCGTGTCCGGTCATCGCCGCACCGCAGACGGCGGACGGGGCCATGGTCGCGCTCGACATCGTACGCGGCGCCGTCGACCTTACAGGCAAGACGGTGATCCCCGTGCGATTCTCGATGACGCGCGACGTCGAGCGCCGCGCGGCCGAGCATGCCTCGCTTGTTCGCGAGCTTGTCGCGCACCTGGATGCGGTCCGCGACGTCGCGCTGCTGAACCTGGGGGACCCGAGCATCTACGCCACCTTCCAGCGCATAGCGCCCGACGTGCGCGCCCGCGGGTTCGAGGCGCGCGCCATTCCCGGCGTGCCGAGCTTCTGCGCGGTCGCCGCGGCGCTCGAGCGCGACCTCACGCCCGAGATGTCGTCGCCTCTGCACATCGTGCCCGGCGGCTACGACGACGTGCGCCGCGCAATCGGCTGGCCGGGGACGAAGGTGGTCATGAAGGCGCGCCGCTCGCTTGCGGACACGAAGTGCATCCTTCGCGAGGAGGGCGCCTTCGACGGTGCCGAGCTCGTAGAGGACTGTGGGCTTCCGGGCGAGCGCGTGTACCGCTCGCTCGACGATGTGCCCGATCGGGGCAGCTACTTCTCGACGATGGTGGTGCGCTAGATGAGGGTTTCCTGCATAGCGTTCACTGAGAGGGGATATGCGTTGGCGGAGCGCACCGCACGCGCGCTTTCCGATTGCGCGCAGACAGGTGAAGATGACCCTGGCTGGGACGTTTCCGTTTCGCGCGGGTTCGGCGAGAGAAAGGCCGACCTGCGCGCATGGACGGCGCTCGCGTGGGAAGCGTCGGACGCGCTCCTGTTCGTGGGCGCGGCGGGCATCGCCGTGCGGGCGATCGCGCCGCATGTCGCCTCGAAGGCAAGCGATTCCGCGGTTGTGGCGATCGACGAGGCGGGGCGCTTTGCCGTCCCGCTTTTGTCGGGGCATTTGGGCGGTGCGAACGAGCTTGCGCAAACTGTGGCACGCGCGGCAGGGGCCATCCCCGTCATCACCACGGCGACCGACGTCCGCGGCGTGTGGGCGGTGGATACGTGGGCGCGCTGTGCGGGGCTCGCCGTTTCGAATCCCGAGGCCATCAAGCGAGTGTCGGCGCGGCTGCTTTCGGGCGGGCGCGTGGCGCTCTATTCCGACATGCCGATTTCGGGACAGCCGCCTGAGGGGGTTGACATTGCGTCCGACCGCGCTCGGGCCGATATCGTCGTGTCGCCGTTCGCTGGCGCGAATGCGGGTGCGTCCGTTCGCGCGGCGGAGACAACGGGCGAGGTCGTACCCGCCGGTGTGACGGGGAAGCCGGCGGGCGTGCGGGTGCAGGCGCCTGCGCCCGAGTCGCTTCGCCTTGTCGTGCCCTGCATCGTTGCGGGCATAGGGTGCCGTCGCGGTGCGTGCGCCGAAGCGATCGGGGAGGCGTTTCTTCTCGCGTGCGGGCAGGCGGGCATCTCGCCTTCGGCCGTGCGCGAGGCGGCGACGATCGACGTGAAGGCGCACGAGGAGGGTCTGCTCGCCTTCTGCCGCGCGCGCAATATCCCGCTTGCGACGTATTCCGCAGAGGAGTTGTCGCAGGTCGAAGGCAGCGTTTCGCCATCTGATTTCGTGCGTGTGACGGTGGGGGTCGACAATGTGTGCGAGCGCGCGGCGCTCGCGGGCGGGGGCAAACTTATCCTCCCGAAGCTCGCTCACGGCGGCGTGACCGTCGCGTTTTCCAAGGTAACTATCGAACTTTCGTTTAAGGAGCGGTGATGGGAAAGCTCTTCGTGGTGGGGATCGGCCCGGGCGGCCCCGACGGCATGACGATTGCGGCTCGGCGCGCGCTCGAGGCGGCCGACATCGTTGTGGGGTACACGAAATACGTGGAGCTCGCGCTCGCCGCCGTGCCCGACGCGGCGCATCTCGCGACGCCGATGATGCACGAGGTCGAACGGTGCCGCCTGGCACTTTCACGCGCGCAGAGCGGAGAAGCCGTGGTGCTCGTGTGCAGCGGTGACGCGGGCGTGTATGGCATGGCGAGCCCCGTGCTGGAGCTTGCGGAGGACTACCCCGATGTTGACGTGGAAGTTATCGCCGGGGCCACCGCGGCTCAGAGCGGGTCGGCGGTGCTCGGCGCCCCGCTTGCCCACGACTTCGCGGTCGTGTCGCTCTCCGACCTGCTCACGCCGTGGGATGTCATCGAGCGCAGGCTCGCCGCCGTGGCGAGCGCCGACTTCTGCATCTGTTTGTACAACCCGCGCAGCAGAAAGCGCGCCGACAGGCTCTCGCGCGCGGCGAAGATTATGCTCGAATGGAAGGCCCCCGACACGCTCTGCGGTTGGGTACGCAACATCGGGCGCGAGGGGCAGCAGTCGGGCATGTGCAGGCTCTCCGAGCTGGGGGAGTTCGATGCCGACATGTTCACCACCGTGTTCGTCGGCAACGCGGGCACGAAGCGCGTAAGCGGCCGTATGGTCACGCCGCGCGGGTATCGGGAGATTCCATGCGAAATGTAACGATCATCGGGGCGGGGCCCGGAAACCCCGACTTGCTCTCGCGCGCGGCGCTCGACGCGATCAACATCGCCGACGTGGTCATCGGCGCTCATCGCGCGCTTGTCGGCATCGACGTGCCGCCCGACGTGGTGAGATGCGAGCTCGTGAAGACGGCGGACATCGTCGCCGCGCTCACCGATGCGGCGTCGTGGCAGCGCGCCGTGGTCGTGATGACGGGCGATGTGGGGCTGTTCAGCGGCGCGCGCCGCCTGGTGGAGGCGCTCTCCGGCGACGCGCAGGTGGACGTGCGCGTCATTCCCGGCATAAGCTCAGCGTCGTATCTCGCCGCGCGCCTCGCGCGTCCATGGCAGGATTGGCGCTTCGTGAGTGCTCACGGCGTGGCGTGCGACATCGTGGCCGAGGCCGAGCGCGCAGGTGAGCTCTTCCTCGCCACGTCGGGCGGGGAAGACCCCTCGCGGCTTTCGGGCGAGCTTGTGCAGGCGGGCTTTGAGGACGCGCGCGTGACGGTGGCCGAGCGCCTGTCGTACCCCGACGAGCGCATCACCTGCGCGACCGCAAGTGAAATCGCAGGTCAGACGTTCGACGACTTGAACGTGATGCTTATCGAGTTCGCAGGCTGCGCCGGGTCGCCTGCGAACTCTAGCGCAGCCTCCGAGGCGCCGGCCGGCGCGTTTGCGCCCGCGGCGGCTTCTTTCGCGGCGGACTCTGCGGGCGCATCCCGCGCCGCGAGCTCCCGCTGGCCGTACGCTTCCTCGGGCATTCCCGACGAGCTCTTCATCCGCGGCGACGTTCCCATGACCAAGCAGGAGGTGCGCGCCGTCGCGCTCGCGAAGCTGCGCCTTACCGCGACCGACACCGTGTGGGATGTCGGCGCCGGCACGGGGAGCGTGTCGATTGAGGCGGCGCTCGTCGCGCGAGCGGGGTCGGTATGGGCGGTCGAGCGCAACGCGGCCGGCGTGCGGCTCATCCGAGAGAACGCGGATGCATTCGGGTGCGGCAACGTGCATGCGGTCCCCGGTGTTGCCCCCGAAGCGCTCGCGAAACTGCCCGTCCCCGACGCCGTGTTCGTCGGCGGGAGCGCGGGCGAGCTTCCCTCCATCGTGGAGGCGGCGCTCGAGAAGAACTCGCAGGTTCGCCTGTGCGTCTCATGCGTAACCGTTGAGACGCTCACCGAGGCGTGCGCGCTCCTCTCGGGTTCGCGCTTTAAGGGGTTCGAGGCCTGCCAGGTGTCGGCCGCCCGCGCCGAGGCTGTAGGCTCGCACCATCTTATGAAGGCACAAAACCCCGTGTTCCTCGTCAGCGCGCGTGGTGCGGGCGCGGATGCCGAGGAGCTTGCCGAAGTCGGCGCGCTTGCTGAGTCGCCTTTCGGGGAGGACCCCTCTGTCGAGGGGAACCCATCCGTTGAGGTGGTCTCGCTTGCTAACTGCAACGCCGCAGGCGGGGAAGGCGGTGCCCGGTGAGTACGTCCATCCCGCGCTTCATGGTCGCTGCGCCCTCGAGCGGGAGCGGCAAGACGGTCGTCACGTGCGCGCTCCTGCGCGCGCTCGCGCGTCGCGGCCTTGCATGCGCGGCCTTCAAATGTGGCCCCGACTACATTGACCCGCTCTTTCACCGCCGCGTCGTGGGTGCGCGCTCGGGCAACTTAGACGGCTTCTTCGCTGACGCCCCGACGCTGCGCGCCCTGCTCGCACGCGGCGCCGCGGGCGCGGATGTCGCGGTGCTCGAGGGGGTCATGGGCTTCTACGACGGCATGGCGCCCGGCGTGGCCGAAGCGAGCAGCTACCAGGTTGCGCGCGACACGGAAACGCCGGTCGTTTTAGTGGTGAACGGGCGCGGGGCGTCTTTATCGCTCGCCGCCTTAATCCGCGGCATCGCCGAGTTCCTGCCTTGTGCGAACGTGCGCGGCGTCGTGCTGAACAAGACGAGCGCCGCTGCCTGCGCCTACGCGGCGCCTGCGATCGAGAAGCACACGGGCGTCGCGGTTTTGGGGAATATCCCCGCCGACGAGGCGTTCTCGCTCGAAAGCCGGCATCTGGGGCTTGTGACCGCCGACGAGGTCGAGCAGCTCTCCGCGCGCATCGACAAGATGGCCGAGCTGGTGGAAAAGAGCATCGACGTCGACCGCTTGCTCGAAATAGCGGCGACGGCACCCGATATCCGCGAGGAACCTTACCGGTTGGAGCCGATCGCGGGAGCGCGGCCCATCGTCGCCGTCGCGCGTGACGAGGCGTTCTCGTTCTACTACGAGGAGAATCTGCGCGCGCTCGAGGACCTGGGTTGCGAGCTGGCCTTTTTCAGCCCCCTGTGTGATGGCGAGTTGCCCCGGGGGACAAGCGCCCTCTATCTGGGGGGCGGCTACCCGGAGCTCCATGCGCGGCAGCTCTCCGAGAACGTGTCGATGCGCGGGGCGGTGCGGCGCGCTGTGGAATCCGGCATGCCGACGGTCGCCGAATGCGGTGGGTTTCTGTACCTGCAGCGCGAAATCGCCGATAGCGAGGGGTGGCGCTGGCCTGTTGCGGGCGCCCTTGAGGGCGCAAGCGAGAACGGGGGAAGGCTGTCCCATTTCGGGTACGTGGAGCTCACTTCCCAACGCGACGGGCTCTACGGGCCGCGCGGCACACGCATCCGCGCGCACGAGTTCCACTACTGGCAGTCCACCTGCCCGGGCGGCGACTTTTGGGCGCAGAAGCCCCGGCGCGACAAGGGCTGGCCGTGCATGACGACCACCCCGTCCCTGATGGCGGGCTTCCCGCATGTGTACTATCCTGCGAACCCCGACGTTGCGCGCGCGTTCGCGTCTGCCGCAGCGTCGTTCACAGAGAGGAGGCGGCATGGCTGAAGCAACCGAAACCGCGCTTGCCTGCATCCGCGAGGAAGTCGAGCGCGCGTTCTCGTCGGCGCCGGGCGCCGTGCTCGAAGCCGCGCTTTCCCGGATCGCGCCCGCAGACGAATGCGCCCGTGCCGCCGCGTACGCCGCGTGGGACTCCATCGCGCACCCCTTGGGGGGATTGGGCGACTTTGAAGACGCCGTCGCGTGTATCGCCGCAGCTCAGGGGAGCGCCGAGGTGGCCGAGTTTCCCCGTGCGCTCGCGGTATTCTTCTCCGACAACGGGGTCGTTGCCGAAGGCGTGTCGCAAAGCGGGCAAGATGTGACGCGAGCCGTCGCGCGCAACATGTGCGAGGGGGCCGCGAGCGCCTGCCGCATGGCGGCGTTCGCGAGTGCCGAGGTCGTGCCCGTCGACGTGGGTATGGCCCGGGGCATAGAAGACGCGCGCATGGTGCGCGCGAACGTGCGGCGGGGGAGCGGCAACATCGCTCTCGGCTCCGCTATGTCTCGCGATGGGGCCGTGCGCGCGATCGAGGTCGGAATCGCCGTCGCGTGCGGGCTTGCCCGCGCCGGCGTGCGCCTTCTCGCCGCGGGCGAGATGGGCATCGGCAACACGACCACCTCGGCGGCGGTGGCCGCAGTGCTCATCCGGGCGGACGCGCGGAGCCTTGTCGGGCGCGGCGCGGGGCTCTCGGACGCCTCGCTCGCGCGCAAGCGCGACGTGGTCGAGCGCGCTATCGACGCGAACTCGCCCGATCCCGCCGACCCGATCGACGTGCTCTCGAAGGTGGGCGGCTTCGACATCGCTGCGATGTGCGGCTTCTACCTGGGGGCCGCGGTCTCGAAGGCGCCGGCGCTCCTCGACGGGGTCATATCCTGCACGGCGGCCCTGTGCGCGGCGCGCCTGTGCCCCAACGCCTTGGGCTACCTCGTGGGCACCCACGCATCAAGCGAACCCGCAAGCCGGGAGCTCCTTCGCGAGCTCGGCATAAAGGCGCCCCTCGACGCAGGCATGCACTTGGGCGAGGGCGCGGGCGCCATGGCGTATCTCCCCCTTCTGGATTCGGCGCTGCGCGTGTACCGGGATGGGAAGACGTTCACGGCGACTGGCATGGCTGCTTACGAGCATTTCGAGGCCGGGAAATGACGGTGACGCTCGTCATCGGCGCCGCCGCGAGCGGCAAGAGCGCCTACGCCGAGTCCCTGTGCCTCGGGCACGACGGCCCTCGCGTGTACCTGGCAACGATGGAGCCCTTCGGGGAAGAGGGCGCCCGCCGCATCGCGCGCCATCGGGCGCTGCGCGAGGGCAAGGGGTTTTCCACCCTCGAGCGAACGCGTGACGTGGGCGCCGCGGTGTCCGGGCTTCCGCGCGGCTGCACGCTTCTTTTGGAGGACGTGGGCAACCTGGTTGCGAACGAGCTTTTCGCGGAAGGCGGCTTGTCCCCACGTGACCCCGACGCTGCGGCGCGCGAGGTGCTCGGAGGCATCGAACGGCTCGCTCAGGCCGCTGCGTATACGGTGGTGGTCACCGTCGACGTGTTCGCCGATGAGATGCGCTACGATGAGGGGACCGAGGCATGGAGGCGCGCGCTCGCGCGCGTGAACGCGGGCGTGGCGGCGCTGGCCGACCGCGCAGTCGAAGTGGTATGCGGGATTCCCGTGTGGATGAAAGGCGAAGGACCTACAAGGTGAAGATAGCAGAGGCAATCGGCGCGGCGTTCGGAACGTTCTCGCGCATCCCCGTCCCGAAATCGGCCTGGACCGATTTCGGGTCAACCCATGCGCTTGCCGCGTTTCCCCTGGTGGGCCTTGCGGAAGGGTTCCTCATGACGGTGTGGGGGCACGTGGCGAACCTGCTCGGCGTGCCCGCGACCATCGTCGCGGCCGTGCTCGTGGCGCTGCCTGTGGCGGTGACGGGAGGCATCCACCTAGACGGGCTCTGCGACACCTCCGATGCGCTTGCAAGTTGGGCCCCGCGCGAGCGAAAGCTCGAGATCATGCACGATCCGCGGGCGGGCGCCTTCGGGGTCATCGGTGTTGTTGTGTACCTTATTCTGCAGTTTTCCCTGTTCACCGCGCTGCCGCTTACGGCGGGGGCGTTCCTCGCGCTTCTGTGCTCGCTCGTGTTCTCCCGCGCGCTTTCGGGACTCGCCGTTGAATGCTGGCCTGCCGCGCGGGCGGACGGCATGGCCGCGGGGCTCTCGCCTGCGAAGAAGCGCGCGGCGATCGTCGTGCCGCTTTGCGCTTTCGCTGCGGCTTCGGCTGCAGGGATGGTCGCGTGCGCTCAGGCCGTCGGCGCCCTTATGGCGGTGGCGGGGCTTTTGGCGCTCGCGTGGTACCGCCATGTTGCCCTGTCCCGCTTCGGCGGGGTGACGGGGGATTTGGCCGGATGGTTTCTGCAATGGGCCGAGCTCGCGATGCTTGCCATGCTGGTGGCGGGGGGCATGCTCCTATGATGCTCGTGGTAGGTGGCGCGCATTCGGGGAAGAGGACCTTCGTGCGCGAAAAGCTCGGGTTCGCGGCGGACGATTTCGTCGACGCGGCGCAGTTTGCGGAGGGCGGCGTGCCCGCGGCTTTTGCCGGCCGTGTCGCTTATCGTGCTGAGGAACTCGTACGTGCGCTCGACGCTGACCGGGCGCTCGAGCGGCTGATCGGCTTCGACGTAGTGATTCTGTCCTTGGTCGGCTCGGGGGTCGTCCCTATGCGTGCGGAAGACGCCCAATGGCGCGAGCGCGCGGGGCGCCTGGGATGCGCGCTCGCTGCGCGCGCCGACGTCGTCGTGCGCATGACGTGCGGGATACCCCAGGTCATCAAAGGAAACCTTGTCGATGCGCCTCGAGGGACGCAGGGCGCGGGCGCGCCTTTGGAAGTCGTCTTCGTGCGCCATGGTGCCACGGCGGGCACGGAAGACCATCGCTACAGCGGGGCGGGCACCGACGAGCCCCTGTCGAGCGCGGGTGAGCGCGCTTTGCGCGACCTCGCGTGCGATCGTGACGTGTTCCGTGTTATCACGAGCGGCATGGCCCGCACCGACCAGACGGCGCGCATCCTCTTCCCGAACGCGGAGCTTATGGCGTGCCCCGGTCTGCGCGAGATGGATTTCGGCGACTTCGAGGGGCGAAGCGCCGCCGAGCTTAAAGAGGATGCGCGCTACCGCGCCTGGGTAGACTCCTGGTGCGAGACGCGCTGCCCGCATGGCGAGGGCAAGAGCGATTTCACCCGCCGCGTCGTCGCGGCGTTTCGGGAGGCGTGCGAATCGGAGCGCGTCCAGGGGAGTGGGCGCGCCGTCTTCGTCGTTCATGCGGGTACCGTGAAAGCGCTGCTCTCCGAGCTAGCTGTCCCGAAAATGGGATACTTCGACGTGCATACCGAGCCGGGCGGCGCATGGGCCGCCACCTGGGATGGGCGCTGCCTTCGCGACGTTCGCCCCGCTTCGGGGGGCGATGCCCGGTGATGACGATTCTTGCCGTCGCCGCCGGGTTCGCGGCCGACCTTGCCTTCGGCGATCCGCGCTGGCTTCCCCATCCCGTCGTCGCCATGGGGCGCGCGATCACGTGGGCCGAAGGCCGCCTGCGGCGCGCATTCCCGCAAACGTCCGCGGGCACGCGCGCCGCAGGGCTTGTGCTCGCCGTGGCGCTTCCGCTTGCGTGTGGGCTTTTGACCTGGGGAATCCTGCATCTTTGCGGCATGGTTCACTCCGGCCTGCGCTTCGTGGCCGAGGCATGGGCGAGCTATCAGATTCTCGCGGCATGCGAGCTGCGCCGCCAGAGCCTGGCCGTGGGCCGTGCGTTCTCGAGGGGCGGCCTTGTCGCGGCGCGTGAAGCTGTCGGGCTCATCGTGGGACGCGACACGTCTGTTCTCGACGAGCAGGGCGTCGCGCGCGCCGCCGTGGAAACGGTGGCGGAGAACGCGAGCGACGGCGTCATCGCGCCGCTTTTCTACCTTATGATCGGGGGTGCGCCCTTGGGCATGGCGTACAAGGCAGTGAACACGCTCGACAGCATGGTGGGCTACAAAAACGAGCGCTACATCGACTTCGGCTGCGCCTCGGCGCGCCTCGACGATGCGGTGAACTGGATTCCCTCGCGCTTATCGGCCCTGCTCATGATCGCCGTATGCCCGATCGTCGGGCTCGACGCGCGCGGGGCGGCGCGCATCTGGCGCCGCGACAGGCGTCGCCATGCGAGCCCGAACGCGGCACAGACCGAGTCAGCGTGCGCGGGCGCGCTCGGGCTGCGCCTGGCAGGACCCGCGGTGTATTTCGGCAAGCTCGTTGAGAAACCGACGATAGGCGACGCGTCCCGTGAAATCGAGTGGGGTGACATCGCCCGGGCGACAAGGCTCATGCTCGCCGCGTCCGTATGCGCGCTCGTCGTCTTCGGTGCCGCGCACGCGGCGGTCGTGCTCGCCGTGGGGGCGATGGCATGAGGGAAGACCACGCCGCGCCCCGGGCTGCCGGGGGAATCCTGCGCGCCCGTGCGCATGGGGGTAGCACGCAATCGCTCGGCATCGCTTGCGAAGGGGGCGCCTCCGACCTCATTGACTTCTCGGTGAACGTGAATCCGGCAGGCCCCTCGCCGCGCGCCGTCGCCGCAGCCTGCAAGGCGCTTTCTCGAATCGACGCCTACCCCGATAGGGAAAGCCTCGCCCTCGTTCGCGCCCTAGCGCGCGCCCAGGGCATTCCCGAAGATACTATCGTCTGCGGCGCGGGCGCGGCCGACATCATCTGGCGGCTCGCCGCGGCGGTGCGCCCGAAACGCATCGTCGTGTGCGCGCCGACGTTCTCTGAATATTCGGAGGCGGCATCGTACTACGGCGCATGCGTGCAGGAGTTCCCGCTCTCCGAAGCGGACGACTTCGACGTGCCCGCCTCCTTCGCCCGCGCGATCGAGGGGCCGGGAGACGTGGCGTACCTCTGCAATCCGAACAACCCGACGGGGCGCCTCGTCGACCCCAGCGTGATCGAGGCCGCGGCTTGCCGCTGCGAGCAGGTGGGCGCGCTGCTCGTCGTGGACGAGTGCTTCCTCGGATTTGCGCCCGACGCCCGCGAAAGGAGCGTGGCCGCACGCGCCGCGTGTTCGCGCCATGTGGCCGTGCTCTCCGCGTTCACCAAGCTCTACGGAATGGCGGGGTTGCGGTTGGGATATCTGATCAGCGGAAACGCCCAACTCATCGAGGGGATTCGCCGGGCGGGGCAGGCGTGGCCCGTCTCCTCGGTCGCCGAGGCCGCGGGCATCGCCGCCCTGGAAGACGTTGAATACGTCTCACGCACGCGCGATGTATTGGCGGGCGAGCGAGCGTGGCTTTCCCACGAGCTCTCCTCACTCGGGCTTTCCGTCGTGCCGTCGGATGCGAACTTCCTTTTAGTCCGCACGCCGGCGAAAGACATCCCCGAGCGCCTGTATAAACTGGGGGTTTTGGTCCGCACGTGCGACTCGTTTTCGGTGCTGTCCCGTTTCTGGTGCCGCGTCGCGGTGCGCACGCGCAAGGAGAATGCCCGGCTTGCGATGGCGTTCGGCCGCGTGCTTCGGGCGGAAGGCGCATCGGGCGAAGACGAACCCGACGAACGGGGCGGCGCTTCTTGCAGCGGCGCTATGGCGGGCGCGGATGGCCGAGGCTCGGCGAAGGAGATCGATACCCGTGGGTAGGGCCAAGCCCATCATGATCCAGGGCACCATGTCGAACGCGGGGAAGAGCCTGCTTGCGGCGGGGCTGTGCCGCGTACTTTCGCAGGACGGCCTGCGCGTGACTCCCTTCAAGAGCCAGAACATGGCACTCAACAGCGGTGTCACGGCCGACGGGCTCGAGATGGGGCGCGCCCAGATCATGCAGGCCGAGGCGTGCGGCATCGCGCCCGACGTGCGCATGAACCCCATCCTGCTCAAGCCCGAAAGCGGCCACCGAAGCCAGCTCATCGTGGCCGGCAAGGCGCAGGGAGCCTTCGCTGCGAGGGACTACTTCGCGCGAAAGAAGGCGCTCATGCCGCAGATTTTGGAGGCGTTCGATTCGCTCGCGGAGGATAACGACGTCATCGTCATCGAGGGCGCCGGCAGCCCCGCCGAAATCAACCTTGCCGAAAACGACATCGTCAACATGGGGCTCGCGCGCGCCGTGTCCTCTCCCGTGCTGCTCGTGGGCGACATCGACCCAGGCGGGGTGTTTGCCCAGCTCTACGGCACGGTCGCGCTCCTTGCGCCCGAGGACCGCGCGCTTTTGCGGGGGCTTGTGGTGAACAAGTTCCGCGGCGATGTGGAAATCCTGCGCCCGGGTTTGGCCCCGCTCGAGAAGATGTGCGGGGTTCCCGTCGTGGGGGTCGTGCCGTATCTTACGCTTGACCTGGACGACGAGGACTCGCTCGCGCCGCGCCTATCTGCCCGCGAGGCGCGCGGCGTCATCGACGTCGCCGTCGTGCGCCTTCCGCATCTGTCGAACTTCACCGACTTCGACCCGCTTTCGCGCGTGCCCGGCATGGGCGTGCGCTACGTTTCCTCGACGACCGATCTGGGCCGACCCGACCTGGTGGTGCTTCCCGGCTCGAAGACCACGCTCGACGACGCGCGCTGGCTTGCGGCTAGCGGCATCGGAGCCTGTGTACGCGCGCTTTCGGGCGCGGGCACGCCGGTGCTCGGCATATGCGGAGGCTACCAGCTTTTGGGAGACGAGCTTTCCGACCCGCACGGCAGGGAAGGCGCTGGCACCGCGCGCGGGCTCGGGCTCATCCCTGCAAGTACGGTGTTCAAGGAGGAAAAGCGCCTCGCCCAGTCTGAGCTGCGCATCACGGGCGCCCAAGGCGCGTTCTCGGCGTGGAACGGCATGACGGCGCGCGGGTACGAGATTCACGACGGCGAAACGACCGTCTCCTGCGCTCCTGCGGGCACGATTGGCGGCAAACCAGAAGGCGCGGCCTGCGGAAACGTGTTCGGAACCTATCTCCACGGCCTGTTCGACGAACCGGGGGTGGCGCTCGCCCTCGCGCGCTCGCTCGCGCGCATGCGCGGCCTGCCCGAGAACGTCGTGGGTGCTGCGGGCGCGGCGTCCGCGGCCGATCACCGTGCGCGCGAGTTCGACCGCCTGGCCGACGTCGTGCGCGGGGTGCTCGACATGGAGTATGTCTACCGCATTATCGAGGAGGGCGTATGATCCACGTGTATCATGGCGACGGCAAAGGCAAGACCACGGCGGCGATGGGCCTCGCCCTTCGCATGCTCGCTGCAGGCCGCCGCGTCGTCGTCGTGCAGTTCCTGAAAGACGGCGAAAGCGGGGAGGTGCGCCTGCTCGCCGAGCATTTCGGCGTGCCCGTGTTCGCGGGGAAGGTGTCGGACAAGTTTACCTGGTCGATGACGTCGGAAGAACTTGCCGCGACGTGCGAGCTGCACGATGGGAACCTCGCTTCCGCGCTCGCCGAGCTCGAGGGCGCGCAAGAGGGACTGCTCGTGCTCGACGAGGCACTCGACGCGCTTTCGAAGGGGCTTGTCGACGAGGCGCTCGTGGACCGCGCGCTCGATATGTCCGCGCGCGGCGTCGAAGTAGTGCTCACCGGGCGCGCGCCTTCCCGCAAGATCGTGGAGAAGGCCGACTACATAACCGAGATGCGGTGCGAGAAACATCCCTACGAGCAGGGGATATGTGCAAGGGAAGGAGTGGAGTACTAGATGGATTCCAAGGAGATGGCGCCCGGCGACATCGAGCGGCGCAGCTTCGAGATCATCACCGAAGAGCTCGGCGGCCGCACGTTCCCGCCGCTCGAAGAGCCCGTCGTGAAGCGCGTCATCCACACCACTGCCGACTTCTCGTACGCCGATTCTCTCGTGTTCACCCATGACGCCGCGCACTGTGCGCTCGACGCACTGCGCGCAGGGGCCACGGTGCTCACCGACACGAACATGGCGCTTGCAGGCATAAGCAAGCCCGCGCTCGCGAAGCTCGGCTGCAAGGCCGTGTGCTACATGGCCGACCCTGATGTCGCCGCGGCTGCGCGTGCCGCGGGCACGACTCGCGCCGTTGCGAGCATGGACAAAGCTTGCGGCATCGAGGGTCCGCTCATCGTGGCCGTCGGCAACGCTCCCACAGCACTTCTGCGCCTCGCCGAGCTCATGGACGCGGGGAAGATCGCGCCCGCGCTCGTCGTTGGGGTGCCGGTCGGGTTTGTGAACGTGGTCGAGGCGAAAGAGGAGCTACTCGCGCGACGCGTGCCGGCCATCGTCGCGAGGGGTCGCAAGGGCGGCTCGACCGTGGCGGCCGCCATTATGAACGCGCTGCTCTACCAGATCACGCGCACAGGCGGCCCGAAGTGACGGCGCCCGCATCCGCGCCGGCGCTGCGCATCTTCGCCGGCACCACCGAGGGCCGCCTTCTGTGCGAATGGGCGAGCGGGGCGGGCATCCCCGCCCGTGCCTACGCGGCAACCGAGTACGGAGGCGAGCTTTTGGGCGAGCTTCCGGGCATCGAGGTGCATGCGGGCAGGCTCGACGAGGCCGACATGGAGTGCGAGCTTTCTGGCGCCCGCATCGTTGTCGACGCCACGCACCCCTTCGCTACGCTCGCAAGCGGCAACATCCGGGCCGCTTCGCTCGCCGTGGGTGCACGATGCCTGCGCCTTGCGCGCCCGGCCGAGGCGCTGCCCAAAGGCATCGTGTCGGTCGCGTCGATCGCCTGCGCGGCGCGCTTTCTCTCCGAGAACCCGGGTCGCGCTCTTCTCACGACGGGGAGCAAGGAGCTTGCTCCCTACACGCGCGTCGCCGATTTCGCGGAGCGCTTCTTCGTGCGCGTGCTCCCGCTGCCCAGTGCTATAACGAAGTGCATCGACGCGGGGTTTTCGCCGTCGCACGTCATCGGCATGCAGGGGCCCTTCACCCGCGAGCTCAACGAGGCGATGCTTCGGCAGGTGGGCGCCCAGTGGCTTGTGACCAAGGACTCGGGAACCGTAGGCGGCACGGCCGAGAAGCTCGCCTCCGCGCGCGACGTGGGAGCGCACTGCATCGTGGTCACCCGTCCCGCCGAGGGAAGCGGGGCCCTTTCGCTTCGGGAAGTGGAAGACGCGCTCTTACGGGAGTTCGCGCGCTAGGCGCTTGCCGCGCCTGCGCGCCCTCCCGCCCGCGAGGAGGAGCGTCCCGAGCAAGCTTGACCCGTACAAGCCCGTCATCCGCCAGTAGCTCGAGGACGACGCCCGGAACTGGCGCAAACAGCCCTTCAATGAGTTGCGGTGAAATAGTGTCTGTTTTTGCTGCTAGATAGCATATTCAGTCCCTAATTCACCGCAACTTGTTGGTGGTGGCTTACTGGTAGCTGGTGGTGGCTTACTGGTAGCGTAGGCACTCCACCGGGTTGAGCTTTGCCGCGCGGCGAGCGGGGTAGAAGCCAAAGATTACGCCGATGCCGACGGAGACGCCGAAGGCCAGCAGCACCGTGGCGATTGAAAAGCTCGGTGTGATCTGCCCACTGGCACCGAGCTCGTTGAGAACCCCTGATCCTGCGGCAAACACCGCGAGGCCCCAGGCCAGCAGATAGCCAATCAGGACACCCAGCAGGCCACCGGTGACGCACAGCGCCGAGGACTCGGCCAAAAACTGCGCGGTGATATCGCGACGACTGGCGCCCAGGGCACGGCGAATACCGATCTCGCGGATGCGCTCAGTCACGTTGGTGAGCATCATATTCATAATGCCGATTCCGCCGACAAGCAGTGAGATACTGGCGACAGCGCCCATGATGAGCGAGAAGGCGCCCATAAACGAGTTGAGTGCATCGATGGCGCTTTTCATGGAGGTCGCCGATACGCTGTCGTACTCATCATCCTCCGAGATGCCCTTCATCGCGCGCACCTTAGACTCGATGGTCTTGCAGAGCTCGTCCATGTCTGTGCCCTCGGCGGCAAGTGCCGTCACGCTGGGGAATGAAGGATTCTCGTCGCCAAACAGGCCGGAGATGGTTTCGCGTGGCATATACAGCGTGAGCGAGCCCATGGAGTCGCTGCCGCCATCAATCACGCCTACAATCTGCACCTCGCCGTTGGACACCTTGATGGTTTTCCCCAGCGCATCCTGTTCGTTGCCGTAAAGCTGATCGGCGCCGCCGCGGCTGATGAGCGCCACGCGCGAGCCTGATTGAGACTCTGCCTGTGAATAGACACGTCCTGCAACGAGCTTGCTGGCACCCACGGCGTCGAGCATGTCGCTGTCGACACCCTGTGCCATGACGGTATAGCTTTTATCGCCAGACTTGTACTCGGTATACGCGCTGTCGACAATCCCGATCTGCTCTATCTGCGGCACCAGTTTTTGAAGCTTCTGGACGTCAGAATCAGTGAGTTCTTGGGACGAATAGATCTGCACCATGCGGGCTGCATTGAGCCCCAAGCTGTTGACCAGGCTGTTTTGTATGCCGCCGATGAGCGAAGTCATGGCGATGACCGATGCGATGCCGATGACAATGCCCAGGATGGTGAGCAGGCTGCGCCCCTTGTTGGCCTCGAGCGAGTGAAGTGCTTCCTGGATGAGATCGCGGGCGCTCATGCCACCACTCCTTTCGGCGGGTTGGCGGAGGCGGAAATCATGGGCAGGCTATCTACGGCGCTGCGCAGGGTCCGCGGTGTATGTGGAATATACGCGCCGTCGTGTATACGACCGTCGCGGATGGTCATGGCACGGTCGGCCTCGGCGGCAATGCCGGGGTCGTGTGTGATAAGCACGATGGTTTTGCCACGCTCCTGGAGCTTATGGAAGGTCTCCATCACAAGCGCTCCGGTTGCGGAGTCCAGGTTTCCCGTCGGCTCGTCAGCCAAAATGATGGGCGGATCGTTGACGAGGGCGCGTGCGATGGCGACACGCTGCATCTGGCCGCCCGAGAGCTCGGATATGCGGTGGTCCCAATGGTCGACGGGCAGCGTGACGGCCTGCAGCGCGTGCACGGCGCGCATTTCGCGCTGGCTACGGGGTACGTTGGTGTAGGCCAGCGGCAGCATGACGTTTTCGATAACCGACAGGCGCGGCAGCAGGTTGAAGCTCTGAAAGACAAAGCCAATGCTCAGGGCGCGAACTTCGGTGAGCTCGTCATCGTCAAGCTCGGCCACGTTGAGCCCTTGCAGGTAGTAGTCGCCCGCCGTCGGCTTATCCAGGCAGCCTAGGATGTTCATGAGCGTCGACTTGCCCGAGCCCGAGGGGCCGGTAATGGCGACGAACTCGCCGGGATCTACCGCTAGGCTCACGTTGTGCAAGATGTGGGCGCAACCCGCTTCGCTCTCAAAAATGCGGTGCACGTTGCGGATGTCGATGACGGGACGCATTACATACCCTCGTCGGCAGACATACTGCCCGAATCCGCGCTGTAGCCGCCGTCAGCCGTTGCGCCCGCTCCGGTGTCCATGACGAGGGTGTCACCGTCGCGCAGTTTGGTTGTGGGCACGCCAGGATTGATTTCGTTGCCCTGGTCGTCGCGCTTGATCTGTGTCTTGCCGACTACGGCTTCGTTGTCGTTTTGCGTCACGACGGTCACCTTCACGCGGCGCGTCTTCTTGCCTTCCGAATCGGTGGCCAGATTGACGTAATAGTGCTCGCCATCTTCGGTCATCAGCGCCATGGTCGGCACCATAACCACGTCGTCGAGCTTCTCGGTCACTACCGAGACCTCGGCAGTCATACCCGGCTTAAGGCGACTGTCGGGTGCTTCGATGAGGATGTCGACGTTAAAGGTCACGCTGCCGCCGCTACCGGAGCCGGAGTCAGAGTTTGCCACCGAGGCGATAGCCGTGACGGTGCCCTGGCTCACGATATCGGGAAACGCGGGATAGGTCACGTTGGCGCTTTGGCCCACGGCAATTTTGGCGATATCCTTTTCGCCCACCTGAACCGTCACCTTCATCTTGGACAGGTCGGCGATCTGCATGCACTGCTTGCCGCCGCTCGTATCGCTTTCGCCCATGATCATTCCGCCTGTTACCGTGGCGCCGACCTTGGCGTTGAGCTCCACGATGCTGCCCGAGCTCGGGGCCGTGACCGTACGGCTGGCGGCCTTGGCGTTCGCCTGATCGAGGTTTGCCTGGGCCGATGCGAGGCTGCGCTGCGCGGCCGATACAGCGTTCGTGTCCGCTGATGCGGCGGAGATGCCAGCCGCTGCGGAAGCTCCATCGACGTCCGTCGTTGGGGTGGCCTGCGCGGCAGCTGCGGCTTTCTGCGCGTTGGCGAGGTCTTCCTGAGCGGCTGCTACTGCACGCTGCGCCTCGGCAACGTTGCGATCGAGCTCGTCGTTTTTAATGGTCATGAGCACGTCGCCCTCGTTGACGGATTGGCCTGCCTGCACGTTGATCGAATCGACCGTGCCGTCGACAGAAGGGGAGACCACTGAGGACGAAATGGGTTTGAGCTGGCCTTTCGCCTCGACCGTTGTGGTAAACGTGCCCTCGGTCACCATGTCGGTCACAGGCCCGCTAGCACCCTGCGGCTGCGCATTGATAACTAGGGTTGCGACAATGGCAATGAGCGCGATGGCACCTACGACGCCGGCGGCAATACCGCGTCGAATCAGCTTTTTGCGCCGACGCTCGGCACGCTTTGCCTTGAGCTTTGCATAGGCTTCTTCATCGGAAATCTCGGCGGTATCGTTCGTGCGTCCGCTCTGCTTTTCGGCATGTACGTTTGTAATCAAAGGAATCGTTTCGGTGGCACCTTCGGGCGTGTACTCGGCATCATCCGGGCCTGGGGTGATGGTGGGGACATTCGGCATAGCGTCTCCTTTATAGAAAGTTCCTCAATAAGTATATGCGCCCGTCGCGTAAGGCGGGCGCATATGGCGGATTCTTTCGGAACTGTTAGATTGGTCGCAGCGGCTCCACGTTGTGGGAATGCGCGCGTTGCACTACGAGTGGACAACCACGCACAGGCCGACTTTGATGCAGTCGTGAAGTGCCTTTGCATCGGCCAGGCGCAGGTTGATGCAACCGTGGCTGCCGCACCACTTGTACGACTCGGCATTATCGAAGCTCTTGTCGTTTTGCCACGTTGCATCGTGGAAACCGACCATGTTTCCCTCAAACGGCATCCAATAGCTGACCGGGCTCTCGTATTTGGGCTTGCCGGTCTCGGGGTCCTTGGCACCGATGAGCTTGCTGGCGCCATTGTTGCTGTTGATCTGCCAAACGCCTTCGGGCGTGGCGTCCTCACCCGGCTTTCCCGAGATAAAGTTGGCCTCCCACACGATATTGCCGCTCTCGTCGTAGTAGCGCGCGTGCTGCTCGGACAGATCGACATCGACGTATGCCTTCCAGTCGGGCTCTCCCTTTGCGGTAAAGGTGTCGGCCTTCTGGGAGTACTTGATCTCGATTTCGCCGGTCTGCTTGTTGTTAATGGCGTCCTCGACCTGCTTGGCGAGCGAGCTGCTGTCGATGCACCAACCAAAGTCGCCGCCTTCGACGGCGCACTGCTTGCCATCGGCGCGCGTCCACCAGCGAGTGGAGCCCACGGTATTGAAGCCGTTGGCGAGCTCGGCTGCCCAGCTGCTGATCTGCGACGTATCGAGCGTGGGGTTGGCCGGATCGGCAAAGCTGATCCACTGCAACACGGAGCTGCCATCAACCTTGCCGGCATCCTCGCCGTTGAGCTTGAGGGTCACGTTGACGCCCAGGAAGTTGTTGGCGGCATCGCATGCGGCCTGAATCTGATCATCGGTCAGCGTTCCATTGAGCGGCTCATAGGCATCGTTGCCGAGCTTGGAAAGGTCTACGGTCTCGGACAGCGAGGCAAGCTCGAGCTCGGCATACTTAATGACATGCTCGCGGTCGAGTTTTTCGTTGGAGCGCGCCTTCTCGATGGTAAACTTGCCGGCCTGCTCGTCATAGGAGCTATTGGCCTCGAACGTGCCCGAACGCCCCTCGTTAAACTCGTCGATGGCGGCGCCCAGATCCTTCTCAAACTTCTTTTGGTCAAAGGTATCGGAGAGCATGGACAGGTCGACGTCTTGATCAAGATCGACTTCGTTGGAGGTAGCGGTTGTTTTGGTCTTGCCACTTAAGGATTCCATAAGGCGGACCGGCCATACAAAGGCTTCGTTGTGGTTGATGATCTCTTTTGCGGCAGCTTCGCCGTCGACGATGGGCTCATCGGACTCGGGCTGATAGGTCCAGCTAAAGTCATCGCCCGCCACGGTGAGCTTATAGTGCTTCCACGCCGAGTTGACCTTGGTGGCGGCAGTCGAAGCGTTGGAGAACGAGACGTCGACGCCGGCGATGGTGGTGTTGGGGTAGGCTACCTGCGAAAACGCTACGACGCCTACGATATAGACAATGACGATAAGACCCAGGAGGACAAAGAGCGTCGTCTTTTTGCCCGACTTATTGTTCCCGGTGGGTTTGCGCGCGGGGCCGCGATCGCCTCGACCGTGCTTGGGGGGCTGCTTGGGCGTATTGCCGTTTGCCTGGCGCTGCTGACGTTGCTGGCGCTGCTGGTTCGGGCGTTGCGAAGCGTTTGCCGCACCACGCTGCTGACCGTGGCTCGGCGCGATAGGACGCGGCGACTGAACGCCGCCGGTGTGCCTGCTTGGCTGCTGCGGATCGGGAATCAGTTGAGTTCGATCGTTTTGCGACATCGTGTGCATATCCTTCGAATTTCGCCTTGCGGCTCATCGTATTTTTACTGGGCTTGCATTATAGCGATTACCTAGTTGATTGTGGTATGGAAACGGTGGCATTCAAAAGAGGTGGGACATTTGTCCCACCTTTGAGTCTTCCTTTGTTGCTATCCGCACACACCGCATTTTGCGCAGGCCGAAAGTGCGGCCGGAGCCTGCGCGATGCCGCCCTTTGCCGTCTCGCGCAGCGTGGCCGGCAACGCGTGGCCCACTGAGAGCATGACATGTGCCATCTGGTCAAACGGCACCAGGCTCTTAATGCCGGCGAGGGCGAGTTGTGCCGAGCTAAAGGCCGCTGCCACGCCGATGGCATTGCGGTTTTGGCAGGGCACCTCCACGAGGCCACCGACGGGGTCACAAACGAGGCCCAGCAGGTTACTCAGCGCGATGGAACTGGCGTCGAGCGCCTGCTCGGGCGTGCCTCCGAGCATCTGCACCAGCGCGGCGGCAGCCATGGCGGCGGCGCTTCCCACCTCGGCCTGGCAGCCGCCCTCGGCGCCGGCGACGCAGGCGCTCGTGGTGAGGTTGAGGCCGATGGCGGCGGCGCAATAAAGGGCATCCATGACCTGCTCGTCGTCCAGCTGCAGATGGTCTGCGAGCGCTAGCACGCAGCCGGGCACAACGCCCGCGGATCCTGCCGTCGGAGCTGCGACGATCACGCCCATGGTGGCGGAGCGCTCGAGCACGGCCATGGCGCGGGCCACGGCGTCGGTCTGGACGGCGCCCATCAGGCTTATGCTCAGATCGTTTCGGCTGGTGGCATCGACAAGCTTTGCCTCGCCGCCGATGAGGCCGCCGAGCGAGCGCTGTGGATTGGAAATGGGGGCTGTGGTCTCTTCGCGCATGACGTCGAGTACGCGGCGCATGGCGGCGATAGCGTGTGCCTCGCCGGTCAGACGTGCCTCGCGCACGGCCATGACGGCGCCGATGTTGAGCCCCAGTTCCTCGCACGCATCGAGCAGCTGCTCGCCGTCGTCGAAGATTTCCTTTGCCGAGACGCCGGGGGAGAGCGACGAGGCAGAACCGGGGAGTTCGATAAAGGTCGCGTAATCGACATTGTCGAGCTTGCGGAGCATGGGGACGACGGTGTCGTCGGGGGCGCCGTCGGTCTCAAAGACGGAGTAGGCCTGGCCGCCCACTTCGGTGCGGTAGGTGCGGCAGAAGGCGATGTTCACATGGGCGTAGGCGAGCAGGTTGGTGAGCGCTGCGAGCACGCCGGGGACGTCCTGGTGCGCCACGAAGAGCGTGGAATACATGCCCGAGATGTCGACGCCGACGCCGTTAATGCGGCTGATGCGCATCTTGCCGCCGCCCAAGCTCTCGCCGCGGACCTGCGCCGTGGCGCCCGTGGCGTCGACCATATCGATGTCGACGGTGTTGGGGTGGATGGAGGCGTCGTCGCCCTTGATGTCAAAGTGATATTCGAGGCCCTGCTCACGTGCGAGGTTAAAGGCCTGCTTGATGTTCTCGTCATCGGTGTCGAGGCCCAGAATGCCCGCGACGAGAGCGCGGTCGGTGCCGTGGCCGCGGTAGGTGTGGGCGAAGGAGTTCCACAGGCCAAAGGTGACTTTGGTGATGCGGCCTTCCAGCAGGCTGGCGGCAACTTGTGCGCAGCGCAGGGCGCCAGCGGTGTGCGATGAGCTGGGGCCGACCATGACGGGCCCCAAGATCTCGAATGCCGAGGTCGTAGCTAGTGTTTGCGGCTTGCCTGCCATGGCTGCTCCTTTACGTGGCTCGTCGTCCCGAGGGGCGGGGCATAAGGTCACCTGCTCTACAGTCCTGCTCGCACGGAGAGCGCATTAAGTGCTCTCCGGCTCGTGCGGAACTCGCGATCGACCTTATGCCCCGCCCCTCGGGACTAAGGATACATGGTAGAGGCGCATGTGCTCCAAAATTCATTGGCTGCTGACGTTGCGTATGCCCATATCGAAATATCTTCACCACCGGATTAATAAAAAAGAAGTACCGGTTGGAGCCGGTACTTCTATTGGTGCGTTTCTATTTGGCTGTGGCTTTTCTCGTTAGCTTACAGGCCGCAGGCTGCTTTGAGTTCATCGACTCGGTCGGTTTTCTCCCAGGTGAAGTCGGCGTCTTCGCGGCCGAAGTGACCGTAGGCTGCCGTCTTTTCGTAGATGGGGCGACGCAGGTCTAGGTCGCGGATGATTGCGCCCGGGCGCAGGTCGAAGGTCTTCTCTACGGCCTCGACGATCTTGTCCTCGGCAACATGCGCGGTACCGAAGGTGTCGACCATGATTGAGAGGGGCTTGGAAACGCCGATGGCGTAGGCAAGCTCGACTTCGCATCGTTCGGCCAGACCGGCGGCGACCACGTTCTTGGCGACCCAGCGCGCGGCATACGCGGCGGAGCGGTCAACCTTGGTGCAGTCCTTGCCGCTAAAGGCGCCGCCGCCGTGACGGCCGTAGCCGCCATAGGTGTCGACGATGATCTTGCGGCCGGTGAGGCCCGTGTCGCCCATGGGGCCGCCCACAACAAAGCGACCGGTGGGGTTCACGTAGATGTCCGCGTTGTCCCACGGCATGTTCTCGGCGGCCATGACCGGGGTAATGACATGCTCGATGAGGTCGGCCTTGATCTTGCCCATGTCCTCAATCTCGGCAGCGTGCTGCGTGGAGATGACGATGGTCGTGACCTCCACAGGCTTGCCGTCCTCGTAGCGCACGGTGACCTGGGTCTTGCCGTCGGGGCGCAGGTAGGCCAGGGTACCATCGTGGCGCACGGCGGACAGGCGCTCGGCCAGGCGGCTTGCCAGGTAGTGCGGCATGGGCATGAGGGTCTTGGTCTCGTTGGAGGCATAACCGAACATCATGCCCTGGTCGCCGGCGCCGATCAGGTCGATCGGGTCGGTGGTAGCGCCAGTCTGGGTCTCGAAGGACTCGTCGACGCCCTGGGCGATATCGGGCGACTGCTCGTGGATGAGGCTCATAACGCCGCAGGTGTCGCAGCCAAAACCGAACTTTGCACGGTTGTAGCCAATGCGGCGGATGACGCCACGGGCGATTTCCTGTACGTCGACGTAGGCCTGGGTACGAATCTCACCGGCGACGATGACGGTGCCGGTGGTCACGAGGGTCTCGCAGGCGCAGCGGACGTTCTCCACGTTGGCAGGCACGCCGTTGGGGGCGATGTAGCCCTGCTCCTGGAGCTCTATTTCTTTGGCGAGGATTGCGTCGAGGACGGCGTCACTAATCTGGTCAGCGATCTTATCGGGATGACCTTCGGTCACCGACTCCGACGTAAAAACAAAGGACCCGTGTTGGGGTGGGATGGAACGAAGTTCTTCTGACATGATTGTCCTTTCAAAAACGTGTCCCAGCGACCGTTACCATTCCGCCGGGCTCTCTATGCAAGGGCACATCATAGCGCGTAAATCAAACATTCACACCCTTTCCGCACCTACTCATTGGGGACAGACTTAAATGACCAGCCTTACCTAAGTGCCGACAGGTTGCCCAAAGACTGATCATTTAAGTCTGTCCCCAATGAGTGGGTCGGTGCCCTTTGTGCGGAGGTGGGCATTGTTGCTTTATACTGGTGCGGTTAGACATCCATCCTGCAATCGAGGAGATTTCCATGGCATCAGACGTTCGCGTCCGCTTTGCACCCTCACCGACGGGCAAGCTGCACATCGGCGGCGCCCGCACCGCTATCTATAACTGGGCTTTCGCCCGTGCTAACGGCGGCACGTTCATCCTGCGCATTGACGACACCGATCCCACCCGCTCTACCGACGAGAACACGCAGATCATCCTGCGCGCCATGCGTTGGCTGGGCCTGGACTGGGACGAGGGTCCCGAGGTGGGCGGAGACTTTGGCCCCTACGCCCAGACCGAGCGCCTGGACCTGTACAAGCAGGCTGCCCAGAAGCTTTGGGACGAGGGTAAGGCCTATCCCTGCTTCTGCACCAAGGAGCAGCTCGACGCCGATCGCAAGGCCGCGCAGGAGCGCAAGGACCCCTTCCAGGGCTATCAGCGCCGTTGCCGCGATCTTGATCCCGAGGAGGCCCGCCGTCGCATCGAGGCCGGCGAGTCCTACGTCCTACGCATCAAGGTGCCCGAGGACCGCGGCGACGTCGTCATCCACGATGCCGTCCACGGCGAGGTGACCTTCGACGCCAAGGAGCTCGACGACTTTGTGATCTTCCGCTCCGATGGCACGCCCACGTACAACTTCGCGACCGTCGTCGACGACGCCATGATGAAGATCACCCATGTCATCCGCGGCGACGACCACCTGTCCAACACCCCGCGTCAGGTCATGGTCTACGAGGCCCTCGGCGCGCCCGTGCCCACGTTCGCCCACATCTCCATGATCCTGGGCGCCGACGGCAAGAAGCTCTCCAAGCGCCACGGCGCCACCTCGGTGGAGGAGTACCGCGACGCCGGTTACCTGTCCGACGCCTTCGTCAACTACCTGGCGCTGCTCGGCTGGTCGCTCGACGGCGAGACCACAATCATCCCGCGCGATGTCCTGGCCAGCAAGTTCTCGCTCGACCGCATCTCCAAGAACCCGGCGACCTTCGACCCAAAGAAACTCGACTGGGTCAACGCCGAGTACATCAACGGCATGTCCGATGCCCAGTTTGCCGACGAGATCATGGTCCCCGAGCTGCACGAGGCGGGTCTCATCGAGGGCAACGTCGAGTACGGCGAAGACTGGATCGACGCGCTTGCCGCAATCGTCAAGCCGCGCACCAAGATGCCGGCCGACGCCGTGACCGTCGCCGCTCCCATCTTCGCTACGGCCGAGACGCTCGAGTATGACGAGAAATCCGTTAACAAGGGTCTGGCCAAGGAAGGCATGGGCGCCATTCTGGACGCCGCCAAGGCCGCGCTCGAGGGCGTGGACGATTGGACTGCCGAGGCCATCGACGCCGCGCTTGAGCCGCTGCCCGAGCAGATGGACCTTAAGAAGCGCGTGGTGTTCCAGGCTGTGCGCGTCGCCGTCTGCGGCAACATGGTGAGCCCCCCGCTGGGCGAGACCATGGCGCTCGTCGGCCGCGACGACTGCCTGGCACGCATCGACCGCGCCCGCACGATGGCGCTATAGTAGACGCGTAAACGCATGTATCCGAGCCCCGTTCCCCCGAGCGGGGCTCTTGTTTCTGTACCGATGAGTGGGTTGCTGGGACAAAATAATCAGTAGTGTTTGTCCCATGTTCGAGTGACGCAACAAGCTCGACACTCGTATCGGCCATGGGACAAACTCTACTGATTATTTTGTCCCACCCCTTTCAGGTCCGTTCGTTAGAGGTGGTGTATGGCTCAACAACTGTCGCTGTTTGGTTCGCCGGAACCGGAGGAAGCTCCGGTGAAGCCCAAGCCTGCCGCTGCCTCGGCTCAGTCTAAGCCTGCGCCCGAGCCCCCTGCCGCCTACGCGAGCGTGGTCCTCGACATCCCCACCCGTGCGCTGTCGGAACCGTTTGCTTACGGCATCCCCGAGTCCCTTGCCAACGAGGTCCAGATCGGATCCACGGTCCTGGTCCACTTTGGTAACCGTGCCGCCGCGGGCTATGTCGTTGACATTGCGCCTGATTTGGGCGATCTGCCGGGCAACAACGCCCTCGACCCCGTGCGCATCAAGCCTGTCGAAGCCATCCTCAGCAAACCGCTCTTTACCGCCGAGGCTGCCCGCATTGCGCGCTGGATGAGCCGCGAGTACGTCGCGACGCTTTCCGAGTGCCTGCGCTTATTTTTGCCTCCGTGTGGCAGTCCGCGCGTCGTTAAGGGCGATGACGGCGTGTGGACGGTTGAACGTCCAGCCGTCAATCCCATCCAATATCGCTGGGTCATGCTCACGCCTGAAGGCTTTGACTACACGCCGCCCAAGACCGCGATCCGCCAGCGTCAACTCATCGAGGCGCTCCAGTGCGGACCGGTCACGACGCGCGACCTCAACCTTCTCTATAACAGCATGTCGGCGACCATCAAGGCGCTCGAAAAACGCGGCGTTGTGGTGGTGGAAGAGCGCCGCGCCTGGCGTGGCTGCGGCGAGCAGACCACGCTGTCCTCGGCAAGCGGCAAAGCGCCGGTCTCCCTTACCAGTGGCCAGCAGCAAGCACTTGCTCAGATCGAGCGTGCCCGTCTGGACGCTCATGGCGACGTGGTGCTGGTAGACGGCGTCACCGGCTCAGGCAAAACCGAGGTCTACCTCTCCGCCATCGAGTGCGTGCTCGCAGCCGGTCGCTCTGCCTGCGTGCTGGTGCCCGAGATCTCACTGACGGCCCAGACCGTCGGCCGCTTCCGCTCGCGCTTTGGCGAGACGGTCGCGGTTTTCCACTCGCGTCTTTCGGCTGGCGAGCGTCTGGACCAGTGGGATATGGTCGCCAGCGGTGCGGCCCGCGTGGTGGTCGGCGCCCGCTCGGCTCTCTTTTGCCCGCTCAGCGACTTGGGCCTCATCATCATCGACGAGGAACACGAAACAAGTTACAAGCAGGGCTCCAGTCCGCGCTACCACGCGCGCGAGGTGGCGGCCGAGATGGCGCGGCGCTATCGCTGCCCGCTCGTGTTGGGCTCCGCCACGCCTTCTACCGAGGCCCTCGACCGCTGCCGTCGTGGCACGTATAACGGTGCCACTTGGACGCGTGTCGAGATGCCCGAGCGCCCGGGACACGCCGTGCTTCCCACGGTCCGCATTGCCGACCTGCGCCGCGAGTTTTCGCACGGCAGCCGCTCAATGTTCTCTAAACCGCTGATGGAAGGCTTGGAGCGCGTTGTAGAGCGGCGCGAGAAGGCCGTGCTGTTGCATAACCGCCGTGGCTTTGCGCCGTTCCTGATGTGCCGCGAGTGCGGCTGCGTTCCCACCTGCAACCACTGCTCCACCGCGCTTACGTATCACGAGCGCACGCACACGCTGCAATGTCACACCTGCGGTTCGTCTTGGCGCGTGCAGCCGTATCCCGCGTCCACGAGTCGCTGCCCCAAGTGCGGCAGCCGCTACCTGGCAAAAATGGGGCTGGGCACGCAGCAGATCGAGGACGCACTGCACCAGATGCTGCCCGAGGACGTCGCCATCATCCGCATGGATGCCGATTCCACGCGCGGCAAGGATGCGCACAAAAAGCTGCTCGAGCAGTTCGATGCGGCCGATTGCGCCGTGTTGCTGGGCACCCAAATGATCGCCAAGGGTCTCGACTTTCCCGAGGTCACGCTCGTGGGCGTGGTCAATGCCGACTTCGCCCTCAAGCTGCCGGACTTCCGCGCAGGGGAGCGCGCCTACGATCTGCTGGAGCAGGTGGCGGGCCGCGCCGGCCGCGGCGATCGTCCCGGCGAGGTCATCATCCAGACCTATCTGCCCGAGGATCCGGTCATTCGCGCCGTCGCCGAGCACGACCGTTCTATCTTTACCGACTACGACCTTGACCAGCGGCGCGACGCGCTGTATCCGCCCTTTGTGCGCCTGGTCAACATTTTGGTGTGGTCGACGAACGCGGATGACGCGCAGGACTACATTGGGCGCATTGCAAAGCTTCTTAAGCGCCGCTGGCATGCCGCCGCGCCCGACTTTTTGAGGGCGGGGAGTGCCATGCCGCAGGTGCTGGGCCCGGCTTCGTGTGTAATCGAGAGAGCCAAGGACCGTTACCGCTTCCATCTGCTTGTGAAGTCGCCCGTGGGGTACCATGTCTCTGATGATATCGACGCCTGCCTCAAAGAGGTGGGCTCTGTGCGCGGCGTGAGCGTGAGCGTTGACGTCGACGCCTATGATTTGATGTAACAACCCGAAAGGATGGCCATGGAAGCCAACGGAATCGTACTGTCGCCCGACCCGCGCCTGCGTCAGGAGTGCGCCGTCATCGAGGAGATCACCCCAGCGATTGAGGCGCTTGCCGAGAAGATGAAGAAGATGATGTTCGAGAACGGCGGTTGCGGCCTTGCTGCCCCGCAGATCGGCGAGCTCATCCAGCTCGTCACCATCGACTGCGACTACACCGACAAGAACGACTATGACCCGTACGTGCTCATCAACCCCGTGATCGTGGAGCAGAGCGACCATCTGGTGCCGTTTAGCGAGGGCTGCCTGTCCATCCCTGGCATTAGCTGCGAGATCGAGCGTCCCGACCATGTCGTCGTCGAGGCGTACGACTTGGACGCAAACCTGATTCGCTACGAGGCTACGGGCGACCTGTTCTGCGTGTGCCTGCAGCACGAGATCGATCACCTGCTCGGCAATACCATGTTTGAGCGACTGAAGCCCATGCAGAGGCTCAAGGCTGTCAAGGAGTACCAGGACGCCCTGGCCCGCGGCGCTCGACCGGGCGAGACGGAGTAGGTCCCACCGTCCCCGGTGCTGAGCGCCCACATATCATCCCGTGCTCAAACATTCTCGCTTTGCTGCGAAACTGCGCGCGGGACGATATGTGGGCGCTCAGCACCGGGGACTGCGTTGTTCTTGGCTCGGTTCGCCCGGGTGCCGTTGTGCCAGGGAGGGGCGTCTTCGCTGATAATTGCTTTGTTGGAAGAGCTGCTTTTATTGCGGCTCTTTCTTTAGTTTTGGGTATATTTGTTCTTGTTGAAATGTTATTGCGGATGGGCTGGGTACTTGGCTTTCCGCTGTTATTTGTAGCCGTCTCGGCTTTGGTTGAGGGGAGACGTTCTTTATGCGTATTGTGTTTATGGGCACGCCTGATTTTGCTGTGCCTTCTTTGACTTCGCTTGTTGAGGCTGGGAATGAGATTGCGCTTGTTGTTACTCGTCCTGATGCTGTTCGCGGGCGTGGTAAAATGTTGGAGCCGTCTCCTATTAAGGCCAAGGCGCTTGAGCTTGGGTTGCCGGTTATTGAGGCTAATCGTATGACGGCCGAGGTTGTTGAGGCGCTCCAAGCTGCGCAGGCTGATATTTTCTGTGTGGCTGCTTATGGCTGTATTTTGCCTGATGAGGTGCTGCATATGGCGCCGCTTGGTATTGTGAATGTTCATGCGTCCTTGCTGCCTCGTTGGCGTGGGGCTGCTCCTATTCAGCGTGCCATTCTTGCTGGTGATGAGATTGCTGGCGTTTCTATTATGCGCATTGGGCATGGCGTGGATACCGGCGCCTATTGTGCGCAGGCCTCGACCTCGGTTGCCGGTAAGCATGCCGAGGCGCTGACTATGGAGCTCGCTGAGCTCGGCGGCAAACTGCTTGCCGATATGCTTCCTTCTCTTGCCGATGGCATCGCCGTGTGGATCGAACAGGACGAGGCGCTCGTTACCCATGCTGCCAAGATTTCTAAGCAGGAGATGCGCTTGGATCCGCAAATGTCGGCGCTTGATTGCGTGCGTCATGTGCTGGCCTCGTCCGATACCGCGCCTGCTCGTTGCGTGATTGCCGGCAAGACCGTGCGTGTGCTCGATGCTGCGGCGGCTGATGTGTCGCTTGGCGAGGGTCAGGTTCTCGTTCAGGCTAAGCGTGTTTACCTTGGCCTTTCCGATGGCTCGGTTGAGTTGCTCGAGGTTAAGCCTGATGGCAAACGTGCTATGGCCGCTTCTGCTTGGGCTGCTGGCCTGCAGGGTGCCGATCTTATCTGGGGTGTTTTGTCATGAGCAAGCTGTCTCCCGCGCGCAAGCTTGCGCTCGATGTGCTGATGGAGGCCGATCGCCGCGGCATGTACGCGCGCGACGTGCTCTCGTCCCGTGCTTCCGCCAAGGCCATTGACCAGCGCGATTCCGCTTTTGCCGCCCGCTTGGCGCTGGGTGTTGCCGCCACGCAGGGTATTTTGGACGAGCTGCTCGACCAGTTTCTCGATAAGCCCAAAAAGGTCGCTCCGCGTGTGCGCATGGCGCTTCGTATCTCGGCCTTCGAGATGCTCTACCTGCATACGCCTGGCCGCGTTGCCGTAAGTCAGGGAGTTGAGCTGGTTCGCTGCGGTGCTAAGTCCGCCGCGGGCCTGGCTAACGCGGTGTTGCATAAGGTTGCGGACAATGTTGAGGACTTTGCCACGGCATCCGACGTGGATGAGTCTGAGCGACGCTTGGTTCGCCTGTCTCGCCTGATGGGCTTGCCGCGATGGCTGTGCGCTCGCATTATGGCATCGTTTGACACGCCAGAGGGTGCGCTTAACTTTGCCGGCAATCTGGCCCCCGCGCCGCTGGCCCTGCATGAGAACGCTTTTGCTTCCAAGCCCGATCCGTATATCTCGCAGCTCGTCGCGCCTGTCTTCCCGGGCTGCCATGCCCCGGTTGATGCCCAGGTTACCGTTGCTTCGGGTGTGTTTGAGCGTGCTGCCGCGGTGGCCTCTGATCTCAACGCGCAACTTATCGCCACAGCTGCCACGCGCCCTGGTAGCTGCCTTGAGATTGGTGCCGGCCGTGGCACCAAGACCTATGTGATGATGTGCCAGGCCAAGCGTGCGGGCTATGAGCGTCAGCATACGGCGCTCGATCTGCATGATCGCAAGTGCGATCTGAATCTTGCTCGTCTGCATAAGGCCGGTATTCAGGGCGTTCGCACGGTTTCGGGTGATGCCTGCGAGCTTAATGAGGTGCTCACATCGTTTGATGCCATGCTTGGCGAGCCGGTTAAGTTCGACACGGTCTTTATCGATGCGCCGTGCTCTGGCACCGGAACCATGCGCCGTCATCCTGAGATACCGTGGCGCCTGACCGAAAAAGATGTGACGGTTGAGCTGCCCAAGCTGCAGCTGACGATGCTCAAGGAAGCCGCTGCGCGCGTGGCTGCCGGCGGCGAGCTCATCTATGCGACGTGCTCGGTTTTCGACGAGGAGAACACGCAGGTCGTGGAAGCGTTTCTGAACTCTCCCGAGGGTACCGGTTTTAGCCTGGAGCCGCTCTCCGAGGCGCAGATTCTGCAACTCCCCGAGTTCGATCAGGCCAAGAAGCTCGTTTCCGTACGCCAAAACTCTCGAGGCCTTTTCCAAAGCGTGCCGGTAAACGCCGACTCCTACGACGGTCACTTCTGCGCCCGCCTGGTCCGTAAGTAACTACTAAGTTGCGGTGAAATAGGGATTGAATAGCGGCTTTTACCTGCCAAACAGTCCTTATTTCACCGCAACTCAGGATTTTTCTGGGACGGGGATTAATAAATCGGCTATGAAAGTAAGCGGTTGGGTTCGGTAGGTTTCTAGTTGCATGAACCGCTCGCGGATTTAATATTGAGAGGTTAAAATGACCGATCTTAACTATGACAAGATTGACAATCCTGAAGATAAAACTCAGGGAAATGAAGAAGTTAAAAATTCTTCGATTAAAAAGCGGGTAATTATTGGTGCCGGTATTGTTGCTCTGCTTATTGCTGGTTGTGTCGTTGTTTATGCTGGTTACAATTACAAACAAGCATGTAGTGAACATAATCGGCAGGTTGAAGTTTTGTATACAAAGGCTAGCGATAGTGTTGTTGCCTTTAAAGTTGATCCTAGGCTACTAACATTTGAGCAACGTCTTGATACCATTAGAAATGCTCAAAACAATAAAGAGATGTTGAATAAAGAGATCTCTGATGACAAATTTAAGTATGCTGATGGTACTTCCCCTGATTGGACGAAGTTGCTTAATAAATACGATTCCATCATTAAAGACTGCCGTAATGCTCAAAATAATGAGTGGAATACTTCTCTAGCTGACCATGTTAATTTTGATGTAAATTCTACTGAAGATACCGACTCTCTCCAACAGCATATAAATAGCCTTAATGGCCTTCTTAATGATATTTCTAATAAAGACAACCAGAAGCTTATTTTTGAAGATGCCAAAAAAGGATTCTAAGAAGTTCATTGATCAAATCAATGAACAGATCAGTCGTTATCAAACTCGTATTGATGATGTAAATAAGGCCAAGGCTGAAGATGAGGCTAAGGCTCAAGAAGAAGCAACTAAGGCTCAGCTGCAGGCTTCTCAGCAAAACAATTATTCCAGTAATTCTGGTAGTAATTATTCTGGCGGTAGCGGCTATTCTGATGGCTCCTCTAATAGTGGTTATTCTGGCGGCTCCTCTAACGGCGGCGGCAAAATAGTCATTAAAACCATGGACGTTTATGACGAAAATGGTAACTATGTTGGATCGACTCATTGGTATAGCGATGGTACCTGTGATGATCCCTATTCTGCCGGTATGGGCGGATTTTAAATTATGCTAATTATTAAAAATTAATTAGCTACCTATAGCGTTAAGAAACAGCCCCGCGATTGGTGTCGGTCGCGGGGCTGATTGGTTTCTAGTGGTTATGCGGGCAGTTGGCGCAGCAGCCGCTTGTGGCGCTGGTGCTGGAGCCGCCGCTGCGCTGGTCGGTGTTGTAGAAACCGCTGCCATCGAACTTAATACCGCTGGCCGAGAACGTCTTGGCCGCCGGGGCACCGCAGCTCGGGCATAGGACCTCGGGGGTCTCGGACATGGGATGTTCAACCTCGAACACGTTGCCGCAGCTCGAGCACTTGTAATCGTAGCGCGCCATAATACTTCCTTTTCAGCACAAAGCGGGCAGATCGCTCTGCCCGCAAAAATTCAAACAGCTGTAACTGTACCCTATATCGGGGGTTTTATCACGCTTCGCCCCAGAATCTATGGGTGTTGCGCAGGAGCTGCGAAGTTTTGCCCTCGGCGGCCGCAACATCGGTTTCGTCAGCCTGCCAGGTCCAGTTGCCCGTGGCCACGCCCGGAACGTTCATGCGCGCGTCGTCGCCCAGCCCCAAGACATCTTGCAGCGGCATCATCACCAGGGGAGCGTCGCTTGCCAGCGCGTCGCTCATCAGCTTGGACGCCACCTCAACACCGCTCGGCACGTCGCCACCCGCAAAGGAACGCGTGCACCAACCGGCCAGCGTCGACGTATCGTGCGTCGAGGTGTACAGAATCTTGCCGGGCGTGGGATGCACACCGCAACGAACGTCGTAGTCGCTAAACTCCAGCACGTCCATGCCGGGGAAACCGCAGGTCGAAGCCATGGCGCGAACACCGGGCGTCAAATAGCCCAGGTCCTCGGCGATAAAGTTGAGCGGACCTAGCTCGTCGTAGGCGGTCTGAAACAGGTCCTTGCCCGGGCCCGCCAGCCAGCGACCGTCGGCGCAAGCCTTGCCCGCGGGGATACTAAAGTAGCTATGGAAGCCCAGGAAGTGGTCCAGGCGCACACGGTCGTAGAGCGAGAACGCGCGACGCAGGCGGTCCATCCACCAGCGGTAGCCGTTCTGCTTCATGTGGCCCCAGCGGAACGTCGGGTTGCCCCACACCTGGCCCTCGGGCGCAAAGTTGTCGGGCGGCGCACCGGAAATCTCAATCGCTTTGCCGGTATCGGACAACCAGAAGTTCTCGGGCTCGCTCCATGCATCGGCCGAATCGTCCGAGACATACATCGGGATATCGCCGATGACCTCGATGCCCTTCTTGTGCGCGTAGTTCATGAGCTCGCACCAGGCTAGGTCAAAGCGGTACTGCATGTACGCCTGCAGCTCTGCCTCGTCGTGGAAACGCTTGTCGTCAATCAGGTGCTCGTTGTAGCGCGCGACATCCGTCGGCCAATCGTGGCGCGACTCGCCCTTAAAGTACTTCTTAACGGCCATGTAGACGCAGTATTTCTCGAGCCAATCGGCGTTGCGATGTTTAAACGCGGTGTAGAGCGGATCGGCATCTTCGCCGCCACGGGCCTTCCAAGTCTCAAAGTCGGCCGCCAGCTCCTCTTGGCTCTCGGGCAGCAGGTCAATATTGCCCGCAAAGGCCGAAGGCCCGGCGTAAGGTGAGCGGAAGAAGTCCGTTGGGTTGACAGGCAGGACCTGCCAGTAGCGCATGCCCATAGCGGACAGATGGTCGATAAAGCGACGCGTGGGTGCGCCGATCGTGCCGGGCTTGCCGTCGTCGGTGGGCACCGAGGTGATGTGGCACACGACGCCCGCGCCGTGATCGAGCGGCTCCTGCAGACGCTGCTCGGCATGGTGATAGATGATCGACGAGCCCAGCGGATACAGATCGAGCGTGACCGTACCGTTGTGGATCTCGCACTCGCGGCCGCTGATCACGTCACTCGCGCATTCGCCGAGCGCCGGAATCGTCACGCAGTGCGAATTGCGCAGACTACGGTTGATGATAACCGTCGCGGACTCGCCATCCTTGCCCGTGCGGTTGTATGCCAGCACCTCGTCGTTGAGTGCGAAGGCCTTGATCTCGCCGTCGATCATAAACGGTAGTGCGCGGCGTACGGCGGAGGCGTTTTTGACAATAGCCAGCGTGTCGAAGTCGTGCAGTTGGTCCTTGGTCGGCAGGGTGCGGCGATTGCCCGGATCGGTGAGACCCTCCAACCCGTACTCGTCACCGTAATAGATTGAGGGAACGCCCGGGAACGTCATTTGCATGAGCGTCGCGAGCCAAAAACGGCTCTTGGCCAGGCCCATTGCGTTCTCGTCCAGACGCCATTTGCTGCGCTCGCACTCGGGCAGCTGCGATTCATCAGGGCCGCCGCCGAGCACCGAGATGATGCGCGGACGGTCGTGGCTCGACAGCAGGTTGAGCGCGCAAGACAGGGCCTCACGCGGATAGTTCTCGCGTAGGATCTCGATATCCTCGGCAGCTTGGTAGGCGTTTTTGTAGCCCATCAAAAAGCCGATGGCCATGTCGCGGAAGGGGTAATCCATGGCGGAGTCGAGTTCCGATCCCTGCAGGTAGCGACGCAGATGGCCATAGCTGATCTTGTTGGAGGCGTCCTCCCAGACTTCGCCGAGCAGCAGTGCGTCGGGTTTTTCCTCGAGCACGGCGGTCTTGATATCGGCTAGGAAGTCATCGGAAAGCTCGTCGGCCACGTCCAAGCGCCAGCCATGGGCACCGGCGCGCAGCCACTTACGGATAACGCCGTCCTTGCCTAGAAGCTTTTCGCGCACCAGCTCGGAATTCTCGTTGATGGCGGGCATGTTGCCCACGCCCCACCAGCAGTCATACGTACCGTCCTCATGGAAGGTAAACGCATCGCGCCACGGCGAGTCCTCGCTCTGCCACGCACCGACGCCGGGATAGTTTCCGTAGCGGTTAAAGTAGATCGAGTCGTCACCCGTGTGGTTAAAGACGCCGTCCAGGATAATAGAAATGCCGAGCTTCTCGGCCGCTTCACACAACTCGGTAAAGTCCTGCTCGGTGCCCAGGATTGGGTCGATCTTGGTGTAGTCAGCCGTGTCGTAGCGGTGGTTGCTCGCGGCCTCAAAGATGGGGTTGAGGTAGATGGCCGTAAAGCCCAGCTCCGCGATGCGGGGCAGGTCATTTTGGATGCCCTTGAGCGAGCCGCCGTAGAAGTCCCAGGTCTTGATGGAGCCGTCCTCGGCGCGCTCGTATACGGGCGACTCGTTCCAGTCCTCGATCATGCGGCGCTGGATTCCGTTGCGCGGTTTTTCGACTTCGGCCAGCGTGCGCTCGCGCCAGTTTTCGTCGCGGGCATAGCGGTCGGGGAAGATCTGGTACACCATGCCGCGCTCGTACCACTCGGGTCGAACTTCGCGGTGCTTGTAGACGGTGACCTGGAACGACGGCACTTCGGCGTAGTCGTAGGTTACGCCCTCGCCGCCTGTGCGACCCTGCGGTGCGCCCAAGCGGACCTCGGGCTGGCCCTCGATATTGCATATAAAGCTGTACCAGATAAGACAGGGCTCGGCGCACTCAAGCTCTACGGTAAATATGCCGTCGCCCTCGTGCGTCATGGGATACCGAGACTCACCGATTTCATCGACCCAGGTGCGCAGCGTAAGCGTTGCCTGGTTGGGGTCGGCATCCTCCAAAATCACCGAGAGTGCAACGGAAGTTCCAGTGGTCACAGCGCCAAACGGAGTGCGAAACTGCGGTAGACGGCTGTTGTGAATCAATCTCATAGTACGGTCCAGTTCTATACAATCATGGCCAGCGGGCCATGGGCTTAACGCACAAGGTGTAAGTATATCTATTGTACATAGGGTGTATAAACAACATCCGTTTACCATCGGCGAACGGTTGTCCTAGAAAATCGTTTTACCACCCAAATTATCGCGGTATTCGAAAACGCCCAGACGGATACTATTTGTAGTCAAACAAAAGTACTTCGGTTTACTACGACGATTTGAATGATCTCAACCACTGTCAATTTGGTGATATTAAAACCGCGGGTAGAAGCGTTGCCAATTTCATAGAATACTCCCCGTGGTCGGCCAGAGCTATTTTGTCGTAGTAAACCGGCCCTCTTTTTAATACAGAAGTTCAACCAAGAAGGGGGCGCCTGGTTGGGGCGCCCCCTTTTGCGTTGGATTAAGTTTTAATCGTCCGGATTAGCGGCGCTTGCGGGTGGCCGTCGCCTTACGGACGGAGGTCTTCTTGGTCGGAGCCTTTTTCTCAGTGGGAGCGGCGGGGGAGGCCGGGGCCTCCTTGGCGGGCTCGGCCTTTGCCGAAGCCTTCGGAGCGGTCTTGACCTCAGCGGCCTTCGGCGCCGGTTCGGCCTTTACTGCGGGCTTGTCCTCGGCTTTAGCCTCTGCCTTGGAAGCGGCTGTCTTGGTCGTGGCCTTTTTGACCGTCGTCGTAGCGCGCTTGCGCGTGCTGGTCTTGGCGGCCGGCTTAACCTCGACAGCTTCCTCAGCCTTTGTCTCAGCGGGCGTCTCCTCGGCTTTGGCGGCCGGCTTTGCGGCTGCCTTCGGGGTCGTCTTCGCGGCGGCCTTCGTCGTAGCGGCCTTCGTGGTCGTCGACTTCGTAGCCGTGGTCTTCTTGGCTGCCGTTGCCTTCTTGGTGGACGCGGTCGTCTTCTTGGCAGCGGTCATGGCCGGAGTCTTTGCCGCAGGCTTAGCCTCGGCGGTGGCGGTCTCGGCCTTTACCTCGGGAACGACCTCGGCCTCGGCGGCCTTCTTGGCCGCGGCGGTCGTGCGCTTGCGCGTCGTCGTTGACTTGGCAGCGGTGGTCTTGGTTGTCGCCGACTTGGTCGTGGTGGCCTTCTTAGCCGTCGTCTTACGAGTCGTGGTCTTCTTTGCCGCAGGCTTCGCAGTGGGCTTCGCGGCAGGCTTCACCTCGGGCTCGGACTCGGGAGTAGCCTCGACCTTCATCACAGGCTCGGCCTTAACGGGCTCAGCCTCAACCGGCTTCTCCTCGGCCTTGGGCTCCTCAGCGGCCACCGGCTCAGCAACAGCCTCAGGCTCGTCGACAACAGCCGCCGGCCTCTCAATCTCCGGATGCATAAAGAAGTACAGGTCCAGATACTTGTCGGCCGAGCGCGTCCAGCTAAAGTCCTGGCTCATGGCCTGCGTTACCAGCTGGTTCCAGGCATCGCGGTTGTCCCAGAACAGGCGTGCCGCGCGGAACACGGCGTCGCCCATCTCGTCGCCGTTAAAGTTGGTAAACGAGAAGCCCGTGCCCTCGCCGGTAAACTCGTTATATGGGATCACGGTGTCCTTCAGGCCACCGGTCTCGCGCACGACGGGCAGGGTTCCGTAGCGCATGGCGATAATCTGCGACAGGCCGCAGGGTTCAAACTTCGAAGGCATCAGGAACATGTCGGCGGCAGCGTACATGCGCTGCGACAGCGCCGGGTCAAACTCGATGCGCGCGGCCATGATGCCGGGGTACTTGTCCTGGAAGTAACGTAGGCCGTCCTCATAGTCGCGGTCGCCGGTGCCCAGCACCGCTACCTGCACGCCGCCGGCCAAAATACGGTCGAGCGCGTACATGACCAAGTCCATGCCCTTCTGGCGCGTCAGACGCGTGACCATCACCATAAGCGGGCGGTCGTCGCGCACCTCGAGCCCTAGCTCTTCCTGCAGCTTGGCCTTGCACACGGCCTTGCCGGAACGGTCCTCCACGGTGTAGTTGGCGGCAATGCGCTTGTCGGTCGCCGGGTCAAAGCCCGCCACGTCAATGCCGTTGAGGATGCCCTGCAGCGCATAGGAGCGCTCGCGCAGCACGCCGTCCAGACCCTCGCCAAATTCGGGCGTCTGGATCTCGTTGGCATAGGTGGGGCTCACCGTGGTGATGGCATCGGCATAGCGCAGCGCGCCCAGCATGTAGTTGATGCTGCAGGCGTCGCAACGCAGCTGCGAGGCGGCCGCCGGAATATGCGCCACGCCCAGGATGTCCTCCATCACGGTGTCGCTAAACTGGCCCTGGAACGCCACGTTGTGGATAGAGAACACGGTCTTGACGCGGTCATACAGCGGCAGGCCCTGGTAGAACTCGCGCAAGAACACGGGCGCCAGTGCCGTCTGCCAGTCGTTGCAGTGCAGGATGTCGCACTCAAAACCGGCCGGCAAGTGCTGCAGACTCTCGGTGATGGCCTTGGAGAAGAACGCAAAGCGCTCGCCGTCATCAAAGAAGCCGTACGGATAGTCGCGCGCAAAGTAGCGCTCGTTGTCGATGAACATATAGGTGACGCCGTCGTGCTCGAGCTTCTCGAGACCGCAGTACTCGTTGCGCCAGCCCAGGCTCACGTAAAAGTCGGAGAAGTGCTCCATCTGCGCCTTGTACTCGTCCTTGATGGTGGCGTACTTGGGCACCATGACAATGACCTCGGCGCCGGCGCGCACAAGCGCCGCGGGCAGCGAGCCCGCCACGTCGCCCAGGCCACCGGTCTTTACAAACGGTGCGCACTCGGCCGAGGCAAACACGATCTGCATCTTTTTGCTGGAATCTGCCATATTGTCTCCCATGTTGCAATTCGAGAATAGCCGCCTGGCGCTAACCGGGCGGCTATTCTACATGTTACGAGCGATGTTGCGGTGCCAACGTTAACGTACGATGGTGGTGTCGGAAGTTAACGGAGCCTTGCCCAGCACCAGGATGTTCTCGGGCGTGCCGCGAAGCTCGGTGTTGGTGGGGACCACGTTGTTCTTGTCCAGAATGGCGTTCTCAACGCGGGCGCCGCTCTTGATGATGCAGCTCTGGTTGATGATCGAGTTGGTCACCGAAGCTCCTTCCTCGACCACGACGCCGCGTGACAGGATTGAGTTGCGCACGGTGCCCTTGATGATGCAGCCGGCCGAGATGATCGAGTTGCACGCGTGGCTGCCGGTCGCATAGCGCGAAGGCGGCACGTCGTGAGCCTTGGTCAGGATCGGGCGCTCGGGATCGAAGAGCTGGTCGGCGACGGTCTGGTCGAGCAGGTCCATGCTGCGGCGATACAGCGACTTCTCGCTAAACACGCCCACGACCTCGCCCTTGTACTCGTAGCTGCACACGTCGATGTTGCCAAAGTCGCCCTGGAGTGCCTCGAGCAGGTCCAGATAGTCGGCGGCCTGGTAGTGGTCGATGATCTCGAGCAGCGTCTCGCGGTTGACGATGCAGCAGTCCATGGAGGCGTTGTCGCCGTACACGACGCCGGCGCTCACGCCCGTCAGGCGGCCGTTCTCGTTAATCTCGAGCTTGGTCTCGTCATCGACGTTGCGCGTGGCCTTGCAGTACACCACGGTCATCTGGGCGCCAGAGTTCTCGTGCGCCTCGATGATGGTGTTGAGGTCCATGTTAAAGATGATGTTGGTGCCCATCATCACGACATAGGGCTTCTCCGAGCGCTGGAACAGCGTCTTGTTGGAGATGATGTCGCGCAGCAGGAAGCGCATGCCGCCCTTGGTGGTGCCATACGCGTTGCCGGGCACCATGAACAGGCCGCCCTTCTTGCGGTCCAGGCCCCAGTCCTTGCCAGAGCCCACGTGGTCGATCAGCGAGCGGTAGTTGCCCGGCATGACGACGCCGACGGTCTTAATGCCGGCATTCATCATGTTGGACAGCGGAAAGTCGATCAGGCGGTAGCGGCCCAAAAACGGAACGGACGCGATGGGGCGGTCCTTGAGCAGGACACTGCCGTAGGTCGAAGAGTAGTTAGCGGTGATATAACCGATGGCCTTGCGATTGATCATCGGATCATTCCCCCTTCCCGATAACGACGTCATTTCCAACGACGGCCGTATCCTTGGTGGTATCGACAGAGCCGAGCTTCACGCCCTCTTCGACCGTGGAGTTCTCGCCCAAAATAGCGCGGCAGATGTGCGCGCCGCTCTTAACGTGCGCACCCGGCAGCAGCACGGAGTCCTCGACCACGGCGCGCTCCTCGATAATGACATCGGTCGAAAGAATTGAGTGGCGAGCGGTGCCGTAGATCTTGCAGCCGTTGGAGACCAGGCAGTCGTCCAGGCGGCCGTCCGGTCCAATGTAGTGCGGCGGACGCGTGGTGATGTTGGACATGATGGGGAAGTTCTTGTCGAACAGATCGAACTCGGGGTTGTTGCCCAGCAGGTCCATCGAGGTCTCGTGGAAGCTGGCGATGGTGCCGACGTCCTTCCAAAAACCGTGGAACTCGTAGCTGTACAGGCGCTTGTTCTCGCCGAGCAGCTTGGGGATGATGTCCTTGCCAAAGTCGTGGCTCGAGCGCTGGTCCAGAGCGTCCTCCTCGAGCGCCTCGATCAGCACGTCGGCCGAGAAGATGTAGATGCCCATGGACGCGAGGTTCGAATCGGGCTTCTCGGGCTTCTCGGTAAACTTGGTGATGCGGCCGTCCTCGGGGTCGGTGGTCAGGATGCCAAAGCGGCTGGCCTCCTCCCACGGCACGGGCATAACGCTCACCGTGAGGTCGGCGTTGTTCTCAATATGCGTCTTGAGCATCTTGCGGTAGTCCATGCGATACAGGTGATCGCCCGAAAGAATCAGGACGTACTTGGGGTCGTTGGCCTTGATGTAGTCGAGGTTCTGCGTAATGGCGTCGGCCGTGCCCGCATACCAGGCGCCGCCGGTCTGCGTCTCGTACGGCGGCAGAATCGACACGCCGCCGTCACGGCTGTCCAGATCCCACGCCTCGCCGGAGCCCACATAGGCATGCAGCAGGTAGGGGCGATACTGCGTCAGAACGCCCACCGTGTCGATGCCCGAGTTGGAGCAGTTGGAGAGCGAAAAGTCGATAATGCGGAACTTGCCACCAAAGCTAACCGCCGGCTTTGCGATCTTTTGGGTGAGTGCCCCCAATCGGCTGCCCTGTCCTCCTGCGAGGAGCATCGCGATGCATTCTTTCTTACTCATCGATTTCTCCTTCTGTCATCGATGTTCCTAAACCCATTAGCGACGGGCGCGGCGCTCGGTCGCGCCCGTCGAATAATGCCGTGCGGCAAAGGGAGCTCGCGCACTTTGCCGCGTGCCAGATCTCGTCGCGGTACTCGCGAATGGTGCGGTCGGACGAGAACCAGCCGCTCGAGGCGGTGTTGAGCAGGGCCTTGCGGTTCCAGGTCTCCTGGTCGCCGTAGCTGCCGGTGAGCTTTTCCCACGCATCCACGTAGCTGCGGAAGTCGGCCATGACCAGGTCGGGGTCGTTGTTGTTCATGAGCTCGTTGTAGATGCTTTCGAAGTTGCCCGAAAGGCCGGCAAACGTGTTGTCCTTGAGCTCGTCCATCACGCGGCCCAGACGCTCGCGGTCGCCGTTGAGGGTGTCCCACGCAAAGTAGCTGTTGGATGCCCAGAGCTGCTCGACCTCGGGAGCGGTCAGGCCAAAGATGGCCTCGTTCTCGCGGCCGGCCAGGTCGGCGATCTCGATGTTGGCGCCGTCGAGGGTGCCCAGCGTAATGGCGCCGTTCATCATGAGCTTCATGTTGGACGTGCCCGAGGCCTCCTTGCCGGCCGTGGAAATCTGCTCCGAGATCTCGGCGGCGGGGTAGATGAGCTGGGCGTTGCTCACGCGGAAGTTGGGGATAAAGCAGACCTTCATGACCTCGTTGACGCGGGCGTCGTTGTTGATGACGTCGGCAACGGAGTTAATGAGGCGGATGGTTTCCTTGGCAAAGGTGTAGCTCGAGGCAGCCTTACCGCTAAAGATGAACGTCGTCGGCGTCACGTGGAAGTTGGGGTCGGCGATGCGACGGTTGTAGATGTCCATCACCTTCATGATGTTCATGAGCTGGCGCTTGTAGGCGTGGAAGCGCTTCACCTGAACATCGAAGACGGTGTTGGGGTCAATGACCAGACCGGTCTCGGCCTTAACGTAGGCGGCCAGGCGCTCCTTGTTGGCGCGCTTGGAGGCACCCACGGCCTTCAGGAACTCGGTGTCGTCCTTAAACTCCTTGAGCTTTTCCAGCTCAAAGGCGTCCTTGAGCCAGCCATCGCCAATGGCCTCGGTCACGAGCTTGGCGTAGGTGGGGTTGGCCTCGGCAAAGAAGCGACGGTGCGAGATACCGTTGGTCTTGTTGTTGAACTTCTCGGGCGTGAGGGCATAGAAGTCCTTGAGCACGATGTTCTTGATGATGTCGGAGTGGATCTTTGCCACGCCGTTGACGCTATGGCTGCAGATCACGGACAGGTTGGCCATGCGAATCTCGCCGTCCCACAGAATGGCGGTCTGGCGCAGACGCTCCTGCCAGCCCTCCTGCGTGGTGTCGAACGACTCGTGCCAACGACGGCTGATCTCGTCGATGATCTGGTACACGCGGGGGAGGAGCTTGGAGAACGTGCCGATGGGCCACTTCTCCAGAGCCTCGGGCAGGATGGTGTGGTTGGTGTAGCTCACGACCTGCGTCACGATGTTCCAGGCGTCATCCCACTCGAGCTTCTTCTCGTCGATCAGGATGCGCATGAGCTCGGGGCCGCACATGGCGGGGTGCGTATCGTTGGTGTGGATGGCCACAAACTGCGGTAGCAGCTCCCAGTTCTCGCCGTGCTCCTTCTCAAAGGTGTCGAGCAGGCTGTAGATGCCGGCCGATACAAACAGGTACTCCTGCTTCAGGCGCAGCAGACGGCCGTGCTCGCCGGCGTCGTTGGGGTAGAGGATGGCGCTGATGGCCTCGGCCTCGGCGCGCTCGGCGTCGGCCAGGGCGTAGTCGCCGCGGTTGAAGGCTTCCAGGTCAAAGTGCTCCTCGACCGGCTCGGCAGCCCAGACGCGCAGCTTGTTGACGGTCTCGCCGGCATAGCCCACCACGGGGATGTCATAAGGGACGGCCAGGATGTCCTGCGTGTCCACCGTGCGGTAGAACGTGCGGCCGTTCTCCTCAAAGCCCTCGACGCGGCCACCAAACTTGATGGTCACGGCCTTGTCCTGACGACGGACCTCCCAGGGATAGCCGTGGGTGAGCCACTCGTCGGTGGCCTCGACCTGGCTGCCGTTGACAATCTCCTGCTTAAACAGGCCGTAGCGGTAGCGCATGCCGTTGCCGTAGCCGGCAATGCCCTCGGCTGCCATGGAATCCAGGAAGCATGCGGCCAGACGGCCCAGGCCACCGTTGCCCAGAGCCGGATCGGGCTCCTGGTTCTCGATGACGGACAGGTCGAAGCCCATGTCGCCGAGCGCCTCGGCGACCATGTCGCGCACGCCAAAGTTGAGCAGGTAGTTGTCGAGCAGGCGGCCGATCAAAAACTCGATCGAGAAGTAGTACACACGCTTCTTGCCCTCGGCGGTCACGCGGGCGTCACTCTTGGTGGCAACGGTGCGCGCCTTCTCGGCCACGAGCTTGGCCAGGGCGTTAAAGCGGTCGAGGTCGCTGGCGGCCTCGACGCTCTTGCCGCTAATGCTCATGACGGCATCGCGATAGAGCTCGGTAAACTCCTGCTTGTTGTCGAAGATCTTATTCATACGTTCCTTTCCCCCGGGGATGTTTCTCCCGGAACGGTTATGACTTGAATCCTACGCCTCGTCGGGGCGGGTAATTACAGCTGTAACGGTTTTGTTACGCATCCTTGGCAGACGGCTTAACAGAAGCAGACTTGGCCTTGGTAGCGGCCTTTTTGGCCGTGGTGGACTTGGCCGAAGCCTTGGCAGCGGGCTTGGTAGCCTTCGCCTTAGCTGGAGCCTTCTTAGCAGCCGCGGCCTTGGGCTTTACCGAGGACGAGCGCTTACGCGTCGCCTTCTTGGGCTCCTCAACCACGGGCGGCTTGTAGCTGCTGGGGCCGCGGCGCTTAAGCACTACGCCTGCCAGGCCGGGCACCTTAATCTCAATGGAGTCCATCTGCCCGTTCCAGGGATAGGGCTCGCTCGAGCAGGTGTAGGGTTCCTCGCCGGCATAGCCGCTGCCACCGAACTCTGGACGGTCGGAATCAAAGATGACCTCCCAGTCGCCCTCGCGCGGCACGCCCACGCGGAAGCTCTCGTAGCTCGCCGGGTCAAAGTTGATCAGGATCACCAGGTCGTCATCGACGTCCTCGCCCTGGCGCACAAAGCTCACGATGGACTGCTTGGAGTTGTCCGCGTCGATCCAGGTAAAGCCGTCGTCGTTGTAGCCGCGCTCGTACAGGGCGGGCTCGGCGGTGTACAGGTGGTTGAGCGCCTTGATAAACGCCTGATGATGACGGTGGGTCTCATACTCCTCGGTCAGGAACCACTGGATGGACTCGTAATAGCGCCACTCAATAAACTGGCCGATCTCGTTGCCCATAAAGTTGAGCTTGGCGCCGGGGTGCGTCATCTGGTGGAAGGCCAGCGTGCGCAGGCCGGCAAACTGGCGCCACCAGTCGCCCGGCATGCGGCCGATCAGCGAGCACTTGCCGTGCACGACCTCATCGTGGCTCAACGGGCAAATGAAGTTCTCGGTAAAGGCATACATGATGGAGAACGTGAGCAGGCCGTGGTTGCCGGGGCGCCACGGAAAATCGGTCTGCATGTAGTGCAGGGTGTCGTTCATCCAGCCCATGTCCCACTTGTAGTGGAAGCCCAGGCCGCCGTCCTGCGGCGGATAGGTCACGAGCGGCCACGCGGTGGACTCCTCGGCCATCATCATCACGTCAGGGTAGTGAGCCTCAACAGCGCAGTTGACCTGGCGGATAAACGCGCTGGCATCCAGGTCCTCCTCGGTACCGTACTTGTTGAACTTCTTTTGGCCGGGATCGTCGATGCCAAAGTTGAGGTATAGCATGCTGGACACGCCGTCCATGCGAATGCCGTCCACGTGGAAGTTCTCGAGCCAGTACAGCACGTTGGAGACAAGGAAGGAGCGGACCTCGCCGCGGGCGAAGTCGAACTTGTGCGTGCCCCAGTTGGGGTGAATCTCGTGCTCAAACAGCATATGGCCGTTAAAGGTGGCAAGGCCGTGGGCGTCGGCGCAAAAACCGCCGGGCACCCAGTCCATGATCACGCCGATGCCCGCCTCGTGACACGCATCGATAAAGTGCATGAGCTGCTGCGGGTTGCCGTAGCGCGACGTGGCGGCGTAGTAACCGGTCGTCTGGTAGCCCCAGGAGCCATCGAAGGGATGCTCCATGAGCGGCATGACCTCGATATGCGTGTAGCCCATGTCGCGCACGTAGTCCACGAGCTCCACCGACAGGTCGTCGTAGGTGTAGAACTCGCCACGCTGCGCGGGGAAGGGATCCATGGGACCGGGGTAATTGCCGTACTCGTCCGGCTTGCCCTGCGGCGCATCGCCGTGGCGCTTCCACGAGCCAATATGCACCTCGTAGATGTTCAACGGCTGTGACATGTGATTGTGGCCAGCGCGGCGCTTGAGCCATGCGGCGTCGTTCCACTTGTAGCCATCGAGGGTCCACAGCACGCTCGCCGTTCCCGGAGGGCACTCGGCCTTAAAGGCATACGGATCGGCCTTGTAGAGCTTTTCGCCCTCGTTGGTCTCGATAAGGTATTTATAGAGCTGGCCCTGCTCGGCGCCAGGAATAAAGCCTTCCCAAATAGCGCTCGTATGCACGGGCACCAGAGGGTTGGCTTCCTCATCCCAGTCGTTAAATTCGCCAATGACATGCACGCTCTTTACATCGGGCGCCCAAACGCAAAAGCGCCAGCCGCGCGTACGGTTCTGCGTGTCGGGGTGCGCGCCCATCTTTTCCCAGCTGCGCTCCCACGTGCCGATGCCAAATAGATAGACATCGTCCTTGGTGAGCTCCGGTGCGTGCGGGGCGGCTTTACGGGTTGCGGGCTTTTTAGCCGTTGGCTTTAGCTTTGTATCGCTCACGTTAGATCCCATCATGACGCGGCAGCGTGTTGCCTTGGTGACTAGATGCGAAAGGTCCAAGGCTGCACGAATCGAAGGGACGGCGATAGTTCTATGATTCGTTCCACCTCGCGTGCTCGGTGGAACTTTCGGCAGAAACTACGATAACACCTGTACGTTACTTTTATGAAGGAAAGTGGTTTTAGGGCGGCGTTTAATCGGTAAGCGCCATGTTTAGACCACTGGCAGAATTGCGATGGTAAAACTCTTGACAGTTTTACCAATAAGGGTTTTTTGATTGTTGGTTTGACGTTTGGTAAAACGTTTTTAGCAGGTTGTTTACCATTTGACATCGAAAGGTACATTTATGTCCCAGACCGCCGCTCCCAATGTCGCTTTTATTTTCGATTGCGACGGCACACTGGTTAATAGCACCCCCGTTTGGGCCTATGCCCAGCCCGAGTTATTGCACCGCCACGGAGTTGACGTGACGGTCGACGATTTTGCCCAGTTTGAGCATCTTTCGCTGGAGGACGAATGCCAGGCCTACCACGACACGTGGGGCATTGGCGCGAATGGCGAGGAGCTGTATCGCGAGCTGAGCGAGATTCTGATCGATGGCTACTCCAAGGTGCCGCCACGCGAGGGGCTCCTGGCATTTTTGGAGCAGGCGAAGGCGGCGGGCATTGCCATGTGCGTTGCCACTTCCACGCCGGCCGAGCTGGTGCAGTCCGCGCTCGCAGGTGCCGGGCTCGATGCTTACATGGAGTTTGTTACCACGACGGGCGAGGCGGGACGTTCCAAGCAGTTCCCCGATGTGTACGAGCTGGCGCTGCGCCGCCTGGAGGAGCGTCACGGGTGCAAGTTTGAGCGCGCATGGGTGTTTGAGGACGCCGTCTTTGGCCTAAAGAGCTCTGGGGTCGCCGGCTTTAAGCGCGTGGGTATTTATGACCCGCACGGCCGCATGAAGCGCGACGACGTACGCGCCAACTGCGATATCTTTATCGACAGCTATGAGGGGCTGGATTTAGCTCGCGTGCTTTCGTTTGAGGGATAGGCGAGGGCTGTGGCTTGCAAGGTATTAGTGGTCTGCGGTTCGCCCGTGGTGACGAGCGCGGATTTGTTGCATAGGCTAGCAGGGGAGTGCGACCACGTTGTCGCCGTGGACCGTGGACTCGACGCGCTGCTGGGCGCGGGACTGGGCTGCGACGTGTATGTGGGGGATGCCGACACGGTGAGTGATGCTGGTCGCGCACTGGTCGATGCCGCCGAGGCCTTTGAGGTAGAGCGCCACGACCCCTACAAGGACTACACCGATCTGGCGCTGGCGCTCGATTCCGTCCGCCGTCGCTGGCCGGGTGCCGAAGTGGTTACGACCTGCGCCACGGGCGGCCGCCCTGATATGGCCCTAAGCGTCCTAGGCTTACTAGCCAACTACAAAGACGCCCCCGTCTGGATTGCCGAGGACGAGATCACGGCCCGCATTCTGCATGAAGGCGAATCGTGGACCATCGAGGGCGTCGTGGACAAGACGTTCTCTATCATTGCTATAGCCCCTGGGACGGTGGTAAGCGAACGCGGCCTAGAGTGGGAGCTAGATCACGCTTCGTTAGGTCTACTAACCGACACGGGCATCAGCAACGTCGTCAGGGGTACGGCCAAGATCCAAGTCCACCAAGGTGTTGCGATCGGTTATTTGCTGGCGTGAGGGTTTTATCGGGACGGGGCTGAATTGGATAATTTTGGCAAAGCCAAAAAGGGTATATACAATCAGTGGTTGGAAGTTGTTAAACGATCGGTTTGTTTCCGTAAACGGGATTCTGTTTAATCCAACCACTTATCTAACAACCCGCTCATATGCAAATCCAACCACGTGCTTAACAACTTTACTTTTTGATTAAAGGCCTGAAGTCCACCACGCCTTGGCGGGAAAGTCCTTGCCCCGTCGAGTATTCTCGATCGCGCTCGGGGTCTTCCTCGACGAATTTGCACACACCCTTTGCTATGAGAGAGATGAGCCCTTCAAGCTTGATGACGCAATCGAACTCGCAGTCCTGTTGGCTTCCATGTCCGATTCCTTTATGCCCATAACTCGCGATTATCCCGCGCGCATCGCCCTGTACGCAAACCCCGATGGCTTTGTAGGGGCTATAGTCTTCGCCCCTTCCCTCGATGACCGACGACCCCGCATGGATCACCGCGCAGCGAAGCTGATAGAGATCCGATGCCGTAAAGATGCCTCGCTTCTCTATCGTCTCAAACTCCTCTTTTATCTCATCTGGGCGCTTCTCGCCCTTGCGCGCATTGGTCATTTTTCTCCCATCGTTCGGGAGCCCCAGGTACTCCTCGCACCATTTCCGGTAATCCGTCCCGTCGATGTTTGCGCATACGTCTGGGATGGTCACTACGAGAGTCAAAGCGGCGAGCAGCAGCCCTGCGTCGAAGGCGTTTTCGCACTCTTCCACAAGCCTGCTGGGCGTACGGCAGACGACGGCGGGGAACCCGTATTCGTTGTCGCTGCATTTTAAACACGTAGAGGGCATGGGCTCCCAATCGGCAATTGCTGTCATGCTCATAACACCTCGCCCGTTTCTGTGTCGATTCTCGGACCTGTCCTCGGTTCGATGAACTCATCCACCATCTCGTCGTCGCGGTCGCGCTCGGTCACGAAGAGCTGTCCCGGGACGTCGATGCGTGGGTCAATCGTTAGGCTGCTGCTCGCGATGTTGCGATCGAGATGCGGCTCAGCAGTCCCAGTAGTGTAGGCGGGGCGTAGCACTTCGCGCACGTAGTTGACGATACCCAAAATCTCGTTCACGTAGTCGAACGCGAACTTCTCGGCCATGGTCGGTCCTCCCAGGCAAAGACGATTTCAACCAGAGATTCTACAACTGCAATGAGTTGCTCCGCTTTAAATCCAACCATTGACTCAACAAAATGGTAGGAGACATTCTTCAACCAGAAAACTAATAAACCCAACAAGTTATTTTCTTACCCGCCAAAAATAGCTAATTCAGTCCCATTCCAGGAAAACCCGTAAGATAAGACAATCAATCAAAATTCCCCCTTGCATCAAGCAAAACATTCCCCTATAGTATCTCCTCGTCACGGGGGCGTAGCTCAGCTGGGAGAGCGCTTGACTGGCAGTCAAGAGGTCAGGGGTTCGATCCCCCTCGTCTCCACCATCGTGAATGCAAAGGCCTTCGGAATTCCGAAGGCCTTTTTTCATGCCAAAACACCACGCGCTGCAAACCCCACCTACGCCAACAAAAAGTTGCACAATTTATTTCCCATGTCTGTACATAGTTTGTTGGACAAACGCAATTACCAGTACGCCTCGCTGGTCAATTCGGGCTTCAGGAGCATCCATAACCTTCGCTAGCACCCCAATATCCTGCGCCAATGTGAACAACATCCCAAAACAACCCCCTTGAACACTAAATGAACGATATGTTGTCCACCACAAGCCAAATCAGTTTCGCTACCAGCTTGTGCTAGGATACCTAACGTTACATGAGTTCAACTGTGCTCACGGCTCCAGCAAGCCACAAAGCGCAGGGTCGATCAGCATCCGGCCGTAACGGCGGTGCCAGAAACACCACGAGCTCCAATAAAGAAGTCATGCGACGTTCTTATTTGTATTGATGTAATTCAAAGATGCATTTAATAGCTTGCGTGTCGAAGCGTAGTAGTTTTCAGCTGTTTGCGTGCGGTCCAGTTTTGTTCCCGCTTGACTGGTTCGCACGCAGCCAGCTGGAGTCGCGGTCTTTTTGCGATACACGGCCGCGACTCTAGTAACTGCACTCATACATACCGTTCACGGTGGGGCAGAGCCACGTGCTTGTCTAACTGGGCTCAGGGTTTGAATATGGAGCGCCTTCGCGCACAAGCGCCCTGGCGAAGCCATACCCAAACCCCGCGAGCCACACGTAAGACAGCAAGGGGGTGGTGCTTGTGTGGTATGTAATCCAGGTCATTAACGGTCGCGAAGACGTAATGCGCGAGCGCATCGAGCACATGGTGCCGGCGAGCGCCATGCAGGAGCTCTTTTATCCCCAATTTCAAACCGAGATTAAAGTGCACGGCGAATGGGTCAATACGACCAAGCCGCTCTTTCCCGGTTATCTTATCTGCGACACGGCAGATCCCCGCACCGTGCAACAGTATCTGCTGCGCATGGACGACTTTGCCCGGGTGCTTTCCCAGGACGGTCAGTTTGTGCCGCTGGCAAAAGAAGAGGTCCAGCTTATTGGCAGCTTTACGCATAGGGGAGACCGCGTAGTGCCCATGAGCGAGGCCCTAAAAGACGGTGACCAGGTTGTAGTGACGGCAGGTCCGCTGCTGGGCCACGAAGGCCTTATCAAAACCATTAACAGACGCAAGAGCACTGCTTATTTGGAGCTCGACCTGTGCGGCCGACGCGTGACTACGCGCGTTGGCCTTGCCGTGCTTTCAGCCGAGCAGCGCGTAAAGCGAAACCTTAAAAAGGCGATCGCCTAGCTGAAGGCGACTGCCGTACAGAACAGGGAGGATCCTCGGGGGCGGGGATAACGGGATCAATAGGGAAGAGAAGAGCGAATCTTGAACACCGAATCTAAGAGCGCAAAGCAAAAGGGGAAGCTGAGCGCCTTTGAACCGTATGCGTTGATGGCGTATGACATTGCTGCAACTTTTATTGCCGTGTTTGTTGCATCGTGGGGAACGCAGCATTGGGCGACACTCAGCGGAGCAGCCGGCACATGTCCGGCTATTCTTGTGCTTGCGCTTGTTAACGTTGTCGTCTTTTGGTTCTTCCATATGTATAGCAGTTTGTGGCGCTATGCGAGCATTTCTGAGGCTGGACGTATTGTTGCCGCCGTGACGGTGGGCTCAGTTATTGGCGACATTATCTTTAGCGTGTTATTTGGCAAGGGTATGACCCTTCGTGAGGACGTTATGTCATGGGCTATCGTCCTCATTATTTGCGGTGGCGGCCGCTTTGCTATTCGCGCCATTTATGGTAGCCAGCTCTGGCGCTTTAAAAGCAATTCCGATGCGCATCTCCCGCGTACGCTCATCGTAGGAGCAGGGGAGACCGGCTCTCTTTCCATCAAACGTATGCTCAACGGAGATCCCGATATGATCGGTGATCCGGTTGCCGTTGTTGACGATGATCCCAATAAGCAAAATCAGCGTATTCATGACGTTAAGATCTGCGGTACTTGCGCCGATATCCCTACTATTGCGCACGATTGTGAGGCTGAACAGATTGTCGTGGCAATTCCGAGTGCCACGCATGAAGAGCGTCAGCGTATCTATGACCTGTGCATGAAGACGGGTCTTAGGGTCCTCACGCTCCCCAATGTCCGCGATATTCCGCAGGATGGTGTAGGCAGGGTTGCCCTTCGTGAGGTCGAGATCAGCGACTTGCTTTCTCGCGAGGAGAAGTCGCTTGACCTTAACCAGATGGGCTACGTTACCGGAAAGCGCATTTTGGTCACGGGCGGCGGCGGATCTATTGGCTCAGAGCTTGTACGTCAGCTGCTTCCGGCAAAGCCGGCGCAAATCGTGTTGTTCGACATTTACGAGAACACTACCTACGAGCTGTATCACGACATCATCAAGACCGCTCATGATCAAGGCACCGATATTCAAGTCTATATTGGCTCCATTACGCATCTCCCAGCGATTACCAGGGTCTTTGAGAAGTACCATCCTCAAGTTGTTTTCCACGCTGCAGCCCACAAGCACGTTCCTCTTATGGAACACAACGCCCGCGAGGCAATCGAGAATAACGTCTTTGGCACGCTCAATGTTGTACGCCTTGCCGATAAGTACCAGTGCAGCCACTATGTGCAGATTTCTACCGATAAGGCCGTTAATCCCACGAACGTAATGGGTGCCACCAAGCGTATGGACGAGATGATCGTTCAGTATTATGCGGCAAACAGCAAGACCATTTTTACGGCTGTTCGCTTTGGCAATGTTCTGGGTAGTCATGGATCGGTCATCCCGCTGTTTAAGCGTCAGCTTCGCGAGGGTGGCCCTATCACCATTACGCACAAGGACATTACGCGTTACTTCATGACTATCCCGGAGGCCAGCAAGCTTGTCATTACTGCCGGCGCTTTGGCGCATGGCGGCGAGATTTTTGTACTGGACATGGGTGAGCCGGTCAAGATTTACGACCTTGCCATCAACCTTATTACGCTGAGCGGTCTTAAGCCTGGCAAAGATATCCAGATCAAAGAAGTCGGCCTGCGTCCTGGCGAAAAGATGTACGAGGAGCTCCTTATGGATAACGAGCAGCTCCTGCCTACCGAGCATTCCGAGATTCGCATCTCCACAGCCGAGGCTGACAAGATGGAAGAGATCAAAGACAAGCTTGAGAAACTTCATGATTGCGTCGACAAGGATAACGATGCGGTTAAGTCTGTTCTCGCCGAGGCTGTACCTACGTATCATCCGCAGTTTAACGATTAGGGATAAGGAGCCAAGATGGACATTAAACCCTTCGAGAATAAAGTTTGGCTTAGCTCGCCGACTATGCACGGCGATGAGCTCAAATACATTACCGAGGCATATGAGACCAACTGGATGTCGACGGTAGGGGAGAATATCAACGAAGTCGAGCGCCAAATGGCCGAGAAGATTGGTTGCGGCTATGCCGTTGCCCTTTCTTGTGGTACTTCAGCGCTGCATCTTGCCATGAAGCTCGCTGGAATTAAACCCGGTGATGAGGTCCTTTGCAGCGATATGACGTTCGACGCGACGGTGAACCCAGTTGTTTACGAGGGTGGCGTCCCTGTATTTATCGATACCGAGCGCGATACCTGGAACATGGATCCTATTGCCTTGGAGAAGGCCTTTGAACTGCATCCGACTTCAAAGGTCGTTGTGGCGGCGCATCTTTACGGAACGCCTGGCAAAGTCGAAGAGCTTCGTTCAATTTGTGATGCGCACGGGGCTGTCCTTGTTGAGGATGCCGCTGAGTCACTTGGCGCCACGTATAAGGGTCGTCAGACTGGTACGTTTGGTGACATCAGCGCCATTAGCTTTAACGGCAATAAGATCATTACCGGTTCCGCTGGTGGCATGCTTTTAACTGATAGCAAAGAGGCAGCCGATAAAACGCGCAAATGGTCGACCCAGTCTCGTGAAGCTGCCCCTTGGTACCAGCATGAGGAGCTTGGTTATAACTATCGCATGAGCAATGTAATTGCCGGTGTTGTGCGTGGCCAGATTCCATATCTGGAGGAGCATATTGCCCAAAAGAAGGCTATTTACACTCGTTACAAGGAGGGCTTCAAGGGCCTTCCGGTGAGTATGAATCCCTATGACCCCAACGTTTGCGAGCCGAACTTCTGGCTTTCTTGCATGCTGATTGAGCCCGATGCGATGTGCAAACAGGTTCGTGGCGAGAGTGAGGCGCTTTACGTAAGCGAACCTGGAAAGAGCTGCCCCACCGAGATTCTTGAGGCTATTGCTGCCATTAACGCCGAGGGCCGACCCATCTGGAAACCCATGCATATGCAGCCTATTTATCGTATGAATGCTTTCGTAACGCGCGAGGGCAATGGCCGGGCTAAGACCAACGCGTATATTTCCGGCGGTGCAACGGGCGCAGATGGCTTGCCTTTGGATGTGGGCGCTGACATCTTCCATCGTGGTCTCTGCCTGCCCTCCGACAACAAGATGACTCCCGAGCAGCAGGACGTAATCATCGAAGTGATTAGGCGTTGTTTTGAGTAGGACGAATGTGACGGGTCATTCACCCTCGATTTATGAGCGATTCGTCAAGAGAGCGCTTGATATATTGCTTTCGGTGGTTGCTCTTGTTGTCCTTAGTCCGATTCTTGTTGTAACCGCCGTGCTTGTGAGGGTGAAATTAGGTTCGCCGATTCTCTTCAAACAGATTAGGCCTGGCCGAAGGAATTCGGAGACCGGTGAAGAGGAACTATTTAAGCTATTTAAGTTTCGAACCATGACAGACGGACGCGACGAAGAGGGCAACCTCCTTCCTGACTCTCAGCGTCTTACTCCGTTTGGGAAGGCTTTGCGTTCGACGAGTATTGATGAGCTCCCCGAGCTTATAAATATACTTAAAGGCGATATGTCCCTCGTCGGGCCTCGACCCCTTGCTACAGTTTACCTTCCTTATTACACCCCTGAAGAACATCACAGACATGACGTGAGACCAGGTCTGACCGGTTTGGCTCAAGTGATGGGTCGCAACTCAATCTCATGGGAAGAAAAGTTTTCGTATGACCTTGAGTATGTCGACGAGCTTTCGTTGAAAACAGATTTGCTCATTATTATCCAAACCGTAATCGTCGTTTTAAGGCGCAGTGATATTGGTCAAGGCGAAAATCATCCGGGCTCTCTTCATGAAATTAGGAGTAATGCGGTAGGGGGAACCAAGTCGCGTGATTAAAGAAATCGGGAGCGAGTTCTGGGAGACTCCGCTCGTAGACGATGACAATGGATTATTTCCGGCTGACATACATTGGCTAGTTTCGGGCCGCGCCGCCATTGCGCATGTCCTCGATGATCTGTTAAAAAAGAATCCTTCTGCTTCGTCGGCAGCTCTTCCTTCCTGGTGTTGCGGGTCCATGATTGAGCCCTTCTTCCAGCGTGGCTTTAAGTTGACCTTTTATCCCGTTAGCTTTATGCGAGAAGGTGATCTTAAGCGCGATTTCTCTCTTGCTATGGGATGTGACGTACTGCTGGTTATGTCCTATTTTGGCTTTGAGGAGCCCGAGTACCCCGGCGACTATTCGGGTGTCGTGATCAACGACATCACTCATTCTGTTCTTAATCGAGATGTTTGGCTCGGCGATTATGTAGTAGGTAGTCTAAGAAAGTGGATGGGGATTGCGACCGGCGGTTACGCTTGGAGCCGAGATGGTTTTGTTGCTGAAGCTCCTACGGGCAGGCTTGGTGAGTTTGAGAAGCTTCGCCGTTGTGCATTCATCGAAAAACAGAAGTATATGGAGCAGGATGGAGAAAAAAAGTATCTTGCGATTTTTTCTCAAGCAAACTCAATGCTAGAGCCCTGCGGGGTCTATGCGGGAGATCCAAAGGATAGTCAAACTGCTAGACACTTTAATTCATGTTACTTGGCTGCTAGACGTAGGGAGAATTACAACTGTTTGCGTCAATTCCTCGGCGATTATCTATTATTCGATCAATTGCCGAACACGTTTGTTCCCCTGTTCGTCCCCCTACTGTTGCCCGATGACGTTGACAAAAACACAGTCAGGTCAAATTTGGCCTTCAAACGGATCTACTGCCCTTCGCACTGGCCGAGGGATCATCGGATTCCGATGCTTGATTCGAATAGTGAGGTCTTATACGAGAGGGAAGTAAGCGTACCTTGCGACCAAAGGTACGGTATCGAAGAGATGACATGGCTTGGTGAGGCTCTTCTCAAGACAATTCAAGAGAACCGAGGAAGCGGAATAGTTAGATTGAGTCAGGAATAAAGCCGATGGATATCGTTATTATTTCGAATTTCTGCAGCAACCTTAGTGGAAACGGTAACAATCGATTTCTTTATCTTTCCAAATTGCTATCCAAACGCCATTCTGTTGAACTTATTACGAGTAGTTTTTCACACAGTGAAAAAAAGCAGAGATATGCTGCGGAAATTGTTGACCTGCCTTTTAAGGTCACTCTTGTTGATGAGCCTGGCTATTCCAAGAACATTTCACCACAGAGGTTCTTTAGCCATCAAACATGGGGTGCAAACGTCCTTGAGTATCTACGGAGTCGTAAGAAGCCTGACCTTATCTACTGCGCCATACCCTCGCTGACTGCTCCTGCTAAGGTCGGCGAGTACTGTAAAGAGATTGGCTGTCGTTTCGTTTTGGACGTTCAAGACCTATGGCCCGAGGCATTTGCTATGGCGTTTAACGTTCCAATTATTAGCAGCCTAGCATTTATTCCATTTAAAAATCTTGCTGACAAGGCTTACTCTTCCGCTGATGCCATTATTGCTGTGTCTGAAACTTATATGCGAAGAGCTTCTTTAGCCAATTCCAAGGCTGCAATTAAGAAAATAGTGTATCTAGGGACCGATCTTTCTGAGTTCGATTCGTATGTTTCGACCGGAGGTAATGCCTGTAATCACGGTGCCATCACGCTTGCCTATTGTGGAACTTTGGGTAATAGCTATGACTTGGATCTCGCAATAGATGCTGTACGCATTGCTCAAGATCGTACCGAGCGTAGGATTCGTTTTCTTGTCATGGGTAGTGGCCCTTACGAGGCGCAGTTCAAGGAACATGCAAGCGAGACTGGGATTGACTGCAGGTTTACGGGCAGGCTCCCATATGGTGATATGTGTAGGCTCCTGAGTGCTTCTGATATAGCCATCAATCCCATTAAGAAGGGTTCTGCTGGCAGCATTATTAATAAACATGCCGACTATGCCGCAGCTGGCGTTCCGGTTATCAATACCCAAGAAAGCCCCGAATATCGCAATCTTGTTGAATGCTACTCCATGGGTGTGAACTGCTCCTGTGGATCCGTGGAGGAAACAGCCAAAGCCTTAAGTCTCCTTGTCAATAATGACGATCTTAGGACCAAGATGGGTGTTAATTCTAGAAAATGTGCCGAGGAGTTATTTGATAGGAGCAGAACTTATCGAGAGCTTGCCGAATTGCTGGAAACCATATAGGAATACGCATGAATATCGTTTTTATTTCAAAGCTCAGCGGTCGCCTGTCTACAGGCCCAAGCAATAGCGTTCCAAAGCAGGTTAACGCACAGGCTGCTGTTGACAACGTTTTTTGGTATAACCTGAATTATGTTTGCAGAGATGAATGGAAGACGGGCGCTGTTCCTTGCCACACCCTTGACGAATACCCTGACGGCTCCATCTCAGCGCTTCCAGAACCCTTCAACAACCCAGATCTTGTTGTCTATGAAGGCTTCTATGAGTTTCCATTCGATAAGACAGTCTTTGAGCTTAAGCGAAAAAAAATACCATACATCATCATTCCGCGCGGAAGTATGACCGAGAGAGCTCAATCTCAAAAGAGGCTCAAAAAGATATTCGGCAACCTCGTGTTTTTTAACAGCTTCTATCGAGGATCTGCTGCGGTTCATTTTCTCACTAATAGGGAGCGAGACGATTCTAAGGGCTTCAATTCTTCCACCTGCGTTATTTTGCCCAATGGAATCACTGCAAGGACTCGCTCGCGTGTAGCAGTGGAGCATGAGGGGATACGTGGAGTTTCAATCGGTAGACTTGATATTGATCATAAGGGTCTCGATCTTCTATTAAATGCAGTCGAAATCGCACAGGATATCATGCGAGAGGCTTCTTTCTGTATCAATCTGTATGGTTCCAGCGAGAATGGATCTGCAGATCAGCTCGAAAAAGATGCAATCGAAAAGGGCATCACTGACCTCGTGACAATTAACCCTCCGGTGTTTGGCCCGGATAAGGACAAGTTGCTAGAGAATTCGGACCTGTTCGTCATTACTTCGAGATATGAGGGACACCCCATGAGCATGCTTGAAGCCCTCTCATATGGTTTGCCTTGTCTTGCCACTGACGGAAGCAACATGAGAGGTGAGGTTGACTGTGCCAAGGCGGGATGGACTTCTGACAATTCTGCCGAGGGTATCGCCGCTTCTATTTCAGAGATTTGCGAAAACAAATCAGAGCTAATTGAGCGGGGGCGTAATGGCTTGGAGCTCTCACGAATGTACGAGTGGAAGCAGATAGCCCATAGAACGCATGATGAGTATGAGCGCTGTTTGAATTAGTTTGGAGTATCGCATTGAAGAATACCGCAAAGTCTAAAATCGCAAAGGCCTTTAAGAGTCCGTCCGAGGCATGGGCCGGTCTCGTTCTGAGGCTATGCCAAAAGCCCTTCATTTCTGATGAGACCGCCATTAAGGCTGAGTTTCGAGCCTATATGGGCCATACCTTGGATTTGAACAACCCCAAATCTTTTAATGAAAAACTTCAATGGCTAAAGCTGCACGATAGAAATCCGCTCTATACAACACTTGTTGACAAATTGGCGGTTAAGGAATGGGTTTCAAGCAAAATTGGGGCCCAGTATGTTGTTCCTACCTTGGCGATCTGGAAAGACGTTGACGAGATTGACTTGAACGTGCTTCCCGAGCAATTTGTCATGAAAGCTAATCACTATAGCGGCTATGTTGCAATCTGCAGGGATAAAGAAACGTTCGATTTCTCCTATGCGAAAAAGCGCCTTGCCGCGATGATGAAGAAGAATCTTTTTTACTACGCCCGTGAATGGCCATACAAGGATGTAAAACCCCTTGTGTTCGCTGAGGAGTACCTTGAGCCGGATGAAACCGGATCAACTGCAGACTATAAGGTATTTTGCTTTTCTGGGGAGCCCAAGATGATTCAGTTACACAAAGGGCGATACTCTAACCACACACAGGATACTTTTGATCCTCAATGGAATCATTTGGATATTCGTCAGCCAGGGTATCCGCTTACAGACGTAACCCCGGCCGCTCCCAAACAACTTGAAGAAATGCTACGTCTTTCTAGGATTCTTTCTGCCGGTATTCCCCATGTTAGAGTTGATTGGTACATCAACCGCGATCAATTAAAACTCGGCGAAATGACTTTCTTCGACGCAAGTGGACTGTGCCCCTTTGAAAAATATGAAGATGATCTCATGATTGGGTCGTGGATTGATTTGAACAGGGCGTATTCCGCGAACGGACGTCCGTAATGTATTTATTCGAGCGCATGCTGGGCGCAGCGACTTTCTTCTTGGTATTAATTGTTGCGTGTAATAGCCTATATGTTGCTAATGGCAAACAGATAAAGCAACGCCTGCTTCTCTATATCACAGCGCTTGCTTTCTTAGCATTTATATTTATACCGAACCGGGGCGCAGACTTGTCCCGCTTATATTATGCACTCCATCTATATGGAACGATGGATATTTACGATATAGCAAGAGCGTGCTCCCATTCATCAACGCCTGTTATGGTCATCTATTTCTGGGCTATTGGAATGTTAAGAGTCGATGCCCTGCTTCCGATGATCTCTTGTGCATTGTTCTATTCACTTGTTTTTTCTTGTTATTGGGATTTTGCAGAGAGGCTCAAAATCGACGTCAAAATCGTTGCCCTTGCAATTTTTCTTTGCATGAGCTCTGGAATTTTTTTTCAAGTGATTAGTAATATCAGGTCCTATTTAGCTACGGCGCTTGTATTCAGAGCGTTTTATACGGAACAGTTTACAGGCAGAAGTCCTTTTAAAAACATCCTCTACTACTTGGTAGCCGCATTGTTTCATTCGTTCGGACTTGCACTCGTCATTCTAAGAGTTGTCCATATATGCTTCACGAACAGCAAGAATATGCTTCAAAAATTGATTTCAACAGCTTTCGTTTTATTAATTATTTTTCTTATGATGCGATATGGCGGTTCGTACTTGAATGCCCTGTCTGACAAGGCGACTGACTATATTGCTGGCGAATCGTATTTCTATATATGGGAAGTCATTATTCACTCTCTGCAGATTGCCATTACTGTCTATTTGCTTATAAAGCTTTTTAGAATCGACTGTACGGTGGATCAAATCGTGCGTAATAACCTTGCTCTGTTTATTGTCCTTATCACAATGGTTGCCGTCATGTCTCTTCCTTTTGACTATTCAATTTTCTTGCGCACGTCAGTTCTTCTTTCACTAGTGTCGCCTCTTGTTCTCATGCTTCTAAGTTCAGCCTGGTCAAAAAAGGAGCACGATTGCATTTGTGCGGTTGTATTTACATGGTCAACGGTCTCTCTATGTTTGGCTTGCGCTCGTGGTGATCTGAGTAGTTACAAGTTTCTTTTGCTATAGGAGTTATTTTGGGCGAACAAACAATTGGCAAGAAAGCGGTTACTGCAACTAAATGGTCATTGCTTACGCAAATCGCTTCTAAGATTATTCAGCCAATTACGACCTTAGTGTTGGCGCATATTCTTACGCCGGATCTATTTGGCGTAATCGCGCTCGTTACCATGGTGACGTCTTTTGCCAACATGTTTTCCGATGCTGGTTTCCAGAAATATCTCGTGCAACACGAGTTTAAGACTGATGCAGACCTTCACGATTACGAAAATGTCGCTTTTTGGACTAACCTCGCCGTATCGTTTCTCCTCTGGTTTCTCATCGGTCTATTCCGTGATGGCCTTGCTGCGTTGTTGGGGGATACCACAATTGGTTGGGCGATAACCGTTGCGAGTTCAGTTCTTCCACTTACAGCGGCAATCAGTGTTCAGACGGCGCTCTATCAAAGGGCGCTTTCGTTTAAGGTCCTGTTCTCTTCGCGATTTGGATCGTCCCTTCTTACTCTTGTTGTTGCTGTACCACTTGCGCTTGCAGGTTTCGGCTATTGGTCGATGATTGTGGCGACCATCGCGAGCAATGCACTTCTAGCCGTTTGGCTGACAATTGAGTCAAACTGGAAACCGACTTTCTCTTACAGCTTTCGATATTTAAAGCGCATGTTCAGCTTCAGTGCTTGGACCTTGTTAGAGGCGTTTACCATCTGGCTTGCTGGTTGGGCGGGATCGTTTATCCTGGGTAACGTACTTGACGCCTACTACCTAGGTCTGTACAGAACAACTGTCTCCCTTGTTTCTGCAGCGACTGGGCTTATCTCTTCGGCGGTTACTCCCGTCATATTCGCGACGCTTTCGAGAATGCAAGGAGACAGAGCACAGTTTGATAGAGCATATTTCAAAATGCAAAGCTATCTAGCAATGTTCGTTGTGCCAATTGCCTTCGCGCTATTCGTCTTTCGCGAATCGATTGTGCTTGTGTTTTTAGGTGATCAGTGGGTCGAAGCATCCACTTTTCTTGGGCTTTACGGTATGGAAAGTGCATTTTCAGTTGTCATCGGATATATGGCCTCTGAGGCATACCGGTCTCTGGGAAAACCTAGGTTGTCCGTTGCTGTGCAACTTGCATATCTCGCAGCAACCGTTCCTTGCATGTTTTTCAGTGCAAAAGCGGGTTTTGATGTTTTCTCAATTGCCTTGCCTCTCGTAACCCTGTTCTCGTATTCAGGTTCGCACTTAATCGCTTGCAAGACCAGACTCTCGCTTTCTATAACCGAAACCTTTAAGGTTCTTCTGCCATACCTCGTTATATGTGTCCTTGACTCATTCGTCTGCAATCTTCTAGTGGTGTTGATTCCGTTCATTCCCGCTCATTTTCTTGTAATCCCACTGTACTGCCTTCTTTACTTAGCCCTACTTGTGTCGTGTAGAGAACAACGGGATACGCTAATCGATGTTGCCAACAGATTCGGCCTTGCAAGGTTTCTTCCGCATTTCTTGCTCAAATAGAACGATGTCTTTTGCAAAAGAGCAATTTGCTATGAAAGGTGTGATAACTGTGAAAAATGTACTTATAACGGGAATCGGTGGTCTTACTCCGAGATCCATCGCACGCCGAATCAGGAAAACTCATCCTGAGTATCGACTCATAGGATGTGATGTAAACCCGAAAGCAATTGGCTTCTTTATGGATGGACTCCTCGACGCAAAGTATGTCTGTCCAAGGTGTGACTCGGCAGACTATTTCAGCTGGATTGAAAAGCTGGTAGAGCGTGAGTCTATTGACTTTGCCTTTGTGCAGCCCGAGTCTGAGATTGTCGAGTGGGGGAAACATTTCGATCAAACAGGGCATTTCCCTTGTGTGACCTTTATGGGATCGACGGAGCTATCCGGGTCCCTGCGTGACAAGGCGATCATGGCCGAGGTTCTCGAGGGTACGGATTTTATCCCTAAGACAATCAAGGTTACCCAGGACGAGCCAAGGTTTGATGCGGTTGAAAATGAAATTGGGTTCCCCTGTTGGATAAGAGCTACCGAGGGGACAGGCGGTCTCGGCTCATTGCGACTTGACGACCTTAGCAGCTACAAAAGTTGGCTCTTTATCAACTCTGAGATTCCTGAGTTTACCGTGAGTGAATTTCTCACTGGGCGGCATATTGCGAACGAGATGCTGTATTACAAGGGTGAATACGTAAAGGGTGCAGCGCTTGAATGTGCTGAATACGTAATGGCAAACATTGCTCCATCGCATGTCACGGGCAACACGAGCTTTGGTCGCCTGCTCAACGACAAGACTGTCAACGAATTCTGTGATTCTTGTATTAAATACATTGAGCGCAAACTTGACCTCGCAGCGCACGGAATCCTGTCTTTTGATTTGAAAGAGGATTCTAAGGGAAACCTGAAGGTTACTGAGGTTAATATCAGGCACATGGCCTACACGGGTGTCCTGGCCGAGGCTGGTTTCGACTTAATTGAAGACTCGATTCGTATTATGGAAGACGGTGGCGCCCTTCGCGTTGAGCGCGATCCTTTTCATGTATTTGAAAAACCATTCGTGTTTTTGCGTGATGTAGATATTGAGCCCATTTTGCTCGATAGCGAGGATTGTTTTCTGGCCCCCCGTTCCGACGGCGATTGCCAGGCAAGTGATTGCAATGAATAGAATATTGAGCATCAGAGAGCTTATTCGAGAAGATGTGCCCGTTATTAATGGCTGGCGGAGTAGCGAAGAGCTCATGAGTTACTTAGGTGCGCCCTACAGATTCATTGGGCCCGACGTCGACTATCGCTGGTTTGAGAATTACTTAAACAATCGCAGCAATACGATACGGTGTTGCGTGTGCGAGGACGGCAACGCCAAGCCCCTTTGTCTCGTTACTCTAGCTGGAATTGACTGGGTGAGCAGAAACTGCGAACTTCATATCATGGTGGGCAACGACGAAAATAGAGGCAAAGGCATCGGCTCGTTTGCCGTAAAGAAAATGATAGAGCATGCCTTTCTTGATATGAACTTACGTCGGATCGAGTTAACTGTCCTAGAAGATAACGCTCGTGCTCGACATCTTTACGAGAAGTTTGGCTTCCAGTACGAAGGCATTAAAAGAAAAGCAAAATACAAGCATGGCCGCTATGTCGACATGCGACTTATGGCACTGCTGAAGAGCGATTGGCTTGCAGGCAGGGGAAGCAACAATACAATCTCGTAATAGTCATTAAAGTGTCTGCCATTAAAGCTACGCCGAAATATACGTAGAGGTCCTGATGAGACTACTTGTCGAATTTGGTGCGGCACGATGAGATATCCTGAGTCTTAAATTCTATGATAGGAGAATAATGAGTAAAGTGCTCGTGACGGGCGCCGCCGGCTTCATCGGCGCGTTCCTCGTCAAGAAGCTGCTTGATGAGACCGATGACGTTATTGTCGGCCTCGACAACCTCAACAGCTACTACGACCCCGGCATCAAGGACGCGCGCCTGCGCATGCTGGCCGAGGCCGACGCAGACGGCTGCTTCACCTTCGTGCGCGGCGACCTGTGCGATGCCGCCCTCATCGAGCGTCTGTTCGCCGAGAACGGCTTCGACGTCGTTGTGAACCTCGCCGCCCAGGCAGGCGTCCGCTACTCCATCGAGAACCCACGCGCCTATCTGGAGAGCAACCTCGTGGGCTTCTTCAACGTGCTCGAGGCCTGCCGCCACCACCCGGTGAAGCACCTGGTCTACGCCAGCTCCAGCTCGGTCTACGGCGGCAACAGGAAGGTTCCGTTCTCCGAGGAGGACCGAGTCGACTCGCCGGTGTCGCTCTACGCCGCCACTAAGAAGTCCAACGAGCTCATGGCGGCCGCCTACTCAAAGCTCTACTCCATCCCTGCCACCGGCCTGCGCTTCTTCACCGTGTACGGCCCCATGGGCAGGCCCGACATGGCCTACTTCGGCTTCACCGAGAAGCTGCGCCGCGGGGACACCATCAAGATCTTCAACATGGGTAATTGCAAACGCGATTTTACATATGTTGATGATATCGTTGAGGGCGTGCGCCGTGTAATGGACAATGCGCCGGAAGTGCGAATAGGCGAAGACGGTCTCCCGATGGCTGCTCACCGCGTCTACAATATCGGCAATTCGAATCCTGAAAATTTGCTTGATTTCGTTGATACCCTTCAGCGCGTGCTCGTTGAAGAAGGTGTTTTGCCTCCTAATTACGACTTCGAATCGCATAAGCAACTTGTTCCAATGCAGCCCGGCGATGTTCCTGTAACTTACGCTGATACAAGTGCGCTAGAGCGGGACTTTGGTTATAGACCTGCTACCAAGCTAGAAGACGGTCTTCGTGCCTTTGCTAAATGGTATAAGAGCTATTACATGGTTGAGCTCTAATGAGCAGGCGTAGTTTCGCTGATATTCTTCTGAATAGTGAGTTCAGTCCTTCGGACGAATATTACAGCCTCGTTCATCTTCTCTATGATTCTGACCCTCCTGATCAGTGTTCCTTTTATAGCTTGATGAATATGTATTTCGGCTTGATGCCTTTCGCCGGTACTGCGATTTCCCTTTGGGATTTTAATCATAGACATAATTTTACGTTTTCAACTGATGATGATTTATCAACCGTGGATCTTAATAGGCTCCTCTTGTTATGCGAATACATATTAAACTTCGCTATACACATGCAAAATATAGATGACTGCATGCAGGAGTCACTATTTTTGATCAAACATATTCGAGCTATTTGCAACAAGATTTCTTATCAGGAATCCGAAGTTAAGGGCATTTTCGTCTTGGTGCCGAGGAACGATTTGATTAACGCTTCAGCCGAGTGCTCCCCTGCTGAAGTGGCGATAGATTTAATTACCTTTGATTACTGGCGCTACAAGGGAGACCTTGATCGCAAGCGTCAATATTTATCTAAGTTCGCTCGCGAGCTCGAGCCTAAGCGGGAGTGCCTTGAAGCTCTGTCTAAGCGTCTTACGTCTGATTTCTTTTACCTAGTTAACTCGCTTAATATTCGTCATAACAATGCATCAGAGGACTCTAAGAAGTATTTCGAACCTCTCGGAAGCATGTCAGATCATGAACTTGAGTCCTGGTATGACACGTTGCGCAACATGGCTGCCAGTCTCTTCCTTTTGGTTGATTACTCTGACATCTCTGAATCTATTAATTCCTTGAAACACAACCACTAAGTCGTTTTTTATTCCGTTCTTTGACAATTGGAGAATGACATGAAGATCGCTATCGCCGGTACCGGCTACGTCGGCCTGTCCCTCGCCGTCCTGCTCTCGCAGCACAATGAGGTGCATGCTCTGGACATCGTGCCCGAGAAGGTCGAGAAGATCAACAACTATGTGTCGCCCATCCAGGACGACGAGATCGAGCGATTCCTGGCGGAAGCAAAGGCGGGGGAGCGCGAGCTCGACCTGCACGCCACGGTCGACGTGGCCGAGGCATATACGGGCGCCGACTACGCCGTCATCGCCACGCCTACCAACTACGACTCGGACAGGAACTTCTTCGACACTTCCTCCGTCGAGGCCGCCATCGCCGCCGTTCGCTCGGTGAACCCGGACGCCTGGATCGTCATCAAGTCGACGATCCCCGTGGGCTACACCGCGGGGCTTCGCGAGAGGCTGGGCGACAGCAAGATCTTCTTCAGCCCAGAGTTCCTGCGCGAGAGCAAGGCGCTCTACGACAACCTGCACCCCAGCCGCATCGTTGTGGGCGCGCCGAAGGAGGATGCCGACGCCGTCGCTGCCGCCGAGCGCTTCGCACGCCTGCTTGCCCAAGGAGCGGACCCAGCCGAGCTGGAGCGCGTGAACGCCGACGGCACCGTGGGCATCCCGGAGCTCGTGCTGGGCACCACCGAGGCCGAGGCCGTCAAGCTGTTCGCCAACACCTACCTGGCTCTTCGCGTAGCCTACTTCAATGAGCTTGACACCTACTGCGAGGTCCGCGGCCTCAACACCCGCGACGTCATCGACGGCGTCTGCCTGGAGCCGCGCATCGGATCGCACTACAACAACCCCAGCTTCGGCTACGGCGGCTACTGCCTGCCCAAGGACACCAAGCAGCTGCTGGCCAACTACAGGGACGTGCCGCAGAACCTGATCGAGGCCATCGTGGACGCCAACCGCACCCGCAAGGACTTCGTGGCCGACGAGGTGCTGCAGATGGTCTGGGACCGCGTCTACGAGGGTAAGCCGAAGCCGGTCGTGGGCGTGTACCGCCTGACGATGAAGTCCAACTCCGACAATTTCCGTGCGAGCTCCATCCAGGGCGTCATGAAGCGCGTGAAGGCCAAGGGCGTGCCCGTGGTGGTCTACGAGCCCACGCTGGACGCGCCGGAGTTCTTCGGCTCCGAGGTGACCCACGACCTGGAGGCCTTCAAGGCGAAGTGCGACGTGATCGTCGCCAACCGCTGGAGCGACGAGCTTGCAGACGTGGCGGACAAGGTGTACACGAGGGATCTGTTTAAGAGGGACTAGGGGACAGATGGCCGCCTGGGTCGGGGCGGTATGATCCTCTATAGTTCATCCGTAATAAAGGCGCCAGAGTATCACGCTAGTTGATGTTCTGGCGCCTATTTGTTTATCCAACAATTGAGTGATTCGAAAAGCCTAAATGGCGGATGTCGAAAGAGGCTGCAGTCAATCAGTAGATGGTCATTGAGAGTCTTACTGCCGGCGTTTCGTAATCTCGCATTTCATTTCGGGTGTTAATTGCAAGATTCTCGAGTCTTGTAATTCCTTTAGAACTATTAGTTGCTAAACGAATAGCATGGCCGAGCCACCAGGAACCATAAATTAAATAGCCAACCGGTACTGCATAGGCGATATCCCTAATATCGCCTATGTCCAAATGAACGTCGTCTAACGACAATATCGTTGACTGAGCATTAGGCCGAAAGATTCCATCTTTATCCGGCCTCGCGAATTTATTCTCTCTGTTTGGAATTGCCTCGCAAAATATGATCCTGAATTCATTTTGCCAAGAATACGAGGCTCCCTTTGAATACATAGGAGTTAAGTTCTGAGTGGAGCCTAGACAATAGTAGTTCACCTTATCCGCCAAGAGCAGGCAGTGGTCGCAGCCATATTGTTTAGTAAGTACAAGGGCAATCCTATCGACGAACTGCTCCAAATCCGTAATTACAACCGCCGTATCTCCAAATTGTGCGACCCTCTAATTTGCATGCTCCCATTTCTTGCTTTCTGGGTGATATTGGAGCGCCATAGTCGAATAGCACTTCATAAACTGTGTCTCGGTACCATCGATTAAAGTTATGTCGCCGTACATCCATTTTTCGTTACGAATAGCGCTTTCTTTGCAGTCGCCTCAGAACGAATTATTTACTGATGGATCATTCTGTATATTCGCAAGCCGGTCCCAACCCCCGAAAGCATTCAACGGCCTTGCGTAAACGTCGCCATCAAGAAGCATTTCTGCATACTTGGCATCGGTGACTTTAGCCACCGTAAAAGGCTGTTCGAAGGGATGTACTGAAATCGAGCTTCTCAAAGTATCAATCCTTTCTAAAAGACCGCTGCTTGTATCTTATCTAAGGACATCGTAGTCCCGTAATGTGTAAAGCTTTATTGGCGCCCATTAGGCGCCTGTTGGTTAAGATAGGGGTTTTCCTTTGCGTGAGCATGGCTCCACGTAGAATTTGCTTAACGTCCCTAGTAGCTTAAGACTGTGCTGCGACAAGGAGAAGCCGATCGTGGGCGAGTATATCGTTTAGCGATGAACTCCAACAGCTATAACTTCCGCGCGAGCTCCATCCAGGGCGTCATGAAGCGCGTGAAGGCCAAAGGCGTGCCCGTGGTGGTCTACGAGCCCACGCTGGACGCGCCGGAGTTCTTCGGGTCCGAGATTGCCCACGACCTGAAGGTCTTCAAGGCCGGCTGCGACGTGATCGTCGCCAACCGCTGGAGCGACGAGCTCGCGGACGTGGCGGACAAGGTGTACACGAGGGATTTGTTTAAGCGGGACTAGGGGAGAGCGGTTTGCCTGAGTTGGGCAAACTCAATTTTCCGTAAACCTAACAATGTTAAATACGGTGGCTTGTCGGCCAACGCCGATAAGCCACCGTATTTTGATTAAGAGTTATAGAAGCCTAACGCTCAATTTCAAACTGAGCCCTAGCTTCCTCATGACAACAATGCGGTTATATAATTTTATAAATTATGGTGAAAGGGGTTTAGTGGAAGATCGCGCACTTCAACAGTCAAGAATAATAGAGGTTAATGGAGATTCAAAAGATAGACAGATTATTGATGAAGAGCGATGCAAGTTCTTGCGTAAAGTATTTGCTAGCGCACACATTAATATGCTTCTCGGGTCTGGATTCTCTGCCGGCGTCGTTCCCACTTTAGGCCACCGCGAATCTTGGTTTCAATCTTTCGATGCTCTTATGCGTGATAATCCGACTGATTCTATCTGGCAAACTGCTCGCGGGCTTTTGCGAGCAGAGTATTTCAAGTCCGTTATGCTTCCACTTGAAGGCAAACAACCAGATTCCTTGCAGGTTGCTTTTATATCTGCGGCTATGCAGCTTGTTGCTGGCAGGGGTGCTACCATGCTTCCCAAGCGTGTGAACTTTTTTACTACCAATTACGACCCAATGATAGAGTCATCTCTCGAAACGCTTGTTCAGCCTTTTAACGATGGCTTTACCGGCCGCATGCGTCCCGCGTTCGACACCTCGTCTTTTAGTCGACTTATGTACGAGCAATCTCTTTTCATGGAATACAGCTCACAAGTTGCAACTGCCAATGTTTTTAAAGTCCATGGATCACTTACATGGCGCAGGCAAAACGTCAACGCTGGAATCGGCTATTCCAGCGTTGACGATACCCTCAAGGATTGTCTGATTAATTTCGAAGACTTGATTAGCTCTAAAGCTGTTGAAAAAGTTGGTATTCTTGTGCAGAAAGATTGCGACGACGCTGGAGTAAACAATCTTCGCCTACTTGCGTGTTCCCTCAGCGGGGATGACAGTCATATTGTAAATAACTTCGCCAATCAATACGATGCTACATTGTGCATCGTAAATCCCGCCAAGAAAAAATTTGAAGAGACAGTTCTTGAACAGAGCTACTATGATCTGCTGAGAATTTACGCCAATGAGCTCGACAGAAACAATTCACTTCTCATAGTGTTTGGTTTTTCTTTTGCGGACGAGCACATTCTTGGGCTCACAAGAAGGGCGATTCGCTCAAACCCTCAACTGATCGTCATCATTTCCTGCTACACCCGTGAAGATGCAACTGGGTATCAATCATTGTTTCTAAATGCAGATAACGTCTATCTTTTTATTCCTACCGAGGGTGGCGTAATTGGTTTACGAGAGCTTTCCGAGGTGCTGAAATGCGCGGTGAAGTAAGTGGCGACCTCCTTTTAATTGGAGAGGTTGCTGAAGTCAGAGGGACTAAGGTTAAGATATGCGTCTATAGTCAGGCAAACGAAGCAAGCATCTTTTACTGCGGGCAGCTCGTGCGTGGCGTATCAGTAGGAGCATACTTGCGTATTTCCTACGGATACGATGATGTAATTGGAGTGATAGAAGGCGACTATCAGCAGGAGAGAAGGTCGGCTGATTCTGCAGGTCCCGAAAAGCGGGAGGTGCCCGGCGCGTATCTTGAACGTTATGTTGATGTCTCCGTGTTCGGCAGCTTCACCGCTGGCCGCTTCAAACGCGGAGTTGAAGTCTTACCCCTAGTCCGTTCAAAAGCGTATCTCCTCTCACCCGAACAGCTTGCTTTTGTAAATTCTCCTAACTTAACTTCTGGAACTGGCTTTAGGGTGGGTACCCTAGCAGGCCATGACGGTATCGATGTCAATCTTTCGTTCAACGCGCTATTCGCTAGCCACATTGGCATATTCGGTAATACGGGATCAGGAAAGTCAAACACTCTTTGTCGCATATTCACCGACTGTCTAGAAAGGCGCGGCAAGCAGGGCGTAAGTAAGTTCATGATTATCGATTTCAACGGTGAGTACACTGCTGAAACGGTGCTATGCCCCCACAAGAAGGTCTATCGGCTTAGCACTAAATCTAATGGTGGAGACAAGATTCCTGTACCTGCAGACTTCTTCTTGGATGTTGACATATGGGCAACGCTCGCCAAGGCAACGGAGAAAACGCAGCGTCCGTTTTTGAGGCGATGCATGCGGAAAGTTGAAGTTATACGTTCCATGCATCATCCAGATTCATATCTAAAAGGAATGGTAAGGAATCTACTTGAGGGCTATTGTGGTCGCGCCACCGCCTTTAGCGAGCAGCGCGAAGATCTGGTCAGGCTCTTTTCCTTAATTCCAGAGATAAGCGAGGAGGAAATCCAGTCTGCACTTGATTCGGTAGAGTTGTTCTGTGGTAATGCCGCTCCAATTTTACGTAATGTTTGCAACGGCTCTTATTTGAATAAACCGGAAGACGCCTCTAGCATCTTTGAAGGCCTCCATTACGATGCTCTTAACTATGCAGCACTCTCCAGCAGTGTTACTTTGCTGCATGAATTCATCGCGCGCTACAATTTCTTAGAACAAACTCGCTCGGGATCCGTTTCGCGTGAACATGTTGCGCCGTTGGTTCAGCGTTATTCGGCTGAACTTAGAGAGGCTTCGAAGCTTTACGAACCCAGTAATGACACCTTTGATTCTGATGTGGTGGTCGTTTCGCTACTCGACGTTAATCTTGATCAGATAAAGGTTGTACCGCTCGTAATTGCGAAGAGCCTCTATCAGTACCAGAAGAAGCGGGGACGATCTAATCAAAACAGCAGCGTTCATCTCATCATGGACGAAGCGCATAATATTTTGTCGTATTCATCCCAGCGCGAAAGTGAGTACTGGCGCGATTACCGCCTTGAAACATTCGAGGAAATCGTTAAAGAAGGCCGTAAATTTGGCATGTACCTTACTGTTTGCAGCCAAAGACCGGCCGATATATCCCCGACAATTCTCTCGCAGATGCATAACTATTTTATTCACAGACTTGTAAACGATGACGATCTAAGAGCGATCAATAAAGCTGTTTCGTTCATTGACCATGCAAGTGCAAGCATGATACCCGTGCTCCCTCAGGGCTGCTGCGTAGTGAGCGGTACAGCGACTAGTTATCCAGTGCGAGTTCAAGTTGATCCGTTGCCAATCGAAAAACAGCCTTTGAGTTTTGATAGGGACCTATCGAGTGCGTGGGAGGTGAGTGCTTTTGAGTGATTTCGACAGTGAGGATGAGTTTGCAAATGAGCTTTGCAAACTCATCAGGAAGCACCCTGGACTCTGTTATTCGATCCAACTTGAGGACACTCATATTCTGAGGCATATAATTTTCGGCAATCTGGCAGACGATGTGTACCGTGATGTTTATACGACTTACAATAATGCGCTTTTCGATTCTCTTCGACTCTTAGTTCGTTATGAAAAATCGTTAAAAGCCTGGTGTGAAATCATAAAGTTAGCTGAAGACAGAGAAATTCTGGACACGTTGATCATGGACTATGTTTATCCGATTTTCTTGGTTACATGCGACTTGCCTAATGTGTTTAAAGATCAACTTGTTCGTGGATGTGTCAAACTCGCGTCAGTCTCCACAGGTGATTATTCCTATCTTTCTGACACCCGATTTAACTGGTTTAAAGAGATGAAGGCATCTTGCGCTTACAACCCCTTTGGACTTCAACTTATACAGATTGTCGACGACGATTTGTATCATGGCGACGATGCGACTCATTTTCGAGATATTCATGGCAATTGCATGCACGACATATCACAAACTTTAGTGGCCGGATCAACGCAAACGGTATCTCCGTACGCCGGCTTATTTCTAAAAACTTACTCTAAATCGTTCAATCTTGAAAATGAGCTCGAAATTATTGATAGACACAGGCGCCGGATTCAACGTGCATATCTCTTATTTGGTGATTACGCCGATAGCCTAAGCGGCGCTTCTCTTGAATCTTGAAAACTGTAGTTTGATTATTTTAGAGCTTGCTCCTTCTTGGCAAAGCTTTCAAAACCATCCGTAGCGTGATTTAAAGTCTAGTGGACGGCAAGCTGACGACGACTCCGCCTTTCATCGATTGGCAAAACGATTTACACCTAATTTTGGGAGTCGATCACAGGCTTTTACCTTGTCCATCGTCTGATCTCGCTACACTAAAAGCTACTGCTACCAGGTCATTTCCTGGTACAGTTTCCATTGGCTCTTGCGAAGATCGGAACGGTTATGTTTGCCACCGCGTTCCACACTAGCCGACACTACATTCTGTTTACTGTCATGGCCTGCCTATGCGTTTTGCTGGGCGGGCCTTTTTATGCCGCGGACGCGGACAGCCTGTTCATTGCGGGTTCCACGTACTATGAGCCAGGTGTTTCGGGCCCCGGTTGGGCTTGGATCGATGCCGAACATCTGGAGCTAACCGGCTATGCGGGTGAAGCCATCGGCGCCGACGACGACCTGGTGGTGACGCTTGTGGGGCAAAACTCCGTGGTCGAGACGCATGCGCCCGATGCGGACATTTCCATGAGCGGTATGGAGGTGTGGGGAAACCTTACGCTTCGCGGATCCGGCTCGCTCACGGCGTCTGGTTCGCAATGTGGTATCCATGTGGCCCAGGCGCTGGTGGTGGACGGCTGCACGCTCAATGCCATGGCCGATGGTGCAGGTGTTCTTAACCAGACCGTAGCCGGCATTGCCGCAGGCAGCTTAACCGTACGTGGAGGCGGGCGTGTTGTTGCCGCGGGTACGGGATCCGATGCGGGCTTGCGCTTTTATGGCGTGCGCTTGCTCGACGAGGGATCTGGAGCTGACACTGCGAGCGAGACGCTTGACGTGGATGCGTCCTGGCTGGATGCAACCGGTACGGATGCCGGCGTTGTCTGCAATCGCGGATCGCTCGTAGCGGCGCACTTTGTGACGCCCGCAGGCGGGGCCTTTGGCGCTGCCAGCGTGGTAAATGCTGACAGGGCCGTGGCCACGCATGTGGTGATCGAGCCCGATGGCGCCACCGCCCCGGCAGGGGAGACCGTTACACCCGGCGGCGAGGTGCCGAGGGATGGCACGGGCGAGCCTACTGGTGGCGCCGGCCCCTCTGCGGGGCAACCCGGTGCGGGGCCGGCGACGGATCCTGCGGTGAAACCCGCAGCCACGTCGCTCAAGACAACGGTCACCAAGACCACAGTCACCAAGACGACCAACCCCAAATCCACTATGGCAACAACACCGGCGCTTCCCAAGACCGGCGACAAACACTGGATCGTCGCGTCCATGGCACTTTTCCTGCTGGGAACAGTGCTTCTGGGCATCGCATATCGCTGCTGATGCGGTGCGACGCACCTGGCTGCGATACAAGAGCTCTGTAGGAGCTTTAAGGGCAACGCTTTCGGCAAGGGAGCGTTGCTTTTTTCATGCATGCAATGTCTAACGTGCAGCCATATGCGTTTCCGCAACAAGGACTATCGCTTGTGGCAATACGCAAACATATGTTCTATACTTAAAATAGGAGTTGGTGAGGGGCGGTTATATGAAAGTCAGAAGAGATGACATCGCGAGCAGCGTTGTTCGTTTGATTAATGAAGCGGGGCGCAACCCCTATCTATTCGTTGGCTCGGGCTTTTTTCGTAGACATATGGCACTGTCGATTAAGACGGCCTATGCAGTCGGCCGGCAGGGTTCGGGTCTTATTGGATTAATTCAATTCACCTCGTGTTAAATCCACTTCGTTCTTTATACTCAAATGCAAACACTAAGGAGGTAGTCATGTTTTGGAGCTATGTTCAGCTTGATGATGGCACCCAGTTTGCCTACTCAGAGACAAGAGAAGACGGAACCGTTCGCGTAGCCGTCGAGCGCCCGGTTGACTTTGGCTTTGACCATGCGGAATGCTTCTTGCCTGCAGTCAAATGGTTCAACGTCGAAGGATTTACTGCTGATGACCTCAATTTCTTGACAGAATTTGTTAGATCAAACGCCCCGTTTATCTTCGAGCTCGCCGAACGCCAAAAAGCCGGACCGGCCGTGGCATAATGCCTCGAGTTCTTATTTTCGGGCAGTACGTTCTATTCTTTTGGATTGCGGAAAACGGAGAACCAATTCACATCCACGTTGGCGTAAAGAGGGCGGCTGCTAATTCGACTAAGTTTTGGCTGACGAAAGACGTCGGATGCAAGCTTGCGAACAACGAGAGCAAGATTCCGGCTAAGGATCTCAGGGATCCTTCAAAACTAATCACCATGAACCATCAATTCATATGTGACAAGTGGTGCGAAACCTTTGGCGATGATTCACTGACGTTCTACTGTTAAGTATCGAGCGGGAAGATGCGCTTGTCTATGAAGTGCTGTAAACAGGACGAGGAGCTTGTGAATACCAGCCCTCAATCCATTCCTTCAAAAGAGCCCAATCCGGAGACCCTCGAGGCCATCCGCAAAGGTGACGCATTCTTTGCGACGGGGAAGTTCGGTCGCTTCGACAACGGCACTGATCTTATCAATGCAGCTCTAGTCAACAAGTCTGAATTTTGCTGCACACTTCCGGACACGGCGAGACGGTCGATTTTGCCCTCTGTGACCAAGGGCTGACTCCAGCCGAGTTGACGGCGATCCTGTCGAACGCTCTTGAGATGAAACAGTTTGAGCGCGGTATGCCTCGCGTCGTCTGCGGCATGGCGGGCGACGAGCTCGCGCGCGATATTATCGCCCATGTGGGACTGACCCTCGTCGAATGCAGGGAGACCTATCCGTTCGACCGTTCCCCTCAGTATTGAAGAACTCGTCTGGCAACCGATTGCTCTGGAGTACGACTCCTAGTGCCACTGTGTTGTACTCCACGGAATTGCATCGCACGTATAGAATTTAAACATCCGAGCGACAGCTATGAAATGGATTGGACACCACATGGAAATCCCCAGCACCCTGTGCAGCAATGTCTACGACTTTGCGTTTTGCCCTGAGCCCTGTTACGACCGCCTGGCCGACCTCGCCGATCCCGAGGACTGGGGTCCTAGCAATCGCATCCTTAAAAACTACTTGTCGTTTTCGTTTAGCCGCGCGGTGTTTTTGACCGAGCGCGACGTGGACCAGACCGCACCGTCCAACCTGCCGCTGGTGTTCGATGACGACCGCTGCCTGTTTAACACCGGCCTGTACACACGCCGTTACGAGACCATCTACGGTCTATTTGAGCCCAACACCAAGCCCGATGCGCGCCAGCGCTGGTTTTTGAAGGGCTTCTTTAAGGAAAGCGACCCCATGCTGGTCCCGTTTGAGTACCTTCCGTGCCGCGTGCGCTTTACCGAGGACCCCTCCGAGCTGGTCTTTGACTACCGCCTGCCCATCCGTTCCAACATCGACCACATTCTGGGCGACGAGGAAAACCTTACGCGCATTCCTGCCAGCCTGATGGGGGAGGGCAACTCGCTGCTGCTGCGCCGCGCCTTTGAGGGCGCCGTCGTCGAGGCCGCCCGCCGCGCCGCCGCCAACTACACGCTCGCCGTGCCGCAGTTCTACGGCGGCCGGATCCAGCTGCTGCTACCGCTGTGCCTGACCGGCGACAAGCCCGAGCTGGCGCTGACCATCCAGCGCGAGGACGGCTTTTACGCCGCGCGCACCTGCCTTACGCTCGACATAGCTTACAACAACGCGCGACTGATCTGCCGCCCCGAGACTTCGTGGATTAAGCGGTAAAGGTAGGTTTATCTGCTGTTTTGCCGATTGCTTTGCTTACTTTGGCTTGGCTAGCACCCACGAATTTAAAATCGAGGGCAAAAAGTTCTTGGTAAACCACGCGCGGCTATGTTAGTATCTCTTTTGCCGAAAGGCGACGGGCGATTGGCTCAGGGGTAGAGCATATCCTTCACACGGATGGGGTCACAAGTTCGAATCTTGTATCGCCCACCATCAAAAGCGCAGGCCAGAGATGTTAAAACTCTGGCCTTTTTCTTTTTGACACTAAGTGTGACACCAAAACTGACACCAAAATCGAATCGCAGTCGTATAAGGTGTCATTGTTTATCGCACCCTTTTACCGACGCCATTGCATGTTTTGCATAAAACGCATGCGTATTTTCATTGAATTCCCCATGTGATTCATGCGCAAATGTGGAGACAGGGACCACACGCCCAGAACTCCTTCCAGCTGATTTCTATCACACGAGGGATTTTCGGCAGAACTCGTCAAGCTATTGGTCAGTGTTTGGTCAGCTTCCGGTACTTACCCGCATGGTGCCCCAGTAGATAATCGGCGATGTCCGTAATCCGCACGGCATATGGCCGATACCAGGGGAGGCGCAAATGGACGAAATCGTCTGCGCAAACACCGCATTCCGCTACTGGCGTTGCCCGCCTCAGGTGCGCGATCTCTACCCGCGCCTGCCCAACTCCGAAGAAGGCTGGCGGGCTCTGTCCCAAGCCCCTTTCGTAACCGAAGTCCTCAAGGCCCCGATCATTACCACGACAGCGCCTGGTGGCGTTAACTACCATTCGGGTTTGCGAACGACAATCCACTGCGAAGACGCTTCGGGGGTGGACAGTACGTTGGAAACCACATTGGGCTTTAGGGTAACCAACCCACTTTCGACGCTATTTACCATGGCACGCTTTATGTCTCCATTCGATCTTGTCCTTGCCATGTACGAATTCTGTGGGTGGTTCTCCGTCTTTAAGCCCACCGCTGCGATAGAAGCGGAACTACGGAAAGCCGATGACGCCGTTAAAGGAGCCACCACCGAATCCCTCTTTGAACTCGATGAAAGCCAAGACGAAGCGCCGTGGAAACGCGTTTATGCGCGCGTAAAAGTCAAAGAACCGGCAAACGCAAAGGGGCCAGACGGGAAAAAGAAAACGAAAGAGGCCATAAAGCTAAAGGGCACATCGCTTTGGATGAGAAAGCCGCTCATCGAATTACACGAGCTTCATGAGTACGCAAGGAAGATGAAAAGCCGCAAGTGGGGCGCGAAGTTCTACAACGCCGCGCAGATGGTGACGGGCATAGCAGCGTCTCCGCTCGAAGTTGCTGGCATTCTTTTGCTGTCGCTTCCGCGCTCCCGCGGCGGCGCCGGCTTTCGAGACGTTTATGTCAACGATCTTACGCCGCTTACCGCATCGGCACAGAGCATTGCAGGGCAAAAAGTTTGCTACGGGGACATCGTGATCGTTAATCCGACCATAATGAAGGCGGGCATCGTGGAGCTTCAGGGGGAGTTATCCATGGATCGGGTGCTGTGCTTGACCACGATGCCAAGCGCATGACGGCGCTGCAAAGCATGGGGTATGACGTCTTTCTGGTTACGCACGACATGCTTAACGATGCTGACCAGCTTGATGCGATCGTTAGAAGTCTTTGTTCGCGCCTGGAATTGCGCTATAGGAACAAAACTGGGGCTCAAAAGACGGCGGAAACGGAGCTACGAGCCAACGTCATGTGCAATTGGCTGCAAATCGATTGCTAGACGGTCGTTTTTCTCGCTCGCTGGCACCCTGGATTAGCCGCTCAAAATGCCTCCGCCACGAAAGCGGGGCATCTACTACTTTTTGACCCGACCCCT
>ERZ773239.120-NODE-120-length-92179-cov-7.989872_pt1 | contig 92179 bp, 79 predicted proteins | sample MGYA00580521_ERZ773239 | MGnify/ENA primary metagenome ERZ773239 (study PRJEB29015, sample SAMEA2737801) | human gut metagenome | biome: human gut; feature: human-associated habitat; material: faeces | place: China | collected 2012 ... | reverse complement strand
CATTCTAGGTACGTTGTATGTGTCAGCCTGACGCCATACGTTTTCTGACTGAGGTTCAACACCACCTTTGGCACAGAAGACACCAACAGCACCATCAAGTACACGAAGGGAACGTTCAACTTCAACTGTAAAGTCTACGTGTCCTGGTGTATCAATGATGTTGATACGATGCTCTAAAGCACCTTCCTTTGGTCTGCAGTGATCCTGAAGTGTCCAGTGACATGTTGTAGCAGCGGAAGTAATTGTGATACCACGTTCCTGCTCCTGGGCCATCCAGTCCATAGTTGCAGTACCGTCATGAGTATCACCAATCTTGTAGTTAATACCAGTGTAATATAAGATACGCTCAGTTGTTGTTGTTTTACCAGCATCAATATGAGCCATAATACCAATATTTCTGGTTCTCTCTAATGGATATTCTCTTCCAGCCAAGGATAATTCCTCCTTTTCTCAGCTAAGCAACCGCTAAAAACAGATTACCATCTGTAATGAGCGAAAGCTTTGTTTGCTTCTGCCATTTTGTGCATGTCTTCTTTTTTCTTAACTGCTGCACCAGTGTTGTTTGCAGCATCCATAATCTCGTTGGCAAGTCTCTCTTCCTGAGTCTTTTCGCCTCTCTTACGAGAATATACTGTTAACCATCTGAGAGCAAGAGCCTGTCTTCTCTCCGGTCTAACTTCGATAGGTACCTGATATGTGGCACCACCGATACGTCTAGCTTTTACTTCAAGAACAGGCATGATATTATTCATAGCTTCTTCGAAAACTTCGAGAGCTTCCTTGCCTGTCTTTTCAGAAATTCTATTAAATGCGCCGTATACGATCTTCTGAGCAACGCCTTTCTTACCGTCAAGCATGATGTTGTTGACAAGCTTTGTTACGACTTTGCTGTTGTAAATCGGATCAGCCAATACGTCTCTTTTCTGGATATGTCCTTTTCTTGGCACGTTACTTCCCTCCTTATAGATTATTCAATCTTGGGTACTCACGTAGTCTGACTATGTGTTCGCGCTCGAATTGTATATCTATCTTTAATCGCAACCTTATATCATTGCGGTAAAATAATGCTACATTCGTCGCAAATAGTATAAACCTGTGAAACTCTTATTTCTTAGCGTCCTTTGGTCTCTTAGCACCGTATTTGGAACGGGCCTGTCTTCTCTTAGCAACACCTGCAGTATCAAGTGTACCTCTGATGATATGGTATCTTGTACCTGGTAAGTCCTTTACACGACCACCTCTGATAAGTACAACGCTATGCTCCTGAAGGTTATGACCTTCACCTGGGATGTAGCTTGTTACTTCGATTCCGTTTGATAAACGAACTCTGGCGATCTTTCTAAGAGCTGAGTTAGGTTTTTTAGGAGTAGCTGTCTTAACAGCTGTACATACACCTCTCTTCTGTGGTGATGATAAGTCTGTTGCTTTCTTGTGAAGAGAGTTGTAGCTCTTCTGCAGAGCAGGAGCTGTAGATTTCTTCTCAACAGTCTGTCTTCCTTTTCTTACTAACTGGTTAAATGTTGGCATTATTTTCACCTCCTGGTAATAAAATGAACTGGTTGCCGTCATTTACATAACGGTGTATGCGCGCCTATTGCGCACACTTGCATATTATAGCAAAGGCAATCATCCTTGTCAAGAATTTTTCTTTAAATTTTCTCAACATCCGACGATTGCCTTTATTCTTACCATATTATATATTAACTTCGACGGCCTGCTGGATTGGAATACCATATGACATAATCTTCTCTCTGTACATCTCATATTCCTCCGGCAAAATCCGCCAGGACAGTCCGCATCCGGCACTGATTTCTCCCGGCAGAGGAATCAGCCGTCCCGGGATTTTATCTTCACCACATTTTTTCTCCATAGCCATGGCAGCAGTTGTGGTCTTAAATGTCAATATCATATAATTCTTCTTTTGCCGCACAATACTCTACCATCCTGTTCTTCCATATTCTATATCGTTCGAAAATTATGGTTTAACAATGAGATCTGCCTGCATCATCTTCTCTGTGATCACATACATATTTGTCACACCGCCAACTTTGAGCTTCTCTGTCAATCCATAATGGTTCAGGCATGTCCCGCATGTCAGGATTTCCACACCATTGGCTTCAAGAGTCATCAGATCTTCCAATGTCGGAGACATCTCACATGTCAATTTTGCTCCGCCATTATAGAAGAGGATAGTCTTTGGAAGTTCATCCTGCTGTGACAGTGCATAAATGAATCCTTTCATCAGAACTGCCCCCAGTTCATCATCCCCGGTTCCCATATATGATGAAGAAATAACAACAACTTTATTGCCTTTTCTGCCATCCGGCATACAGGTTTCCTCTGCAGTCGTCTCTTCCTCTACGGCTTCTGCACCTGCTTCATCAGCAGATTCTCCAATCGTCATAATCACTCTGTACTGATTCTCTCCGAGTTTTTCTGAACGTACACCGTAGTTCTTCTGCTGTGCCATCTTTGTCAGATTCTGAACAGCGATCTCATTGTCCACCAACGTTTCCACCATGCCGGCACCAATTAATTCTTTAATGGCATTTTTTGTCTTAACAACAGGAATCGGGCACGCATCACCCATAGCATTAACGACTTTTAACATAATAGTTTCCTCCTTGACTATTTACTCTACTATAATTTCGGCCTCATTAGCATTCTTTTCTAATAATGTTCCAACGATTTTTGCAGGGAGACCTGCATTTTGCAATTCAGCTTCCAGTGCCTCGGCCTGTTCGGCTTTGACTGCTACCAGAAGGCCTCCGGATGTCTGCGGATCAAACAGTATTTCTTCCATAGAAAAAGGAATTTTCCTGAATTCGACAAATGGGCCTGTATGGTTTCTGTTCCGCTGTCCTGCTGCTGTGAGTAAGAATTCATCCGCATGGCGATGTGCTTCTTCTATGACCGGTACTTTTGAAGCATTGATATAACAGTTTAATTTATCATCCAGCATTTCATGCAGATGCCCCAGAAAACTAAAACCGGTAACATCTGTACAAGCATGCACTTCATACTTTCTGCATATCTCTGCTGCATATTTGTTCAGCGTTGTCATGGACGCAATCGCTTCCTCCATGGCAGTCTCTGAAGCTTCCCCCACACGATTTGCCGTACAGATAATGCCAACTCCCAGCTTCTTGGTCAGAATCAGTTTATCTCCCGGCTGCCCATGATTATTCGCCAATACTCTGTCCGGATGAACCACTCCCATAACAGACAAGCCATATTTCACATCACTGTCTGCAATGGAATGACCACCGGCCAATGTACCGCCGGCTTCTATGACCTTCTCTGATCCTCCCCTCATAATCTCTCCAAGAATATTCAGATCCATTTTCTCCGGGAAACAGACAATATTCAACGCTGTCTTGACCTCCCCGCCCATGGCATAAATATCGCTGAGTGCATTGGCCGCAGCAATCTGACCGAATGTATAAGGGTCATCCACCATAGGCGGAAAGAAATCCAATGTCTGCACAATGGCTATATCATCGGAGATCTTATACACTGCTGCATCATCCCTGCTGTCATACCCCACAAGCAATGACGGATCCTGTTCTCCCCTCGGAAGTTTTTCCAGTACACGGCTCAGCACCCCTGCACCAAGCTTGGCGGTACAACCACCGCCTTTACAGAAAACAATTTTTTCTTCCATAATTATACAGAAACACCTTCTCCCTCTTTTGTATCTTTCTACATGCCTTCAGTTTATCCGAATGCACAAAATAAAACAAAAGGGCCACATACTGCAGCCCATGTTGTCTTAATTAAAATACACTAATTCATCTTCCGGTGCTGCACACTCGACAACCTCTGTTGCATAAAGTACAGGACCTACGCCGCCGTATTCTCTTCTTCTCTCATAGTGCATATTGGCTGTGAGTGTCACCCAATCACCATTCTTTAAATTGTCAAGTTCCGGGTATTTACACAAAAAGCCGATAAAACGGATATCCTCCGCACAGCATGTCATGGCTTTACGGCCTGGTACACAGAAGTTTTTAGGCAGTTTGCGGTTCTTCATAATACGTGCTGTAAAGCGAACGGTCTTGCCTTCATAACGGTCCTTGTCATCAGCCGCATCCATATACCAGATGCCGTAATCATCGTCTGTGATATCAATAACAGGCGCATTCAGGTCATATGGCGGAATATCCTTGCCCAGCTCGATCATTCTTCCGTCTTTGTGTTCAAACATCATCTGGACATTGGAATTCAATGCCTTCAGATTTCTTCTGAACATCGGCAAATCCTGTTCTTCAGAACATCTGTTGAAAATAACCAGCTCTGTACACTTGATCATATTACCGATAATGGATTTCATATTGTTCAGATAAACCGCAAAGGTACTTGCGTCAATCATTGTCACAATCTGATAAATTTCCCATCCTCTTGGCATATCCACACTGAGAATGGTATCCGGGTCCCACATGCCATTGTATTCCACAAAAACTCGCTTCGGCTTATAAACATTCTTACAGTTTTCAAGAAAATCTGCTGTCAGTTCTTCTTCCTCCTCCAAAGTAATTGTATCAATCTTGCAGGCCATGGTTGCCTTTTCATCCAGTTCTACTTCTCCTTCCTCACAGGAAATAAGAAGACCTTTCTCACCGTCGGCAAATTCGCCGCTCTCAAAGATTTCCTGCAAAAAAGAAGTCTTACCGCTCTCAAGGAAACCTGTTATCAAATATACTGGTACTTCCAGTTTATCCATCTCTATCACCAAACTTTCTATTTATTCATATTTCTTTTGCTATTCATTATCATATCAAATAAATCTATTAAAAGCAACCTTATAAAAATCGAATCAGAGGGCAAAATCATCTGCCCTCTGATTCGATTTATCTTAATAAAACATGTACTTCATTCACCACATAATCAGAAAAAACGTCATACTGTTTATCCGCATTTTCAGCTGTTGCAGCTGCCGGATCTCCAAAGTAAGCATCCGGTGCACCACACTCAATAAAATCTTTAGCACCTGCACCAATTCTTTCAAAAAGGAACTCTCCTTCATAATTTGGTTTCAACGCTGCAATCTGCTCTTTATCCAACAATTCCGGATAGCGCATCAACCCAAATCCTGTCTCTGATTCACCTGCATGAAGATCATATGTAGGATGAATACCATTAAAATACGCCGCAGCACCGCCTTCTACAATTCCTTTGTCAAACCATGCCGAATAGGTACCATTAACCTTTCTGTTTTTCTTTTTCGCATTTTCAATACCTCTGACAACTGCCGCAGCATTCCCCGGATCCGCATGTCCGGATACAACAATGATATTATAAAAGCCGCTCCTTGCCAGACTGAGACAAATATCCTCAAACAGCATCTCAACCGTTTCCAACCTAAGGGATGTATTTCCCGGAAATACATTTGTCACATCTGCTGCACAGTATGTCACCGGTGTTGCAATGATAGACTCTATTCCCTGTTCCTGCAGCTTTGTTGCTGCTCTTTCACACAATTCCAGTCCACTGCAAAAATCCGTCATTAACGGCAAATGTGGACCATGGACCTCCGTTGGTCCCAAAGGAATAAACGCAAGATTGCATTTTGTCTGCAACTTCTTAACTTTTGTGGATGTCATTTTGTATAGATAATTGAGTGCCATAACATTACCCCTACTCTTTCTTTTATAAATTTATAGCAATTGAAACTTCTTTTAAAATCGTTTATACTTAATAATAATACAATTATTCTAAAGGAGAATCCCTATGTCTTTTTTACTTAAAGATGAAGCTTATGAACAACTTGTCCAAATGATTAATGATGGAAAATTTAAATCTGGTGAAAAATATTCTCTTAACCAAATTGCTGCTGAGCTGAATATGTCTAAAACCCCAGTTCGAGATGCAATTCAGAAATTAGCCGAAGAAAGACGCATTGACATTCTCCCCAGCCGCGGTATTCAACTACATATCCCTACACCAGACGAAGCCAAACAGCACTACCACTTCAGCAATGCAATTGAAGGCTATTGCGCAGCAGAACTTGCCAAGGCCTACGCCAAAAATCCAAAAAATATTTATGTACGCAGATTAAAATATATCATGCAAGATATGAAAGAACTTTTAGATGATACAACAGATTTCGGCGAATATTTTGCTTTGGATCGACAATTTCATATGGAATTAATTGATTCACTTCAAGACCCATATTTTTCCAGTCTAAAGTCTTCCGGTATAGGATTTTTGAATCATCCTGAACTGCAGCTTTGTGAAAAAATACCTCGTCCAAAAGTTTATGCCTGTCACAAAAAAATTCTGGATGCTATCTGCAAAGGGGAGCATTCATCCGCCTTTGATGCGATGTTAGAACATGCACAACTCATGCTTAACTACTTATAAAACATTTTATCTTCTCAATTTTTTTACTAAAAGTATGCTCACAGCACTCATAGCCGCCATAGCTGCTGCATATATAAATACAGCATTCCATCCCATTTTATCAATAATGGTTCCCGCAATAATACCTGCTATCAAAGAACCAAGATTTTGAAATGTATTAGCCACACCAATAGAAATTGGAATATCTGTTGGATAATCACATACCTCCGGCAAAGCAGCATAAACAATTGGTGGAAAAAGATTAACAATAAAACCGAGAACAACAACCTGTAAAACAGCCATTGTCGCAGGGAACATAGGTACCAGTATAAATAGAATCGTTGCCGCAATCATTACGATTATACCAAATATCTTCTTTGTATGTAATTTGTCCATGATGATTCCGGATACAACCGCACCAATGCATCCCGCCAATCCGTGGTAACCACAAATACTTGCTGCATAACTCAACTCCAACCCTTTTGCCTGTACAAAAAATGATGTATAAAACATAAGAATTCCCTGGATTGCCATCATAAAGAAGAACATAGCAATTGAAATGTACCACATACTTGAATTCTTCAAAGCATTTCCTATTGAAATATTCTGAACCGCTTTTTGCTCATTGCTATCTACATTCTTCAAAAAGAAGAACCACAAAACGATAAAAATTATTGCATAAATCGTTACAAACCACCAAATATTTTTCCACGCATCTGCTGACGGTGCAAGTATTGGTGACAATTTATTGATAAAGGCCTGCCCTAACGAAATGTAACACATAAGAATTCCCATTGCAACGCCTCTTTTTTCTGGGCTGAAAATTGCATTGATTATATTAGGTGCAACTGTCCCAATTAACGCCATACCAACGCCTTCAATAACACGTGCGAGCAATAAAAGCGGCATTCCCGTACTTACACAACTTAACGCTGAACCCACAGCTACTGAAAAGAGTGCTAACAATCCAAATTTCCAATTACCATACTTACTGACAATCACACCTACTGGAATAGAAAGCAGAATAGGAACCAACGAAAAAGACGTAGAAATTAATCCCCCCTGTGCAGCATTGATTGTCAAATCAGCCATTAATCTATCCATAACAGGTGCTACTTTAAACATTGAAAAAGCAGGCGCAGTTGCAGCCAAAAGTACGATAACCAATAATAACCAAGAATTAGAATATTTTTTGTTTTTTTCCATAATATCCCCCTTATAGACAACCCCTAAATGTATATACTTCATAGTCTAACTATCATCTAATTTATAAAAGGGGCTGTCCGGCAAATGTGTGAGCAGTACTTTCTATCCCAACATTATGCCGCAATAACCCCTAATTATTTCTTTATAAACTATCTATATGTTGTTATCATTTGATATCTGCAAGTTTCAGTCATATCCCCAAGTTTCTTTACCCGGTTTATAACCTTCCTCTTTCAAGACTTCTTTAAGTTTGAAAACACAGCTCTCATCCCATTTACCATACAGAGTAACTTTTGAAAGTGCTTCATCAAAATCTGCCATATCCTGTTCTGTAAACACAATATCTGCAGTAGCAGCATTCGAACGCACATATTCTTCACACATGGCACCTGCAATAGGCACAATAAAATCTTCTCTGTAAAGAAGCCATGCCAATGCTGCCTGTGCATACGTACAGCCCTTTGCCTTAGAAACTTTATCGAGTACATCTAATAATGGCTGATTGGCAATAATTGTCTCATCACTGTATCTAGATGAAAAACGCTTTGCATCATCACCCTTATACGTCATTCCAGGTTTAATAGCACCTGTCAAAAATCCTCCGCCAAGGGGCATATATGGTACAAATCCAATCCCATATTTCTTACATGCTGCCAAGACACCATCTGTCTCAGGTTCCCTCTCCATCAGTGAGTATTCATTTTGAATAGCCGAAATAGGTGTTACAGCCTGCGCAATTTCAATATGCTGTGCTGTTGCTCTTGACATACCCCAACCGCGGATCTTACCCTTCTTAATAAATTCACCCATATAACCAGCCACTTCATCCAACGGAACATCATCTGTTACACGATGCATATAGTAAATATCGATATAATCTGTATCTAATCTCTTGAGAGAATCATCCAAACGACTCTCTATCTGATCCTTAACCGGACCAAATTCAGGATTTGAAACAGGACGAAGCTCAGGATTATACTTTGTTGTAAGAATAACCTTATCTCGAATCGGTTTTAAAGCAGCACCTACTAAACATTCATTATGTCCATCTGCATAGGCATCTGCAGTATCAAAAAGTGTTGTTCCCAACTCATAGGCAAGACGCATTAAGCGAATGCTCTCTTCTCTTGGCGGTGGAAATCCATGTCCATGCGAGTAATCCATACAGCCAAGCCCCATTGCACCAACTTCAAAATTTCCCAATTTTCTTTTCTTCATACTACTCCTCCTTGTATAGTAATCTCATTATTATATCGGTACGCTATTTATCTGATATACCGATGTACCGATATATCGGTTACAATATAATATATAACAAATTGAACTATTTTTGTCAATATATTTATTAAATTTTATCTATTTTTTATATATGAGCCAAAAAAATAATCAGAATTGACAATTATAACTAAAAAAAGACTGAATTCCTGTTTTAGGGATTCAGTCTTTCTGATAATTATTTTAATTTTTACAGCATAAACAGTTTCTCAAGCTTTGCTTCATCAATCTTGGAACCGATGACACAGAGACGGCCTGTGTATTCCGGCTGTCCTTCACGGATTTCATACTCTTCAGGTACCATATCGAAATAAATCCATGTACCGTCAGGGCTTGGCAGCATACCCTTTGCACGAAGAATGATGCCATATTCGTTGTTCTCTGCTGCAAGTGCCTTAAGGATTGTCTCAACTTCTTCCTTCGTATACTTGCGAGGTGTTTCCTTGCCCCAGCTTGTGAAGACTTCATCTGCATGATGATGGTGATGATGGTCATGGTCGTGACCGCATCCGCAGTGGTCATCATGGTCGTGGTCATGATGATGGTGATGGTCATGGTCATCATGATCGTGATGATGTTCATGCTCATCGTGGTCATGATGATGGTGATCATGCTCATGGTCGTGCTCGTCATGGTCATGGTCGTGGTCATGATGTCCGCCGCATACAGGACAGATTTCTTCTTCAGCCATCACCATATCAGCCAGAGACACCGGTTTCTCCATGGCAGCTAAAAGCTGTTCCCCTGTCAGTTCATCCCAAGGTGTTGTGATCACTGCCGCGTCCTTGTTGTGTTCTCTAATCATAGCAACACAGGCTTCCAACTTGTCCTGCTTCATATTCTGGGTACGACTGAGCACGATGGTATGTGCGCTCTCAACCTGGTTGTTGTAGAACTCACCGAAGTTCTTCATATACATCTTGCACTTGTTGGCATCTGCAACTGTTACAAGGCTGTTCAGTTCGATCGGTGCATCTTCTGCCACACCCTGAACGGCTTTGATAACATCTGATAACTTGCCGACACCTGATGGTTCAATGATGATCCTGTCAGGATTAAACTTCGTGATCACATCCTTCAACGCTGTACCAAAATCACCAACCAGTGAGCAGCAGATACAACCGGAGTTCATCTCTGTGATGTTCACACCTGCATCCTTTAAAAATCCGCCGTCAATGCCGATTTCACCAAATTCATTCTCAATCAGGACAACCTGCTGCCCCTTTAATGCTTCGCTAAGAAGCTTCTTAATCAGTGTTGTCTTTCCTGCTCCAAGGAAACCGGAAATAATATCAATCTTTGCCATAAGGCATGCCTCCTTCTTCATCTATCAATCATCTTCTGTCAACTTCAAAAACATACCGGATTCTGTCCTGTTGACAGGACATATTATCCCGCATCTTCCTATTTTAAAGCGTCCCTTTTATAAAATCAATACCATTGCGCTAAAGTTTATGAATTTTTTTGATTTTTCTTCTCATTTCAGCTATAATGGTCTATATTGCAGCTATCGAATTTCAACATATCTATTGAAGGGAGAAGGTTTTTATGCCTCTTACACATATCAATGACCAGGGACGTGCCCGAATGGTGGATGTCTCTGAGAAAGCCATCACACATCGAATCGCTGTGGCCGCCGGCAGTATTTATATGCAGCCGGAGACCTTACAGGCCATCATCGACGGACAGATCAAGAAAGGCGATGTACTGGCTGTCGCCCAGGTAGCCGGCATTATGGCTGCCAAACAGACATCTGCAATCATTCCGATGTGCCACCCCCTGATGCTGTCAGGCATTGATATCCATTTTGAAACCGACACAGAGGAAAATGCCGTCCACATCAAGGCCTCCGTCAAAACAACCGGCCAGACCGGCGTGGAAATGGAAGCCTTGCATGCCGTTTCAGCTGCTGCACTGACCATTTATGACATGTGCAAAGCTATAGACCGCGGCATGCATATCACAAATCTGCGGGTGATTGAGAAAGACGGCGGCAAATCCGGCCATTTCACACAGAAGTAACCCTCCGCATATCACCGGACATTTAGCTTTTTTGTGCAAATAAAAGTATAATATACCTATTCAAATACAACGAAAACGAGGTTATCAACATATGATCAAAGGAACCATTACATCTATCAACATATCCAAAGAAAAAGGTGTGGTTAAAACCCCTGTTGACACTGCCATCTGCAAATGCGATCACGGCATTGTCGGGGACGCCCACGCCGGCAACTGGCACCGCCAGATCAGCCTTCTGGCTCAGGAGAGTATCGACATCATGACTGAAATGGGTGTTGAAGGCCTGACGCCGGGGCAATTTGCAGAGAATCTGACAACAAAGGGCATCTGTCTCTATGAACTGCCTGTGGGCACTCGTCTTCAGATTGGTGAAACCATTCAGGAAGTTACCCAGATTGGCAAGGAATGCCACAAAGGATGTGCCATTCAGCAGAAAGTGGGCAAGTGCATCATGCCTACCCAGGGAATTTTTACCAAAGTCATCAAAGAAGGAACCATCCATGTAGGAGACACCATTTCTGTTCTGTAAGTTTTTGTGTTTTTCCTCTTCATAATAAGGTTTTTATCCTTTAAGCTATTCATAATTTCTATTTTTTTACAGAAAAGTGTGTGCGGTTTTCGACACACTTTTCTTATTTGTCTACTATTCTTCAAACAATTCTGACATATCAAAGAAGTATCATGATTATATTCCATAAAGTTTCACAATTCTAACATACGTCAAATAGGAGAAAATAAATTTAATTCCAGAAACCGTTAATCAAATTTTACCAATTTCAAATGTAACAAAAACATGTTTTTAGGACATAATATCCACAAAGCTGTGTTCAATTTGTGAATTTTCATCTTTTTTTCGACATTTGACATTTGTCTTTGACGAGACTAAAATTGTGAACAGCCCGAGAGGGAAGTGAAAAGGAAGTGAATAAATATGGATGAGCTGGTAAAAAATCTCATGGCAGAATTAAACTGTGATACAGCTTTTACGATTCCGATTTTCGGCGGCATACCGGTGGCCGAATCAGTTTTTGTAACATGGTTAATCATGGCTGTTGTGATTCTCCTGTGTGCGATTTTTGTCAGAAACCTGAAGGTCACAAACCCAGGTAAAGGGCAGCTGCTTCTTGAAACGGCTGTCAGTGGTATTTATAGCTTCTTCGAAGATATCCTTGGCGAGAAAGGCAAACGCTTTATTCCTTATTTAATGAGTGTGGGAATTTATATCGGTATTGCCAATCTCATCGGCATTCTCGGTTTCAAACCACCGACAAAGGATATCAATGTAACGGCTTCACTGGCAATTCTAAGCATCATTTTGATCGAGCTGTCCGGTGTTTTGGCAAAAGGCGGCCGCAGTTGGCTGAAAAGCTTTGCAGAACCGATGGTTGTCATTTTACCGATCAACATCCTTGAGATTTTCATCAGACCGCTTTCATTATGTATGCGATTATTCGGCAACGTTCTTGGTTCGTTTGTCATTATGGAATTGCTGAAGATGGTCGTTCCGGCCATCCTGCCGGCGGTATTCAGCTGCTACTTCGATATATTCGACGGGCTGATCCAGGCATACGTTTTTGTATTCCTGACCGCATTATTTATTAAAGAAGCTATCGACTGATCATCAATGATCCGTCAATTTTAAAAAGAAAAGGAGCGAGTTATTATGTCAGCAACATTATTCGTAGCAATTGGTGCAGGTATTGCAGTATTAACAGGTATTGGTGCCGGTGTTGGTATCGGTAAAGCAACTTCTTCCGCAGTAGACGCTATCGCAAGACAGCCTGAAGCAGAAAGCAAAATCAGTAAATCTTTACTTCTTGGTTGTGCCCTTGCCGAAGCAACTGCTATTTACGGTTTCGTTATTGCCCTGTTGATCATTCTTTTCCTGAAATAATTATTGCGATATTTAATAGAACTTATGGAACAGTAAGAATGAGAGGCAGGTGCAGCTATGTTAAGTTTGGAACCCTGGACAATCTTCTGGACCGTCGTCAATGTCCTTGTCCTTTTTGTTGCACTTCGGCATTTTCTGATCAAGCCGGTCATGGGTGTGATCGAGCAGCGAAACGAAATGATCAGGCAGCAGTTTGATGCTGCACAGAAAACGCAGGATGAAGCCAACAAAATGAAAGCCGACTATGAGCAGCAGCTTGACACTGCTAAAGAACAGGCCGCCGATATTATCGCAGCTGCCCGTGCACGTTCCGAAAAAGAACACAGCAAGGCGATTGCTGATACAGAGGCTGAAAGAGTCAAAATGCTCACACAGGCCCGTGAAGATATTGAAAAAGAACAGGCAAATGCCAAGAAAGAACTGCAGTCACAGATCATGGATATTGCCATGCTGGCTGCAAAGAAAATTATTATGACAGGTGATCAGTATGACGCAAAGAGCGGTAAATAATGCAATTGTTCTGTATGAGCTGGGTATTACGTCTGAAGAACTTCAGACTGCCCGTGAGATCACAGAAAAAGTTCCTGCACTTTTGAACGTTCTTCGGAGTCCCCTTGTGACATCTGAGAAAAAACATCATCTGATTGAACGCGTCTTCGACGGCTCTGGTCTCCCCCGCCATCTGATCAACTTTTACAAGGTCATGTGCAATGACGGCGGAATTGAAGAACTGGCAGACATCTATGCTGAATGGCAGAAAATCTGGGATACTTCTCATAACCGTGTACGGGTTGAATGTGTTTTTGCCGAAACACCATCCCCTGAAAAAGAAAATGAAATAAAAGCTTTCCTCTCACGGAAGTATCCCAGCAAAAAACTGATTTATCAGATCAGCATAAATCCTTCTCTCCTGGGCGGTGTGCGCATCCGTATCGGCAACGAAGAATACGATTGGACATTTGCAGCACGCATCCGTCAGCTGAAGGATGCCGTTGGACAGATTTAAAACTCTGAAAGAGGTGATAATGTGAGTGTCATTAGTGCAGACGATATTATATCGATTATAAAAAATGAAATAGAAAATTACGACTGGGACAATGAAGCCAAAGAGACCGGTGAAGTCATCTGGGTCGGCGATGGTATTGCCACAGTTTACGGTATCGACCATGCGATGTACGGCGAAATCGTTGTCTTCGATGGCGGCGTCAAAGGTATGGTACAGAATATCCGTCGAAACGAAATCGGTTGTATCCTTTTTGGCCACGACGAATCCATTCGTGAAGGCTGCAAGGTCATCCGTACAGGCAAAAGAGCCGGCATTCCCGTCGGTGATGCCTTTAAAGGAAGGGTTGTCAACGCCCTGGGTGAACCTATCGACGGCAAAGGTGATATTGCTTCCACTGAATATCGTGCCATCGAGGAACCGGCACCGGCGATCATTGATCGTCAGCCTGTTGATACACCATTGGAAACAGGTATCCTTTCCATTGACTCCATGTTCCCAATCGGCCGTGGTCAGCGTGAATTGATCATCGGTGACCGTCAGACAGGTAAAACTTCTATTGCAGAAGATACAATTATCAACCAGAAAGGCAAAGGCGTTGTTTGTGTGTACGTTGCCATCGGTCAGAAAGCTTCTACCGTTGCAAGAGTTGTCAACAACCTTGAAAAACATGGTGCCATGGAATATACCATCGTCCTGGCTTCCATGGCCAGCGACTCATCTTCACTCCAGTACATCGCACCATACGCAGGTACAGCACTGGCAGAATACTTTATGTACAAAGGTCAGGATGCCCTGATCGTCTATGATGATCTGAGCAAACATGCCGTTGCATACAGAGCCATCTCCCTTCTGCTGGAACGTTCTCCTGGACGTGAAGCTTATCCCGGTGATGTGTTCTATCTGCATTCCCGTCTTCTGGAACGTGCCAGCAGACTCAGTGAAAAACTTGGTGGCGGATCATTAACAGCCCTCCCTATTATTGAGACACAGGCCGGTGACTTATCCGCTTATATTCCAACCAATGTTATTTCCATTACAGATGGTCAGATTTTCCTTGAAAGCCATCTGTTTTTCTCAGGTATGCGTCCGGCCGTCAGCGTTGGTCTGTCTGTATCCCGTGTCGGCGGTGCTGCTCAGACAAGCGCTATGAAGAAAGCTTCCGGCAGTATCCGTATCGATCTGGCGCAATATCGTGAGATGGAAGTTTTCACCCAGTTCGCATCTGATCTGGATGATATTACAAAGCAACAGTTAAAACACGGCCATGCCCTTCTTGAGCTTTTGAAACAGCCCCTCGGCAAACCGCTTCAGCTGAACCAGCAGGTTATTACCCTTCATCTGGCTAACAAAGGTTATTTTGATGATGTGGAACTTAAATCTGTCAAGAAATTCCAGAATGATCTTCTGGCATGGTTTGATCTGCAGCATGCAGATATATGTGAAGCCATTCAGACAGGCGGTCAGCTGACAGATGAGCTGAAAAAGCAGATTGATGAAGCCGCTGAAGCCTTCAAACAGCAGTAAGACAGGAAGGAGGCGTATCTGATATGGCAAATGCCAGAGAAATCAGAGACAGAATGAGAAGTATACAGGACACAATGAAAATCACCAATGCCATGTATATGATTTCCTCGTCGAAACTGAGAAGAGCAAAAAAAGCGTTAGCAAATACAGAGCCGTATTTCTATACCCTTCAGTCCACCATGAGCCGAATCCTTCGTCATCTTCCCGAAATGCATTCAGAATACTTCCGTGATCCGAATGCTGTCATAGATGAGACTACCATTCGCCGTGCCTATGTGGTCGTCACTGCGGATAAAGGTATGGCCGGTGCCTACAACCACAATATCCTCAAGCTGGCTGAAGAGCATATTCAAAACGATAAAAACGCAAAATTATATGTCATTGGTGAAATCGGCAGACATTATTTCCAGCAGAAGAAAATACCGATTGCTCACCAGTTCCACTATACCATTCAGAATCCGACATTAAGCCGTGCCAGAAATATTTCTGAGACACTGATCGATGCTTATCGTACGAAAAAGGTAGATGAAATCTATCTGATCTACACAAGCATGAAAAATGCCATGACAGAGGAAGCACAGTTCATGCGTCTTCTTCCCCTTGAACGTCCGGATTTCATGATCAAAGATATCCCCGTTGATCTTCCGATGGAACACATCGCCATGAAACCGTCACCGGAAGCCGTCATGGGACAGATCGTACCGGATTATATCGTCGGTTATATTTACAGTGCCCTTGTAGAAGCTTATGCCAGCGAGCAGAATGCCCGTCTGATGGCGATGCAGGCTGCCGCTGATAACGCATCTGCTATTCTTCAGGAACTTGGAACACTTTATAACAGAGCCCGACAGGCCGCTATTACTCAGGAAATCACTGAGGTCATTGCCGGTGCCAAGGCTCAGAAAAAAGGAAAAAATTAAAAGGAGGTGTCCGATATGAAAAAAGGAAAAATTGTACAGGTCATGGGACCTGTTGTCGATGTAGAATTCGAAGATGATGATCTTCCATATATCAAGGATGCCCTTGAAGTTGATAATAATGGCCAGAAATGTATCATGGAAGTCTCACAGCATATCGGTAATCACACAGTCCGCTGTGTTATGCTCTCCGCCAGTGAAGGTCTTTACCGTGATATGGAAGTTATTGCTCCCGGCGGCGGTATCAAAGTTCCTGTCGGCGAACAGACCCTTGGCCGTCTTTTCAATGTCACAGGTGAAACCATTGATGGCGGCGAAGAATTAAAAGATGTGGAGAAATGGTCTATTCACAGAGATCCTCCTGCTTTCGAAGATCAGAATCCTGTAGCTGAAGTGCTTGAAACAGGTATCAAAGTTATCGACCTTCTGGCACCATATGCCAGAGGCGGTAAAATCGGTCTGTTCGGTGGTGCCGGTGTTGGTAAAACAGTCCTGATCCAGGAGCTGATCCGTAATATCGCAGCTGAACAGGGTGGCTACTCTATCTTCACCGGTGTTGGTGAACGTTCCCGTGAAGGCAACGACCTTTGGTCTGAAATGAAAGCTTCAGGTGTTCTCGAAAAAACAGCCCTGGTGTTTGGTCAGATGAATGAACCGCCTGGTGCCAGAATGCGTGTCGCTGAAACCGGTCTGACAATGGCTGAATATTTCCGTGATCAGGAGCACCGAAATGTCCTTCTGTTCATCGATAATATCTTCCGTTTCTCCCAGGCAGGTTCCGAGGTGTCTGCGCTGCTTGGCCGTATGCCTTCTGCCGTTGGTTATCAGCCGACACTGGCTACTGAAATGGGTGAACTTCAGGAACGAATCGCTTCCACAAAAAATGGCGCTGTTACATCTGTACAGGCTGTTTATGTACCTGCCGATGACTTAACGGACCCTGCACCTGCAACAACATTTGCTCATCTGGATGCCACAACTGTTCTTTCAAGAAAAATTGTTGAACAGGGTATCTATCCGGCCGTCGATCCTCTTGAATCCTCCTCACGAATTCTTGAACCGGATATCGTCGGAGAGGAACATTATGAAGTTGCCAGAAAGGTACAGGAAATTCTTCAGAGCTACAAAGATCTTCAGGATATCATCGCTATCCTGGGTATGGAAGAATTGTCCGATGAAGACAAGATCACCGTTTATCGTGCCCGTAAGATCCAGAAATTCCTTTCTCAGCCATTCCACGTGGCAGAAAACTTCACAGGCATCAAAGGTGTTTATGTACCTATTGAAGAAACCATTCGTGGTTTTAAAGCCATTATCAGCGGTGAAATGGATGATTACCCTGAAAATGCGTTCTTTAACGTTGGCACCATCGATGATGTGAAACGTGCAGCTGAAAAAATGCAGGCTTCTGTCAAATAGAAAGGCAGGCGTTTCTAATGAGTGATATGTATAATCTGCGAATCATCGCAGCAGACAGGGTCTTCTATGAAGGTCCCTGCCTCTCTCTGATCGTTCCCGCTTTTGACGGTGAGAAAGAGGTTTTGGCCCACCATGAAGCCATGGTTATTGCCGTCACGGACGGAGAAATGCGTTATAAAACAGAAGACGGTACCTGGCATATCGGTTATGTTGGCCGCGGTTTCGTCCAGATTGCCAACAACCGTGTCATTTTGCTGACAGAAAGTGCAGAAAAGCCGGAAGAAATCGACGTTCGCCGTGCCGAAGAAGCCAAAGAAAGGGCTCTGGAACAGCTGCGTCAGAAACAGAGTATTCAGGAATACTACCATTCCAGCGCTTCACTGGCCAGAGCCATGGCTCGTTTGAAAACATCAAGGCAGACAGCCGGCAAGATCCGTATTTAACCGGCGGCTGTCTCTTCAATAGCTATATACACTTTCTTTGTATGATACACGTTCTTTCGCTTCAGCAATCACAGAAAAAAGGCCTGTAGCTGGCATCCTCTGCCAGTGCATCTCTCAGCTTTTGGGCTGCAGAGCTTAATACCTTTGATTCATCCGTCACCAGACAAATCTGGCGTTTGGGGATTTCTTCCTGAAGATGGATCTGGCACACCTCTCCCCTTGCAATGTAATCTGCTGCCAGGTCATCCGGGCAAAAACCGATACCCAGATTATATCGAACCATCAGGCGAATCTGGTCTGTGGCTGCCACCTCAATCTCCGGATGAAAAGATAAATGCTGATTCATAAAATACTGTGTATAAAACATTCTTGTCCCAGTCTCCGGTGGAAGTGAGACAAAGGGATAGCTCATCAATTCATTGAGACTGCGCGTCTTCGATGCCAGCTCTCTGTACTTCGAGCCGCCGATTAAAACATCCTGAAAAGTCACCAGCGGTGTTTTATGAAGCGGTTTCTTTATGTCCACCGGTGTGGAAATCACAGCAAAATCAATTTTGCCTTCTTTTAGTGCCTGTATAGTCTGCGGTGTAGAATAACTGGAAATTCGAAAATGGATTTTCGGATGTTCTTCATGAAAACTGCCTAATCGCTCCAAAAGCATTAACCTTAAAGCCGTCTCACTACTTCCGATAGTCACAAGCCCATTCTCAATATTCAGCGTCTTCTTAATCTCCTCTTCTCCCTGTTCCAGATTATTCATAGCTGCCGACACATACTGAAATAGTTGTTCTCCAATCGGTGTCAATGATACCCCTCTGTTGCTTCTCGCAAACAGCCGGCATCCAAGCTCCGCCTCCAGATTATTCATCGAACGGGTTACATTCGGCTGATTATTGCCAAGAAGCTCTGCCGCTTTCGTAAAATTTTTACTCAAAGCCACATAATAAAAGGTTTTATAATAATCAAGATTCATTCTGTCAATTCCTCTCTAACGTTCAAGCCTTGCTTGATGTTATATTGCTTTGATCTATTTTCCCTTAACCTTCTCATAACGCAAAGTATAAAACAAAATTTCAAAACAGACAACACCTTTTTTCGTCAATTACCCAAACAGATGTATTCCATTCAATGTACTGATGAAATACAATTCATTTTTTTATTTACTTTTGTATACAAATACTGTATAATAAAACTGAATTTGCTAGGGGTGCTTAATTGCTGAGAGGCCTGTGCCGACCCTTTGAACTTGATGTGGATAATCCCAACGCAGGAAAGCAATGTAAATGAACTATTTATGGTTATATGCTATGATGATTGATTGCCTCAATTATCTTTTTATAAGCAACCATAAGTAATGAATACACATGTATCTAATCGGGGGGTTCTGCTTCATTTCTTAGCAGAGCTCCTTTTTCATTTAAACTAAATCATTCATCATTCAATAAACTATATGGTGTCTCGAAGAACTGTCAATTTATGGGCAGGAGCTTCAGCGACCGCCGGTACTTAGGCGTTGTCTTTTAACGCCTTATGTACCGCTGCGAGACGTTGGCAGTGAGAACGGCCTGCCATAAATTGACAGTTCTTTGAGACGCCTTCGTTTAAGGAGGAAATTTATGAAATTAACAGAAATCTTATACGAAGACGTCAAAGATATCTGGGACGGCTATCTGAAGCACCCATTTGTCTCCGGCATCGGTGACGGCAGTCTCTCCATAGAGCGTTTTCGTTTTTATATGCTTCAGGACTATCTTTATCTCTATGACTATGCCAGAGTTTATGCCCTGGGCATTGTCAAATCCCGTGAACCTGAAATGATGCAGTTTTTCTCACAGCTTGTGAACGACACATTAAACGGAGAAATGGACATCCACCGCGGTTATATGGCCCGCCTTGGCATTTCACCGGAAGAAGTTGCTGCTGTCAAACCTTCCATTATGAACACCTCCTACACTCATTACATGCTGGAAGTCGGATACAATGAAGGCATTCTGGAACTGCTTATTTCCATTCTCTCCTGCTCATGGAGCTATCAGATGATCGGAGAAGCACTGAATCAAATTCCGGGGGCCGCTGACCATCCATTCTATGGTGACTGGATCAAAGGCTATGTTTCTGAAGAATATGTGGCCTGCAACCAGAGCATCCTGAACACAGTTGATCGTCTCGGTGAACACTGTTCCGAAGCAGATATCGCCCACCTCAAAGATATCTTCAGGACATGCAGCCGTTTTGAATCACTTTTCTGGGATATGGCCTGGAATATGACGCTTTAGACCGCACGCAAAACTTTTACCAAGGAGTATTCTAAAATGTTAGAATTTCAACATGTAACCTTTCAATATGACAGCGAGGATTTCAATATCATTGATGATCTTTCCTTTACTGTGGAACCCGAGGAGTTTATTTCCATTATCGGTATCAGCGGCTGCGGAAAGAGTACGATCTTCAAGCTGACCAACGGCCTTTTGAAAAGAAAAAGCGGCAACATTCTTCTGAACGGACAGGATATCGCTTCCGTGAAACATGCTGCCGGCTATATGCCCCAGAAGGACCTGCTCTTTCCATGGCGCACCATTGAGAAGAATCTGTGTCTCCCTATGGAAATTGCCAAAGTTCCTCAGTCAGAACAGATACAGCGTGTTTCTGATATTCTGAAGGAAGTCGGACTTTCTGATTATGCCGCCAAGTATCCAAAGAATTTGTCCGGCGGTATGCGTCAGCGTATCTCTTTTGCCCGAACACTTTTAACAGATGCTGATCTTCTGCTCTTAGATGAGCCCTTCAGTGCATTGGATGCATTAACCCGAATCAGCATGCAGGAATGGCTGCTGAAGCAATGGCAGCATTTCCACAAAACAATTATGTTCATCACCCATGATGTAGAAGAAGCCATCTTTATGTCCAGCAAAATTTACCTGGTCAAGCAGACACCGATCCATGAGCTGGAAGTTCTGAATGTTCCTATGGATTATCCTAGAAACCGCAATGATATGGGACGACCGGAGATTGTCGAATTAAAAGAATATCTGATCGGTCAGTTGAGAAAGCAGGTGATTATATGAAAAAATATTTACCGCCGCTGATTCTCTTCTTTCTTCTTTTAATCGGCTGGCAAGCATTAGCGCTTGGCATCAATGCTGCCTACATTCTTCCCACACCGATACAGGTTATCCAGAAGTTATGGGAACTGCGTGAACCGCTGTTCATGGTGCATCTGCCGGCTACCATGTCCGTTACCTTCATCGGTCTCGGCATCTCCATCGTCCTGGGTCTGGCACTGGCTATTGCCATGGATATGCATGAAGGCGTCCGCCGTACCCTTTACCCGCTGGTCATCGCCTCCCAGACAATCCCGACAACAGCCATTGCACCGCTGTTTGTTCTCTGGTTCGGCTATTCCATCTGGAGCAAAGTTCTGGTAACTGTACTGATGACCTTTTTCCCGATCACCATTACAGTTTATGATGGTTTTCAATCCACGAAACGTGAAATGGAGGAATTGATGCTCAGTTTCAATGCCAGCAAAATGGATATTTTCATGAAATTGAAACTGCCGAATGCACTGCCTTATTTCTTCTCAGCCATCAAAATGGCGATTCCGATCAGTATCATTGGTGCGGCCATCGGAGAATGGCTGGGTGCCCAGAGCGGTCTTGGTTATTTCAGCAAACGTATGCTGACACAGTTAGATGGTGCCGGTGTCTTCGCCCCGATTGTCTTATTATCCGCAGTGGCTATGTTGATTGTCGCGATTGTCGGTATTATAGAAAGAATTGCGATCCCATGGCGAAAAGAACTGTAAATACAATGATCGAACACCTTTAGAACAACACCCTCTATGAAAGGAGTTTTACAAATGGATATCAACAAAATCAAAGAATTAGCAGAAGTTTATCTGCAGGAGCAGGTAGATTTGCTGATGCGCTTCACCTCCGTTGACAGTGAGTCGAATTATGTGGAAGGCAATAGGCAGGTCATCGATATGGCCCGGGCTGTCCTTGAAACCATCCCCGGTGTGACAATGGAAGAAATGTTCTTTGAAGGCTGCGGCACACACCTAATTGCCCGCATTAAACCGGAACATCCGGAAGGCAAAATCATCCTGAATTCTCATATGGATACTGTCTTCCCTGTTGGCTATGCTGCCAAATTCCCGCCTTATGTAGATGAAGACAACTGGCTTCACGGCCTGGGCAGCGGCGACTGCAAAGCAGGATTTGCTGTTTCTGCCTATGCTGTCAAGATTGCCAGTCAATTAGGCTTACTGCCCAACAAAGAAATCGTTATGCTTTACAGCTGCGATGAAGAAATCGGTTCCATTACCAGCCGCAAGGTCTTCGAGAAAGAAGCACCCGGTACAGAATGTGCTTACATCTTCGAGAGCGCAGCCAAAACAGACAAAGGTTACGGTGTTGTCAGCCAGCGTAAAGGTGTTATCCTGGGTGCTCTGGATATCAAGGGTGTTGAAGCCCATGCAGGCGGTGCTTATATGGCAGGACACAGTGCCGTCAAAGAACTGGCGCATAAGATTCTCAAGCTGTACAGCTTCAATGACTATGACAGAGAGATCTACTATAATGTAGCGCCAATCTCCGGCGGGCGTCCGAATGGTATCGTTGCCGGTGATGCCCATATGGAATTCTGTGTAGCAGGTCTTCCTGACAATGGTCCCTCCTTTGCCGAAGCCGAAGCCAATATCGAATCTCTGGCCGCTTCCAACGAAGATCCTGTATGTGAAACAACTGTTTCACACCGTATTCTGTTCCCTGCCCTTGAGAAGAACGAAATGGGCCACAAAGCTTTCCAGATTGCTGAAAAAGCAGGTCAGCTCCTTGGTATTACCATGGAAGAAATTGCCGAACCGACAGCAACAGATGCCAACTGGTTCTATTCCTTCGGTGTGCCGGCCGTTGACGCATTCGGTCCTGTGGAATCCGGCATGCACACAACCGAGGAAAAGGTCTATATTCCAACAATTACCGAGAAAACCGCACTTTTTGCAGCTATGCTGGGTATTATGAAAGAAGAACAGTAATTCAGTGGCTTAGATGTCAATTCTAAGCGATCACTAATAAAAAAGGAGTTATATTATGAAAAAGATGAAAAAATTTTCTGCACTTTTACTGACTGCTGCTATGACGCTTTCCATGGCTGCCTGCGGCAATTCTTCCGCAGGCACATCCACTACTGAGGCTGCTTCAAATGCTTCAGAAAGTACTGCTGAAACACAGACTGACACAGCATCTTCAGAAGCTGCTGAAAGTACTGCATCCAACGGTGACCTTGAAGATTTCAATATTGTCCTTGACTGGTATCCGAATGCTGTTCATTCCTTTATCTACACTGCCATCGAGAAGGGCTATTATGCGGAAGAAGGACTGAATGTGCATGTACAGTTCCCGGCCAATACAAATGATGCCATCACCATGACAGCGGCCGGACAGGCGGATGCCGGTCTCTACTACCAGCCAAACATCATCTCTACTGCAACAAATCAGGATGTTCCTGTCAAGATTCTCGGTACGATTGTACAGCATCCGCTGAACATCGTCATGTCTATGAAATCCAGCAACATTACCTGTGCCAAAGACCTGAAAGGCAAAATCATCGGCTATCCGGGAACCGTTGACAATGAATATTTTGTCAAAGCGATGATGGAGCACAATGGTCTCTCCTATGATGATGTTACCATGCAGGATGTGGGCTTCGACCTCAATACATCCCTGATCAGCGGCAATGTGGACGCTGTCATCGGTACCTACATTAACCACGAATATCCAGCTCTTCAGAAAGAGGGCTATGACGTGACTTATTTCGATATTACAAAAGAGGGTTGTCCGGATTATGAAGAGCTTGTCCTTGTCACTGGTGAAAATCAGGTCAAAAACGAAAGTGACAAACTGGCAAAATTCATCCGTGCTTCCAGAAAAGGCTTCCAGGATGTCCTTGACGATCCACAGGGCTGCCTGCAGATTCTCCTGAACAATCAGGACAAAGCCAACTATCCTCTGGATTCAGAAGTTGAAGAAAAGAGTATGGAAATCCTTCTGCCTCTGATGGCTGACAACAGCGCTGACTTCCTGACTATCAATAAAGAAAGCTGGCAGAATACAGCTGACTGGCTGCTGAAGATGGGCATCATCACAAAAGCTGCTGATATCGATGCACTGATAGCGGATATTCCACAGTAAAATATCTATAATTAGTATAAAGCAGGCCGGGAGTTTCACAAAATGTGTTCTCCCGGCCTGCTTTATGACACTATCATCGGCTATATAGCTGTTCACTGCATTCACAGTTACGATAACATTTTTTACAACTTAATATCTTCAATAATCTCTTTCAGAGTTGCTGCTGATTCCTGCAGTTTCTGTGTCTCCTCTGCATTCATCGTAATCGGCACATGGGTTTCGACACCTTCGCTTCCCACAACCGCCGGCATACTCAGACACATTCCCTCAATACCGTACTCACCGTGCATCATGGAAGATACCGGCATCACTGACTTCTCATTACGCATAATGCATTCACAGATACGCTTGACAGACATGGCAATACCATAATAGGTGGCATGCTTCTTTGCAATAATCTCATAAGCACTGTTTTTGACAGATTCTGCAATTTCCTTCATAGCTGTCTCATGATTATAATGTCCTCTCATCTCACAGAACTGATCCAGAGGCACACCTGCAACATTGGCACTGCTCCATACAGCGATCTCACTGTCCCCATGTTCACCGATAATAAATGAATGGACACTTCTGCTGTCTACACTTAAATGTTCACCAAGGGCATATTTTAATCGTGCTGTATCCAGCACAGTCCCTGAACCAAGCACGCGATTCTCAGGATAACCACTGAGCTTCAATGCAGTATATGTCAAAATATCTACCGGATTTGATACGATCAATAAAATAGCATCTTTATTCTGCTCTGCTATTCTCGGAATAATGCTTTCATAAATTGCTACGTTCTTATGCACAAGATCAAGTCTTGTCTCTCCCGGCTTCTGGCCTGCTCCTGCAGTTACAATAATAATCGCTGCATCACTCAGATCCTCATATGTGCCTGCATGTATTTTCATCTGACCGGCAAAAGGAATACCATGAGCAATATCTTTTGCTTCTCCATCTGCTTTATCAAAATCAACATCCACCAGCACAAGCTCTGAGAATAACTGACTCTGCATCAATGTAAATGCTGTTGCTGAACCAACAAAACCACAACCAATAATCGCTGCTTTTCTCTGATTAATTTCTCTACCCATAATGGTACCTCCTTATGTTCAATACTGTTTTATCTCAGCCGAAGTGGATTGCCGCTCCGAACTTGATCTCTTTTATGATTTGATTATATCATTATTGTATACAGTATTCAATATGTGCATTCGTATTTTGTATTATGTATTCAATTTTGCACATTTTTTCTCTCACATACAGATTCCCTGGTTCAATATAAGAATCATTACAAATGGGTTATACTTCCACACAAAAAAAGAGACAAACAAATCAATTTCTGATCCATTCATCTCTTTCTCTGAATATTTCAGGTTTTACTACTTATCGGCTTCTTCCATGATGTCAAATAAAACATAATCTTCAACCGGTACTTCTTTATCAATATCACCGGCATCAATAAAGTTCTTCTGCTGAACTTCATAATAATGCTTCAGTGTACCATCCTCCAGATATTTCAGTAATGTCTTACTGTCAAGCCATGCACCGTCTCCTGTCTGCTCCAATGCAGCTGCTTTGTCTGTTCCGCAGATTTCTGCCACATAACCGGCTACTTCATCATAATTTGCTTCCTGTGAACCGTAATCCATGGCCTCGTAAAGCGCCTTTGTAAATCTTACAAGAATATCACTGTTCGCCTCCACATAACCCGGCATACATACCCATCCTTCACAATCTGCAGCTTCGTCTGCAAATGTTGTATTGGTACAGAAAATCTGTGCATCATCCCCCAGTTCACTGACAATCGTTGATGAGCTTGGTGACCATGCGGCACATGCATCTACAGAACCCGAAACCATAGCACTGACCATATTGCTGACTTCCATATCATAAGCTTCGATATCATCCATTGTCAAACCTACTGATGACAATGCTCGCTTCAATATCGTCTCTGATGCTGTCCCTGATGCATACGCAACTTTCTTGCCCTTCAGATCCTTTAGAGAATTCACCCCATGAGACTTCAATCCCATCACGCAATCTGCATTGCCTAAATGAGAAAAACAGAAAATGGATGCCTGTCCCTGAATACACAGTTTATGGGCACCAGGTCCGATATAGGCCACATCAATAGACCCAGATTCCATGGCATTGATCTCTGTCGGACCGTCCTGAAAAGCATAGAGCTTGATATCTAATCCCTGTTCTTCAAAATAGCCTTTGTTGATGGCTGTTGCCACTTCCCACAAAGATGCATAATTCTGCATATACGCCACACGCACCTGCGTGATTTCATTATATCCGGTTTCTTCTTCGGATGCCTCCGCCGCTATCTCTGTCTCTAATGCGGTATCCGTCTTCTGTGTTTTCGACTGACCGCAACCAGAAAGTGCACCTATAACCATTGCAGCAGTCAATACTGCTGCAAAAAATCTTTTTTTCATTGTCCTTCTCCTCCTAAGATATCAATATGATATGTTCATTATACCACATAACATCCTATACAACAATGACCTTCCCGGTATCCTCAAGTCCCGGCACTTTGCGGTCCGTCAGAATGATTGCCGACTGAAAAGCTCCGAAAGTCACGGAACTGACACTGCCGAATTTGTCATGATCCACCAGAACATAGCGGTCACGGCAGTGGGCCATAGCAATTTCTTTGACAACCGCCTCACTGGCTTCCGGTGTGGTAAATCCTGTTTTCTTCGTTACACCATTGGCACCAAAAAAACCCTTGGTAAAATGATACTTGTGAATCATCTCCGTCGCCTGGGCCCCGACAATCGCTTCTGTGGAGCTCTTCAGCTCACCTCCCACAAGCAGCACTTTCATTCCCATCTCTGCCAGTTTCTGTGCATGTGCAACAGCATTGGTTACAAATGTTGCATTTTTCTCCGTCAGATAATCCAGCATGTATCCTGTTGTCGTACCCGCATCAAGGAAAATAAAATCCTCCGGTTCAATCAGTCCGGCTGCATAGGCTGCTATCCTGCATTTTTCTTCCTTATTGACTTCTACTTTCTGGGCAACTGTCGGTTCACTGCCTGTCATAATACGCTCCATTGCAACGGCACCACCAAAAACCTTGATCAGACGGCCGGCTCTGCCAAGGGCAGTGATATCCCGTCGTACAGTGGATTCCGAAGCATCCAGCAGATCCTTCAGCTCTGTAACAGTCACACTTCCTCTTTCATCCAGCATTCTTAAAATTGTTTCATATCGCTGCTCTGTCAGCATAATTTCACCTTCCCTTACAGAATCCGTCACCTAGTCCTGGTACGGAGCATATAACAGATAGAAACTATATGCCATCTGTTATAAAGATTGCGCCACCAAGAGATGACGCAATCGAAACCACATATTGTTAAACGTTTTCCTATTTTGTCTATTTTGTCTGTTTTGACTTCTTATACGCTTCGACATCGGTCTCAAGGATAATCTTACGAAGCGGAAGAATACTTCCCGGAGATACAGAAAGCTCATCGACACCCATCGCCAGGAAATCCTTTGTCAGTGCCTGATCAGCGCCCAATTCACCGCAGATACCACACCAGATACCTGCCTTGTGAGCATTCTCAACGGTCATCTGAATCATACGAAGGACTGCTGGATGGTGGGAATCAAAGAACTTGTCAAGTTTTGAATTCTGACGGTCGATGGCCAGTGTATACTGTGTCAGGTCATTGGTACCGATACTGAAGAAATCTACTTCTTCTGCCAATTCCCGGCTCATCATCACAGAGGCCGGTGTCTCGATCATGATCCCCTGTGCCGGATTGCCGTATTCAATTCCCTGTTCTGCCAGTTCGGCCTTCACTTCTTCAACAATGGCTTTAATCTGACGGACCTCATCAACGCTGATAATCATCGGATACATAATGTTGATATTGCCGTAAACACTGGCTCTGAAAAGCGCACGCAACTGTGTCTTGAAAATCTCCGGACGTGTCAGACAGATACGGATGGCACGGAGCCCCATTGCAGGATTGTCCTCTTTGTCCAATTCAAAGTAATCGCACTGCTTGTCAGCACCGATATCCAGTGTACGGATGATAACTCTTCTTCCGGCCATAGTCTCTGCCACAGTCTTATAAATCTGGAACTGTTCCTCCTCTGTCGGATAATGATCCTGCCCCAGATAAATAAATTCACTTCTGAAAAGTCCGATACCGCCTGCATCATTCTGCAGCGCAATACCGAGATCCTTGATATTACCTACATTAGCATACAGCATCACTTTCTGACCGTCAAGTGTAATATTTTCTTTGCCCTTTAATGTCTGAAGAAGACGTTTTTTCTCCTGCTCTTCCTGCTGTTTCTTCTTCATTTCTTCCAACAGTTCAGCATCCGGATCAACATAAACAACACCATTGGTGCCATCTACAATACCAAGCTTGCCGTCAACGGTCTCATCCAGATCAATACCGGTACCGATCAATGCCGGAATACCCATGGTACGTGCAAGGATGGCCGTATGGGAATTTTCTGAACCGTGGGCTGTAACGAAGGATAAAACCTTATCCTTATCCAGCTGAACGGTTTCTGATGGTGCCAGATCGTCTGCCGCAATGATAACAGGTTCATCAGAATCAATTCCGCTGCCTGCACCGCCTGCCAGAACAGTGATCACACGTTCTGAAATATCTCTGACATCTGCCGCACGGCCGCGCATATAATCATCGTCCATGGCCTCAAACATCTGGGCAAAATTATCTGCTGTGGAGGCAACCGCATATTCCGCATTCACCATCTGGGAATGAATAATATTCTCAACAGATTCATTGTAATCTTCATCTTCAAGCATCATCTGATGCACTTCAAAAATAGCAGCGTTAGCCTCTCCTACTTCTTTTAACGCTTTATCATACAACTTCTGAAGCTGTGCAGCCGCAATATTACGGGCAGCTGTATATCTCTCCATTTCTGCATCTGCATCTTCAATTTTGACACGCTTAACAAGCTGTTCATCTTTTTTGTAAACACTGATCTTACCAATGGCAATACCGCCAAAAACACTTTTACCTTTATATATCTGCATCCTGATTCTCCTCCGTTAAAGAAAAAACTGCTGCATAACCCATTACAGGGCACCCATCATGCAACAGTCTCTTCAATTCGCCCCGCCGATACGGGAACACGTTTAACTCCTTATAACGCCGTCGTTACAATAATTGTAACTGTTCAGAGCCAAGCAAAATTTCAAAAAACAGGTATAAAATGCTTGCATTTTTAAAACTGTTTTTGAAATTTTATTTGGCGGATACGCCACACCGACGAAATGCATAACATTTTGGAGGTTGGCTCTGAACAGTTACCAATAATTATAAATTACAGATTTTCTTTCATGAATTTGCTGACTGCTTCACATGCAGCATCTTCATCTTCACCATCAAATGTAAAGACAACTTCCTGACCATTCTTAACGCCAAGACCCATAACAGCGAACATTCTCTTGCAGTCTGCTTCTTTGCCGTCTTTGGCAATCTTGATCGTGCTGTTGAATCCTTTAACAACTTTGATCAGTTCACCGGCTGGACGAGCGTGGATACCTTCTTTGTCTGTGATCACATACTTAAATTCCTTCATGATAAATTCCTCCTCAATTCATATTATTCGTTGACTTTATTGACAATCATCATTTATTATTTCGATTATTTCAATCTTTAACTTAAGCAACCTTTTTCTTTAACAAACCAAGTAATACTGTAGAAACTGCCGTACCTACAACCAGCGCAACCAGATACATCAATGCATTGCCCACAACCGGGAAAACGAAGATACCGCCGTGAGGTGCCATCAGTGTACATCCAAAGAACATTGAAATCGCACCTGCAACAGCTGAACCTGCGATGCAGGCTGGTAAAACATGCAGCGGATCCGCAGCCGCATATGGAATGGCACCTTCTGTAATAAAGGCCAGACCCATGATAAAGTTTGTCGGGCCGGATTCTCTTTCTTCTTTTGTAAATTTATCTTTAAACAGGAGTGTTGCAAGTGCAATGGCACAAGGTGGTGTCATACCGCCGATCATAACCGCTGCCATGATATCATAATTGCCCGCCGCAATAGCTGCTGTACCGAACACATAAGCCGCCTTATTGAATGGGCCGCCCATATCGATGGCCATCATGCCGCCGAGAACTAATCCTAATACCACTTTACTTGAACTTCCCATACCTGTCAAGGCATTGTTAAGACCTGTATTGATACCACCCATGATCGGCTCTACAATGAACAGCATAAAGAGTCCCATTACCAGAATACCCACCACTGGATAAATCAGAACCGGTGCAATCTTCTCAAGTGCTGTCGGCAGTTTGTCACATGCTTTTCTCAGTGCAAGTATCAGATAACCGGCAACAAAACCTGCAACCAAAGCTCCCAGAAAACCGGATTTGCCGCTTGCAGCCATCATACCGCCCACAAAACCAAGGGCCAGTGCCGGTCTGTCACCAATCGCCATCGCAATAAATCCGGCAAGGATAGGCAACATAAATCCGAATGCCACGCCACCAATCTGTTTGAACATCGCCGCAATCGGTGTGATCGTACCAAAATTGGCCCTCTGATCCGCCGGCAGTGAATTGATATCAATTGAAAGACCATCAATCAGAAATGCAATGGCGATCAGGATACCGCCGCCGATAACAAATGGTAGCATATGTGAAACACCATTCATCAGCTGTGCATAAATCTGATGGCCGATGCCGCCGGAAGATTTAACCTCTGTCTTAGCACCTTCAGCTGCATGGTAAACAGGTACATTGCCTGACAGCGCCAGATCTACCAGTTCATCCGCCTTGCTGATACCATCGGACACCTGTCGGATAATGACTTTCTTACCGTCAAAACGATCCAACGGTACCTGAGTATCCGCTGTAACGATAATGCAGTCTGCTTCAGCAATTTCCCGATCGGTGATCACGTTCTTTGCACCGCCAGATCCTCTTGTCTCAATCTTGATGAAACAATTCTTTGCCCTTGCAGCCTTCTCAAGGCCTTCTGCCGCCATATACGTATGCGCAATACCTGTCGGGCAGGCTGTTACTGCCAGAAGTTTTGCCTGTGCACCTTCAGCTTCACCGGTATCTGCCAGACGTTCATCAATATCGCTCTTCTCGTCATCAGCCTTATCCACAATTTCAAGAAATTCATCCACAGATTTGGCATTCAGCAGATCTGCTGTAAACTGCTCATCCATCAGAAGAACTGATAATTTACTCAATACGTCCAGATGGATATTATCTTCTGTGTTCGGAGCTGCAATAAGAAAGATCAGATGCACCGGTTCACCATCCAGGGAATCAAAATCCACACCGTCTTTGACAACCATAGCTGCCAGTCCCGGTTTTGTAACAGCATCGCATTTACCATGAGGAATGGCAATACCTTCCCCGATACCGGTTGTACTCTCTTCTTCTCTTGCATAAACTCTCTGTCTGTAAGCTTCAACATCGTTGATCTTGCCGCTTTTGGCCATCAGATCTACGACCTGATCAAGCGCCTCTTTCTTATCTTTCGGCGCACCATTAAGGGAAATACTCTGCTTATCCAATAAGTCTGTAATTCTCATGGTTTTTAATCCTCCACTCTTACTTGTTTATAAATTGCTTCAATTTCGCTCTTTGTAGCCAGATATTCAGAAAATGCACTGGCACTTCCTGATGCAATACCCATACAGAAGGCATGCTCATAATCCTGTTTGTCCATCCATCCGGCCATAAAACCTGCGACCATAGAATCGCCCGCACCTACTGCGTTAACCAGATGTCCCTTCGGTGCAGGTTTATCAAATACCTGTCCGTCTTCTGCGATCAGAACGGCACCTTCGCCGGCCATGGAGATCAGCACATTGCGCGCTCCCATTTCCTGAAGCTTTTTGCCGTAAGGAACAACTTCTTCTCTTGTCTTTAACTCTACACCAAAAATATCACCCAACTCATGATTATTCGGTTTGATCAAAAATGGATGGTACTCCAAAACATTCAGCAATAAATCTTTCGTTGCATCCACAACGATCATCACGCCTTTGCCTTCCAGTCTTGCCATAATACGGCGATACATATCATCCGGCATAGATGATGGGATACTGCCTGCCAGGAAAAGAACATCGCCTTCACCAAGTGCATCCAGCTGAACCATCAGCTGTTCAACTTTGTCAGCACTGATTGCCGGTCCACTGCCGTTGATCTCTGTGCCATCAATGGATTTCAACTTCAGATTAATTCTTGAAATACCTTCATCAATACGAATGAAATCGGATTTCACACCCATTTCCTGCAGCTCGCGGACAATCTCATCACCTGTGAAACCGGCCATAAAACCAAGCGCTGTGCTTTCTATACCAAGATTCATTAATAATGTTGAAACATTAATGCCTTTTCCTCCAGGAAGGATTAATTCTGAACTTGTTCGATTGGTAAGTCCCAGCTGAAAATCGTCTACTGCAACGATATAATCCAGTGATGGATTAAAAGTCACTGTATAAATCATCTTGTTACCTCCTGCTCTTTATTATGTTCATATTATAACGCCAAATTCAATCAAATTCAATCAAACTACTTCACAAAATTAATGACCGATTTTGGTTGAACATGCACAAAAAAAGATGTCGGCGTGACCGAATCAGTCACAACCGACACCTCTTGTATAATGAAAAGTGATTGGGCATAAAATATTTTAACAAAGGTTTTGGATAACAAGTGCAATACCTGACAATATCAGCACGATAATGACCAGCCTCTTGATGACCGTTTCGTTCAAATGTCCGCAGCATTTCATGCCAAAAACCAGCGCCAGCACCATAAACGGAATCATACATATCGCCTGACAAAAGATCTGCCAGTTCAATATGCCAATGCATGGATAGACAATCAGTCTAAATGTACATTCAATCCAGAATACCAAACAAAGATTGCCTTTGAATGCATGGCTGTCCTCAGTCACACGATCCATATACGCCGCCAGCAGTGCACCGACACCATAAAGTCCACAGCATAGACCTGAAAGCACACCGATCAATCCAAGTATGATTTTGGATTCTTTCTGCTTCTTTCCGGCTCTCTCCCGCATCAGCATCTCAATGCCCATGGCAATAATGAAAAAACCGAAAATCACTTTGATGGTTCGCGTGTCCACATTCTTCAGCATAAAAATACCGGGAATGTTGCCGAGAATGACCAGCGCCGCCACCGGCAAGCTGATTCGCCAGTTAATCTGCCTGCGCTCTTTCCAGGAAATGATCATATTGGCCGGGTAGCCGATAATCAGATCCATTGGCGTAATTTGAATGTTATTGAACGAAAAACTCAATATCGTGGTAAATACAAGGGTATTGGCAAATCCACAGACACCTTTAATAAAACTGGCAGCAAGTGTCGCAACAATCAGCCAGACCATGTTGTACAATTCCTTCTTTACCTTCTATAATATTAACGCAATTATATATGATTGACGCAATTACATCTTCTTATAGCGTTCAGCCATTTCATCAAGACTTGCCTGCTCAACAAGCGGTGCTTTGCCGAATGAACCAAACTGTACAATCAGTGTACCAATAGCTTCTTTGACACCTTTTTCGATGACAGCAACCAGAGCAGCAACATCTTCATCAGGAATATTGCCGTACATAACGGTATCCATAATCGGAGGCAGGAATGCACGAGGGTCAAACTGATCTTTCTTCTCTTCAAGCAGTTTATAGACACCACCGATGGATGGGCTGTTGCGTTTCTCCGGATAGTTATGGAAGAACTCTTTCATGTTTCTTGTAACAGCCAGACGGATATCTGTATCAACATTGATCTTGCCGATACCACAAGGAATAGCTGCTTTCAGTTCATCTACAGAAATACCATGGGCATTCTGAATATTGCCGCCCAAGGCATTAATCTCATCAACAATGTATTTTGGTACAGTCGATGAACCGTGAGAAACTAAAACGCCAAAGATACCTTCATGCATCAGGCACTCTTTGATGGCAATAACGATTTCTTTTCTCAGTTTAACATTTTTACCTTTAGACGCACCGTGCATTGTACCATAAGAGATAGCCAGCGCATCTACGCCTGTCTTCTTAAAGAATTCAACAGCTTTTAATGGGTTTGTGTAAGTTGATGTTGCAGAAAATACGTGATCTTCCACACCGGCTAATACACCCAGCTCACCTTCAACAGAAACGCCTCTTTCATGGGCATATTTAACAACTTCTCTTGTCAGCTCTACATTTTCATCAAACGGCAGTGAAGAACCGTCGATCATAACAGATGTATAACCGCCTTCGATGGCTGCTTTACAGGAATCAAAGTTCTTGCCGTGATCCAGATGCAGAACAACAGGAATAGGTGAATCCTCAGCATATTTCTTTACGGCATTGGCAATATTTTTAGCTCCGATCTTCTTGTCTTCCAGAGTTGCATTCTGGAAATCTGTACGGCCGCCCATAAATCCGTTGGCCAGATCTGCACCCTGCAGGATTGCTGCGGAACGGAACATTTCATGCACTTCAATGGCCGCTTTTGCCTGCGCAACAGCATTGACATTGAAAGCACCCTGCGCATAGTGATATTTATCAACAGTTTCAAGTAAAGGTCTTAATGGAATTAATGGCATTTTTAAAACTCCTCTCTATTTCAATTGACGCGAAACGCAAATGGTTTTTGAAAATATATCCATTTTATCAGTTCATAGCAGGCACACTCTCGTTGCCAATCGCTGGCAGCGGTACATAAGCTGGTAAAAAACACCAGCTAAGTACCGGCCGCGATTGAAGCACCTGCTATGAATCTGATAAATGGATATATTTATTCAAAGTTCATGGGGCGCTTCGCTGTTATTGATAAACTATAGTACTTTTAAAAACTACCTGAGTTAAAGGAGACTGTGCCTTTCTGTAAGCAGTTTTCAACAAGTAATAAAGTTCTTATTCGTTTTTTTAATTTATATTCACCTGTATGGATTTTCCTTTTTGCCTGTCAGCAGGATTTCTTAATGATGATGTGACGGCAATGCAGTGTAAACGTTAGGCTAATTTTCGCGGTTTTACGAGCATAGCGCTGGCTTTGGAGGGCTGTTTGAGCCCGAAGGGCGAGTTCGCACGTAAAAGTCGGCAATAAGCGACGCAGTAAAACGAGAAAATTGCCTTGTTTACACTGCATTGTCCGCTCACATCAGATTAAGAGATCCGTCCGAGAGGCCAATCAAGAAATTCGACGTCCTTTGACGAATGTATCTTTTATCTGGAATTCGCTGTCCATGATCAGCACATCGGCATCTCTGCCTTCGCCGATGAAGCCAATGCTGTTCTGCAGGCCAAGCATAGTAGCCGGATTCTCTGTCAGCAACGGAAGAATCTTCTCAGGGCTTTCGCCAGTGAATTTCATCAGGTTTCTGAAGGCCTGTCCCGTTGTCAGTGTACTGCCGGCTCTTGTACCGTCTTTAAGTTTGGCATCGCCCTCTTCAACGATGACATCGTTGACTCCCAGTTTGTAGTTGCCGTCCGGAAGTCCTGCAGCCATGATGGAATCTGTGATGGCAATGACTCTGTCATAACTCTTCATTTTCAAAAGGAAACGGACTGAACCCGGATGAAGATGTCGGCCATCGCAAATAGCTTCGCAGTATACATCCGATTCAAGAACCGCGCCCATGATGGCCGGCTCATGCTGATGGAACAGGCGCATCGCATTAAATGTATGGGTTGCGGCTGCTGCACCGGCATCAATACATTTCCAGGATGTGGCATAATCCGCACCAGAATGACCGATAGCCACTTTGATGCCCATCTCAGTGATGTCTTTGACATGCTCCGGAATACCTGCAACCTCCGGTGATACGGTTATGTAATGAATAAACCCGCCTGCTGTCTCCTGATAGTGCTTTAACAGCTGCATATCCGCTGTACGAAGCAGATATTCAGGCATCGCACCTTTGTACTCCGATGCCAGGAATGGTCCCTCCAAATGGATTCCCATCAGATCTGCACAATTACCATGCGGCTGTCCTGCTTCTGTATTGGCTTCATGATGCTTCACAGCTTCTTTGATACACCAGTCTGTCTGCTCTTCGGTATCTGTCAAAATTGAACAATGCCAGGATGTGGTGCCTTCCTTTGCAAAGAAATGACCTATTTTCTCGTAATCTTCCTGTGTGGCTGCATTGACATCCACGCCAAAACCGCCATGTGTATGCACATCGATAAATCCCGGTGTGACATAACAACCTTCCGCATCATATACTGTTGTATCAACATCTTCCGGCTCAAGAAAATCTCCGATCACGGCAATCCTTCTGTCATCCAACAATAAATCTTTCTTCTCAAAATGGCGGTTCATATAAACCTGTCCATTTTTAATTAATGTTTTCATTTTGTTATCGCCTCTGTCTGTTTTAACACTGCTGTAAATGCAGGGAATCGTACTTCCATTTGCTGAACGCCCCGCCTATGATAAACATATTAATCTGTAAGGCTTGCTACAAATTCAGTAATCTTCAGGTTAATATCCGGATGATTCTGTAATAAGCTGACTGGGAATTCAGACGTCTGTTCACCGTAAACAGCACGTCTTACAACGGCACGATGCCAGTTTCTGAAGCAGCCCAGACGGATCTTACGTGCATGGGAAATTTCATTAATACCGATTGTGATGCAGTAATGCGGCATATCCTCAAGGGCACCGTTGAAATCACCAATCGCATTGGCTGTTCTTGTCTCAGGCGTGATCTTTAAAACACGGGTCTGCTGTGCCAGGAATTCTTCATTGCTGAGACTTCCGTCTGCTTCATTGAAAGCAACATGGCCATTGATACCGATACCGCCGAAGCAGATATCCACACCACCAAGCTGCCCAATCACTTCCGGAATGTGACCCGGATTCTTCGGATCAGGAAAGATTCTCTGCTCTTCCGGCATCACCAGTTCAGGATTGACTTTGTCATAAACCGTACGTTTCATAAAACCTCTGAAACTTAACGGATGATCGATGCTGACCCATTCTTTGTTATCATCCAGATATTCATCCATATTGATGAACCAAACATTTTTCAGGCTGATCTTTTCGCTGTTGACTCTCTCAACAAAATAAGGATACTGTCCCACAGGACCTACAGGACAAATAAATACCGTCTTCTCACCCTTGGCATTATGCTCGATGATCGTATCTGCCATCTCATCTGCCATGGATTTAAAAACTTCTGCATTGTCTTTCATAATAATCAGAGGGAACTTTGGTCCTTTTGACAGGATCTCCTCTGCATTATACTGGTAATATTCATGTTTCATGTTATGCTACCACCTTTTATTGTAAAAAAAAACATTTTGTACTATACTACTAGATAGACGCTTTGTCAAATATCATGCAAATATGATATCCAAAGTATGCAACACTATGATTCTTGCATCACCATCAGTCAGTGAGGTTATTTTATGACGCTTAAAGAAATCGCAAAGGAAGCGGGGGTTTCTGTATCCACAGTCTCTCGTGTCATCAATCAGGAAAATACAAAAGCAGCCAGTCCCGAAGTGCAGGCCCGTATATGGGAGATTATCCGTCGTACCGGCTATTCACCGAATAAAACAGCCCGCAATCTGAAGCTCGGACAGTCTGCAGAGCTTCGCGATCCGGATCCCAAATCCATTGCCTGTGTTTATGCCAGAACCCATACAGATATGTCGGACCCTTTCTTCTCACAGATTGTAAAGGCTTTAGAACTGGAAGCCATTAAAAGTCGCTATTTCATTCGCTACTCTTTTACTTCCCAGGACCTTGGCCGACCTGAAACTGCCGCTCAGCTCACCCAGTTTCCCGCTGACGGTATTGTTGTTCTCGGCCGTTACGACCAGCGGATCGCTTCTCTGGTCAGCAATCTCAGCAAGAATGTGGTCTACACCGGCCTGATCCCAATGGATTTCCAGTTCGATCAGGTTGTCTGTGATGGCAGTGAAATTGTCTATACGGCAATTTCCTACCTGAAATCCCTGGGACATACCGCCATCGGCTATATCGGTGAGCAGGATAAAGAACCCCGCTTCAACGGCTACAAGGAAGCCCTGTCCAAACTTGATCTTCCATTTGCTCAGCGCAACACCGCCAATGTCCATCAAACATCCGAAGGCGGTTACGAAGGTATGAAAATGCTGGCCAAAACATGTGATGACCTTTCCGCCATTCTCTGTGCCAATGACCGTACAGCCATCGGTGTTCTTCATGCCCTGAAAAAGCTGAACTTCCGTGTACCTGAAGATATTTCTGTCATCAGTATCGATGATATCGATATTGCACAATATATGTCTCCGATGCTCACAACCGTTCATATTCCGACAGATGAACTGGGCAAAATGGCCTTCAAGATGCTCTTTGACCGTGTAAACGGCGGCCACCGGATGCCGCTTAAAACCTTTCTGCCTTATTATATTGCCAAACGTGACAGCTGCTGTCCCATCAACCGTGACCACAGACTTTTCTCAACCTTACGTCAGCAGGCTCATCATTAAGAGAAGCCTGTTCTTTTTAACGCCCAAGTACCTCTACTTGCCAAGGGCTTTGAACATGCGCTGTTTGTAGGCTTCCACACCTTCCTGGTCAAAGGGATTCACGCCCAGAATTCCCGCTGATACATAGCATGTATACATAAAGAAATAAAAGATCTCTCCGAAACTGTACGGTGTTAATTTCTCAACCTCAAGCACCATACATGGCATCTTTTCACTGTGAGCACGAAGTGTGGCTCCATAAGCGGCTTCATTGATTTCTCTGAAGTCTTTGCCATTCAAATAATCAAAATCATCCTTCACACAGCCATCCGGATGAACGATCATGGAAGCCTGCGGATCTTTCACATGTAAAAATGTCTCAAAGATCACTGGGCTGCCATCCTGAAGGAACTGTCCGACAGAGTGCAGTTCCTCTGAATACTCACCACTGATCGGATAAACTCCCTGATCTTCTTTTCCTTCACTCTCCGCAAATAACTGGATCCACCATTTATAGAACCAGTGAAGCTGCGGTTCAAAGGATGCCAGCATTTCCATTCTGTATCCTTCGTTATAATAGAGATTTCTTGCCACCGCATAGCGGTAAGCAGACTGTGTGATGTCTCTGCAGCCTTTTAACTCAGCTGCCATATCGGCTGCCCCCTTAACAAGGGCACGGATATCAATGCCGGCCACGGCCATAGGCAAAAGTCCCACAGCTGTTACCGCTGTATATCTGCCGCCCACTGTCTGGGGAAATTCTACAAAGCTGTATCCCTGCTCTTTGCAGATAATTTCCAGCAGACTATTGCGGGAGCCAGTTGCGATAATGCGCTCATTGGCCTTCTCCCCATATGTTTCATAGAGATATTCTCTCAGCACCCTGAATGCCGATCCCGGCTCCAGTGTCTGGAAGTTCTTGGCGATACAGTCAATATAAACGGACTTGCCGCGAATCTTGTTCATAACCTGTTCAAACGCCCATGGCGACAGTGAGTTGCCGGCATAGACGATCTCCGGTCCATCACATTCCGGAAAAGCTTCGATCACTGAGCGGGCTGCATTATTGGAACCGCCCACACCAATGAGAACAAAAACATCTGCATCCCGGCGCACCCTTGCTGCCAGTTCTTCAATGGCACTTAATTCTGCCTCATTGGCCCATGTATCGATATCAAACCATCCGAGGGAATCCCCGTATTTTTCAAAATCGGCTTCACTGCCGATGCCCTCAAGCACCGGCAGATTGTCCGTCAGCATCTGATGATATTTTTCACAGCGCTCCGGCTGATGATCAAACATCTGAAATTGAATCATATTGTTCAAACGCCCCCGTATTAATGACGATGACCATATTCATCCATGCAGTCCTCTTCAGGGTTCTTCATGCAAAGATGAACAGCTGCTCTCTTGTATGTCAGAGGCAACGCCAGAATGTTCGGATTCTGACCAACAAATTTCTTCTTGGCATCTTCAAGGGCTTCTTCAAATGTCGCTCTTGTCTTTAAGCCCATGCCTCTTGCATAGCCAGGTTCCTGAGCACCGACAATGTAAATGGCACTTGTATTCATTTCAGCAATATGACCGCAGGACATCATGGAGAAGCCATGGAATGGATGGAACGCATTGCAGAAACGATATTTGCGGATATATTCTTCATTTGTTGCAAAATATTCACCGTAACGGTCGATATCCGGCAGTGTATTCATATGATCATGCTGGAACAGCTCATACTGTTCTCTCAGATATGGCCATAATTCATCATGGAAATAGCCGTTGCATGCAGATGAACAGATGATGACACAATTATCGCTCATGATTCTCTTGAAACGAAGCACCTGTGCACTTAAAGCCTGCATCATCATGATCGGGTTTGTGCCCATGCCGTCGCCATAATGGAATTTCTGAGGCATACCAAATACCAGTACATCGTATTTCTTCTCTGCCCAGTGGACATAAGTTCTCTTATCTGCCAGTTTCCAGCTGATCGGCATCATTTCCTTAGCGTAACCGGAATAAATCGCAATCTGTCTTGAATAAGTATCCAAGACGGCATCACAGCAGAAGAACGGATGGCCCATCTTCTCTTCCATATGCATACTAATCTCATCGAATTTATGTCTCATTAAGCTGCCGCCGTTAACAGGTGTAAAGTCGTCTCTGTGCATAACAGACGGCACATGATGGCTGGCGATACATCTCCAGTTTGTGATACCTGTTGCACTGTGCTTGTAACCGCCTGAATAACCGCCGTAAGGGTTGCCCTGTACGTGACCGATGAGGATCGGCAGATCTGAATCATAAACATATTTGTTCATATAAACAGGATCACCGCGCTTTGTTGTACCAAGATAGATCATATGCTCCTGATCTTCGCTGTCGTGGCTGATAATCTGACCTGAATGCCAGAATTCATTGAACAGTTCATCACCGAAAATTGCCTTGGCATCGGATGCTTTACTTCTCGGATGAAGGCCATTGGAAATGATAAACAGGATATCTTTCTTTTCTACGCCTGCTGCATAAAGTTCTTTTAAAATATATTTAATGCTTAATTTTCTATGGCTTGTTGGCTGCTCGCCGCCTTTAACACGGTCCGGAACAATGATCGTAACTGTTGTACCTTTGTGTGCAAGCTCTGTTAATGTCGGCATGCCGATCGGATGTGCCAGGCTTTCAAGATATGCAGCCTCTAACTGGTCCTCCGGAATACATGCAGGATCCTTCACTGTTTCACCAGAAATAAATACATCTGTATTATCCGGCAGTTCTGCCTGCATTGTGCCTAATCCATATTCAAAATCAAGTTTCATGTTATTTCCTCCCGATTATAATATTATCTGAGTTATAAGTCGTCTGTTTCCAGAAAATTGGAAAACCGGCGGATAGGCCGCCACCCGGTACACCGAAATTTGACATTTTTCGGCATACAAAAGGTGCCTCATGGTAATGAGCCACAAGGCACCTGCTTTTATCTGCCATTTTACTGTTAAAGATGGCAGATACTGCCCTGCAGTAAAGAATTAAAAATTCAGATTACTTACCTGCTTCTTCCATAACGTCGAATAATACATAGTCTTCTACAGGCACTTCAGATTCAACATCACCATTGTCGATGAAGTTCTTCTGCTGTACTTCATAGTAACCTTTGATTGTACCATCGCCTACATATTTAAGAAGTGTTGCGCTGTCAAGCCAAGCACCGTCGCCTGTCTGAGCAAGTGCGCTTTCTTTGTCTGTACCGCATTCCTGAGCAACATAACCTGCAACTTCATCATAGTTGTCTGGGTTTGAACCGAAATCCATTGCTTTGTAAAGAGCCTTTGTAAATTTCACAAGAACGTCTTTGTTTGTTTCTGCGTAGCTTGGCATGCAGATCCAGCTTGCACAGTCAGCTGCGATATCAGAGAATGTTGTATTTGTACAGAATGTCTGAACATCATCGCCAAGTTCGTTCGCAATTGTTGTTGAACTTGGAGACCAAGGAGCACAAGCGTCGATAGAACCGGAAACAATTGCACTTACCATGTTGCTGACTTCCATATCATATGCTTCAATATCATCCATTGTCAGGCCAACGGAATTAAGTGCTCTCTTTAAGATTGTTTCTGAAGATGTACCGGATGCATAAGCAACTTTCTTACCCTTCAGATCTTCAAGGGAGTTTACACCATGAGATTTAAGACCCATTACACAGTCTGCGTTGCCGAGCTGTGAGAAGCAGAAGATATCTGCCTGACCTTTGATACACAGTTTGTGTGCGCCAGGTCCGATGTAAGCGACATCAATTGAACCGGATTCCATGGAAGCGATTTCTGTAGGACCATCCTGGAACATGTAAAGCTGAACATCAAGACCTTCATCCTTGAAGTATCCTTTGTTGATTGCTGTTGCTACCTGCCACAGTGATGCGTAGTTTGCCATGTAAGCAACATTCACATGTGTCAGATCACCTGAAGCTGCATCTGATGCTTCTGTTTCCCCTGTTGTTTCAGATGCTGCTGCAGTTTCGGATGCTGCTGCTTCTGTTGAAGCAGGTGCCTGTGTTTCTTTTGCAGATGAGCTTCCGCATCCTGCTAAAGCCCCCATTACCATTGCTGCTGTTACAACAACTGCCATGATTCTTTTTTTCATTTCCCAATCTCTCCTTTTCCTTAAAAAAGTGTGTCGGTGACCGGTTCATTACGCCGTTCACCTGTATCATTATAACCTCACATTCCGCGCAGAGCAGTCATTTCCTGAAGATGACGCTTCTGTGCGGTCTGTAAGATAATAATTCGTTTGATTGTAAGATAATAATTCGTTTGATTATTTCTGAACTTCAAGATATTCCTGATATACCTGGCTCCAGATGTAATTCTTCAATTCAACGAATCTCGGACTCATCTTCGTTGCCTGATCTCTCGGATGAGGAATATCAATATCGATGATCTCTTTGATACGTCCAGGACGTGCACTCATGATGACAACTCTTGATGCCAGTACGATGGCTTCTTCAATATCATGGGTAACAAAGAAACATGTCTTGTTCTCTTCCTGCCATGTCTTTAACAGCTCTGTCTGAAGCTGTGTTCTTGTCTGGGCATCCAGAGCACCAAAAGGCTCATCCATGAGAAGTACGGACGGATTAACGGCATAGGCTCTTGCAATAGCCACACGCTGTTTCATACCACCGGATAATTCCTTCGGATAAGAATCTGTAAACTTCTCAAGGCCTACCATCTTGATATACTTCTCAGAGATGGCATCCATTTCTTTCTGGGATTTACCCTGAAGCTTCAGACCAAACTGAACATTTTTCTTAACTGTCAGCCAAGGAAACAGTGCATACTGCTGGAAGACAACGCCTCGATCCACGCCTGTACCTTCAACTTTATGTCCATCTACGATAACTTCACCGGATGTCGGTTCCAGAAGACCTGCGATAATATTCAGAAGTGTGGACTTACCGCAGCCGGAAGGTCCGATCACGCAGATAAACTCATTCTCCATGATGTCAAGATTGGCACCATTTAAAGCGATCATTTCACCATTTCGTGTGTCGTATTTCTTTACGACATTACGAATACTGACTTTTATATTTCCCTCTTTTCCTGCCATCCTGTTAACTTCCTTTCAAAATATTTAAGAATCTTCTCTGCCAGCATACCGATAATACCGATGATAATGATGTAGAGAAGCATTGGTGTTGTTTCATAAGAGTTAGATAATGCTTTGATACGCATACCAAGACCGGCAACTGCACCTGTTGATTCGGCAGCGATCAGTGTTGTCAGGGCTGTTGAAATACCAAGACGGATAGCTGTGATAATAAATGGTGTTGTTGCTGGGAAAATAACCTTAACGAAAAGGTCTGAATCCTTTGCACCAAGTACTCTTGCAGCTTTGATCAATGTCTCATCCACGTTGATAACACCCTGGAAAATTGTGACTGTCATTGTAAGGAATGTAGCCAGCCAGATAACGATGACCTGAGGTGTACGACCGACACCAACACCGATAACAACCAGTGGTACGTAAGCCAGTGGTGGAATGTTTCTGATGAACTGGATCCATGGCTCAATGATGAATCTTACAGGTCTGTACCATGCCATCAAGAACGCAACCGGAACAGCTGTAACGAAACCGATCAGGAAACCAAGTAATACGGAAATCAAACTGCTTCCGATATCCTTGAACAGTAAACCTCTTGAAACCATCGTCTGGATGGAACCAATAACTTTAATCGCATTCGGAAAACATCTGGATGTACTTGGGATGATTGATAAAACTGTCCATAATATCAATGCTACTACTAATGAAATCAGCAGCCAGACACCCTTTGGAATCTTTCCGACAAAATCAGCGCCTTTGCTCTTCTTGCCCATTCTAAAAAACCTCCATTTAAAATTCTGTCTGTAAACGATATGTACTGTGAATTAATATCCGAGATAAGTCTTAATGATTTCCAGATATTCATCCGGATAAAAACCAATCTCTCCTGAAAATCTTGTTAATGCGATCAGACCGCCGTCAATCTCTTTGACAGATGCAAGCATCCTCGCATTGTCTGTCTTTAATCCGCCGCCATAGACAACATCCATGCCATCTGTCACTTCCTTGACATAAGAAGCAATCTTCTGGATATAATCTGCATCCGGCGGAATCTTGCCAGGTCCGATGGCCCATACAGGCTCATAGGCAATGGTGACCTTGCTCTTGTCTACGCCTTCAAGACCTACTGTCAGCTGTTCCTTCAGAACCTCCTGCCATCTTGGTTGTTCATCAGCATTCTCTCCGATACAGTAAAGTACATCCAGACCGGCTGCAATAGCTGCCTTAATCTCTTTGTTCAGGATCCGGTTGACAGCTGCTGCATCTGTACCCTTGCCTTCAGCAATAATACTCAGCTTATCACGGCGCTCTTCACAGTGACCAATCAGTACAGCATCGCATCCTATGGCTTTCATGGCATTACCTGTACGATTTGAAGTAAATGCGCCGAAGTTGCCGCCAAGGGCTGTATCCTGTCCCAGAACACTCTGTGGTCCGATCTTCAATGCACTATCTGCTTTTCTTGCTGAAACAGCACCGATCAGATGGGCTTCCGGGAAAAACATGGCAAACTCTACATCCTTTGGATCGTAAGCCGCCAGCTGATCCTGTGTGTGGGAGACAATATATGGTCCCCATTCCGCCGGCGAAGCGATACGGTTAACGCCGCCTGCCTCTGTTGGAATATCAAATCTCTTCAGATTCAGATAAATATGTTTCATCGTTACAATTTCCTCCCTATATTGTATCATGATTCGCACCTTTGGTGCTTGACGCTGCGTATGCAGCTATCATGATCGCCATTCGCCGTTCGCGATGAACAAGCATTGCTTGTTCCCGCTCTCTAACGCTCATTATATCATGATTCGCACCTTTGGTGCTTAACGCTGCATTCGCAGCTATCATGATCGCCATTCGCCATTCGCGATGAACAGGCAGCGCCTGCTCTCGCTCTCTAACGCTCATTATATCATCTATCCTCTTCCCAAGTATATGGATAAGAGACTTTTAGATATAGTCTCTGAAATTCAGAAATTCAGGAAGCGGGCCGCCGATCAGCGGTTCGCACCATTTCACAAATTCATCCGTGATGTCATTGCCTCTTTCGTTGATATAAGCTTCAGGAAGCTTTCTCTCATAAAGCATGACATCCTTCAGCGGTACCAGCACCGGTTCAACCTGATAAATATCCCCGGGCTGACGTTTAAAGCCGATCATATGTCCACCATTTCCGCTGGTCACGGCTTTGACAGCCAGCTCACCTACCAGAATTGCTTCTGCTCTGTCCACCGGTGACTGGAGGGCAATAGACGCTCTTCCGCAGATACCCGGTTTCTCACTTCTGGCTTTGATACCCAGTTTCTTAATGACCAACTCAGCCAGATAAGCACTGACATCGCCATAATATACAGCTCTGTCGCTCTTGAAAATCGGAGGAACAATGGATTCACCATTGACGTTCGTCAAACCTTCACTGGCAACAACAACAACGCCGCCTTTTTCCTTGTAAAGTCTTTCTACATCTTCCAGAAATTCATCTTCATGGAATGGTCTTTCCGGTACATAGATCAGATGCGGTGCATCGCCTTTCTGACGTCTTGCAAGAGCTGATGCTGCGGTGATCCATCCGGCATTTCTTCCCATGGCCTCAATGACACTGACATGGATCGGAAGTGACTTAACATCCTCTCCGACTTCCTGTGTGGTTGCTGCCAGATATCTGGCGGCACTGCCATAGCCCGGTACATGATCTGTCATTGCAATATCATTATCCACCGTTTTCGGAATACCTGCAACGCCGATGCCGTGATCCCGACAAACTTCATAAATATGTTCACAAGCATCCATCGTACCATTGCCGCCATTTAAAAGGACATAGCCGATATGGTGTTTCTTAAAAATCTCAGGCATCTTCGCATAATCTTCTTCATACAGCGGATATCTGGATGATCCGATGGCCGAAGCCGGTGTATGAAGCAAAAGTTTCAGCTTCTCATCTGAAAATGCTGTCAGATCAAGAAACTGTTCTGTAAAGATTGCGCCTGTTCCACCGATTGCTCCCAGAACCTTTCCAATGGATGGATTCTTTTTAGCTTCACGGATAACGCCATACAAAGATGCATTGATTACTGCGGTCGGACCGCCTCCATGTACAACTAAAAGATTATCTGCCATTTATCTGCACTCCTATCATTTTGCACATAATTATATAATATGCACAAATGTTTTACATTTTTTGTCAATGCTTTGTTTCTTTTGATATACTTATCCTAACACAGTTTTTGTTTAAAATAAGGCCTATTTTATCCAAACGTTATCCTACTTTTTGCACATTTTACAAAAATTTTTTTGTGTATTTTCAACGATACAATTTTGATATATTCAATTTTAACACAAAATTGGAAATTTCTGTCGACTTTTTGTGACAAAAAAGCAGACTAAAAAGGTCAAAAACCATTTTAGTCTGCTAAAGTCTTGACGCAAACGTTTGCTTTTTAAAGAGCAACTGCGAATTTATAAGTATTGTAAATATTGATGCAGATGATGATAAACATCAATGCCATAAACAATTTGTCAACTTTCTCATCCTCGATCTTCTTGTTGATCCTGCTGCCGATGGTACCACCCAGAAGACCGCCGATGACCATCACTACAAGATAAGACAGCTGCACCGGCGGAATCGTTCCCGTAACGACGGTCTGAACCAGACTGGTAACCTGCGAAAAGACAATAATGTACAGTGAAGCCAGTGCTGACTCCTTGGTAGACATAGAAAAAAGAAAACCAAGCACCATCAGATTGATCGGACCACCGCCAATGCCAAGAAAACTTGACATAATGCCGAGAACCAGTCCCACAATCACACACACAGCAGCATTACTCAGTGTCAGTGTATGTATTTTCTTCTTAAAAATTGTATACACAAACGTTATACCTGTCACGCCGATCAGCACGATTGCCTGCACCATGCCTACAAAATTCTCATTGCCCACGGATGCTTTCACTGTCTGAAACATCATCTTGCCGGCCACACCGCCAACAGCTGCACCAACAGCCAATAAGGTCGCGATCCGAAGATTCAGTTTCTTGCCGGCACGCATATTTTTGTAAACAGACACCACCGACATGGTCAGCACCGTACAGCCAGACAGAAAACTAATACACGAAACACTCATGACATCCAGTGCATCTAACACCGGCTTGATGATCACACCGCCGCCGATACCGCAGATGGAGCCCACGATGGATGCCAGCAGACTGACCGCAAAAAATACCACTATCATATTTCATTACACCTCCATTAACATGATGTAAGCATAACACTCACCCGGCAAAAATCAAAGGGATATAAAGCAAAACGTTTGCTTTATATCCCTTTTTGTACACTTTTATGCGCTCCGGCCCTGATGAACCGCAGTTTTTACTGAGTTTTACACACTCAAATCTGCCTCCCGCATGATGGGCAGCGTTATTTACAAAACGATGTACTAGTGTTCTTCCCAGTCAAAAGCACATTTCACTGCTTTGTGCCATCCCCGCAACAGCCTTTTACGTTTCTCACTATCCATATCCGGAATAAACGTTCTGGACAGTGACCAATTATGCCTGATTTCATCCTTATCCTTCCAGTAGCCCACAGCCAGTCCTGCAAGATAGGCCGCTCCGAGAGCCGTCGTCTCAATGCATTCCGGTCTCAGAACATTTTTCTCCAGCAGATCGGATTGGAACTGCATCAGGAAATTGTTGGCACATGCACCGCCGTCTACTCGCAGATCCGCCAGCCGAATGCCCGCATCCTCCTCCATGGCTTTCAAAATATCATAAACCTGATACGCCAGTGATTCCAGTGTTGCCCGGACAAAATGTGCTTTAGTAAAACCTCGTGTAATGCCTACAACAGCCCCTCTGGCATACTGATCCCAGTAAGGTGCACCAAGACCTGTAAATGCAGGCACCACATAGCCTCCGGCTGTATCATCGACACTTTCAGCAACCTCCTCTGATTCCGAGGAACTCTTCAATAGTTCCAGCCCATCCCTCAGCCACTGAATCGCTGCACCTGCTACAAAGACGCTGCCTTCCAGGGCATATTCCACATGCGCATCTGTACCTGCCGCAATTGTTGTCAACAATCCCTTCTTGGATTCAACCGCCTGATGCCCCGTATTCATTAATAAAAAGCATCCTGTGCCATATGTATTCTTAGCCATTCCCTCTTCAAAACAGCATTGGCCAAACAGTGCAGCCTGCTGATCGCCTGCTGCTCCCGCAAGGGCAATGGCACCGCCCGTTATCTGCGGATCCGTATAACCGTAAAGACAGCTGGATGGCTTCACTTCCGGCATCATGGCCATCGGAATATCAAGCACTTCCAAAAGCTTTTCATTCCAACAAAGACTGTGGATATCAAAAAGCATGGTCCTTGAGGCATTGGTATAATCTGTCACATGAATTTTGCCGCCGGACAGATTCCAGATCAGCCATGTATCAATGGTACCAAAAAGCAGTTCACCCTTTTTTGCTCTCTCATGGGCACCCATCACATGATCCAATATCCATTTGATCTTTGTACCCGAAAAATAAGCATCCGGGATCAGACCTGTTGTCTTCTTAATAAAGTTCTCATATCCCTGATCCTTTAAATCCTCTATGACAGGCGCCGTTCTTCTGCACTGCCAGACAATGGCATTATAAATCGGCTTTCCTGTCTCCTTATCCCAGACAACTGTTGTCTCCCGCTGATTGGTAATGCCGATGGCTGCAATATTCTCCGTCGTCACACCGGCCTTATCCATGGCCTGCGCCATCACACACTGAATACTCTCCCAGATTTCCATAGGATCATGTTCCACCCACCCCGGATTCGGAAAAATCTGAGTAAACTCTTTCTGCGCCACGCTGACAATTCTGCCTCCATGGTCAAATAAAATGCATCTTGAGCTTGTGGTTCCCTGATCCAGTGAAATGATATACTCCGACATATGTAAAATCCCCCTTATTCCCCTTTTTGTGCTTCCCGAAAACTAAGGTCAAAATTCCGTCCTCTATGCACACGGATTATTGTCTCCTTTATTATAACATATTTGATTGTATTTATATAGATACAATACAACGCATCTGTTTTATCTGACAATTTCATTTATTGTCGATGAATTAACGGAATGTGTTAATTCTCTTTTGTCATTTTCAATAATTTTTCATTTTATTAATGGACTTTTTCGTCATTTTGTATTATACTTAAATTATGTTCAACCACTCAGATCATCATTTTTATTATCTGAGCATCGGTACACTATTTATTTTTAGGCAATATATACAACGCCTTGTCCGTGAAGCACATCCAAAAGGCATCTTTTTTTCGTATATATTGTCAGGGGAAAGGGGCGACGTTTATGTTCGTGGAATTCATTCTTGCATTACTTCCTATCATCTGGCTTTTCATTGCCTTTCTTGTACTGAAAATGCCCGGCTACATCGGATGTCTGATCGCACTGGCTATCTCCATTGTAGAGAGTCTTGTTATTCCGGCATTCAGCCTGACAGTACCTGAAGCTTTGACCGCAGCCATTGAAGGTGGTATCGGCGCGATCTGGCCAATCTGTCTGATCATTCTGGCAGCCATGTTTACTTACAATATCTGTGTAAAAACAGGCGCTATGGAAATGATCAAACGCCTTCTTACATCTGTAACCAATGACAAGCGTGTCCTTGTTATGCTGCTTACATGGGGCTTCGGCGGTTTCATGGAAGCCATCGCAGGTTTCGGTACACCTGTTGCTATCCCTGCAGCTATGATGGTTGGTCTCGGCTTTGACCCAATCTTCTCCGCTGTTGTCTGCCTGGTTGCCAACTCCATTGCACCGCCATTCGGTTCCGTTGCCATTCCTACAACATCCGCAGCCGGCGCTGTTGGTCTTGATGCAGCTCTTTTATCGGGTCCTGCCATCAACATGCTGGTTATTCCGGCCATTATCGTTCCATTCATCATCGTATGGATGACCGGTAAAGCCTGCGGTTCCAAGAAACCTTTTGAAGGCATGATTCCTTTCACCATCGTTGCTGCTCTTTCTTATATCATCCCTGCAGCCATCGTTGGTAATTTTGTAGGTGCAGAATTTGTCGACCTTATCGGCTGTGTGATCTGTCTGATCGTTCTGGTCGTTTTTGCAAAGAAAATGCCGCCTACAACAGATCCTGCTTATATGATCGAAGCCAGTGAAGAAGAGGCTTCTGATGTTAAATTCGGTATGGGTGCCGCTGTGCTTCCGTATATCCTGATGCTTGTTTTCCTGCTTGGTACATCCAAGCTTGTTCCACCGATCAACGCCTTCCTCGGCAAGTTTTCAACAGCTTTCTCTGTATATGCCGGTGAAGGTGCCGCCACCATCAAGCTGGCATGGATTGGCAATGCCGGAACATTGATCCTGCTTGCCGGCATCATCGGCGGTTTCGCCCAGCATATGAGTATCGGCGAAATGATTTCAACACTTGGCCAGACATTAAAGAACATGTGGAAAGCTATGGTCACTGTTATTGCCATCATCGCTCTTGCCAAGGTTATGGGCTACAGCGGTATGACAACAGCCATCGCAACTTTACTTGCTGATCTTACCGGATCTATTTTCCCATTGTTCGCACCAATCTGCGGTATCCTCGGTACATTCGTAACAGGTTCCACAACATCTTCCGGTGTATTATTTGCCAAGATGCAGTATGAGGTTGCTGAACTTATCGGTGCCAACCCTGTTATGCTGGTTGCAGCCAACCTTGCAGGCGGCGGTATCGGCAAACTGATCTCCCCTCAGAGTATCGCCATCGGTGTTGCTGCGATCGGACTTGAAGGCTCTGACGGCAAGATCATGACAAAGACTGTTGGTATCTGTATTGTATTAGGTATCATCGTATGTATTATGTCCTATCTGCTGGCTGTTGTTCTTTAACAACCCGCATTTCAATGTGTTCACTTTGAACACATATCAGATAAGACGCTTGGATATTCCGCTGGATATCTGAAGCGTCTTATCCTTTATAAAAATCATTTTTGAGGATTTTTTACAAATCAAAGGAGGTAAGAAAATGAAGGATTTAATTGAAATCAGATGGCATGGCCGCGGCGGTCAGGGTGCTAAAACGGCTGCCCTCCTGCTGGCTGATGTTGCTTTCAATAATGGTCTCTATGTTCAGGGCTTCCCGGAATACGGTCCTGAAAGAATGGGAGCTCCCATTACTGCTTATAATCGTTTAAGTCGTAACCCGATCCGCGTTCATTCCAATATTTATGAGCCGGATTACGTGGTTGTTGTCGATGAGTCTTTAATTGAAAGCGTCGATGTTACTGCCGGTATCAAGGAAGGCGGTGCAATCATCATCAACTCCCATAAAAGCAGCAATGAATTAAAACCGCTTCTTGAGGAAAAAGGTTATCACGGTCATATTTATACCATTGACGCCCGAAAGATTTCCATTGAAACTCTTGGCAAATATTTTCCGAATTCTCCGATGCTGGCAGCCGTTGTCAAAGTTACCGGCGTTATGGAGGAAAAGGCCTTTCTGGAAGATATGCGCAAATCCTACGCCCATAAATTTGCTTCCAAGCCATCCGTTATTGACGGCAATATGAAAGCATTGGAAATTGCTTTAAAGGAGGTACATTGAGTATGAAAACTGATATCAGAAAACAGGATATTGATGTTACCTGGCAGAATCTGAATCCCGGTACTGTTGTAACAGGCGGTGCCACGGCTCCTGAATTCAATACAGGTGAATGGCGTGTCAATGTGCCGGTTCTGGATATGGACAAATGCAAACAATGTCTGATGTGCGTGCCGGTTTGTCCGGATTCCTCCATTCCTGTAAAAAACCAGAAACGTGAAGATTTTGACCTGATGCACTGCAAGGGCTGCGGTATCTGTGCCAAAGTATGTCCATTCGGTGCCATCACCATGAAAGAAGGTGACGAATAATGTCAATCAGAGAAAGATTATCCGGTAATGAAGCGATTGCAACTGCCATGCGCCAGATTAATCCTGATGTTGTCGCAGCCTTTCCAATTACGCCATCAACAGAAATCCCTCAGTATTTTTCCAGCTATGTTGCCAATGGCAAAGTCGATTCTGTTTTTGTTCCCGTAGAAAGTGAACACAGCGCCATGAGTGCCACCATCGGTGCCTCCGCAGCCGGTGCCCGCGCCATGACCGCAACTTCTTCCTGCGGCCTTGCCTATATGTGGGAAATGCTTTATGTGGCCGCCTCCGACAGACTGCCGCTGGCTCTGGCTCTTGTCAACCGTGCTCTCTCCGGACCGATCAACATCAACTGTGACCACTCTGATGCCATGGGTGCCCGTGACGCCGGCTGGATCCAGCTGTTCTCAGAAAATAACCAGGAAGCTTATGATAATATGGTCATGGCTTTCCGTATTTCCGAGCATCCGGATGTCCGTCTGCCGATCATGGTCTGCCAGGATGGCTTTATCATCAGCCACGGTGTTGAAAATATCGAACTGTTAGAAGACGATGTTGTCAAAAATTTTGTAGGTGAATACAGACCCGAACACTATCTTCTGAATGCATCCGAGCCGCTGGCCATCGGACCTTATGCGAATCCGCCTTATGTTATGGAAGCCAAACGTGCTAATCTTCAGGCACTGGAAAATTCCAAAAAGGTTATGTTAGATGTTGCTGCAGATTTTGAGAGAATTTCAGGCAGAAAATACAGCTTCTTTGAATCCTACCGCATGGAAGATGCTGACTATGCCATGGTCATCATGGGAAGTGCTGCCGGCACAGGCAAGGACGCTGTTGATGCACTCCGCAGCATGGGTATCCGTGCCGGCCTGATCAAAGTCCGCATGTTCCGTCCATTCCCGGCATCCCAGATTGCAGAAGCATTAAAGAATGTCAAAGTTGTTGCCTGCATGGATCGTACAGAAAGTTTCAATACGGTCACAGGTCCTCTGGGCGCCGATGTCAGATGTGCACTTTATGATGCCGGCATCCACGCGAAATTCGTTAATTATGTATATGGTCTCGGCGGTCGTGATGTTACTGTTGCAAGCCTTACAAGTGTCTATGAGGATATGATGAAAATTGCCGCTGACGGCACAGTCGGACAGACATATCGTTATCTGTCCCTGAAGGGATAAGGAGGAATCGAAATGGCATATAATTTTAAAGAATATATGGAACGTCCCGACAGACTGACTGCCGGTCACAGAATGTGTGCAGGATGCGGTGCATCCATTGCCCTTAGAAATGTGATGAAAGCTGTTCATCCTGAAGACCATGCAGTTATCTGCAATGCAACAAGCTGTATGGAAGTTTCCACTTTTATCTATCCATACACAGCATGGCAGGATTCCTACATTCACACAGCATTTGAAAATGCCGGTGCAACCTGTTCAGGCGTGGAAGCTGCTTACAGAGCCATGTCCAAAAAAGGCAAAATAGGCGGTACTTACAAATTTATCGCTGTAGGCGGCGACGGCGGAACATATGACATCGGTTTCCAGTCCCTTTCCGGTGCTATGGAGAGAAACACCGATATGGTTTATGTCTGCTATGACAATGAAGCCTATATGAACACAGGTATCCAGCGTTCTTCTGCAACACCTCTGTATGCGGATACAACAACAACACCTGTCGGTACAGTCAGCAACGGTAAACCGCAAAACCGCAAAGATCTGGCTGAAGTAATCGCAGCTCATCATGTACCATATGTTGCCCAGACAACATTTGTCCAAAATTTCAGGGATTTACATATCAAATCCGAGAAAGCTTTATACACACCCGGGGCCGCTTTCCTCAATATTATGGCACCGTGTCCTCGCGGATGGCGCTATAATACACCGGATATCATTGATCTGTGCAAAGCTGCTGTGGATACCTGTTTTTGGCCATTATTTGAATGTTATGACGGTGAAAAATGGGTTGTCAATTACATTCCAAAGAAAAAGCTGCCAATTGAAGATTTCCTGAGAAGCCAGGGACGTTTTGCCCACCTTTTCAAACCGGAAAATGAACATCTCATTGAAGATATCCAGAAAGAAATCGACAGACGCTGGGAAAATCTTCTGACAAGAGCCAACGCATAATCATGACTTACAAAACAGCAACTGAAAAACTGAAAGGAGCGTATGACTTACAATGGCTGAAGTATTTGCATTAAAAGCAATTGACCACGATAATGTGGCCACCGTCTTTACCAACGACGTCAAAGCCGGCATGATCGCCAACGTCGCAGACAAAAAGGGCCACCACTTTGAAATTCAATTATTGTCTGATGTCCCTTACGGACACAAGATTGCCCTCTGCGATATTAAAAAGGGCGAAGAAATTATTAAATACGGTGAGGCCATCGGTGCCGCATCCAGGGATATTGCTGCAGGTGATTATGTCCATATCCACAACATGGACAGTCAGCGCGGACGCGGTGATCTGGAAGGAGGGACAGTGTAATGGGTTATACATTCAATGGTTATCGCCGTCCTGACGGTCAGGTCGGTATCAGAAATTATGTCGGTATTATTCCGAGTGTTACCTGCGCATCAGATGTTGCCTCAGCCATCTGCCGACAGGTACAGGGCTGTGTCACATTTCCGCATCATCAGGGCTGCTGCCAGATGCCGCCGGATCTTGAAAGAGTTACGGACACACTGATCAGTCTCGGCAAAAGCCCGAATCTTGGAGCTGTACTGATCGTCAGCCTGGGCTGTGAAGGTACTGATGTTGAACGCCTGTATAAAGAGGTCTCTGCCACAGGCAAACATGTTGAAATTATCCGTATTCAGGAACTTGGCGGTGTCTCCAACGCCATCCAGAAAGGTACCGATATCGCCCGGAATATGGCCATAGAAATTTCCGGCCTGCAGCGTGAAGAAACAGATATCTCGGAAGTCGTTATGTCCATTAAATGCGGTGCCTCTGATACGACTTCCGGTATCGCTTCCAACTGTGTCATCGGCTATGTTGCTGACAAACTGGTGGATCTTGGTGCAACAGTTATCTTTGGCGAAACAACAGAATTCATTGGCGGTGAACATCTTCTGGCCCGCCGTGCCGTGGGCGGTGAAAACGGTCCTGTCGGCCGGAAGATCTACCAGATCGTCAATGAAATGGAGGGACGTGCCAAAGCCATCGGCTGCGATATGAGAAAAGGTCAGCCAACACCGGGCAATATCGCCGGCGGATTAAGCTCTATTGAAGAAAAGAGTCTTGGAGCTATTATGAAATCCGGCAGTCGTCCGATTCAGGGTGTTCTTGAATATCCTCAGCATGCTGCCGGCTGCAAAGGCCTCTGGATCAAGGATACTCCGGGACGTGAACCGGAAATCCTGACAGGTATGGCTGCAACAGGCGCCCAGTTTATGATGTTCTCCACCGGCCGCGGTGCCCCTCAGGGCTTTCCGTGCATGCCGGTGATCAAAATCTGCGGCAATCCAAATACTTACGAACGGATGAAAAACGATATGGATCTCAACGCCGGTGTCATTATTGAAGGCAAAAACAGTATCAATGAAGTCAGCGAAGCTGCTTTTGAGAAAATGCTGCGTGTCCTGAACGGGGAAATGACACGAAATGAGGCCATCCAGTACTTTACTTCCATCGATATCCACTGTCTCGGACCTGTCATCTGATAAAAGGTCTACTCTACCACAAAATGCCGTCGCACTGGAGATTTCTATCATCCCGGATGCGACGGCATTCTTTATGTATTTTATCTTCTATTTCTTGTGAACCTGCTTCCCTGAGCCTTCAATTACTTTGCTGCAGATTCTCTTTTGCGGATTTCCCGGATCAGACAATACTGCTTCAGATCAAAGTGTTTCTGTACAATACCGAAAACCTTGAAATCAAAACGCTGATAAAATTCCACATTCACCGGATTGTGCGTCTCCAAAGACACCATCATCCGATGTTCATCGGCATATCGAATCACCTCATTCATCAGCACATCCGCCAATCCATGATGCTGCATATTCGGTCGTACCGCCAGATAGATCACATGAAGGCGATGTTTCTGATGCAGCTGGTCTGTCCATGCAGAATTCAGGTAATCCCTCCCCAGGATGAAATTCCAGAATGTATGCATGGAAGCATCTTCTTTCAGAAGATAACCATCCGTCTTTAATGCTGCAGCAATTTCTGTAAAATACGCTTTAAATAAATGTTCATAGGGTTCCATTTCGTCAGAAACCACCAGCAGACTGTTGCATTCCGGGCTGTCTGCATAAATATCACAGCATTCATAGAACTCCGTCAGATCACATTTAAAAAGCTCCGGCATCAGCTTTTCCCTAATATCCTTATTCGGTATCAGGCTGTGATAAAGGGGGTCCTCCCTAAAACACTGTGTCAGCAAATCCTCCAGTTTCGGCAGATCCTCTTTCTGCACCTGATATAGTCTTTCACTTTCCATAATAATTAATTTTTCTCCTGTATATTTTTCAGCCGTTCATTGGCTGACTGAAGCAAAAGCAGCATTTTCTCTGTGGACTGCAGCATGTATTCGATATCATCCCTGAGATAGTCTTTCTGCCGTTCCACAACCCTTTCCAGCTCTGCAATTTCATCTGCAAAATCCATCGCTCCCTGATGATACTTATCCATCAATTGTGCCACCAAATCATAGAGATTCTCATGATGCACGATCCGGCCGCGTCCCCACTGCAGACGGTCTGAATTCTGGTCAAGAACGTAATCCGTAAATCGCTCATAGACCTGTTTTGAAAACTGGAAAGCATAGGCATTGTTATCAATCTCATATAAAGCTTCAAACGCAGCCTCGGCATCCGGCGTCTTACGCCTTAAAGCGCGAATGGCCTTCTTCAGATACCGCAGATTATTCTGAGCCGCCTCCTGCGGAAAAACAACCGCATCCTCCCATGTGAGACGAACATATTTGTCCTGAGTCATCTTGAATACTTTCAGCAGAATCTTCTCAGCCTCACGGCATTCTTCAGAATCCACTCCAGCCTCATTGATATCATAAATACGATCATAAACTTCTTCTGCCATCTCTTCTGTCTGTCCCAGAAGGTTCAAAAGTGCAGTAACCCTGCTACCGGATTTCTGACACATCAGCACATCCAGACTGGCAGATGCCTGCTCAAAAACCTCCGCAAAATTCAGCGGTGCCACAGACTGTCTGTCCAGATGCATCAAAAGCAGACCGTAAAGTTCATGATGGAATCGGTAAGCCGCCTCATTATAATATTCATCACTGTCATACTGTGAGTGATAGTGCGTAGTCATAAAGGAACCTGCACTGAATTCATTGACCATGGACGGAATACCGCTGATAGCCACAGAAAAGTCATCCGACCAGGTTTCAATTGGTGCCGATACAAGAACACCTTCCGGATAGGCCGGCGAAAGTGCCGGCAGTGCCTTTAATGTATCTTCAAAAAAGTCTTTGTATTCATATGTACAGCGGATTCCGTCCAGATTGCCGTTAGAAAGTGCCGGCAATTCGAAGTTGAAATCACCAATCACTTTGCCCGCCCATTCCGGATGGACATTAAACACCTCCGCATAAGCGCCGGTTGACCAGTCGTACTTGGAATCAGCAATTCCCCATTCTTCCGCAGCCATAGCACAGAATACCCATGTATTCTCCGGCTGATAGCCCATTTTAATAAAAGCCCGTGCAATGCCAAGCATCATGGCCACCGCCGTGTTGTCATCCTGAAAACCGCTAAAGTAAGAATCGTAATGAGCCGACAAAAGAATCATTCTATCTGAACGCTTTCCCGGGATCTCGCCAAGAATATTATATGTAGAAACATCCCGCATAACCCGGCTGCTTGCATCCAGAGTAACGGTGATCTCACCCTTTTCATCCAGGCATGCCTTTAATTTCTCAGAATCTTCAAAGGACATGGAAAAAGCTGCTGCCTCCGGAGGACCCGCGATATCCTGGGCATTTAAAGCCTTCTCGTCTACCTGTCCATATCCGCCGACCTGAACAGCAATCAGTGCTTTTGCCCCTTTCTCATGGGCCTGATACACTGGAAAATTAATCCACCATTCATCTCTCTGGTTGATCTCCGCCAGTACAATCTTTCCTGTCACATCCTTATCGGCATAATCTTTCTCGCCGCCTTTTCCTACATAAACAACCTGAAATGTTTCTGCGCCTTCTGTCACAAAATCCGTCTGGTATGCTCCCAGCTGGACTTCCTGTCTCTCGCCTGCTGCATCTCTGTAGGCTAAAACGGCCCTCTTAAACTCCCAGCCATCCACTTTAATCTCATCCTTGCGGACATTGGAAAGCCCCAAATCTTCCATATAAGCCTTCAGCATCTCTCCGGTCTCAAACTCTGCCCAGGATCCTGCCGGTCGGTAGCCGAGAACAGGATTCGTGCGGTAGGCCTCCATCTTCTTGGCCAGGTTGTAGGATGCTTCTATATCTAATGATTCAATGTATTGCTGCTCTGTTGTCATTTTATGCCTTCTTTCCGCTATCCGGTGCTGCGAAATATTGCCATTTCCAGTCGTTTTGAGTCATCACCCATTGCATAACAGACCGTTCTCACTGCATCCGGATTATCGTCAATCAATATGATATGTTCTTTTCTTGCCTTTTATACCTGCTCAATAAATCTAAGAAAGGCTGCTTTACCTTCCGGTGTCCGGCTATAAACGCCGGCCTGCTCCAGTACTTTTGCAAACACAAGGCCTGTTTCCTGCAGCACAATCTCCATTGCATTTTCTGCTGTGATTGTGTGCTTCGCTGCAATCGCTTTGGCCCAGTCAGCATGTGCTTTTGTCAGCGGATCCTCGCAAAGATCTGCACCTGAAACAAGCTTTTCTGCCACTGCTGCCAGTTCCTGTTTGAGTCTTCCCGGCAAAATCGCCAGACCCATGACTTCAATCAGACCGATATTTTCTTTCTTAATATGATGCAGTTCCTCATGTGGATGATAAATACCAAGGGGATGCTCCGGCGTAGTCAGGTTGTTGCGAAGAACAAGATCCAGTTCGTAGTCTGCACCCCTGCGGCGTGCAATTGGTGTAATCGTATTATGCGGTTCCCCGTCTGTTTCTGCCAGAATCATCGCTGCTTCATCTGTGTAACCGCGCCAGCTTGCAAGGATTCTGTCTGCAAGGTCTACCAGCTTCTGCGGATCTTCGGAGGCCAGACGAATAACGGACATCGGCCATTTCACAATGCCCGCTTTGACATCTTCATAACCCTTAAAAGAAATCTCTGTCTCAATCGGCGCACGTTCCATTGCAAATGTATAGCGTCCGCCCTGGAAATGATCATGGGCCAGAATGGAACCGCCGACGATTGGCAGGTCTGCATTGGAACCGACAAAATAATGCGGAAACTGACCGACAAAATCCAAAAGCTTGCCGAAGCAGGCACGGTCGATTTTCATCGGTGTATGTTCTTTATTAAAACAAATGCAATGTTCATTGTAATAAACATATGGGGAATACTGAAGATACCAGGCCGTACCGTTGATCTGCACCGGTACGATCCGGTGATTCTGTCTGGCCGGATAATCCAGACGGCCGGCATAGCCCATGTTTTCGGCGCACAGCATGCAGCGCGGATAATTGGAAGCCGCCAGAGTTCTTGCGGCTGCAATTGCCTTTGGGTCCTTTTCCGGCTTGGATAAGTTGATGGAAATATCCAGTTCACCATATTCTGTATCTGTCTTCCAGCGCATATCTTTCGCGATTCGATCTCTTCGGATATAATTGCTGTCCTGACTGAACTGATAATACCAGTCTGTTGCCTTTTGAGAAGATTCTTTTCTCAGCGTATCAAAATGTGCCATCACCTGTGCCGGGCGAGGCAGAAGGCTTCCCATCAGTTTTGTATCCAGAAGATCTCTGTAAACAACTGAATTTTCCTCAAGAACGCCACGTTCATAAGCATCATCAAGCAATGTATCCAGTAACTCTGTCAGTTCAGCCTTTTCGCCTTCCTCCCAGGAGAAAGCATCCAGCTGAAGAATGTCCAGCAGGCCATTCACTGCCCATGCTTTTTCTTCCGGCTGGATCATCTCTTTCTCCAGTGCATAATTGACTAATCCACTTATTGCTTCATTCCGATTCATCACACATTCCTCCATCAATTATTCAAGCACAATGCCGCCTGCAGGACGGATACTCAGTACATGACAGCATCCCTCTCCGAGCATACTTTCTACTGTTTTCTTGAACGCACTTACTTTTTCAAGCGGAACAAATGCCTGGATTGTTCCGGCAAAACCACCACCGTGAACGCGGCAGGCCCCTTCTCCATTCAGCGCTTTTTCTGCGACAGTCAGCGCAATGGCCATATCCTGATGGGCCACAGCTGCAGCCGGCGTAATATTCTGTAAAAGCTCCCATGAAGAACGTCCGGATTCTTTTACAAGATTCAAAAATATTTCCTTTTCTCCACTTGCCAGTGCATCGGCTTCTTCCACTGCTCTCTGATCGTCCGCATAAAAATGCAGTGCTCTGAGTACCGCTCTGTCACCGACTTTCTGGCGCAGTGCAGGGAGATCAGCCAGTACATCCGCTTCATTTACTTCACGCAGCACTTTTTTCCCGAAATAAGCAGCTACCTGACACATTTCCTGTGGAATGGACGCGTATTCTCCGGTTAAAGCGGCATGATCCGCACCACAATCAATGATGCACAGTGCCAGCCCAAGACCTTCCAGATTGGCTTCAATCGGTCTGACAACCGGTGCCTCCGGATTTGCAAAATCAATCGCCACTGTATCTCCCACTGAGGAAGCAGTCTGATCCATTAATCCACTTGGTTTTCCAAAATAAATATTCTCTGCCTTCTGACCAATTCTGGCAATCGTCACTGCATCATATGCATCCCCACAGAATAAATGATTACCGGCTGTGCCAAGAAGCACCTCACAGGCTGCTGACGAGGAAAGTCCGGATCCCGGAAGAACACTTGAAACAGCATACATATCAAAACCGGCCACCTCATAGCCGCCCTGCGCCAGCTGAGCCAGCACACCGCGAACCAGTGATGCGGTTGTTTCCTTTTCTGCTTCCTGCACTTTGAGATCAGACAGGTCAACCGTTGTCATCGGCCAGCCTTCTGACTGAAAACGCACGGTCTGTGTGCCGTTTAACGCAACGCAGGCGAGAAAATCAAGATTGACTGCTGCCGCCAGCACATGTCCATGCTGGTGATCGGTATGATTACCGCAGATCTCTGTTCGACCAGGCGCTGAGCACAGCATCACCGGCGTATCCTCCTTTGTGCCAAAGCATTCTTTGAAGCTTTCAAGCACATGTACCGCTCTGTCTCTTCCGGCCGCCATGTCCTCGCAGCCCATCATTTTCAATTTTTCATCCATCTCCCCGGCTTTTACGCTCTGATAAATATCATTCCAGTTTTTCAAAATATCCCCACTCCTTTTTATTTTTTCAAAAAATGTTCTCTGTTTGGGTACTCCTGGCGAAAAGCCAGCAGTGCCGCTTCCTGCAAAAGTGCAAATTCTTTATCCATATGAAGGAAATGCGGTGTCCGAAATGCAATCGCACTGATTTGCTCCGCAATCTTTCTTGTGACACCTTCCTCCGATAATTGGCCCATGCCGAAGACCAGCGACGTAAATCCACGCCCTTCCCTGCTGATCTTCATAAAACTTAAAAAAACATTTTTCAGTTCAGATAACAGTATTTCCCGGCATTCTTCCGGCTGTTCACTGATGCCGGACAAACACAGCATGTTGACGATCTGTGCTGCCTGCCTTCTTTTTTTGCCGCCAAAATCGATAGCCGACCCTTCCGACAGATACTTCAGTTCCATAAGACAACCGACAAATATATCTTTCTTCGGACTTCTCTTTCCATACCTGGCAATCCATAGTTTTTCCCGAAACAAAGCTGCCGCTTCATTGTCTTTTTCCGAATTCTGCGCTAAAAGCGCCTGCCTCTTTCCGGCATCTGTTTCCTGATAAAACAGTTCTGTCCACGTTTGTTCCATTGATATGATCCTCATTTATTCTTTAATGTTTTAAAAAATCATCCACATTGCTGCTGTCTACCCGCTGATACTGTGATACATAATATCTTCCTTCTTTTAACTGGCTCCTGTAGACATTTTCTCCACGGAAGATTTCCAGCGAAAGCTTGGCCATCTCAAGTGCCTGTTCTTCTTTGTCATTGTAGACGGTTCCCTGCATCTCTCCGGATTTCACAGCTTCCAGCGCACTGTCCAGGCCGTCGATACCAAAGATAACCGGCCATTCTGAAGGCACGTATTCCGACTTTCGATACGCTTCCACAGCGCCAAGTGCCATTTCATCATTATTAGAAATTACAAGCTCAATACCGTCTTCATACTGACTGATCAAACGTGTCATTCTGTTTTCTGCCTGCCCTCTGTTCCAGTCCGCAAACTGATAGCTCAGCTTTTCCAGCTGCACGCCCTCTTCAATCAGTGTCTTCACCGAATAATCCGTTCGGCTAATTGTATCCTGATGTCCGGCCTCACCTTCCAGCAGCACATATTGAATTTTGCCGTCCTGATTCTTATCGACTTCCGGATGATCCTTAATATAGTCTGCTGCAATCTCTCCCTCCATAATGCCGGACTGCTCTGCATCACAACCGACATAATACAGTTCTTCCCATTGAAGCAGATCCTCGCGTACCGGCTCCCGGTTGAAAAAAATGACAGGAATATGATTCTGCTTTGCAAGCTTGATAATTCGCGACGGCACGGTTCTGTCAACCAGATTGATGCAAAGCACATCACATCCGGCATCGATCATCTCCTCCACCGTTTCATTCTGGGCCTGCTGATCGTCCTTGCCATTTTTTACAGACACAATAATTTTCATGTCTTCTGTTTCCATGGATTTTAAGTTTTCCTTCAGCTTGTCCGTCATCGCATTGATAAATGGATCACCCTGTGTATACGTCACAACACCGACATGCAGCGCTTCCTTCATCTCCGGATGTCTGTTCCCGCAGCCGGAGCATGTGAAGATCAGCAAAATCATCACCGCCAGTGTCCTCCATTTCTTTCTATCCCTTTTATTCATAAGAATACAAAAACCTTTCTATGTCTTCATCCTGAAACAGATCGTCTCTTCGAATCATTTTGATTGTTGTCTTTACGCTTTTTGTTTTATAGAACCTGTGCTGCAGCTTCTTTGCCATTTCTTCTACACTTTTATAGCCAATCTCATATCCGTCCGGTGCCACAAGCCCGTCTATTTTCCCATAATTCAGCATCGCAATCGATTTGACACTGTATCCGATGCCAAAAATCCTGATATCCTTCAGCTCGTCATTGTCTGCCTGCTCTCCAATTCTGTCGAGCGTCCTCGAATCCAGTACGACCAGATGATCCACCGGCGCTCTCGCCCTGATCTCATCCAGCACATTGCAATCCTCTTCCTGATAATAGCACCATGCAATCTCACCCTTCATCTGTTCCAGTGTATCAGAAAATCCCCGCACAGCACTCGTACTTGCTTCCGATTCCTCCCGTCCGGCAACTATTCCGATTTTCGAGGCATCCTCCCCCAACTCTCTGGCCAGCAACGCGCCCATCTCATAATAGTCCGGACCGATCTCAGAAAATGTCGAAGATTCCTGTTCATCTTCGTTGTATACATTCTCCACAATTAAGATCACCGGAACATCGGCACATTCATTTTTCAGCATTTCTTCCGTCTCACTGCCGGATGCAGGCCACACAAGAAAGGCATCAATCTGATTGTTTCTTTGTTCCTGGATAATCTCCTGCTCGACCTCTGCGCTTTCCATCTCATCTGTATTACAGATAATCAGATGGATATGGTTGTTTTTGGCAGACTGCTTCATTCCTTTGATCAGTGCATCCCATCGATTATCCCCGGCTTCCGGCAGTACAACGGCCACCCTTTTCTCCGGCACATTCTGATTAAAGATCTTCCATACAAAAAACAATGCCAGTATCAACAGTAAAAGCTCCATCACAAGAAAAGTTATTTTATTTTTTCTCATCCTCTTTCCTCCACTGCCTGCATGGTTGTTTCTCGAGCTGCTCCGCATTCTCCCTCGTATAAGGAATTGCCGGAATATGAATAACGACTCTTGTCCCCTCATCCGGCTCACTTTCTACAGAAAGACCATACTTTTCACCAAACATCAGTCTGATTCTGGAATGCACATTGATCACACCTACACCGGAGCCATGCTTAGACACCTTGTTGGTGTCCGTCAGAAGGTTCTGCAGAACATCCTCCGGCATCCCCATCCCATTATCCTCAATACTGATATAAATATCCTCTCCCTTCTTTTCTCCTCTCACGATGATTTTTCCATCATCATCTTCATCCATATGACCAACGCCATAATAGATCGCATTCTCCAGAATCGGCTGAATGACAAGTTTAACAATGCAGTAGTCTTTGATTTCATCGTCAATCTGAAATTCTGTTTTAAAACTGTCCTTGTAACGTGCGCGCTGAATATTCATATAGCTTCTGCTATGCTGGAGTTCATCCGCAATCGGTATGATCGTCTTTCCTTTTGACAGACTGACGCGAAGAAGCTTTGCCAGCTCAGTGATCATCAATACAGCCTCGTCATTTTTCCGGGCTTCGACCATCCACGTAATCGATTCCAGTGTATTATACAGAAAATGCGGATTAATCTGATTCTGCAGTACTGCCAGCTCACTTTTTCTTCGTTCATTCTGCTGTCGGATGATCTCATCCATCAGTTCTTCAATCTGCTCATAGGATTTCTGAACAGAATGGCCCAGATGCCGGATCTCTGTGGAACCGCCAATATAAATATCCGGCTTTCCGCCGGCCTCATAGGCTTTTACTGACTCATCCAGTGCCCGGATCGGTTTGGATATCTTTTTAGAAATAATTCTGTTGCCGCCAAGCAGCATCATCAGCAGAACAATAATCGTGATAAAAATATAATATTTCAAGTCATCGTTGCTTGTCGTCTGCCGGTTTTGAGGTATAACCCCGATTAACTTCCAGCCGGTATACGCAATACTGCCTACAATAACCTGCTCTGTGCTGCCGCCTGATGGCATCTCATACACACCATCTTCATATCCTGCCGCCGGGCTGCTGTCCTCGGCAAATAATCCCCTGCTCAGCTCTGATTGTCTTGGATGGTAAATCATCTCACCATCTCGATTACACACATAATAGTAAACACCATCCGAAGAATCATTAATCTGCCGCAGCACATCCTCAATCACCGAACATTTTATGTCCACTAAAAGGACACCACTTCCCGGTCTCTCGCCATCATTGATATCGACCGAGCGGCTCAGGGAGATCACCCGATAAAACCGAAAGGATCCATCCCGAAACAGGTTCTGCGTGTGTGGAAGCGAAAACTGAATATTCTCTATATCGCTTTCCGCATTGCAATACCAGCTCTGGCTTGTGACATCGGCATTGTTCTTTTCCATCGCCACTGGCTCCGAAGCGATCAGCTTTCCATCTTTGCCATACAATGCAATACTCTGAATTTTGTCCGAATTGATCTCATACAGCAGGCTGAACTGTTTGCCAAATTCCTGACTAGAAATATCAAATTCCTGAATCACGTTGTAATTGGCTGCATTGAAAATATGGCGGATATCTAAAAAAGCCAGGTTGATCCGTTCCACCGTGCTCTCTACTGTGGCCTCTGTATCCGAGACCGCTGTTTTATCCATCGTCTGCCTGAACCGATGATAAAGCAGAAAGCCCATAATCACAATCGTCACAATTGTCACTGCTGACAGCACCGACATAATGATTGACTGTATACTGAATTCTCCTTTGTGAAATCTTTTTTTATCCTCTTTTGTCTTCATCTCATCTTCTCAGTTTCTATTCTGTTCAGGATTCACTTTCTTTCTGCAAATTTCTGGCGCGATATTTCGAAGGGGATACACCAAATCTCTTTTTAAAAACATAACTGAAATAGTTTGCATCCAGATAGCCTACTTTTTCTGCCACTTTATAGCTTTTGGTCTCTCCGCTTAAAATGAGTTCCTCCGCAATATCCATTCGGTAATCTGTCAAATAGGAAATAAACGATTTGCCTGTTTCCTTTTTGAATACGGAAGAAAAATATGAGTTCGATACACCGAGAATAGAGCAGACCACATCCAGCGATATGGATGCGTCCATATACTTCTCTCTGACAAGCAGCTGCGCCTCCGTCACAAGACGGTGCGACGTGCTGTTTCTCGCGGTTTTTAATTCCTCGCTGATCATCCGGGCCATCTCGTTCATCCATGAAGTCAATGAGCTTTCATCCATCTGCGGCACTTTTTCGTAGAGATTCGGAACATTCCCCGCGATCTCATTGAAATCAAGAGAATTGTTCGCACAGAATTTATAAAAATTACTGACCGTTTCCATTGCTGCCAGATGATACTGACCAATGGTCACCGTATGCTTATGTATCTTCTGGATTTCTTTTTGCACAGCTTCTTCAATCTTCTCCGGATTTCCGACTCGAATCGCCCGAAAAAGGTCATGCATCCGCCCCTCTTCCAACAGACTTAACGTCGCCTGTTCTTTTGGCACAATCTCCCTGATATTGATGGCACGCTGCGTACCATATAAGACACGGTAAGAAACCGCCTCCCTTGCCCCCTCGTAGGACAGGTTGATATTGAACAGGTTGTCGCAGACTGTACCAATTCCGGCTGTGACAACTGCACCCATTACGCGGTAGGCCCATCTGCAGAAACGGTCACATTCATCCGTAATCGGAACCATCTGTTCCTCTGACCCCATCTCCATAATCAATACGGTATTCCCAAGATACAGAAACTCCTTGCAGTGCCATTTTTCAACCAGTCGCTGTCTGATCTCTCTCTCCACAGACATGGACAACAGCAGCGGATTCATTCCCTCCGGCACATGGTTTTCCGAAGTATGAAATACAATGCAGCAAAAAAGCGGACCTTTCATGTTGACCTGATACGCTGCCGAAAATCTTGCATAGTCTTCTTCACTGACTCTGCCCTCCATTAAAGAGATAAATAAATTCGACTGCAGCGCCGGCAGTGATTCCTGAAAATAATTCTCCAGCTTCCTGACATTCAGTTTCTCTTCGCGTTCCTTATCAAGATTCTCCTTCAGTCTCATCAGACTTTCTGACAATTCCGCCGCACTGATCGGCTTCAACAGATATTCCTTTATATCCAGATGTACTGCTTCCTTCGCATACTCAAACTCATCAAAGCCTGTACAGAGGATAATATAAATATTCGGATAATCCTGATTCAGTTTCCTTGACAGTTCAAGCCCATCCATATAGGGCATTCTGATATCTGTCAGGACAACATCCGGCTGCAGCTTTTCTACCAGTTCAAGTGCCTTGACGCCGTTTTTCGCACTCCCCACAACTTCAAATCCAAGTTCACTCCATCGGATTTTCGCTTCCATTATGTCGATAACTTCTGCTTCATCATCTACCAGAATGACTTTATATTGTTCCATCCTAATTCCCCTCTGTTCAAGATTTTTTTCACACATATAAAATGTTTTTCTGATAGTGTTATTATAGCAAAAATTCCTTTTTAAAGCGAATACTGTTTACAAACTATGAGAAACACGCTCCGCGAGTTTCTCAAGTTATCGCGGCAGTCGCCAAGGTCTCGTGCAAGCACTGACTTTGGCTCGTTGCTCGCGTAAATTAAACGCACGAAAACCGTTCCACCCGCCATAACGGCAACCAGAACGGTTTTCATTCTTTAGTAATTATTTCTTCTGAACATATTTCAGACAGTCAAGTGTAACTGCCGCAAGAATGATAATACCTTCAAAGATGAACTGAAGGTTTGTATCAATACCAAGAATTGTAAGGGAATATGTCAATGATGTGAAAATCAGTACACCCGTTACAACACCGGAAATCTTACCGATACCACCGGTAAATGATACACCACCTACAACGCAGGCTGCAATGGCATCCATATCCCATCCCTGTCCATAAGCCGCACTACCGGAACCGATCATTCGGTTACATTCTAACCAGGAACCAAATCCGTAAAGAATACCTGCAAGGATGAAAGCACCCATTGTGACTTTGAAAACAGAAATACCGGATACAGCAGCTGCTTCCGGATTTCCGCCAACAGCATAGAGGTTCTTGCCGAAAACAGTTTTGTTCCAGATGAACCATACAACTGCAATTGCAGCGATTGCCCACAGAATAATGGTTGGGAATTTGCCGATCTGTGGAATAAATGTATTTGGAATCACTGAATCAATCGCACCAAATGATACACCCTTTGTCGCATACGTAACAAGACCGAAGATAATCAGCATGTTCGCCATTGTTGAAATGAATGGATGCATCTTGAATTTCGCCATGAAGAATCCGGCAACCATCGCAAAAGCCGTTGTCAGCACGACACATACAAGCAATGCCAGCAATGCTCTTGGCACCGGTGCAATACCTGAAAAATCAAAAACGTGTCCAAATACACCACCTGTATTGATACCCTTATGCATGATGATAGTTGCAGTTACCATACCCATACCAACCATACGACCAACAGAAAGGTCAGTACCGGTCAAAAGGATCAGGCCGGCAACACCAAGTGCAAGGAACATTCGCGGTGAAGCCTGCTGTAAAATATTCAGGATATTTGTCACGGTCAGAAGTTGTGTATTCTTAACCAGCGGTGTAATGATACACAGTGCAACGAAAATCATGATAATGACAATATACAGACCGTTTCTGTAAAGGAACTGTGTCAGATTAAATGAATACTTGTAATTTTCAAGACTCTGTGCTTTCTTCTGTGCAAATGTAAATTTGGACATTCTCAGAAGATCGATCAGATGATACTTATGCATATATGCATCATGTCTTCTGTCTTTGATTTCCTGAATTTTAGATTCATATGCCATCTGTGCATCAAATAATTTATTCTTATGTGTATATTTTTCTGCTTTAATTTCTTCAGCGTCCTTCAAGCCGCTCAGTTTTGCCTGATGCTCTGCCTGAATCTCTGCCTTAACCTTCTCATACTTGCTCTTTTCTGCCTCTTTTTCAGCCTTGCAGCTCTGAGCAACAACATCATAATATTCTTTCTTATAATGCTGAGAAAGATATCCCTCTGCGTCTGCAATCAGCTTGGAAATCTGCGGTTTATTTGTATTTTCCACATTCTTGGCCTTCTCAAGCTCTTTCTTGCATTCTTCGATAATCTTTGTCTGCTCTTCTTTGGATAAGTTCTTATCCTCTTTTGTGATTGCAATTTGATTTTTTAAACTATTGACTCTATCAGAGCCTTCCACGCGAAGTGCGTCGATCTGCTCTTGAATCTTTCCAACATATTCGTCAATCGGCTGCAAAAGCTTTGCTTCTTCATCAACCGAAAGAATCAACGTTTGATCTGCCATATTCTATACTCCTCTCTCTTACAAATACATCGCGCTGAGTCTCAACAATTCTTCCTGATCTGTTTCTTTTGTATTGACAATGCCCGCGAGACGGCCGTTGGACATAACACCAATACGGTTTGTAATACCAAGGATTTCAGGCATCTCAGAAGAAACAACGATAATCGTCTTGCCCTGTTTTGCCATGTTGATGATCAGCTCGTAAATTTCATATTTTGCACCGACGTCAATGCCTCGCGTTGGGTCATCCATCATGAATACGCTCGGTGAACGCTCAAGCCACTTACCAAAAATGACTTTCTGCTGATTACCACCGGAAAGACTTGAAATCATATCATCCGGTCCCATACATTTTGTATGCATGATTTTAATCTTCTCAGATGTTGCGCGCACCATTTCATCCTGAGATAGTGCAATACCATGGACATAGTGACTCATGTTGGCAATTGTTGTATTAAACGTGATATCACCTTTGAGGAAAAGACCGTTTGCTTTTCTTTCCTCTGTGATCAGCGCAAATCCATGATCCATCGCATCCTTTGGCGAAGAGAAATTCATGATCTTGCCATTGTAAACGACATTGCCCTCTGCTCTTGTACGCATGCCGAAGATTGTCTCCAGTAATTCTGTACGTCCGGCACCAACCAGACCATAAAATCCAAAAATCTCACCTTTGCGGATATCAAAAGAGATATTCTGAATTTTCGGTGCAAATTTTGTTGAAAGATTTTGTACAGTGAGAACAGTTTCGCCAGGTTCATTATCAACAGGTGGAAATCTGTTATCCAGTGAACGACCAACCATCGCTGAAATCAGTTCGTTCATATCTGTATCTTTGCTGTCTTTCGTCATAACCAGACTTCCATCTCGAAGTACGGAAATCTCATCACAGATTTCAAAGATTTCATCCATCTTATGCGAAATGTAAATCAGTGAAATACCCTGTGCTTTCAACTGACGCATCATCTTGAAGAGTTTCTCTACTTCCGGTGCCGTCAGTGAGGATGTCGGCTCATCCAATACGATCACTTTTGAGTGGTAGGAAATTGCCTTTGCAATCTCACACATCTGACGCTGTGACACAGACATTTTCTTCATCGGCTGCGTCAAATCGACTGTAATGCCAAGCTGTCTGAATAAATTCGCTGTTTCTTTCTTCATTCTTCCTTCGTCGACCATGCCTAACGAATTCTTTGGATAACGTCCAAGAAACAAATTATCCACAACACTTCTTTCAAGACACTGGTTTAATTCCTGGTGAACCATTGCCACGCCGTTTTCCAGTGCATCTTTCGGTCCCGAGAAATCCACTTCTCTGCCGTCTAATATAATTGTCCCCTCATCTTTCTGATAAGTTCCAAAGAGACATTTCATCATTGTCGATTTTCCGGCACCGTTTTCACCCATTAAACCCATAATGGTTCCAGGTTTGACATTCAGGTCAATATGTTTCAGAACTTTATTTCTGCCGAATGATTTACTCATGCCATTAATCGATAAGATGTATTTATTCTTATCCTCTGTCATAGCCCGTTTCCTTTTCTAAGAGAGAAAGAAGGGTATCATCACTGACACCCCTCTGTTTCCATCAATTTAATCTAACATTTACCGATCTCTTACTTTGAGAGAAGTTCTGTATATGATGCTGCGTTATCTGTTTTAACCATGTTGATTGCAAATGCGTCGTATTCGCTTGGGTTACCCAGACGGTTTGTGATGTTGGATTCTGTCTGTCCATCTCCACCGATGTAATCAACCTTCAGGTTAAGAAGATCATCATAGTTTTCAAGAAGTGGCTGATATGTAGAGCTCAGGAAGTTATCTGATGCATTGTAGATGTTCAGCCAAACTTTCTTTTCAGGACTCTTTGTTGCATCCAGCTGGTTCGCAACTTTATCATAAATCTTTGTTGAATCTGTAAATTCTGTGTAGTTATCAGCTGTTACAGCAATGTTTAATGCATAGTAAGATCTGTCTTCTTCGCTGTATCTGTAATCTTCACCTTCTACTAAGCAGTTGCCTGCTTCATCTGCTGTACCGATACCTGTATCGATATCAACACCGTCAAGTGCGTTACGAAGAACTCTCAGTGTCAGGTAAGCCTGAACGTCTGCATGCTGAGAAATTGTACCACCGTAACCTTCAGCGATTGCTGCTACAGCATCACTGTTTGCATCATATCCAAATGTAGGAACGCTGTTGTCTTTTGCCCATGCGTTGAACATTGACATACCCATACCGTCATTGTTAGAAACAACGATATCGATCTGATCACCAAAAGAAGCTGTCCATGTATTGATTGCGTTACCGGCTGTTGCTGCATCCCATGTTGCACCAGCTGAGTTCTTCATTTCCTGAGAAGCAAGCTCACGGATTGTGAATGTCTTGCCATCTACTTCAAGCTGAGCGTCCTGAACAACCTTTGAGCTGCCGTCTACGTTTGTACCAGCTGGTGTAGAGTCAATATTGCCTTCTTCGCCAACACCTGTACCAAGAGCAGTACGAACGCCACGTGTACGGGCGATAGAGTCATTATGACCGATATCACCGATTGCAAGAACATATCCGATCACGCCGTCACCATTTCTATCAATCTTGTCAGCGTTTGCTTTGATGTAATCTACAACCATCTGGCCCTGTAATTCAGCACCCTGGTTAGCATCGAAACCAACATAATATGTGTCTTTGTTGAAATTCAGTGCATCCTTATCCAGCTCACCTGTTGAGCTGTTAGATGGCTGACGGTTGAACCAGCAAAGTGGTTTGTCCTTGTTTGCAGCTGCTGTTGCTGTTGCTGTGCTTTTTGCAGAACCGCTGTTAGAACCGGATGAACTTGAACCGCCACCGCAGCCTGCCAGTGATAATGCCATTGTTAATGCCATCATGCCCGCCAATACTCTTCTTTTTTTCATTTTTACTCCTCCAATTTGTTTAGTTTGCATCAAAAATGACTTAAACTTAATAGATATTTTTATTATAATGAACCCTATTCAAATAATCAATAGAAAATTTTTGGATTACTTATGAATTTTTTATGATATCCTATATTTTTTTTGTCTATTTAGAGCATAGTAACACTGTCTTTTCGTTTCATATATCCCAGTCTATTGAAAACATCTGACAACTTCTGCGAAGCCTCATCACGCTATGAAAAAAGCAACACTATGAACGAATTCATAAATGAATCGTTCATAGTGTTGCTTTTCTAGTATCCACAAGGCTTCGCAGTCTGTTTATCCTTTAATCTTCTTTAAAGCGAACCGCCATATAAGCCTTGATCGCCTCTACACATCCCTCAAACCCCAGCTTGCTGCTGTCCAGACAGAGGTCATAGTTACGTGCATCGGACCAGTGCTGGCCTGTGTGATACATGTAGTAATCGCCCTTCTGCTTGTCTGTCTTCTGGATGTATTTCTCCATCTGCGCCCTTGTCATACTCTGTTTCTCAAGACCACGCTCTACGCAATAATCAAATGGTGCATGGATGAAGACGCTGACAACATTCGGATTGTCTCTCAGAATGAAATCCGCACATCGCCCGATGACAACATAAGATTCCTGTTCTGCAAGTTCTTTCAGAATCTTTGCCTGATAGTTGAAAAGATTGTCAGATGATGCAAAATCATCACTATCCGGCGGAATCACTTCACCTTTGTAGACTTTCTTGATGGCCCGGGTCAGAAATGTGTTTCTGCGGCGTTCATCCGGATTACCGAACATCTGCAGATTCAGACCACTGTCATCAGAAGCCATACGCAAAATCTCACGGTCATAACAGTCGATGCCCAGATCTTTGGCCAGCATCTGACCAACGGTCTTGCCGCCGCTGCCGTACTGTCTTGCAATTGTAATGATTCTGTTGCTGCCCATAAAACCCCTCCTTCAGAGATGCCTCTATTCACCTAAATAAGCTTTCTTGACTCTCTCATCATTCATCAATACCTTTGCATCGCCTTCAAGGATAATCTTGCCCGTCTCGAGGACATAAGCTCTGTCAGCAATGGAAAGTGCCTTCTTGGCATTCTGTTCTACCAGAAGAACAGTCGTACCACTGGCACTGACGGCTTTGATGATATCAAAAATCTCATTAACGAAAATCGGAGAAAGACCCATGGAAGGCTCATCCATCAGGATGATCTTCGGCTTGGACATCAGCGCTCGGCCCATAGCCAGCATCTGCTGCTCACCGCCGCTCAATGTACCGGCCATCTGTTTCTTACGTTCCTCAAGACGTGGAAAACGCTTGTAAACCATTGCCAGTGTCTCTGCGATTTCTTTCTTATCTTTGCGTGTATAGGCTCCCATCATTAGATTATCATAAACAGAGAGTTCTGCAAAGACCCTTCTGCCTTCCGGCACATGAGCCATGCCCTCTGCTACAATCTTATAGGCCGGTGTATGGGAAATATCCTTACCTTCAAATTCTATCTTGCCGGCTTTCTGATTAATCAGGCCGGTAACGGTATGCAGGATAGTTGTCTTGCCGGCGCCATTGGCACCGATCAACGCGATAACTTCTCCTTCATTAACTTCAAAGGAGATGCCTTTCAACGCCTGGATCACACCATAATATACCTGTAAATCTGTGACTTTTAACATTGACATGATACTACTCTCCTTATTCTCCCAGATAGGCCTTGATAACCTTCGGGTCATTTAAAACATCACTTGTCTTGCCCTGAGCCAGTACCTGACCGAAGTTCAATACTGTCAGTTTCTGGCAAATACCGGATACAAGCTTCATATCATGTTCAATCAGAAGAACCGTCATATCAAAGTTCTTGCATACGAACTGGATGGTATCCATCAGCTCTCCTGTTTCATTCGGGTTCATGCCGGCTGCCGGTTCATCCAGAAGCAGAAGCTTCGGTTCCGTTGCAAGGGCACGGGCAATCTCCAGCTTACGCTGTTTACCATATGGAAGATTGGATGCTTTGTAATCCCATTCATCCTGAAGATTAAACACCTTCAGAAGCTCCATGGCTTTCGCATCCATTTCCTTCTCTGCCTTACGGTAAGCAGGCAGTCTTAAGATACCTGCGATTGTAGAATATTTGTAATGATTGTGCAGGCCGACTTTGACATTGTCCAGAACAGATAATTCCGAGAAAAGACGGATATTCTGGAATGTACGGGCGATACCTGCCTTATTGATCTCAATGGTACTCTTGCCTGTGATGTCTTCACCATCCAGCTTGATCACGCCGTCTGTCGGTTTGTAGACACCTGTCAGCATATTGAAAGCGGTGGTCTTGCCGGCACCATTCGGGCCGATCAATCCGTACAGCTCACCTTTTTCGATTGTCATATCCAAACTGTCTACCGCACGCAGACCGCCAAAGGATATTCCTAAGTTCTTCACTTCAAGCATTGCCATTATTTCGTCTCCTCCTTTACCGGCTGTGCCTGCTTCTTCGGCAGGAAACGACGGATTGTATTCATGATCTTCTCATTGTTCGTAATAATCATTGTCGCAATCAGTACAATAGCGTAAATCAGCATACGGAAGTCGTTCAGACCTCGTAAAAGTTCAGGCAGCATCGTCAGCAGAACTGCAGCGATAATGGAACCACGGATATTGCCGATACCACCGAGAACAACAAATACAAGAATCATGATAGACATGTTGTAGCCAAAGTTCTTCGGCAGAGCTGTCAGCGTGGACAGATTATGGGCATAAAGCACACCTGCCACGCCTGCCAGTGCAGCTGAGATGGAAAATGCCATCAACTTATACTTTGTAATATTAATACCAACAGATTCTGCTGCAATACGGTTATCACGAATCGCCATAATCGCACGTCCGGATCTGGAATGAACCAGATTCAAAACAATGAATAATGTCACAAGAATCAGGACAATACCGATGGTAAATGTGGAATCCGTCGGTGTACCCGTGATACCCTGAGGGCCTTTGATGATCATCTCACCGTCCGCATCCATTCCAAGGGAGGCAGCATCTTTGATAGAAAAGTGAATACCATGACTGTCACGGCCAAGATAAATAACATTGACAATGTTCTTAATGATCTCACCAAAAGCCAGTGTAACGATGGCCAGGTAATCGCCTTTCAGTCTCAGAACAGGAATACCGATCAAAAGACCAAAGATACCTGCAAATACCGCACCCACAAGAATTGCCAGGAAAAATCTGAACCCTGCAGGCTGGATCACACCATTGGTAAGCTTTGAGAATGTCGCACTTGTAAAAGCACCTATACACATGAAACCTGCATGACCAAGGCTCAGCTCACCGAGAATACCGACTGTTAAGTTCAGTGAAACAGCCAGAATGGAATAAACACATAATGGCACAAGCAGGCCTTTCATCAGACTGGAAACGGCTCCGCCTGAAACAAGCAGCTGTACAATAATATAGACAATGACCACCATTGCATATGTAATCAGATTGCTCTTTGTTGTTTTGTTCAATTTCTTCTTCATCACTGTCACCTACACCTTCTCCTGTATTACCTTACCAAGGATACCTGTCGGCTTCACAACCAGAACAACGATCAGGACACCGAATACAATGGCATCTGACAGCTGTGAAGAAATATAGGCTTTGGAAAGGATCTCGATCACACCAAGAAGGATACCGCCGATCAGCGCACCCGGAATAGAGCCGATACCGCCGAATACAGCGGCAACGAAGGCTTTGATACCCGGCATGGCACCTGTATAAGGTGTCAAGGACGGATATGCGGAACAAAGGAGCACACCGGCAACGGCAGCCAGTGCTGAACCAATAGCAAATGTCAGAGAAATCGTAGCATTGACATTGATACCCATGAGCTGTGCCGCATCCTGATCTTCAGATACAGCCTGCATGGCATGTCCGGCCTTTGTCTTATTGATAAATAAAGTCAGACAGATCATGATAATCACACAGGCTGCAATGGTAACAATTGTCTCAGCTGTGATTGTCAGAGATCCCAGTTTCAGAGAAACCGCCGGTACAACGGATGTAAAGGACTTCGTATTGGCACCAAATATCAGCAGTGCTACGTTCTGAAGAAAATAGCTGACACCGATGGCAGTAATCAATACGGCCAATTTGGATGCATGTCGCAGAGGCTTGTAGGCCACCTTCTCAATAACAACACCCAGAACAAGGCAGGCAATGGCTGATATAACCACCGAAAGAATCGGATTCAGTCCAAGAGAGCTGACAGCAATGTAAACCACATAGCTGCCGACCATGATGATATCACCGTGGGCAAAATTCAGCATCTTAGCAATGCCGTATACCATTGTATACCCCAGAGCAATAATCGCATAAACACTTCCCAGACTGATGCCATTAATCAAATAAGAAATAAATTGCATAATAACACCTCTCTGTTGTATTTTTTTAGATACTTATCAAAAAGTATAGCACATGAAAAATCTGAATTCAACCTTTTGACTTCCGTCTCATAAATGCAGGTTATAACGATTGCTGATATCAGCTCTAATCAGAAGTTATAGCTATGCTATGATGTCTTGCCAACGCAGCTCGGTATCCAGTCCGACCGTCCGGCCTGTCCGGTAATTCTCCATGTACATGATAAAAAAGAGGACAGATCTTCCTTCAGGAATCCACTTCAATTCCCGCTCAGGAAAATCCTGTCCCCTTTATCTTTTAGTAAAATCTAAATCGATTGTACAATCGCGTCAGACCCACCGATTATTCCATGGCTGTGTAAGCACCGTTTTCAATCTTAACAGCCTTAGGTTCCTTATCAGGTTCACCGGATGCTGTCCATGTGATTGTACCTGTCAGACCTTCAAGAGTGATCTCTGTCATGCCCTTCTTCATAGCTTCGCAGATATTAGAAACACTCATATCAGGTGTCACATTCTCTTTCTCAGCTGCAAGCTTGATTGCATAGATAGCATCATATGCATCTGCTGCGAACTGGATAGGTGTTTCGCCGTATTTGTCCTTGTATGCAGAAACGAATTTCTGTGTCAGATCATCCTGAGCATCTGCTGCGAATGGTGTCAGAAGCATAACGCCTTCTGCCAGAGACTGGTCGAAGTTTTCAACACCGATCAGACCGTCAAGACCGTCACAACCAAAGAACTGTGGTGCATAGCCCATCTTGTTAGCCTGTGTAATGATCAGAGAAGCTTCTGTATAGTAGATTGGCAGGAAAACAAGTTCTGCACCAGCTGCCTGTGCCTGCTGAAGAGGAACAGAGAAGTCTGTCTTGTTATCAGCAGTGAATGCACCTTCTGCTACAACTTCGATACCCTGATTAGCTGCTTCGCTCTTAAAAGATTCATAGATACCTGTTGAATAAGTATCAGAGCTATCATAGATAACTGCTACCTTTGTAGCCAGTTTGTGTTCGCCGATGTACTGTGCGGATTTCTTACCCTGATCCGGGTCAGAGAAACATACACGGAATGCGTTGTCGCTCTGTACACATTCTACGGATGAACCGGATGGTGTTAACTGGAACATATTGTCTTCTGCTGTCTTAGCAGCTACAGAAACACATGGTGTACTTGTAACTGTACCCATCAGCATCTGCATACCCCAGTCTTTCAGGGAGTTGTAAGCGTTAACTGACTTCTCAGCATCTGCTTCATCATCCTGGAAATTGAACTCGATCTGAGTACCATTGATACCGCCTGCTGCGTTGATCTCGTCAACAGCAATCTGAGCACCACGCTGTACTGCCAGACCGTACAGAGCAGCACCGCCTGTCACAGGGCCGATACCACCAATCTTAAATGTTGTGCCTGCAGCGGCACTTGATTCGCCAGCTGCCTCATTTGACTTTGCATTATCTGAACTGCCGCAGCCAGTTAATGTTGCCGCTACCATAGCAGCAACTAACATGAAACTAACTAACTTTTTCATTTTAAATCCTCCTTCTCTCATGCTTTACGTTCAATTTTATTATTATGACTTTCATTTGTCAACAGTTTCCAGTCATATCTCTTCACTTTGTCATTGTATTAAAGACAAATAAACATTTGTCTTTATGAGCCGGACACTTGTTTGAATCCCTCGCCCAAAACTTCACTGGTTTCACTGACAATCACAAAAGCATTCGGATCCTTCTCATAGATGATCGCACGGACTCTGGCAAACTGCTGCTTGCGTACCGCACACATCAGCACATCCCTGTCCGTACCGGTATAGGCTCCCTGTCCTTTCAGTAAAGTAACGCCGCGTTCCAGTTCATCCATGATCTGTGCCGCGATTTCATCATTCTTCTCTGAGACCACCATCACCATACTGCCCTTGTCCAGACCGTAAATGATACTGTCAATGACCATAGAACAGCAGTATAAGGAAATCAGGCCATACAGTGCTGATTCCAGATTGCCAAATACAAGGACAGACACACCGATGATGATACAGTCCACCACCATGATCATTCTGCCGATCGGTACATGAGGATACCATTTTTTTACAAGGAAAGAAATAATATCCGTACCGCCGGTTGTGGAACCCCGCAGGAAAATAATCGCCAGACCGGCGCCCATCAACACACCGCCGAAAACACCGCCGATCATTCGGTCACCCACATAAACAGGTGCATATTTTGCCATGACCAGGTCCACCATCAAACTGCTGATCACCAGTGATTTCACCGTTTTTAAGGTCAATGATTTTCCCAGAAACAGGTAGGACAAAATTAACAGCGGGATATTCAGCACAATGGTCATTGTACCGATTGGCAGTCCCCAAAGATAATTTAACAAAATGGCCACACCGGACATCCCGCCCGGGGCCATATTCGCCGGATTAACAAAGCAGACAATACCGGCTGCATACAATACGGAACCCACCAGATCATAGGCCAGATCCGTACAAAAACCTTTCACATTCAGTTTTTTATTCACCTTTACATCCTCCGTATCCATGATTCAGGCCTGCCGTCATCCCGCAAAGGCCTGTTTTATGAAAGCAGATAGTAAAAAAGCAGTATGGCCTTTGATACGATGTGATCAGCAACCATACTGCTTCTTAGAATTGTATTATGTTAACGAAAGCTTAAGACCTTCATAACGATTAGTTTTCATCTGTTGTATCGTCTTCAGATTCTCCATCAAATGCATCATCTTCTGCTTCTGCAGGTGCATTTTCAACAGCTGTTTCTTCTGTTTCAGCCATATCTTCATCTGCTTCTTCACCTGAGATGCCGTCGCTGAGATCAAGATATGCATCTTCATCATCGGCCAGTGTCAGTTCCTCATTCTCGTCGATTTCTGAATCCAGTTTGATGGTACGATAACGTTTCATACCTGTACCGGCAGGAATCAGCTTACCGAGAAGAACGTTTTCTTTCAGACCGATCAGTGGATCAACCTTACCCTTGATGGCAGCTTCTGTCAGAACCTTTGTTGTCTCCTGGAAGGAAGCAGCTGACAGGAAGGAGTTTGTAGCCAGAGAAGCCTTTGTGATACCAAGCATAACCTGGACACCTTCAGCCGGTCTCTCACCCAGTTCCCTGAGGTTCTCGTTGATTTCCTCGAAGTCAAGAACGTCAACCAGTGTACCAGGCAGGAATTCTGTATCTCCGCTGTTCTCGATACGAATCTTCTTCAGCATCTGACGAACGATAACCTCAACGTGCTTATCATTGATTTCAACACCCTGCAGACGGTATACACGCTGTACTTCCTGGATCATGTAATCCTGAACAGCACGCACGCCTTTGATTCTCAGAATATCATGTGGGTTAACACTACCTTCTGTCAGTTCATCACCGGCTTCAAGTACCTGTCCCTCCTGAACCTTGATACGGGAACCATAAGGGATGAGATATGCTTTGGAATCACCTGTCTCGTCATTTGTAATAACGATTTCACGTTTCTTCTTTGTATCACGGATAGAAACTGTACCGCCGAACTCTGCGATGATGGCAAGACCCTTTGGTTTTCTTGCCTCGAAAAGTTCTTCGACACGAGGAAGACCCTGTGTGATATCATCACCGGCAACACCACCGGTATGGAAAGTACGCATTGTCAGCTGTGTACCAGGTTCACCGATGGACTGAGCAGCGATAATACCGACAGCTTCACCCACCTGAACAACCTGACCAGTTGCCATGTTGGCACCGTAACACTTCGCACAGATACCAAGATGTGAACGACAGGAAAGTGCTGTACGAATCTTCACCTTTGTCACGCCTGCTTCTGCAACCATAGCTGCACGCTTTGGTGTGATCATGTGATCTGCTTTTACAAGGACTTCACCTGTTGCAGGATCTACGATATCGGCAGCAGCGTAACGACCAGTCATACGTTCTTCCAGACTTTCGATCACTTCACGGCCATCCATGAATGCATCGATCCACATACCCGGAATGTTCTCTGAATCTTCGCTACAGTCGATTTCACGAATGATCAGATCCTGGGATACATCAACAAGACGACGCGTCAGGTAACCTGAATCGGCTGTACGGAGAGCTGTATCGGACATACCCTTTCTGGCACCATGGGCAGAAATGAAGTACTCCAGTACGTCAAGACCTTCACGGAAGTTGGACTTGATAGGCAGCTCGATGATTCGACCTGATGTATCAGCCATCAGACCACGCATACCGGCCAGCTGTTTGATCTGCTGGTTGGAACCACGGGCACCTGAATCGGCCATCATGTAAATGTTGTTGTATTTGTCAAGACCATCCAACAGAGCCTTTGTCAGCTGGTCATCTGTCTGTTTCCATGTCTCAATAACAGCTTTGTAACGTTCTTCGTCTGTAACAAGACCACGACGGTACTGTGCTGTAATCTTGGAAATTGTTGCTTCAGCACTTGCAAGAAGCTCTTTCTTAGCTTCAGGCACTGTCATATCTGAAATAGATACAGTGATAGCACTGATTGTTGAATATTTATAACCTGTTGCTTTGATGTAGTCCAGAACTTCCGCTGTCTTTGTTGCACCATGTGTATGAATACACTTGTCAATGATCTGTTTCAGCTGTTTCTTCGCTACCAGGAAGTTGATCTCCGGTACAAGGTCATTATCACGGTTCTCTCTGTCTACATAGCCAAGGTCCTGAGGAATACCTTCATTGAAGATGAAACGGCCCAGTGTAGAGGAAACAACTCTTGTTACCTCTTCTCCACCCACGATACCTGTTCTTCTGACCTTGATCGGAGCTTGAAGTGTGATGATATGGTTCTCATAAGCAAGGATTGCTTCATTAACATCCTTGAAGAACATACCTTCACCCTTATCACCCGGTTTCTCAAGTGTCAGATAATAGATACCAAGGACCATATCCTGTGAAGGAACAGCTACAGGCGCACCATCTGAAGGTTTCAGCAAGTTGTTTGGAGAAAGCAGGATGAAACGGCATTCTGCCTGAGCTTCTACAAACAGCGGTACATGGACAGCCATCTGGTCACCATCGAAATCGGCGTTGAAAGCTGTACAAGCCAGCGGATGCAGCTTGATTGCTTTACCTTCTACCAGTACAGGTTCGAAGGCCTGAATACCAAGACGATGCAGTGTAGGTGCACGGTTTAACATAACCGGATGTTCTTTGATAACATCTTCCAGTACATCCCAAACTTCTGTCTGAAGACGTTCTACCATCTTCTTTGCAGACTTGATGTTGTGTGCAATGCCTCTGGATACAAGCTCTTTCATAACGAAAGGCTTGAACAGCTCGATGGCCATTTCCTTCGGCAGACCGCACTGATACAGTTTCAGTTCAGGACCAACGACGATAACGGAACGACCTGAGTAGTCAACACGTTTACCAAGAAGGTTCTGACGGAAACGGCCCTGTTTACCTTTTAACATATCCGAAAGAGATTTCAGCGCTCTGTTGCCAGGACCTGTAACAGGACGACCACGACGACCGTTATCGATCAGGGCATCAACCGCTTCCTGAAGCATACGCTTTTCATTTCTGACGATAATGTCAGGTGCGCCCAGTTCAAGAAGACGTTTCAGTCTGTTATTTCTGTTAATGATTCGTCTGTACAGATCATTTAAATCGGATGTTGCAAAACGTCCGCCGTCTAACTGTACCATTGGACGGATATCCGGAGGAATAACCGGAATAACGGTCATGATCATCCATTCAGGCTTGTTGCCTGAGCTTCTGAAAGCTTCAACAACTTCCAGACGTTTGATGATTCTTGCACGTTTCTGGCCTGAAGATGTCTTCAGGTCTTTCTTGAGCTGAACAGCCTCTGTTTCAAGGTCAATGGCCTGCAGAAGCTCCATAATCGCTTCTGCACCCATACCTACACGGAAACTGTCTTCACCGAAGTTCTTGCACTCTTCCTGGTATTCCTTCTCAGATAATACCTGCTTGTTCTCCAGTGTTGTGCTGCCTTTATCCAGCACAACATAGGATGCAAAGTACAGAACCTTCTCAAGGTTTCTCGGTGTCATATCCAGGATCAGACCCATACGGCTAGGGATACCCTTGAAATACCAGATATGAGAAACCGGAGCTGCAAGCTCAATGTGGCCCATACGTTCACGACGAACGCTGGATTTTGTAACTTCAACGCCGCATCGATCGCAGACTACGCCTTTGTAACGGATCTTCTTGTACTTACCGCAATGGCATTCCCAGTCCTTGCTAGGTCCGAAAATCTTTTCGCAGTACAGACCATCCTTCTCAGGCTTTAATGTTCTATAGTTAATCGTTTCAGGCTTCTTGACTTCACCATGGGACCACTGTCTGATCTTCTCAGGGGAAGCCAGACCAATCTTAATGGCGTCGAAAGTCATTGGCTGATAAGCTTCATTACTAACTGTTTCTGGCATGAATGGCACTCCCTTCTCTATTCGTTGTCAGAATCTTCTCCATAAAACTCTTCTGTATCGTCATCGGCACTGCCCTCATCTTCAACATCTACAAACTCACCATCACTGTTGACAGTCTGCTGTTTGTGGACATAATCGCCAAGGGATTCTTCTGTATCAAATCTGAAACCGCCATCGCCCTGCATGATGCTGTTGAAATCGTCATCACCGTAATCAACCGTTTCACCAAGTTCAACTTCTGTCTGGTCATCACGAAGGACTCTGACATCCAGTGCCAGTGACTGCAGCTCTTTGAGCAATACCTTGAAGGATTCAGGAATACCCGGCTCGGAAATATTCTCGCCCTTGATGATGGCTTCGTATGCTTTCACACGACCTGTCACATCATCGGACTTGAATGTCAGGATTTCCTGAAGTGTATATGCTGCACCGTATGCTTCCAGTGCCCAAACCTCCATTTCACCGAAACGCTGTCCGCCGAACTGAGCTTTACCACCAAGAGGCTGCTGTGTAACAAGGGCATAAGGACCTGTGGAACGTGCATGGATCTTATCATCAACCAGATGATGCAGTTTCAGGTAATGCATGAAACCGATTGTAACCGGGCTGTCGAATTCTTCACCTGTACGGCCGTCTCTTAACTGGACTTTACCTGTACGGCTGATTGGAACACCCTTCCACTCTTCTCTGTAAGCCTTGTTCTCATCAAGATAATTGTATACTTTTTCATCAAGGGTATCTTTCCATTTTGCTGAAAATTCTTCCCATGATGTATTGACATAATCATTGGCCAGTTCCAGTGTATCCATGATGTCATTTTCATCGGCACCATTGAATACAGGTGTCTCGATCTTAAAGCCAAGCGCTCTTGCAGCAAGACCAAGATGGATTTCCAGGACCTGTCCGATATTCATACGTGAAGGCACACCCAGAGGGTTCAGCACGATATCAAGCGGACGGCCGTTTGGAAGGAATGGCATATCTTCAACAGGCAGAATACGGGAAACGACACCCTTATTACCATGTCGGCCGGCCATCTTATCACCAACGGAAATCTTTCTCTTCTGTGCAATATAGACACGTACGCACTGGTTAACACCCGGTGACAGTTCATCACCGTTTTCTCTTGTAAATACCTTCGCATCCAGAATGATACCATATTCACCATGCGGTACCTTCAGGGATGTATCTCTGACTTCACGTGCCTTCTCACCAAAGATGGCACGGAGCAGTCTTTCCTCTGCTGTCAGTTCTGTTTCACCCTTTGGTGTCACTTTACCGACAAGGATATCTCCGGCACGAACCTCTGCACCGACACGAATAATACCTCTTTCATCAAGGTTTTTCAGTGCATCATCACCAACACCCGGTACATCACGTGTGATCTCTTCAGGTCCGAGCTTTGTATCTCTGGCTTCTGCTTCGTATTCGGAAATATGGATAGATGTATAAACATCTTCCTGTACAAGACGTTCACTCAACAGAACGGCATCCTCGAAGTTGTAACCTTCCCATGTCATGAAACCGATCAGTGGGTTCTTACCAAGGGCTAATTCACCCTGTGATGTAGAAGGACCATCGGCCAGAACATCGCCTTTTTCTACTCTGTCGCCTCTGAATACAATCGGACGCTGGTTGTAGCATGCACCCTGGTTGGATCCGGAGAACTTGAGCAGTTTATAAGTATCTCTTGTGCCGTCATCAGCTTTGATGATGACTTCATTTGATGCGGAGCGTTCTACAACACCGCCGCGTTTTGCAACAACGCAGACACCTGAGTCTACGGCTGCTTTAGCTTCCATACCTGTACCAACGACCGGTGAGTCAGTCAGCATCAAAGGAACGGCCTGACGCTGCATGTTGGAACCCATCAGAGCACGGTTCGCATCATCGTTCTGAAGGAATGGGATCATAGATGTTGCAACAGAGAATACCATTCTAGGAGATACATCCATCAGGTCAACCTGTGAACGCTGGAAGGATGTTGTCTCTTCACGGAAACGTCCGGAAACTGTCTTGTTCACGAAGTAACCGTTCTCATCGATCGGCTCATTGGCCTGTGCAACTCTGTACTTATCTTCTTCATCGGCTGTCATATAAGCAACATCATCTGTAACACGAGGATTCTTAGGATCTGTCTTGTCAAGGATTCTGTAAGGTGCCTCAATGAAACCGTACTGATTGATTCTTGCGAAACTTGCAAGGGAATTGATCAGACCGATGTTAGGACCTTCAGGTGTCTCGACAGGACACATTCTGCCGTAATGTGTATAATGTACGTCTCGAACTTCGAAACCGGCTCTGTCTCGTGAAAGACCGCCAGGACCGAGGGCTGAAAGACGTCTCTTATGTGTTAACTCGGAAAGCGGGTTATTCTGATCCATAAACTGTGACAGCTGGGAACTTCCGAAGAATTCCTTTACCGCTGCAGTTACAGGCTTGATATTGATCAGAGACTGTGCAGAAACACCTTCCAGATCCTGTGTTGTCATACGTTCGCGTACAACACGCTCCATTCTGGAAAGACCGATTCTATACTGGTTCTGAAGCAGTTCGCCGACAGCTCTGATACGACGGTTGCCCAAATGGTCAATATCATCTGCATTACCCACACCATATTCAAGATGCATATTGTAGTTGATAGAAGCAAAGATATCTTCCTTTGTAATATGCATAGGAACAAGGTCTACCGCATTCTTCTTAATTGCATCTTTGATATCTTCAATATCATCGTTCTCATCAAGGATCTGACGAAGAACAGGATAATATACATACTTCTCAGTAATGCCAAGTGTCTCCGGTTCAACATCCACAAAGCTGGTCAGTTCTACCATCATATTGGAAAGAACCTTCTCTACACGTTCTTCTGTCTGAACATAGACAGCAGCAACGCCGGCATTCTGGATCTTCTCAGCCAACTCTTCTGTCACCATTGTATCTGCTTCCGCAATGATCTCGCCTGTTGTCTCATCAACAACATCTTCAGCCAGCTCAAAACCTGCGATACGGTTCTTCAGTGCCAGTTTCTTGTTGAACTTATAACGACCAACCTTTGCCAGGTCATATCTTCTAGGATCAAAGAACATAGCGTTGATGAGGCTCTCTGCACTTTCTACAGCCAGAGGTTCACCCGGACGGATCTTCTTGTATAACTCAAGCAGACCGCTCTGATAACTATCGGATGCATCTTTATTGCTGGCCAGTGTTGCCATGATCTTCGGCTCCTCACCAAAGAGTTCCATGATTTCCTGGTTTGTACCAACACCAAGAGCACGGATCAGTACTGTAACAGGCACTTTACGTGTTCTGTCCACACGTACATAATAAACATCATTGGAATCTGTCTCATATTCCAGCCATGCACCACGGTTAGGGATAACTGTAGCGGAGTAGAGCTCCTTACCAAGCTTATCATGACCTACACCATAGTAAATGCCAGGAGAACGTACCAACTGGCTGACGATAACTCGTTCAGCACCATTGATAACGAATGTGCCTGTTGCTGTCATCAGCGGCAGATCTCCCATGAAGATCTCATGCTCGCTGAAACTATCTGTTTCTTTATTAATTAAACGAACTTTCACCTTTAAAGGTGCCGCATATGTTGCATCACGTTCTTTACACTCTTCGATGGAATACTTTGCTTCCTCTTCACGTAAACTAAAATCTGTGAATTCAAGACTAAGATGACCACTGTAGTCTGTGATCGGAGAAATGTCTTCAAAAACTTCCTTCAGGCCCTTCTTCAGGAACCAGTCATAGGAATTTTTCTGAACTTCAATGAGATTCGGCATCTCAAGAACTTCCTTCTGACGGGAATAGCTCATACGGATGTTTCTACCTGATTTAACCGGTTTAATTCTGCTTTTATTCATTGACGTTTTTCACTCCCTGAATGATAAATCAACAAGTTCTATCTGCTTACCAGGCTAAAGCGCCTAATATACCATAATAATGCAGCAATATATATTAACATAATTTTCAAGTCCTGTCAACAAATTTATATTGTTTTTTCGTATTTTTTTCAAAAACGACTCTCCCTACCGGCCGCGATGCAGATATCTTCTTATTCTTCTCTGTCGTAAATACCTGTAAAATCCAAAAGAGACCGCCGCACTTTTCTTTCTCTTCAGTGCGGCAGTCTACTTATATTATTCATAAGACTGAATTAACTCAATATTCTGAATTTCATAATCATTAAATACGGATGTTGAAAAATCTTCCGGATTCACAGTGCCCTTATACCAGGATTTGCTGTTGAAGTACGCCTGAAGTTCACTGTCATTGAACTTACGTCCGTGACGGGCATAAATTTCATTACGTGCGATCATCAACTGATAACTTGAAAGATTCTTCACATCTGCTGCTGACAGATAGCTGCTGCTGCTGTTTGGCAGAACATAACCTGATGAAGATCCGTTTGAAGAAGAATTATTGTTATTGCTGTTGCTGTTATTCTTCGTCTCGGATGTCTGGTTCTTCTTTGTCTCAGCTGCCTTTGATTCTGCCGCTCTGGACTCAGCCGCCCTTGATTCTGCTGCTCTGGACTCAGCGGCCCGTTTAGCTGCTGCCTCAGATTCTGCCCTTGCCTGCTCCTCTGCTTTCTGCTGCTCAATACTCTTCTTAATAGAAGCTACTTCTTTCTTCCATGAATTCAATGTATTGATAGCCTGTGCATAATCTTCCTCTTTTGTATACTGATCAACCTTCTTGCTATAGGCATCCAGTTTCTTCTGATCATCTGAGCTGACATAATCTTTGTCCAGGTCTGTACTTGAAATATCATTCTTCAGATTCTGGATTGCCTTCATATTGTCTGCTTTGAGATTTGTTGCAAGTGCATCCAACTGTTTCTGAAAATCAGATACCTTTTCATAATCGCAGTCCTTCTGGGCTTTCTCTGCATCTTTCTTCAAAGACTCATAGTTTTTCTTATAAGTATCTGTAATGGAATAAGTAGAAAGTGCCTGATCCATGCCGGATACAAAAGCATCCAGTGATGTCTTGCCATTTGCAACGGTCGTATAAGTATTCTCAACTTCACTCCATTGCTTATTCAATTCAGTAATCTGCTTCAGATCACCTGCATCAATGGCATCCTGGCATTCCTTCATAAAATCAGTAAAATAGGACTGGTGAGTACCAAAATCCCTGCCGTCCAGTTTTTCTGACTGGAAAGATGCCACTTTCTGTTCAAAATCCGCAACCGTCTTCTTGTCCATCTGCATCTTATAGGCATACCCGGAACCGGCACCAATGGCTATCAAAATAATGATCACTATGGCTGCAATGCCTTTCTTGCTCTTCTTCTTCTGAACAGGCACTGTTTCCACATCATCATCAAAAGGTTCTCCAAGCCACTCTGCCTCTTTCTTGCGTTCTTTCATTTCACGCTTTCTCTGAACAGACCGCTTATGTTCTTCCTTGGCATGTTCTGCACGCAGCTTATCAAGTTCTGCTTTCTTCTTCTGACGCTGCTCTTCCAGTTCTCTCTCCTGTGCTTCAATTGCCTCTATTTCTTTGAGATAATCAAAATCATCATCCTTATCTGTTGACGGTGCATCCGATGTATTCTGGTCATCCTCTAATACATCGAAATCTCTGTCATCTCTATCTTCTGTATCACTCATGCATTCCCCTCCATTTCTCTAATAACCGCGCTGTATGACAGCATGCTGCGAAAATCCAAAATAACCGCAAATTATTACATATATATTACAGATTATAAACCATTCATCCTTTAAAGTCAATTTGCAACTGTCCGGAGTACCTTTAATCCGCATAATCTTAAGGTTTTCGTTATTTTTTCTCTAAACCGTAATAATCAGCAATTGCATCTGCATCCGCCACACCCATAGCCTTCAGTTTTTCTTTATCTTTTAATATGGCATTATCATGAGCATTGTCCATATAGGCATGTTCAATAATCATCCCCGGGTGACCGCCTTCAACACTGTAACTGATCAGATAATACCAGTCCTGTACGCTGCCATCATCATAATGGCCTTTTTCCTCCTTGGTACGTACAAATACACCTCTCGGATTCAGATCAAGTGCCGAAAGGTGATCCAGTACTAACTGTCCTAATTTCTTCCCTTCCTCTGTGTAAGCACTGTAATTGGACACATAAACCTCCGTACCATTGGCCTCTGCCCCATAGACACCCGTTGTCCCATTGTTGTGCAGGCTCACAAACAGATCTGCATCCAGATCCGTTGCATATTTCGTTCTTGCCTCAATACAGTATTCTCCCTGATGTTCCGCATCCGGACAGCTGCCGTCCTCCCTTGTCATATAAACCTTAATGCCCTGATATTGTTCCAGCCGATCCCGACAAGCCAAAGCAATGGTCAGATTCAGATCCTGCTCATTCACTCCCAGATCCGGATGATTTCTGGTACAATACTCTGAATCATGCCCCGGGTCCAATACGAGTACAATCGGATCAACTGCCCTTTCCTTCTCTGTCTCAGACACCCTTTGAAGTTCCGTCTCTGATTCATTTGCCATCACCTGCTCTTGCCGGCTTTCTGTTTCACTCCCGGTTTCTTCCGATGCAGCCGCTTCTGTTTCTGTTGATGTCATCGTGTCACCTGCCATGCTGCCTGTATCTCCTGAATTCACATCTCCGCCAGTCCGTCTGCATCCTGCCAACACCACTCCAATCAAAAGTACCGCTGCTAAATAACCCCTCCACTTTCTCTTCCTCTTCATCTGTATATAAACCTCTCTTTTCAAAACAAATTACCACAGAACAGTTCTCATTTCATGTCCTCAGTTTTATGACTAATTGCGAAACGTTACACACTACTGACACCTATAGCGTTTCGCAATAACTCATAGAACAAAGTGTGCATCACAAACGCGTTAATGCCTGTTTATTCAATAGGAAATTTCCTTTAAATAAACAAAAGGCACCTCCGAGGAGATGCCTTCCATATCATATTGTAAAGTACAATTATTTAACTGTAACTTTAGCGCCTTCTGCTTCAAGTTTAGCCTTGATGTCTTCAGCTTCTTCTTTGCTAACAGCTTCTTTAAGTGTCTTAGGAGCGCTGTCAACTGCTTCTTTAGCTTCTTTAAGACCAAGACCTGTGATTTCACGAACAACTTTGATAACCTTAACTTTGTTAGGGCCAACTTCTGTTAATTCAACATCGAATTCAGTCTTTTCTTCTGCTGCTTCACCAGCACCTGCTGCTGCTACAACAACACCTGCTGCTGCGGATACACCAAATTCTTCTTCACATGCTTTTACTAATTCATTTAACTCTAATACTGATAACTCTTTAATAGCTTCGATAAATTCAGCTGTTGTTAATTTTGCCATTTTAAAATACCTCCGTTTTTAGATTTTATGCAACTTCTTCTTTGCTTTCAGCGATCTGCTTAATAACACGAGCAAAGTTGGTAATAGGGGACTGGATACTTCCAAGTAATTTTCCGAGCAGTACTTCTCTTGATGGGATTGTAGCGATAACCTGGATCATCTTCTCATCATAGAATGTACCATCTACAACACCGCCCTTAAGTTCAAGGTTCGGCATTTTCTTAGCTGCTTCATATAATACTCTTGCTGGAGCTGTTGCATCTGAAGCGCTTGTTGCGATAGCTGTTGGGCCTTCGCAAAGATCTGTTACAGCTTCAAATGCTGTACCTTTAACTGCACGTTTGATTAAAGTATTCTTGTATACTTTGTAATCAACACCTGCTTCTCTTAAAGCCTTACGAAGCTGTGTATCTTCTTCTACTGTCAGACCACGATAGTCAACCAGAACCATTGCCTGAGCATCAGCTAAATAACCAGCGATCTCATCAACGATTGGCTGTTTGATTTCTACTTTTGCCATTATTGGTGCACCTCCTTATAGAATAATCGTGTGTACCGCCAAAAAAGGCCTCTCCGGCTGCCCAGAGAGGTCTTGTTATAAGTCGAGTTCGTAAAGAACACCTATAATCTCCCTCGGTAGGCGTTTTCTCCTTATGCCTTACGGCACCTACTGTCTTTGGCAGTTTTGCTCTGATATTATATCATCATTTATATTGGTTGTCAATCAAAAAACCACAACAAATTAAAAATAATTAAACAAGTTTAACTGGGTTTAATTTGATACCAGGGCCCATTGTTGAAGTGATTGTTACGCTTCTCAGGTACTGACCCTTAGCAGCTGCTGGTTTTGCCTTAACGATTGCGCCCATTAATGTATGGAAGTTGTCCGCTAACTGTTCTTCTGTGAAAGAAGCTTTACCAACTGGTACATGGATAATGTTTGTCTTATCCAGTCTATATTCGATCTTACCAGCTTTGATATCATTAATAGCCTTTGTAACATCCATTGTAACTGTAC
>ERZ773239.119-NODE-119-length-92289-cov-26.042446_pt1 | contig 92289 bp, 80 predicted proteins | sample MGYA00580521_ERZ773239 | MGnify/ENA primary metagenome ERZ773239 (study PRJEB29015, sample SAMEA2737801) | human gut metagenome | biome: human gut; feature: human-associated habitat; material: faeces | place: China | collected 2012 ... | reverse complement strand
GCACGGTGTGGACCGGGGCGAAAGGCTCGAAAGAGTCTGACCTATCGGTATTTTTATTCCGCTATGAGTACAGCGCCAACTTCTTCTACAAGCTGTGGAAACGCATCCGCAAGTATAACGGGCTGATTACAGGTTTAACCCAAAATGTGGAGGAGCTGCTGCGCTCCGACACTGCCCGCCTGATGCTGGCCAACTCGGAATTCCTGGTGCTGCTCAACCAGAGCGCCACCGACCGGGAGGAACTGGCCAAGCTGCTGAACATCTCGGACACGCAGCTGGGGTACATCACCAACGTGCCCGCCGGCTGCGGCCTCATCCGCTGCGCCGGCAGCATTGTGCCGTTTACCAACAGTTTCCCCAAGAACACCCGGCTCTACCAGCTTATGACCACCAAGCCGGACGAAGCGCTGCGGTGAAGCGGCAAAATAAAAGCAGAGGGCCGCCCGGCCCTCTGCCAATTACTTATTCGGATTGTGCTTTCGCGGCCCGTTTCGGCTGGGTCAGCGTGTAGCTTTCGGCAATCAGTTGGAACACCTGTTCCTCGGTCATACTGCCGTCCAGGATGATGCTGACCCAATGGCGCTTGTTCATGTGGTGGGCGGGAACCACGGCGGGGTAGGTGCTTTTCCAGAAGTCGCCCCACTGCGGCTCCGCCTTTACGTTAACCCACAGATGCCCCTGCCGCTAAAAGAGAAAAGCATAGGTCTTGTGGTTGGTCTTGTGGCGCATGGCCGTCCAGTTGGGATCGTCAAAGGGGTAATCTTCATAGCTGTCCGGCAGCCCCATGCAAAGCCGGATGACATCGGCGCGGGTATCCATTTTAGTACCGCTCCCGGCGCATCATCCAGTCCTCGCACAGGAAATGCGCCGCTTCCAGCGTTTTGGCCACGCAAGAGAAAAACTCCCCGCGCTCGGTACAGTAGTCATATTGAACGCCGCCCACGACAGTTTTCCAACGTTCCTGCCCCGGCAGCAGCAAGGCGATCTCCACAACCAACACCCCTGGCATAGATTTGCTGCGCCGGCACAACCCGTCGCGCAACGATTCCTATCTTACCACAAGATATCCAAAACCACCATAGAGGAAACAGCCAACCTGAAAAGGGCGAAAAAAGCCCATGGTGAGCCGCAAATCATGGCAGACGGCGGCTGGAGGTTTGTTGCAGGCTGGTCTCAAAGCAAATCCCCAAAGCTCATCTGCCCGTCGGTGCTGTGGCGCTCCAGCAGCGGCGGCGGGGCGGCCAGCAGGTGCAGAGCCGATTCGGCGTCGGTCAGCCAGGGGCGGATCTGGTCGCGGCGCAGGATCAGCGGCATCCGGTCGTGGATGCCGTGCATCGAGGCATTGGGCGTGGTGGTCAGAATCACAAACCGATTGGCCCCATCCACATTGTCATACAGGCCCGCCAGGTAGAGCGGCTCGCCAGGCAGGGCGAATTGGTACTTGTGGCGGGCGGCATCCCACTCGTAAAACGAGGTGGCCGGGATGACGCACCGCTGCGCCGCCATGCTGCGGCGGAACATTGGCTTTTCGCAGACCGTCTCGGCGCGGGCGTTGATCATCAGGCCGCCCTTCCAGCCGGGGATGCCCCAGGTTTGCAGGTCGGCCACTACCTTGCCGCCGTTGGCGATCAGCACCGGCGCGGCGGCGGTAGGCATCACGTCGCCAAAGCGGAAATCCTGCGCCCGATCTCCGCAGCGGCGGCGGACATCCTGCAGAATACGCCGCAGGTCGGCATTTTGAGGTTCTGTGAACTGGTAACGCCCGCACATGGTTATCCCTCCTCGATCTGCTCTTTATCGTTATAGAGTTGAATGCCGATGACTGCCGAAATCGGTATCTTCTCGCCGCCCACCAGTAAAAGCGCGCCGCCAAACTCGTCGATCTTCCGCACCTTGCCCTTCGCCGTCACATACGCCCCGCCCTGTTTTTTGGCATCGGGCTGGAACCAGGTGACGGCAACCACGGGTGGCGTCCCTGCATCCAGCAGCATCTGCACCCGCAGTAGCTGCCGCTCCAACAGCGCCTGCTCATCCTCGGCCAGTTCCCGCTGGGCGTCGGTCAGCCGGGCGGTCTCCCGCACGGCATCGTCATAGCCTGTGAGCGCCGCGAAAGGTGAAAACTGTGCCGCTCGTTCCAGGCGGCCCATCCGCGGATGGGTTTGCGAAACAGGGTGCGGCAAATGAATGATCTCGTCATAGCGGTGAAAATGGTTCATAGCATCCCCTCACGCCTTATGCCCGCCGATCTGGTTGTTGCGGGTCATGGCGGTGGCGTCCTCCTGCAAATCCATGCCCTTTACCAAGGCGTTTTTGCCGAATTTCCTCTTGATGGACAGCGCCGCCTGCTGGATTCGGCTTTCCCTCTCCAGCCGCGCCTGTTCGGCAAGGCGCTCCTGCTCCAGCTTGGCGTAATCGGTGAATAAATCCAACTGCTCTACCTCCGGCACGGGCAGTTCCTCCTGCCCGACCAGGATGTGCAGCGCCACAATGTTCACCCGGCGCACCAGCAGGGCCGGGTTCACAATGCGGTCGAACAGCGCCATGGCAGCGTCCAGAATGACCTTGGCCGACTGCGTCCGCCGCCCCAAATGCCGGGTGCCGTGGGCGTGCTTGGGAACCTTGCGACCATAATGGTCGGTGGTGACGGGGCCGGTGTATCGAATGCCGGGCGTCGTCAGGCTGGCGGTATCGTACCCGATGGTCAGGTCGATCTGGTCGGTCACCAGCCCCTTATCCACCAAATTCAAAATCAGTTCTTCCGCCATTTCCCGCACCACCAGCCGGGCCTTTTCATAGGGGTAGGCGGCGGTCAGCACCTGGCCGGAGCCGAGGGAGCTGCTCTCCGGCTTATACGCCTTGATGTCGGCAATCGTGGTCGGCTCCCAGCCCCAGGCATGGTCGATGAGCAGCTCGGCGTTGACGCCGAAGGTCTTGTACAGCAGGTCCTCGTTGTAGTATTCCCGCGGCCCGCCGCAGGAACACAGCGCAATATCGCCCATCGTGTTCAGCCCCAACTTTTGCAGCCGCCGCTCGTAGCCGCGGCCCACCCGCCAGAAGTCGGTCAGCGGGGTGTGTCCCCACAGCGTTTGGCGGTAGGTCTGCTCGTCCAGTTCGGCGATGCGCACCCCGTCTTTATCGGCGGGAACGTGCTTGGCCACAATGTCCATGGCGGCCTTGGCCAGATACAGGTTGGTGCCGATGCCCGCCGTGGCCGTGATGCCGGTGGTGTAAAGGATCTCCCGGATCATGGTGGTCACCAGCTCGTGGGCCGTCATGCGGTAGAACGGGAGATAGTGCGTCAGGTCGATGAAAACCTCGTCGATGGAATAGACGTGGATGTCCTCGGGCGCCACATACTTGAGATAGATCTGGTAGATGCGGGTGCTGTACTCGATGTAGGTCGCCATGCGGGGCGGCGCAACGATGTAGCCCAGTTCCAGCGACAGGTCTTTTTGCAGGGCGGCGGCGTCAAAGCTGGAGGAGGCAAACGACCATTTTCCGTCCGCCCCGCGCACGGCCTTGTGGGCGCGGACGGCATCGGCCAAACGCTGGCGGTTGACCTCCCGGACTTTTTGCACCACCTCAAACAGCCGCGGGCGGCCAGGAATGCCGCAGGCTTTCAGGCTGGGCGACACCGCCAGGCAGATGGTCTTTTCGCTGCGGGTCACATCCGCCACCACCAGGTTGGTGGTGAGGGTGTCCAGCTTGCGGCTGACGCACTCCACGCTGGCGTAAAAGCTTTTGAGGTCGATGGCGGCGTAGATGTGTTGGTTTTCTGCCATAGCGGCCGCCCTCCAGTCTTACACGGTTTTCTCGACGAACCAGCGGCCCACCCGCCCCGAAAACAGCGGATCCACCCGCTCAAAAAACAGATGCTTTTCTTCGCCGCGGATGACCACGGTGTAACAGTCGCCCCGGCAGTCGCAGCCCAGCGTGCCGGCGGGGCGGAAATCCCGCACCGCGTCGATGGCAAAGGTGCGGCCATCCGCCCAGGTGATGGCGCGGGGCTGCATATACCCGGTGGCGTCAAACTCCGAGGTGACTTTTACATACACCCGTTGCGGGGTGGGCCGCTGGGCGGCGCGGCGTTTGGCGGGATTCAGAGCGTCCATGGCGGCCTCCCGAAAATTATTAACAACCAACGGTTGTTAAAGCTTGCCTTTATGATAGCACAAACAACCGCCCGATGCAAGAGGGCTTTTGGACTTTCCGATTTGAAAGTCCGAAGAATGACATGATGAGAGAAGGAGCTGATACGGATGAAAGAGATCAAACAGAAGCCGGCTGGAGGAAAGCCGAAAACAGCGGATGCCGCCCGTGTTCCCAAGGCCGTGGTGAAAGCGGCGTGGCTGCAAGCCAGAGAGGCGGCGCGGGCCGGGGAAAAGCAGGTTGTTGGCGGGAAGGACGGAGCATATTCCGGTGCGGCGGATACTGGGGAAAAAGGCGCGGATAAGTTGGTAAGCACTGGAGAAAGGGTGACCGAATTGGCCTACCGAGGTGGACGAAAGCTGGCGGAACGCTCTGCCGGGCAGCGGCGGGAGCGGGCCAAAGCGGCGCAGACCGGTGGCGAAGCAGCACAGCGCCACGGTGCAGGGGAAACGATAGCGCATACAAGCACGATTGAAGCCTCCAGGCCCCCACAAACCCGCGAGGCTGGCCGTGTGTCGGACGAGAACCGCCCGGCAGGGGCACGGCCCCAGCAGAGAGAATCCCGCGCCGTTGGCCGAGCCAAGCCCATCAAACCGGGCCGGGAAATGAAACAAGGTGCGCCCGGCCCCAAAACGACTGAGCAGGCCGGGAAAGCCCGTCAGGCGGTGCAAGCGGCTGCCCGGAACGGCCAGGCCAAAGCCCGGTTTACCCAACGCGCACAGCAAACGGCAAAAAGAGCCGTCGACACAACCAAACGTGCAACGGACGCTGCCCGTGCCGGGATGCGTGCACTTGTGGAGGCCCTGCACAGCTTACTGATTGCCTTGGCCGCAGGCGGCAGTGTGGCGGTACTGATCGTGGTGCTGATTTGCCTGATCGCCTTTGTCGCCGGATCGGCCTACGGTATCTTCTTTGCCGCTGAAGCCCCCGGCGAGGACGCGTTCACCGTACAGCAGGCGGTGGAGCAGTTGGGCGGCGAATACCGCGATTACTTACAACAAATAGAATCCACCATGCCGCACGACCGCCAGGAAATCAAAGCCAACGACGATGTGTACTACATCCGTTGGCAGGACGTCCTGGCGGTCTTTTCTTCTTATGTGTCGGGTGCGGAGGACGGCGCGCCGGTGGCCTATCTGGACGAGTCGCGCCTGCAGCAACTTCGCCAAACCATGTGGGATATGAATGAGGTTGCATACTCCACCTATACCGAGACAGTGGAGATCGAAGCGGACGAACCAGCCGGCGATGAAAACACGGACAGCGGGGATTCCTCCAAAAATCCCGGCGAGGATACAGAAAGCGGCAACGGAACCGAATCCGCTGCCGCCAAAACCGTCACACAGACGGTGCTGTTGATTGAACTGACACACAAAACGCCGGACGAGATGGCGCAGGACTATGCCTACACCGCCCGCCAGCAGGAATATCTCGACCTGCTCCGCGCGCCAGAATACGAAACCCTGTGGGCCGAATTGTTGGGTGGGTTTCTGTCCGGCGGTGGGGAGATTCTGGCCCCTGCCGGTGCCTGGCAAAGCACCGGCCCGCTGCAGTGGCCGCTGCCGATTACGGGCAGCATTACCTCGCCGTTCGGCTACCGCACCGATCCCATCACCGGCGAGGTCAGCTACCACAGCGGCACCGACATTGCTGCCCCCGCAGGCACGCCCATCCTGGCCGCCGCCGATGGTACCGTCATAGTCGCCAACGGCGTGGACAGTTGGGGCGGCAGCTATGGCTACTACGTCAAGCTCGACCACGGCGGCGGCCTGCAAACCCTCTACGCCCACTGCCAAACCATCTGCGTCACCGCAGGCCAGCAGGTGCAGGCCGGGCAGGTCATTGGCTACGTAGGGCACACAGGGCGGGCCACAGGGGATCACTTGCATTTTGAAATTGTGGAGAACGGCCAGCGGCAGGGGCGCCCCTCCTAGGATACCCTAAACGCCAATAACGGTAATTTTTACGGAGAGAGTGGCCCGGGGATTGACTCTATATGCTACGAAAAGGTTGGGGGAAGATTATCCGTTCAATTATTAAGACGGAATTATAAATTGGCAAAAAAGTTTTTGCTTACTAACTCTACAGTTATTTGAAGTGCTAAAACCGACAGGTGAATGGTAAAAGAGAAGAAAAATGCAAATGTAATTTGCGTATTAAAAATGAGAAGAATCAATAAAAAGAAGAGAATTTCGCTGAAAAGAATCTTACGGGCCATCTTTTTGTAATGTAATGCCTCTAAATCATCTAAGGGTTTATTAGTGGCAGATACTGGAGAAAAGTAGTAAATTATGCAGGTTGATATGCAGGGAAATACCAAGTGGTAAAAATGAATAGTTGTATCCGCAGGATAGAGTACGACAAAAAGAAATGTAAATGCTGATATGAGATAGCAACCGATTTTTGTTTTGGCGTGAAACCCACCAGCATAGATGCGCAAAGGCAAATAAAGAATAAGGAACAGCAAACATCTCGGAACGCAATTAAACACAAAGCCTAGAAAGAGAAGTGTTCCCCAGGTAAGAAGATTAAAGAAAAGATAATCCAAAGCCCAAATATATAGAGAAACATCGGCGCTGGGGATAAGACCTAAATGTATCCAAATCCGAACGATAGAAATGCTTGCTTTCATGAGTGATTTCTCTTAAAGCGATTAGCGGTATCGGGAATTCTAGGCTGATAGCCGGGCCCCATACAGGTTGAATTAACACTAATAATAACAAAGGCGCTGGCCAAAGTCAGGCAACCCTTCATTATCGCGCGGAAAGACTTTCTAAGAGACAATTTCATAACGTCCATCTCCTACAAAACTTATAATATGCTGACATTATAGAACGATCGGTAACGAAACAGAAAAAAGTTTGACCAAAATGCAGGTTTCTTTGACTGAAATGAAAAATAGGGGGGATGTATACTCTAATATACGTATTGAGACAAATAAGATCACTATAATTTCTTTCGCGGGCAAACGGTTGCTGCTAATATTAAAATGAATTATCAGCTTATTTTGAAGGATATAAGTGTGCTTTAAAGTTGATGGGGTACAAAATGGATATCTGCCAAGTTGCTGCTTTGTGCATAAGAAAAATGAGATTAGAAAAGAATATGACCATAGATGATCTTGCTGAAAAGTGTGATGTCTCTACACAAACAATCAAACTTATTGAAGCGGGAAGAAGAAATTTTAAAATAAAAACTTTGTATACAATAGCAAACTCTCTAAATGTCAGTAGTGATTATTTAATTGGCCGTATAGATACTCCAGTTCCAGAAAGTACAGTAGTAGGGAATTTGATATCAGAGTTAACAACAGAGGAAGTGATTTATCTGGTTTCAATACTGTCAAGGTATGTGGAAATTTTAAAGAAGGCAGGGACTGATCGTAATGAAAATAGTAGTGTGTGATGATGATGCCCTAGTTTACGAGCAGATGAAAAACATAATTGCGTCATACTCGATTGTGAAGAATGAAAATTTGGAGTTGACGTTTTACCAAACCGTAGAGGAATTGCTACACGCAAAGCATAAGTACGATATTCTCTTTTTGGACATCCGATTTAATAATTGTGATATTGGAATAGATGTTGCAAAAAAGCTTAGGAAAGCAGGAAATACATCACTAATTATATTATTGACGTCTTTGCATTCAAAAGCGATAGAAGGATATGAGATAGGGGCATATCGATATATTGTAAAACCTATTATTAAAGAGAAAATGTATGCGGTTTTAGATGAAGCGATTTCTTCAATCCGTAGCAATTATCGAGTGATTTTGGTTAAAGATATGTATAATACCGTAGTAGTCAAGATACAACAAATCCTGTACATTTATTCGAATGCAAGAAAAAGATGTCTAGTTACATTAGACGGTGAAATAGAGACATGGGAACAACTAAAAAGTATTTACGAAAAATTGCCACAAGAACAATTTGCATATGCACAAAAGGGATTTGTTGTAAATTATAAAATGATAAAAAAATTGAATAAAACGGGCGTCGAATTGGTAAATGGAGAAAACGTTCCAATTAGTCGTGGTATGAAAAACGAATTCTTTGCAAATTATTTTGAATTTTTAGGGAAATAAAATGATTGATGCCAGTATTGCATTGCTAAAGTGTGTTATTGATTACGGATTATGCATCTGGGCCTTTTCATGGTTTGCAAAACGCAAAAGTGAAAATAGGGCTCTTTTTTTAGGAAGCATATTTTTGTCTTCACTTTTTCTTTTTGGAATTAATATGCTAGAAATTCCGTGGTTAAATACAATAGTATCTGCGTTTACTTTATTAGTATTATTTCTTGTTGTTTTTTATACACGTTGGCAACAAGCTTTACCTTTGGCACTTATATTGGTGACATTATGCGTTATTTGCGAATTCACACCACCATTAATTATGTCTGCTCTTATAGGAAACAATCTTGCGCAGACAATCGAAATAACGATTGACGCAGCTGCATTCAACTTGATTGCTAGCGGAATTTTTTATATTGTTTTACGTGTGGGACGTTTCATATTAAACCGAATTTATGGGGAAAAGACCCCTATTTACACTAAGAATAATGGATGGGCATCGATATTTCCGATTGTTTCAATCGTGTTTGTATATTATATTGTATATATGGGAGCGGTTGCTAATACATCGCAGACCACAATGATGGGCGGAATTCTATACGCATTTATATTAATCTCAAACATATGTTTTTTCCTAGGAGAAGTTGCGACAGAAAAAAGATATCTTACGGCAGAAGAATACAAACAGATGATGTTTGAACAGGAAAAAACGGAAGCTGTTATGAATTTGCAAGAACAACATCTAAAAGAAATGAAAGGGCTAATTCACGACTTCGAAGCACAGCTTAATGGACTGCAACTGCTGGCTCGAGAAAATAAAAGTGAGGCCTTCAAAAAGAGTATTGAGGAAGTTCGAGAAAGCATACAGGAAAGGAACGATTTCTATTTTGTGGAATCAAAAGCACTTCAATTAATTTTAAATCAAACGAATGAGCTGTGTATAAAGTATGGGATTGAATTCTGCGCAGATATTCGGTACGGGAACTTTCTTTTTATGACTTTCCCAGATGTGTTTTCTTTATTTGAAAATGCACTATGCAATGCTGTAAATGCCTGCCTTCAACTAGGTGAAGAGGAGAAGAAACGGATTGAATTGAGAGTATTTCGGCAACATGAGCAAATAGTAGTTTTGCTGGCAAACACATATAATAAAGCTAATACACGTTCAAACACATACGCATTACATCCACATCATGAACATGGATATGGAATACAAAACATTAAAAGAGTAATTAGAAAATACAATGGTACATATTTGGTAAAAAAGGAAGATGTCTATAAATTAATGATTTCTTTTCCATTGGATGTGGGTAATGTTAAGATTTGAAATTGATCAAAGCGGATACCGCCCGCCTAGCAAAGAGCGGTTCCGCCAATCCTCAATGTGGATATACGCTTTCTTGTTCGGTTCACTAATGGTGGATGGTGACACTTTGCTTCCTCATAGTGCCTCGGTAACATTCCCTCCACGTGCTGGACGGATATGCCAGCCAATACATCTCAATGAGAGCCTCTCCCGCGCTGCTTTCACGGCGGCGATACCGCTCAATGATTGCAGTCTCAAAGGAGATGCCCTTGAGCTTGGGCACCTTGAGGGTGATATCTCCGGAAGTGGTGGTGAGATTGCGGTTGTAGTGGCCGCTGCGATACCCCTGACGCTGCTCATTACGCTCATACCGGGCAGCTTGGGTCAGCTTGTTGGCCTCCGCCTCCAGCAGTTCGTTGAGCGTCTCCTCTACACTGCCTCGTACGAGTTCTTTGAGTTGCCCCTTGATTACTTCCTCGTTTAGCTGTACAATCTTCTCAGGCATGGTTTGCTGTCTCCTTTCGAATGGTGTGTCGTAACTTCATTCTACCAGAGTTCTGCAAACCATGTCTCTTTTTATTCTCTTCTCAATTTGCGAAACTTATTGTACATTATCTCCAGACTGTAGCCGATTTATGCACAGACCGACGGCTATTCGGGGCACCACTGTCCGGGTTTTCTGACCCGTGGGGGCACGCAAGGTGCCAATGGGCGAACTGTTTTGTGGACGGTAAGCCTGTGGCAGACAGCAATCTGAGGCAGCCTTCCGATTGATTGAAGAGAACTGTGACGGCCGTCTGCAGGATGGGGTGCCCTTGCTCTGCCTCCATCCGCGCCAGAAATTCCTCGCGCAGCGCTTTCTTCCAATGGTAGTAGGTCGAGCAGGCAACAGGGTGTTCTTTACACCAATGCTCTACCATTTGTCCGATTTGCGCCTGCTCGAGAAATAGTTGCAGCCACTGGCTGCCTCGCAACGACATGACTTCTATCTGCATCCCGGCACCTCCCTGTATCTGAGCCTCACGAAAATCTCATGGGAGTTTTTGGAGGCTCCAAAGACTTCCGCTGGCTTAGCACTATTTTCTCTTGCCTCAGGATGCTTGTAAAGGACGGGTACTCTATGGGCGGTTACGAAAATCCAACCCTAGAGTAATTGATCTCTACTGCTATCTTGGATCGATAGCAGTACTGGATTTTCCCGACGGAATAAAGCTGAATCATTTTGAGCTTTGGACTGGGCTTTTTTGCTTGGTGGGGGATTATAGAGTGGTCACCCAAAAATCGAAAATCATGTATCTTATAGAAATAAAATAGCATTGAAAAGAATCGGAAATTAGTTAAATTTTCAAATGGATGGCAAAACTATTCAACATCAATACTTTGAATATGACCATTATCGTCTCGCTGGATTATAAGCTTGATGGAACCAACAGCGTTTGTGTAAAGAAAATCGCCATCACGAAGATTTTTTATAAGAGAGTCCTGATATAAATATGATTGAGAAGATTCATCGTATGTTATACCATATTCTTCATATTCTATAAGGCGTTCTTCATCTGTGATACTATGCTCTGAAATGTTTTCGGTCACAGAGGCTCCGAAGATGCCAGAGGAATAAATGTAGTACCCCCCAAAAAATAGTAGAAGTACTAAAATAGCAGTTAAAGTTTTAAAGAATGTCTTTGATTTTTTGGCACTCATGCTTGTTTTTCTCCTTAATCTGTAAAAATGATTTCTTTCCGCAATGAAGTAAAACAAATTGCAAAATAAATACCATATAAAAGAGTAAATACTATTATAGAAACAAAGAAACAAAAAAGAAGTTTTTTGAAAGGCACAAAATAGAGCGCGCCGCAAGAGCGACAATAAGTGAAAGAGATAAAAAAAGAAAAGAGAACGGCGCTGAACAATGGAATTATGAAAATGGCTGAGAGATGATAAAGTGTGATCTTTTCCAATGTATGAATGTCATAACCAATATTTTTGAGAATTCTGAAATCGTGTGAAGCCTTCAGATTTTCACATAATACATTAGAGGCAATCACCGTAAAACCAGAAACAGAAAGAATGATTGCTATGTATAAGACGGGCAAAGCTGATGTTATATAAAGGAACCCGTTTGTCTGACGGATATCATCGGAAATATCTATATAATCAACAGGTGATGATTTAATAAGAGAAGAGCTGGAATCGGATCGAAGGGAAATAAGATTGGGAAACACATCTTGCATTTCGCAATATTCTGCATGAGAAAATGGTTCATCCATTAAAGTAGAATACTTGGAATAATATGTAGAGAGAGAGCCGACGACAGAGTCAGGCACAACAAGAAGAAAAAGATTTCCGTTTGAATAGCCATCATATTGGTCAAGAGGTTCTGTGCAAATACCAGCAAAAGACAAGTTGTTATCGCCTATATCCAGTGTCGAATGTTGCTCAGCACATGTTTTGAAGGTGCCCTGAAAAGAGGACAAACAATGAACAATATACTCGTTTTCATTTAGGCTGATAGGTGCATATCCTAAGAGAGAACGGAGAGCAGAATAGTCGCTGTGGGATATGCATAAATCAAATTCGCTATAAGGCATGATCACGGCATTATATAGAGTGAAACCAGGGATAGACGAAGTGAAGGCGGAACTGGTACTTTGATATATTGTGTAGGTGCATGAATGAGAATTTGGGTATTTCTCTTTTATGTAGATATCGTAATCTGCTAAATGATTTTGATTTTGACTTGTAATGATAGAAAAGGTGAACGGAACAAGAGAAAGCCGATAATTGAAAGTGAAAATGGAAATTGCAACTACTGCAATTAGAGAAAGAGATACCGTAAAGGAACTGGTTAAGAAAGCAAATGAATTACTCATATCATTTATGCGCGCCGTAAATGCCCGCAGTACCAATAAGCGAACAGAATGATATTTCCAACTTCCTTTTTCTAACCAGTCAAAGATCCAAGCAGGGAAATAGTGGAAAAACAAATAGATAAAGAGAATAGAAAAAAGGGTGCCAAAAGTGAAATTTGCGCTTTCAGACAGAGGTTGCAGAAGGAAAAAGATGGCAGACAGAGTGATACAAATAATCGATGCAGGAAACAGAAGTTTTGCACGGAGAATCAAAACAGAAGAGGGAATTTTGTGTGGAGAGTCATACTGAAGCAAATCTTGCGGTTGTGATTTTTGAATTATTTTGATACTTCTGAATGATGAAAAGAGAAACGTGAAAAGAAAGTAAAGGAATGTAATAACAAATGGATATAATGAAAAATGAAAAGTTAAAGAATATGGTTTCCCCAACAGATTGAAGGATACGGCTTTTAAAACTTGATACACAAAAGACCCACAAAGGAAACTTAAAATAAGAGCAAAAATAGAAATATAGAAGTTTTCAAGGGTAAATACTTTGGATATTTGGTACGGCTCCATTCCAAGTGTAATGTAAATGGAAATTTCTTTGCTTCGGCGCTTTAAAATGAAATTAGTCATATAACTTGTCAGCCACAGCGAAATGGAAAATAGCAGCGAAGAAATTAGAATCATGGGTAAAATGAAGGTTGAATCGTCAAGAGGAAAGATATCATCTTCCGCAAAGAGCAAAGAGTTTAAACCGTGGATAAGAGAAAAGATTGCTGTGAGTGTTACAAAGTAGATAATGTAATCATGCGCTTGCCGTTTTGCGTTTCGAAAAGAAAGTTTCGCTAACATATTGATTACTCTCCCAACAATGATATATTGTCTAGAATTTCATGATAAAATTCACGATTCTTTTTCTCACCTTTTACGAGTTCGCTGAAAATTTTCCCGTCTTTTAAGAAAAGAACACGATCTGCATAGCTGGCGCAGAGAGCGTCATGTGTGACCAGAAAGATATTAGAGTGAAGTGTATGGTTGAGAGAAGCAATGATTTTCATTAGGGAGATGGCTGAGGCGGAATCCAAAGCTCCGGTAGGTTCATCAGCAAAAATCAGTTTCGGAGAGTTGACAACTGCACGTGCAAAAGCGCATCTTTGGCGCTCTCCACCTGAAACTTGAGAAGGTAACTTATCTAGTAAATGGCCTATGCCAACTTGATTAGCAATGTCATGAATGCGCTTTTGGATTGTGCCTTGAGCAGCACCGTTGATGAGTAAACTTAAAGATATATTCTCGCCTAAAGTAAGGGTATCCAGCAAATTGTAGTTCTGAAAAATAAAACCGAGATTATGGCGACGGAAAGCAGCCAGCTCTGATTTTTTCAAGCTGTCAAAGGAGACACCGTTGAAAAGGATATCACCCGCACTGGCACAATCAATCGTGGATAAGCAATTCAGAAGCGTGCTTTTTCCGGAACCGGAAGCTCCCATGATACATAAAAATTCGCCGTCGTAACTAATAAATGAAATATCATCAAGAGCTTTTGTAACAGTACCGTCTGATCCATAGTATTTTTCTAAGTGTTTTACTTCAATCATGTTTACAAGGCCCTCCTTACATTCTACTATAATTATAGTGTATATTGCGGTGAGATGATATGAAGGTGGATTTTAAAAACATTACAAAATTGTAAGAATAAAGCGCAAATAGGTGTTTGTCACTTTGAGAAGTTGACAAACACCTATTTTATCTTAAGGGATGGGAGCAAATCAAAAAATAATGTGCCTTCCCATCTTTCTTCAAAAAAGTGCTATAGAATAAACATACTCTACAGGTCGCGCAAATGATCCATCAGGCCGGCGCAAAGCTGTTTTATTTGCCGTCATACAGTCCGGACTTGAATTCCACTGAAAAACTATGGGCCAAAGTAAAAGCGTTCCTGCGTAAACGCAGGGCTTTGACCCCGGAAGCCCTGCAGCGGCGCGACAGGCTGCGTTTGCCTGTATTACACCTTCTGATTGCAGAAACTGGTTTGCATATGCAGAGCGTTGATGAGATTTTATGGGATCGCTCTGGATTCTATAGATTTTTGAAAAGCAAGAGAAACACAAGTATATTTGTTTACGGCAGAACGAATCGTGATTTCAATCCCCAGCTCTTTACAAAGCTGTTTACATAGATAAAGGCCAATCCCGGTGGAAGTCTTTCGTTGATGACCGTTACTTCCAGTGAACCCTTTTTCAAAAACACGACCAAGGTCGCTTTCTCGGATCCCGGTTCCATTATCTTGGATTTCAAGATAAACATGATGGTTCGTATCAATTGCACGAAACGTAAGAAGCGGCGAAGAACTCCTGTACTGTGCGCTGTTATTGATTATTTGACCCAAAATAAATACGAGCGCTTTTGTGTCCGTATAAACAAAAGAATCAACAGTATGAACTTCAATTGAAAATTGATTTTGTATAAGTAGTTGCTTGTTGTTCAAGATGGCTGTGTGAATAATATCCTCCAAAGAAACACGTTTGATCATATAGTCGTTAGACATATATCCAAGACGTGCGTAATACAGAACCTGCTCGACATTGTAAGAAAGACGATTGGCTTGTAACAAAATCTTCCTTGAGAGTTCAGACGGATTGTTTTCACATACTAGAGTTATGGATGCAATGGGAGCCTTTAATTCATGTGCCCATTTTTCGATTAATTCTTGGTATTCCTTTTTTTCAATTTGTACTTTGGAAACTTCTTGGGTCATGGATTTTAAAGAGGATCTGAGAATTTGAATGAAAAGTTCTAGTTGAAACGATCCATAATTACTGATCATTTCACCCAAAAGATATTTTCTTTCAAGGCTTTGCAAGATGCTGCTCCACTTTTTAAAAATTAAATTGGTTCGATAATATTTATAAAAGTAGTAGAGCGACGCGATAACAATCCAAGCAATTAAAATTAAAACGCATTCGCCAATATCTAAAGATAAAGAACACAAATAAATTGTTAGAATAATAGCACATAAAATTTGCAAAAGGATAGAAGAAAGCTCATCTTTAATAAAGTCTCCGAATGTCACACTTTATACCCCATACCACGTTTGGTTTGAATGAAACCGGAAAGACCTAGCCTGGACAATTTTTCGCGTATCCTTGTTACATTTACACTGAGCGTATTGTCGTCGATGTATTGATTGGTATTCCATAAATGTTCAATTAAAGAAATTCGAGAAACATAGTGACCCGCATGGTTGAGCAAGTAGCATAAGATTTGCGTTTCACGTTTACTAAGTTCTACACAAACGTTGTTATACATTACAGTGCAATTGGAGAGATCTAATTTGAGCCCATTGTATTCTATTTCAGAAGAAGTTTCAGAACGATAGGTCCTTTTAAGCGTATTCTTGATTCGAGCCATAAGAACTGGGAGGCTGTACGGTTTTGTAATGTAATCATCGCCGCCTAAAGAAAGAGCTTGGAGTTCGTCAATCTGTGAATCCCGACCAGTGATAAAGATAATAGGAACTTGTGATACCTTTCGAATTTTCATACATAAAATAAAACCATCAGTATTTGGTAAATTAATATCCAGGATCACTAGATCAGGAGATACCAAAAGGAATTCATTAAGAACGTTATTAAAGTCATTTGCACAAGTTGTATGATAACCAACAGCTTCCAGCGCCAAGGCTAATTCAGAGCATAATACTGAATCATCTTCGATGATGTAAATATGATTCATTTAATATCCCTCTATTACAATATCTTTACGGTTCAAGGCACAGCAGCCAGCCGTGTCTTTTTCCCTTTTGTTGCCTATGCTGTTAGAATGAGAGCGTCTTAGCCTGATGTTACCCCCAAGGACTCTATTGTGTCCGTATGAAAGTCCATCAGCCAGCTTTTCAAGAAAGCACATATATTCTAGCCGATACAGTACGGAGCTAAATTTGTTGGATATTACAACAAAGTATAGCAAACTTGAAAAAGAATAGCAAGTATTTGTTCTGAGGGTCCAAATTGAGGCTGTAGAGCTACAATACATGTTGGACAGAAGAGCAAGTAAAAGCGAATAAAAAAGTAGAAGGACAGAGCCTTCATAGGGTATAGTTAAGTTACCACACACAACAAGCCCAAGAAAAGGAACTCTGTCCCTCATGAGTAAGAGTATAACACAAGACATGCGGTATCGGCAATCCCTCATGCAGTATGCGGCGAAATATGGCGTAAGCCGGGCCAGCCGGAAATATAACAAAAGCTGGTCGTATATCTACTTTTGGAAGACGCGCTGGAATGGAAGTGTGGAATCTCTGGCCTGCCAATCCAGACGTCCGCACCATCACCCGAACCAGCACACCGAGGCCGAGCTGAATCTTATCCGGAATATGCGGCGAAGGAATCCCACGCTTGGAATGATAGAACTGTGGCAGCGGCTTCGCAAACGGGGCTATACCCGCTGCCCGGAAAGCCTGTTCCGAGTTATGCGCAAACTGGGGATATTCCCGCAGATAAAGGTCAGAACGCCTTACAAGCCAAAACCATACGAGCAGATGCAGTATCCCGGCCAGCGTGTGCAGGTGGATATGAAAGTGGTACCGCTGAAATGCCTGGCAAATCCGGAAGAACGGTTATATCAGTATACAGCGATTGACGAATATACACGTCTTAGCTATCTTGGGGCTTACCCGGAGCAGAGTGCCTATTCCTCCGCCGATTTTCTGGAGAAAATGGTAACCTGGTTCAAACGCCGTGGTGTACGGGATGGTATTGAGTTTACCAACCATTTCTCGACTAACAAGAAAGACCGGCTTACTCGCATTGAATTGGCCGCTGCGCGCCTTGGGATCCGGCACAAACTGATCTGCCCATACACGCCACATCACAACGGCAAAGTGGAGCGCAGCCACCGTGAAGACCAGAAGCGTTTCTACAATACACACCGTTTCTTCTCTTTTGCCGATTTTGGTGTGCAGTTCGCTGCACACCAAAATCGCTCCAACGACTTACCTATGCGCCCTCTGGGATGGCTCTCTCCTAAAGAAAAACTTGCTGCTTTTTTCGATTCTCTCACTGTACAAGATATTTGACAAACCTACAATGTTCTGAGGTTCCAAATTGAGACAAAGAAAAATGCATCTTGAACAAAGATGAAAAAATTGTAGCGCAACTAGAGTATATAATTAGCAAAAGGACATCAGAAACTTTGAAGAAAAGGGGGGAATAATATGGTGATGAAAGATTGCCTAGAAAAAAATGTCCAAAAAAAGGTGCTGATTGAAAAACATAGGGAGTACTATTTGGTGCTCGATGAAGAAACTGGAGCGATATTTTTAGTTAATGAAACGTCACACTTTTTGTATGAAAATTGTGATGGACAAAGTGTCGAAAGTTTGTGTGAATTGCTTTTTGATCAATGCATTGATAAGGATCAGCTGGACAAAAGGACTGTATACGAGGGATGTACAAAAGCTTTGGAGACACTCTTAAAGATGGAACTTTTGACAATAAAATAAAACGGAGATGGAAGTACGATGCATGTTGAAGGAGTATTAGCTAATAACGATTATATTCTAAATGGTTGTTACATTGAAATTACGTCTAATTGTAATTTGAGATGCATTCACTGTTATAACGAATCAGGAGAGCTCCGAGATCAGATTTCTGTTGAAGCATTTAAAAATGTACTTGGGTGTTATGATAATCCAAAGAAAGCATCAATTACATTATCTGGAGGAGAGCCGCTTCTTCATCCCCAGGTGTGGAAATTTATCGATATGATGCTTGAATCTGGAATTTTAGCAAGAAACATTTTGCTGATTACCAATGCAACATGCATTACTGATGATGTGGCAAACATGCTTGCAGAAAAGCATGTTAGTGTCCAGGTCAGCCTTAATGGATCGAGAGCTGAGTTGCATGATTCTATTTGTGGAAAGGGAAATTTTGAAAGAACAATGGCTGGCTTGCAAAGGCTTTTGTCAAAGCACGCAAATATGGTCATTGTACGTAACATGATGAATAAGCAAAATATGAACGATAACTGGGATATGTTCTGTGAAAAACTTATTGATATGGGTGTCCATAAAATCATGCTGGCAGGGTTGAAAAAAGTAGGACGAGCAAATGAAAACCTTGAGAAAATAGCACTAACACCTCTCGAATATCAGAGCTTGATTGATCGATTGAAGGAGTCTAAAGTAATAACAGGAATAAATGATGAATATCGAAAGCTTGCTGGGGATGAAGCCGAGTCCAACATAAGAATCGATATTCCTGTTCCATATTCTGGCGTTTGCCCATATGTATACCAAGATGAAAATCCAGTTCCAATAAGTCCCAGAATTGCTACAAATGGAGACGTGTATTTGTGTCAATCGTTTATGGATCAACGGTATTGTCTTGGAAATATTAACAAAGACTCTCTACCGCATGCGTTATTCAATGAGAATTTCATCAATCTTGTGAATTTTATGACAACAGGGCGTTTCTATATGGATGATTGCAACAAGTGCGTTCTAAAGTATCAATGTCCGCGTGGATGTATAGGAGATTGTCTGGCCAATGGATCAATCCACGAAACAGATGGAGGCTGCTTTTTTCGAAAAGAAAACGCAATTCGTCAACTCTTGAAACAAAGTGAAGCTATCGTTGCAGAGCATATGCAATTTTAGGCGATTATAATGGCACAAAATAAAATGAATAAGAGGTGAAATGCGATGAAGTATTCAGAACCTTTGGTTGTCCAGGGTACTAGTGAAGTGACTCCGCGTAGTACATGTACAGAGAAGTTTAACTGCACGACGGGGGCAAAATTCTCTTGCTTGCTGGGAATTTTCTTCCATTGTAGTGGTACGTTTTCTTGCACGGCTTTCTAATATCATAACCAATGGGAGGAAATTGCTATGAAATACTCAGAGCCTGTCGTCGTACAGTTTCAATCTGATATTAGTCTGCGCAACTCTTCGTGCGCAAAATTCAGCTGCGGAGGAGTTTTTACTCCGTATCAGTGTGCCAGAAACTTTTTCAGTTGTGAGAATTTTAGCTGCAGCAATTACAATAATACCTAACGTTCGGTAAGCCATAATTGCGGTCTGTGTAGCGGTAGTGACGGGAGTGTCTTCGTTCTCGAGAGGCACTCCCGATTTTAGTTTAGGAGTGGTGACGTGAAAACGATTTTTAAAATATATATTATGGTTGTGCGCCACTGTGCCTGGCAAATCCTTTCATCGTTAGGAGCAGAATTGCTAGTAGCAATGCTGGGACCAATTGGTTTGCAAGTTTATGAAAAACAAGTGCAAGCGTTAGAAGCCGGAGCTTTAGAGCAATTAGTGCTATTTTTGATAATAATGCTGACAGTAAATATAGTAGCAATAATCATTGAAAACTTAGACGGCCTCTTGACTCAAAAAATGCAACTTGAGATTACACGTAATTTTGGGAAACCAGTATTTGAATATATTCAAAATGTGCCATTATACCATATGAGTGATTCAAATTTCGTCGCAGACAAAGAACGCGCAATAAATGCGGTGGAAAATGATATTTTGTTAGTTGTGCAAAATATTAATGGGAGTATCGCACTGATAGTATCGATTATAGTTCTTAGTGTTATGGTGGCTCAATATGATGTACTTGCTTTAGTGGTTCTGATAATAATGGTTATAGTGCAAAATGTTTTTACGAAAAGAGGAACTTCAGAAGGTGTAGAACTGAATAAATCGTTAGAAATGTTCAAAATAAAAGAAGCGTACTTTAACAAATTGTTCGTTGATAAAAATTCATCAAAGGAAATTCGCCAATGGAGATTGACAGATTATATTGAAGGAAAAAGATACTGGTTAAATGAAGAAATAAAGAGGAAAACTTTAGATTTAGAAAAGAAATGGACGGGTATAAATCTTTTTTGGGCCTGTGTGATGTACTTTTTTGAGTTTATTTATTATATAGTGCTATATATAAGATATACTCGCGGATCGGTGATGCTGGGAACATTAATATATCTTATTCAAGTGTTGTCGACATATTTGGTTAGTTTTACGCAGGTGATTCAACATATAAAAATAATAGCATCAATAAAATATGAGATTGATACATACTTTGAATTCGCAGAGAAAACTAATGGGAAGCCGAACATAGCTAAAAGTAGAAAAAATAAGAGTAAAAAAATCATCTTTGAAAATGTCGACTTTGAGTATAAAAAAAGGAGGCTATTGCAAGAAATATCATTTTCTATTAATCCTGGGGAAAAAATTTTGATTGTTGGGGAAAACGGGAGTGGGAAAAGTACACTTTTAAATCTTATTCTTGGCTTATTGCAGCCCACTCGAGGTAAAGTTGATATCGGTGCAAATAAAATCGCTCTAATGGCGCAAGAAAGTTATAAATTCAACATTACGATAAGGGAAAATATTATATTTTCAAAAGAAAAAAACAGAGATAGTTTAATACTAAACACGATGCAAAAGCTAACAGCATTATCGATTGTAGGACGTCTAGAAAATGGACTCGACACACGAATAGGAGCTTCCCTTTATGATGATGGAATAGACTTATCTGGTGGAGAAACACAAAAGATAGTAGCAACCAGAACTCTATTGGATAATGCTGATATATGGATATTTGATGAGCCAGTAGCGGCAATGGATCCTTCATCAGAATATAGCTTTTTTAATACAGTGCTAGAGGAAGATGATAAATCGAAGACAATGATATTTGTATCTCACAGACTCAAAATTGCATCAAAAATGAATCGAATAATATATTTGGAAAATGGAAAAATTGTGGGGATAGGGACACATCAACAGCTTATGACAGGCTGCGAGAAATATCGTCGATATTATGTATCGTGGCTTCTGATGGAGAATGATTGAGATGTTTGATCAAATTAATAAGTATAAAGCATCATTTGGCAGACTGTTTGAAGCTAAAACATTAAAAGTAATGCTCGAAATTGCTCTTCTGACGATTCTTTTATCTTTTTTGGGACCAATAAAAAATATGATTTATACGGAAGTTGTAAACAAATTGTCGCTAGGGATAACGGTCAAATTGGGGATAATCATGTTTGCATCATATATAGTTGTCCAAGTGATAGAAGAGTGTGTTTCCTACTTTCAGATTTATCTCAATACGGTTTTGCAACTCAAACTAGGACAGAGTGTCTCGCATGAAATTAATAATAAGCTTGCAAAAGTTAAACTGAACAGTCTTGAAATGTATGAAATACATGATTTGGTTTCAAGAGCAAACCAAACAATAAAGTCTAGTATTGTGTCATCACTAAATTTGATTATAGCGTTATACACGCCACTGGCGACAATTGTCTTACAGTTGGCGTCGTTAGTATGGGTGGCATGGTATGTGCCAATTTTGATTGCGGTATTTAATGTTCCATACATCTTTATATTAGTTAAAAGTAACCATAGACGTTATGAACTGGAACGAAAAATTACTAAGGAAAAAAGGGTGGAGAAATATTTTGTCGAATTGCTATCGGATAGATATGCCGCAAAAGACATTAGGACTTACGATTTGGTGAATTTCTTTTTCAGTAAAATGATTGATGTTAAAGAAAAGATTACATTGGAATATAAAAGGCTTTGCCAGAAAAACACCTTTCAAAGGACAATTGCAACAGTTACACAAAGTATGGCGATGGCAATGGCATTATTGCTTACTGGATATCTTGTCATTAAAAAGAAAACTCCAATCGGTGCCTTTGTCCTTGTATATAATACGGGACGAAATCTTCAATCAGCCGTATCGAGCTTTGTTGGAACGATATCAACTTGGGATCAGTTTGGTATAAATTTTGCTGACTGGAATCGATTGATGAATTTAGAAGAAGAGCCTGAAGGCGATGAAGATTGTATTGACAAAATTCATGAAATCGAAATGAAAAATGTTGAGTTCCGATATCCTCAAAGAAGTGAAAGTGCTGTTAAAAACATTAATCTAAGAATATTGACCGGTGAGAAAATCGCTATTGTGGGAGAGAATGGAAGCGGAAAAACGACACTATTATATTTGCTTTTAGGAATTTATCGCCCAATATCGGGAGAGGCTAGTGTCAATGGAAAAACAATGGAATTAAATCTTGACAACTATCGAAAAAAAACAGCATGTTTGATACAGAATTTTGTCCATTTTCAGATGACGTTGAGAGAAAATTTGGCTCCGAATGATTTCTCGGAACTGAGTGAGGATCCATTAATTGATTTTGCAAACAACTTTCCGGATAGATTAAATACTTTTTTAGGAGCACTTGATTCAAATGGCGTGGAATTATCTGGTGGGCAATGGAAAAGAATTGCACTTTATAGGACCCTTCATAAAAAAGATGTGGATTTAATTGTCCTTGATGAACCAACAGCAAATTTGGATCCGAAAATATCAGAAAACATAATAAATCGATTGCTAAAACCAAATTATAATAAGACGGTGATTGTTATAACACATGACTTTGAATTGGCAAAAAAATTCGATCGCATTATCGGCATGAAAGAGGGAAAAATCATTTGCGATAGCCCCCCGCAAGCATTTGCTTGGGAATTGTTTGAGAAACATAATAGTGACAAAAGAAGCTTGCCCCAAATAGGTTAGAACCTTATGTCTAAAAATTTTAATTTTCATAAACTTATATTTCAACCACCTCGGATCACATTTTGTGCCGGGGTGGTTTCTTTTTGTAGAAGGACAAGCAAAACTTCGTACAATGCCCAATAGCAGAAACTATGAAACAGTGGCGATGAGGAGGTCAATAAAAATTTAGATCGCTGTGCTTTAAGAAATATACATACCAGGCCGTATCTGCTTTTGATGGAAGCAATACAGTGTGGTTTTTTACCTTTGGTGTGATGAGGGGAAACAGGCCCTTTGAATCCAAAGAGAAGTAAGGCAAAGTGCTGCGAACAAGCCCCATTTCAAAAAAGCGAGAATCAAAAGGGCCGTCACTTGTTCCCAGCGCAAAGGCAAGGCCTCCTAAATACTCTCGGTCGGGATCACTTGGATGAAAACCGGTGAGGTTTAGTGTGAGAATAAGTTTTTTCTGGTCCATATCGCTGCTATGAAAGCAGATTGTAAGGGAGCTATTTGTCAGCTCGACAATACCCTCATAGTAGCTGTAGCGTTGTCGGCTTGCAGGAAGATTACGATGGAACTCTCTGAACTTCGGATAAGTGATCCGCTCTTCAGAAAGGAGTGCTCTAAGTCGGGTGCCTTTCATTTCCCGATCTGAGCAAAGCCCCATAATGAGTGTGGCTTTCAGGCGGGCATCTTCCTCAAAGATGATGAGATAAGAGCCGATAACCACATCCTCTGTCACAGAAGGATAATAACCACGGTAGGTGCCGATAAAACGAGGATCAAAAACAGAAGAACTGCGATAACGAATGTTATCGGAATCCTCGAGCCTTTCATGTGTAAATTGGTAAACCTCAACAGGAGGCCGAATCTGTGAATTGTAAAAATCTACAATCTTGGCGATAGTAGCTCTGCTGGGAGCATAACTCTCATCATTGTTGCACTTGGCACAGATAGCGTAGGAAGGAAGTTTCTTTTCATCTATCTTTTCAGAAGGAGGTGTCTTTGAGCGAAGAACTGCAAAATAAGTAGTGCTTATTTTATCCCACATATACTTATAGTTTGCGTGGAACAATATCCGCTCGCTTTCCGAGAGGGGATGACTGATTTTTGGCATACGACCACCCCTTACAAATGTTCAGTGAATATTTTGTTGATAATGCCAGTTTACCACCAAAAAACGTTTATTGTCAATAAAAATATATCAAAAAATAGACTAAAATAAGATTAATAAAAGTAATAAATAGTTCATATCGAACTTACCAAACGAGGGGAGCAGTAATATAATAATGCCATTGAATCGATAAAAAGGCAAAATGCGTATTGAAGCCCAAATGTGTACAGAAGGAGAAACAATACAGAACAAAAAGACATAGGAATAGAGACAGCCAATAAAAAGCCAGGAAATGTAGGAAAACTTTAAGTACGATGGGGTCCAAACCCATCAATGACGGTTTTTAGATCGTTCCCAGGGTTCTTTAACATATTTGTGTATGAAAACAAGCGGATTTCAACAACGAAGTGGATAGAGAAATAGTGCCCTTTTTCGTTACAATGAATTTAGAAAAACGCAAAAGAAGGTGAATGGTGATGTCAGAACGCGATGTGCAGGATAGTCTAAAGTTCATGAGGGAAAAACTCCGTAAGGAACGTAAGGCCCAAAATATGTCCCAACTGACTCTTTCTGCAGAAGCGGATCTGGCCTGTAACACCATTTGCCGAATCGAGAAGGGAACAGCAGAGCCAGGAATCGGCAATCTTCTTAGACTTACCGATGCATTACATATTCCAATGTCAGAATTGTTCCCTCAAGGGGAAGGACCAAAAGCGAAAGAAATTGGAATAATTGATGATGCACAATTACAGGAAATAATTTCTCTGTGGCATAAGATACCGGGGGAAGCACGGGGGTCTGCATATGTGATGATAAAAGGGATGTTAATTGCCGCTCAGCAACTCCCGCAAAAGTAAAAAGGAATGGCAAGAATCTGGTTCTGGAGTAAAATCACCATAAATGGTATGAAAGAAATGGCGATCTCAACGTTTGCGTCGTAGAGAAAGGAAAAAGACAAATGTATAATATAGATAAGCCGCAAGAGCGGCGGAAAGCAACCGGAACGGGCGGAATACCGCCCGAAAACATCCGATTGCGCAGAACCTTGACAACCGAATATTTGCAGCTGTCCCTTTGCTATGGTGTAAGGGATAGAATGTCCATAGAAACAGCCGGATTCACCGGCTGGCGGTAAAGCTGCCTGCTTTTTACGGCGGGTGGCGCTCCCGCAAGCAAAGACACGCACGCGCACAGAGAAAGTGTGCGGGGGTCCAGAGGATAGAACCTGGGCCGTGAGTAAGACATAGCCTCGCGCAGCCGAACGGCTGGTGGACGATGTGCGGTGAGATCTTCACCGCCAGAGATAGAAAAACTGCATCAAGGAAGATTTGGTGCGACCGGCGATGCACCAACCGTCACCGGCCGCACGATCTTCCGCGGATGCCGATCAACAAAAAAGGAGAAACATCATGGAAGAAATGGTGGAAGTCCGCAAGGAGGTTTCCGACATGCCTTGCGGCAATGCGATTCCCGCAGAAGATGCCGGTCATCAGACGGAAAAAGATGTTGCTGGCCGTGAAAGTGACCGTGTTCCCGCCCCCGAGATGAACCCCAAGGTTCAATTGGAACTGTTGTCCGGCGAAGGCCGGAAGAAAGCGATCGGGGCTGTTGTGATCTATAATGCGGTCACGATCCGCGGAATTTCCGTCGTGGAGAACAGCAAGAAGAACCCTTTCGTCAAGATGCCCCGGGCTCCCAAGGGCGCCCGGACCAAGCACAGCGACATTGCCTACCCGATCAACAGGGCGGCGCGCGAAATGCTCTATTCCGCCGTGCTGCAGGAGTATGACCGGCTGCGGAGCGAGGAAGAGCTCCGGCGGCAGGAAACCAAGCTGCAAGTTTCCTGATCTGAAAACAAGACCCGATGAGTGTAAAAGCTCATCGGGCCTTTTTTGTTGCAGCAGTTCTGGACAGAAAAGAGGAAAAACCATGATTGTAGTGGAATGTCTTTATACCAGCAACGAAATCGAGGAAGAAACCATCCTGCGGGAACAGCAGAAACGGTGCCTGGCGGCAGCCGCAAGCTATGGATGGGCTGTTCGGCGGGAAGTGTTTGAGCCGTTGCAGCTCAGCGCCAGAGGCATGGATGACCGAACCGGCATCCAGACGATTCTGGACGATGTGTGCAACCGCCGCTTCGACCTGCTGATGATCGCCAGCATGGACCGTCTTAGCTACGATAAAGAGGAAGTGAAAGCTTTCCTTGCCGAGATGGACCTGAATGGAATCTCGATTTTTAACGTGGGTTCCAACACGGTCACGCTGGCATCGGGCTGGGACCTCATGGCCTTTATCAGACAGATGATCTCCCCTGAGAATGGAGGTGACGCACAGTGACGGTACAATGCCTTTACCAGAATGACCCCAAGGACGCCGCCGCAGTGCTTGGGCAGCGCAACGCCTGCCGCCGCGCGGCCAACAAGCTGGGCTGGCTGATCCAGCAGGAGCGCATCTGCGACGCGTCGGAGGGAACGCCGCTGCTGCTTCGCCCTGATGTACAGGAACTGCTCCGTGATGTGGAGCAGGGGCGGTTTCAGGTGCTGGTGGTTGCCTCGGCGGAAGTCCTGCAATGCCCGGAGGGCGAATGGGAAAGCCTGCTGGCTGTTCTGCAAAAGGGCCGCGTTCGCACCTTTGCCGCCCAGCGCGGCTGCTGGCTCGAACCCGGCGGCCGCCGCTGGCCGCCCTTGCCAAGGCCGGATTGGACGAGACTGCACAAATCGGCTTGTCCTGCTGCGGTATCTCCGTAAAACGGCAAAAAACAAGTGTATCTATTTTAATATGTGCCGGGCCTTGGAAAAGGTGAAAAGGCCCGGCACTTTTCTTTTGGGAGGAACTTACCATGCAAAAACAACCTCTTCGCGTCTGGCTGTACGCCCGCACGGCGGACGCCAGGCCCGGTGTCCTGGAAGAACAGTTGAACTCTCTATACAGAGAAGCGGAACGCCGCGGGTACACGGTCGTGAACGGCGGGGCAGAGCACCGCTGCGCCGGCGACCTTGACCGGCCCGCGCTGTTTGCCATGCTGGCTGCCGTGCGCGGCGGGCGGGTGGACGCCGTTATGCTCACCCGGCTTTCCCGGTTCAGCTACCACCGGCTGGCGCTCTATCTGATCCTGTGCTTTTTGCAGGATCACGGCGTGGGGCTTATCACCACGGAATACGAGCTTCGCTACATTCTATATCTGCGCGGGTTCGAGCGTACGCTTTTGGATCGGGCGCAGGAAAACGGCTGCAATGCGCTGTGGGCAGAAGGTGAGTAAATATCCCCCTGCCCAAAACAAGTCTTTATATTATAGGAATAAGGAGGAATGCGCGATGGAAACCCTGTCCGTTTTGCCGGACGGAAGAATCGCCTTGTGTAAGATGGTCCACGGTACAGAGATCACACTGGTGTTCCAAGCGAAAGAATGCCCGGAAACGCTGAACAAAGTAACAAGCCAAATCATGGCCGCCTATGCAGAACGCAAAGAAAAATATGGTAAAACGTCAAAAAGTGGCCGGAAATAGAACGGTTCTTTCTCCGTTCTGGTGATAGCTTTCCGGAGCCGTTTACGGTATTGTTAGAGTACAGAGGATGCCCCAACCATCCTCGCTGCGGGCGCACCAACCGCCCGAAAAGAAACGATGCAAGGTGATGAAATGGTATATTGGGATGAACAGGGGAACACCGTTGAGATCTCCAAGGCCGATCAGCTTTGGCTGGACGATGGATACTTCAAGACCCAGCAGGCGCATCTGCCGCCGGACGCGCCGAGGGCGGCGCTGTCCTACCGGGTGTCCACCAAGGGGCAGGTCGACCACAACGACATCCCCATGCAGAAAATCAAGTGCCGCAAGTTCGCCCAGCAGCAGGGCTGGCGGGTGGTGATGGAGAAGGCAGAGAAAGGAATCTCCGGCTCCAAGGTGTCCGCCAGCAAGCGGGATGTGATCCAGGAGCTGCGGCAGGAGGCGGGCAACGGCAGCTTTGACATCCTGCTGGTCTATATGTTTGACCGGCTGGGGCGCATCGAAAGCGAGACCCCCTTTGTGCTGGAATGGTTTGTCCAGCATGGCATCCAGATGTGGAGCGTCCACGAGGGCCAGCAGCGGATCGAGAGCCACGGCGATAAGTTGATGAACTACATCCGCTTTTGGCAGGCGGCAGGAGAAAGCGAGAAAACCTCGATCCGCACCCGCGACCGCATTCGGCAGATCGTGTCCAGCGGGCATTTTGCCGGTGGGTTCGTGCCGTATGGATACCGGGCTGTCGATAAGGGCCGGGTAAACAAGCGCGACCAGCCGGTGAAGGACTTGGAGATCGACCCGGAGGAAGCCGCCTGGGTGCGCGAAGTCTTTGAAAAAGTGGCCAACGAAGGAGCCAGCGGCTACGCGATGGCCCGGATGCTGAACGACCGCGGCCTGTGCACCCGGCAGGGGGCCAGGTTTCAGTCTGTGAACATCAGGCGGATGATCCGCCACGAGGGCTACACCGGGTATCTGATCACCAAGGCGGCCCGATCGGAGTTTATACAAGAGCTGCAAATCGTGGATGAGAAGCTGTTCGCCAGGGCGAACGAGGTCATCGACTGCCGCAGCAAAAAGCTGGCACAGGAGAAAAACATCGCGGCAAAAACGAATAATCCAACCTTACTGGCTGGCATCGTCGTCTGCGCACATTGCGGGGCGAAGATGTCGGCCTTTTTGCACACTGACCGCTACAAGCTGGCGGATGGCACGATCCGGGAAAAGGTGCAGGCCAAATACAACTGCTACCAGCGCGGCCAGAAACTGCGGGCCTGCGACGGGCAGTCGCTGTACCTGGCGGAACGGGTGGATGCCGTTGTGCTGGAAGTCGTACACGACATTTTCCGCAGAATCCAACAGGAGCCGTATGACAGGAGCATTGAGCAGAAGCTGCGTCAGGAAAACGGCGAACAGGAACGGCAAAAACAGGCCGCCGAGAAGAAGATCAAGGCGGCCCAGTATAAGCAGAAGCGCTACGAGGACGAAGTGATCCGCTGCCTGGACGGCCAGAGCCGGTTTTCCGAGGAAATGCTGGCCCGGTTGATTGCCGAAGCGGAAACGGAGGTGCGGCAGGCGAAAGAGGAATACGCAGAGCTGCTCCGCAATGACACCACCCGCGCAACGATCCAACAGATCCGAAGCTACTACGACGAATTCCTGGGCTGGGCGAATGAGTTTGACCTGGCGACGATCCCCCGTAAACGTGCGATCCTGGGCCAGTTGATTGAAAAGGTGGAGGTGGGAAAGGGGTACAAGGTGACAGTGCATCTCAGGATGAGCTATGCGCAGTTTTTGGGGATAGAGGGAAATGGCGAAATACAAGTGCGGAAGGACGTTTGTGCGTGATGCTCTTTCTAGCGATAAGCGAGAGGAAAATCCTTGCAAAAGCATAAATATTTAACAGTATGACCCTTGAAACGCACACAATTTTCCTATACAATATACATAAAAGAAATTTGGTAAGCGTGAGGGTGTGGCGTGGATGACACAAAATGATCTGAGAAAAAAGTATCCTTATTACGATCAAATCCAGAGGTTTCGCCTGATCGATGATACGTTTATGAGCGTGGTTTTTCAGGACATCGGCTGTACGCAGTTCCTGATTCGTATACTTCTGCAGAATGATGGTTTGAATGTTACCGAGGTGGGGACACAAAATTCACTCAAGAATCTGCGCGGCCGGTCGGTGCGCTTGGATATTATCGCATACGATAAGCAGGGCAAGATTTATAATATAGAAGTCCAGCGCAAGGACGCAGGCGCTTTACCGAAGCGGGCGCGTTACAACAGTTCCATGATGGACGCCAATATTACAAGGCCGGGCGAAGGACTGGAAAATCTTCCTGAAACGTATGTGATCTTCATCACGGAAAACGACTATTTCCAGAGTGCATTGCCGCTCTACCATATTGACCGTACGGTTCGGGAATTGTCTGCACCGTTTCAGGACGAGGCACATATCATTTATGTGAACGGACAATATAGAGGCGAAGATCCGATTGGATCGGTTATGCACGATTTCTTCTGTGCAGATCCAAAAAGCATGAACAATGCAATTCTTGCCAATGAGGTGGCAAAATACAAAGATACAGACAAAGGAGTGAGCAGTATGTGCCGCATTATGGAAGAACTGACGAACGAAAGCCGTGAAGAAGGGCGCTTGGCAAACCTGCTTGAAAATGTCAAGAAGTTTATGGCTCGAGGAATGAGCTTTGACGAGGTGGCTGACACGCTGGAACTGAGCAAAGAGGACAGAGAGTTTGTACTGAGTAATCTTTAACGCGAGCTTGAGACTATGTGCAATTACAGCAAAGGTGTCTATAACGATGGTATGGAGAGAGGAAGGAATACAGGCATTGCGGGCGCTGCTGATATTCTCAAACGCATGGGGATGGACGCCGGCAAGATTGTTGAGCAGCTGATGCTCCAGTATGGTCTCGGCAGGGAAGAGGCAGCCGGGTATGTGCAGCGGGCAGAGCCGCAGTAAATCATTTCGTGCTATCAAAATGTAGCCAGGGCGGCGCCTGACGGGGACGCCGCCCTGGCTTTTTTGACATGACATATCGGTTAAAAACCGTTGACACTTCATGCACGCTATGGTAAGCTGCAAACACCCGCCTGGCCGGTTTTTATGTGCCTTGCTCCCTCTGTGAACGACAGCCTTAGTACGAGCCGTTACGGAGAGCAACTGACTCTTAATCAGTGGGTCCTGGGTTCGAGTCCCCGATGGTGCACCAAAAAAAGCCTTACGGAAACGTAAGGCTTTTTTCATAATGATTGCCGCTTTGTGTGAGTGCTTTCATTTGCCGTTGACTTCTGACCGAGTCAACGGCTCTTTTTGTTTTGTAGGAGAAATGCAAGAACTTTTAGTGTAAGAGAAACGGTGGCGTATATGCAGCTGCCAATAAAAGTAAGCAGCAAAATTATTTCCTGAAAACTCAAGCGTTCACCTCCCTCGTAATTTGGAGGCGACAATCAAGAGTAAATTATATCAGAAGGGGAGAGGACTGTCAAAATAAGCTCTCCAATTCCTCAATGGCGGTTTGTTGGTACAATACCGAGGTATGAAACGACTGCAATATGTTTTCCGCCCGAACCTCAATGAACCGCAACACCGCCGCGCGTGGGCGTTGCTGCAGCAGATGCCGCCAGCCAAACGCAAAGAGTTTCTGGTACAGAGCATCCTTACGGCAGAACAGACAAATAGGCTGGAGAAAAGCATCCGCAAGGTGGTGCGGGAAGAGCTGCAGGCAGTCAACATAACCAACGCTGTTCCCAGCTCACCGCCAGACGATGCGATTCCAACTGCAGCGATTTCTTTTTTGGATTCACTTTAGGGGGGTGGTTCCAATGCGCTGATTATGGGACAAGGGGATAAAAATGGTGCCGCAACATGGACTTTTCATACAAATCGTGGTATACTGACTTCAAACTATCTGCACAGCAAATTGAAATATAGGAGAACAGCGATATGTATGATTATCTGGTAGTCGGCTCCGGCCTGTACGGCGCTATCTTTGCGCATGAGGCAAAGGCACACGGCAAGAGCGTGCTGGTGATTGATAAGCGCCCCAACATTGCGGGCAATATCTACACCGAGAACATCGAGGGTATCAACGTCCACAAGTACGGCGCACATATCTTCCATACCAACAACAAAAAAGTCTGGAATTATATCACCCAGTTTGCGGAGTTCAACCGCTTTACCAACTCGCCGGTTGCCAACTACAAGGGCGAGCTCTACTCGCTGCCCTTCAATATGTATACTTTTAATAAGATGTGGGGTGTGGTCACGCCGGAGGAAGCTGCCGCCAAAATTGAGGAGCAGCGCAAAGAAATCACCGGCGAGCCGAAGAACTTGGAAGAACAGGCCATCTCCCTTGTGGGCCGCGACATCTATGAGAAGCTCATCAAGGGCTACACCGAGAAGCAGTGGGGCCGCGATTGCAAGGATCTGCCCGCCTTCATCATCAAGCGATTGCCTGTGCGCCTGACCTTTGACAACAACTATTTCAACGCGCTGTATCAGGGCATCCCCATCGGCGGCTACACCAAGATGATTGCCAACCTGCTGGACGGCATTGAAGTGCGCCTGAACACTGACTATCTGGAAAACAAGGCTGCACTGGATGCACTGGCTGACAAGGTGGTCTACACCGGCCCCATTGACGCTTACTTTGATTATAAGCTGGGCACGCTGGAGTACCGCTCTGTCCGCTTTGAGAACGAGCTCCTCGACAAGCCCAGCTTTCAGGGCAATGCTGCGGTCAACTACACCGACCGCGAGACGCCGTGGACCCGTATCATCGAGCACAAGTGGTTCGAGTTCGGCAAGGACGAGAACGGCAACGACCTGCCCAAGACCATCATCAGCCGCGAGTACTCCTCCGAGTGGAAGCCCGGCGATGAGCCGTACTATCCGGTCAACGATGCCAAGAACGGCGCCTTGTACGCTGAATACAAGAAGCTGGCCGAGGTCGAGCCGAAGGTTATCTTCGGCGGCCGCCTGGGCGAGTACAAATACTACGATATGGATCAGGTTATCGCCGCCGTGCTTGACCGCTGTGAGGCAGAGCTGGCATGATCCGCGTTGCAATCGTCGAGGACGAGGCAGCGGTCCGCGAACAGCTGGCAGGCTATGTGCAGCGCTGCACACGGCAGTATGGCACGCTGTTTGAGGTGACGATGTTCACCGATGGACTGGAAATTCTGGAAGAATACCGGCCTGTCTATGACATTATTTTTTTGGATGTGGAGATGCCGCAGCTGGACGGTATGGAGACGGCCCGCCGTATCCGCGCTATGGACAGCGAGGTGCAGCTGATTTTCATTACCAATATGGCGCAGTACGCCATCAAGGGATACGCGGTGGGGGCGCTGGACTATGTGCTCAAGCCGGTGCCGTACTTTGCGTTCTCGCAGCAGCTGCAAAAGGCCGTTGGCCAGCTGACCCGGCGGGCGCGGCAGTATCTGGCCGTGCCGGTGGACGGCGGTATGCGCCGCGTGGACGCCGCCGAGGTCTACTACATCGAGAGCGATGGCCACCGCATCAACTTCTATACGGAAAACGGAGATTTTTCCGCCCCCGGCACCCTGAAAACGTGGGAGGAAAAGCTGGAAAACAGCGCCTTCGTCCGCTGCAACAGCGGCTATCTGGTCAATCTGGCGCACGTGTCCGGCGTGCAGCAGAACACGGTGCAGGTTGGCCCGCATGAGCTGCAGATCAGCCGCCCCAAGCGCAAGGCGTTTCTGGCCGCGCTGGCGGATTATATCGGGGGTGGCGGCGCATGATTCTGCCGGATATTCCGCGGCTTTACACCGCGTTGGCGGAAATTCTGGGCGCGGTGCTCTACGCGCAAGCCGCGCCGTCCCGCACCGCAAAGCCGGTGTACTGGGGCATTACGGCGGGCTGCGGCGCACTGCTGCGGCGTTCCTCTACCTGACCGGCGATGTCCCTGCTGCTGTTGGCGGTGGTCTATGCGGTGGTCTACGGTTTTCTGTTCTGTTTTGAGAGTCGCCGCAAGATTGCGGCCCGGCTGGTCATCACCCCCACCGCCATGCTGATGGCGGTGGTAATGGCAGTGACGGTCTTTGCCGTAAGCAATCTGAGCTTCGTCTCGGGGGACGAGGTCACAATCGTGGTGTTCTACATCCGCACGCTGGTGGACTTTGCGGGCGTGCTGATTCTGAGCGTCCAGCATGAGCAACTGCGGGAGGCGGCGCTGCACAGCGAGCTGGCGGCGATGGATAACGTCCTGCACCGCCAGTATGAGCAATACAAGCAGAGCAAAGAGAACATCCGCCTGATTAACCGCCGCTACCATGAGCTGAAAATGCAGATTGCGGCCATTCGTGCCGAGCGCGACAAGGTCAAGCAGGACGCCGCACTGGCCGAGATGGAAGGCGACATCCACCGCTATGAGGCCGAGAACAAGACCGGCACCCGGTGCTGGACACCCTGCTTACCGCCAAAAGTATGTACTGCCAGCAGCACGGCATCAACCTGACCTGCGTGGCAGACGGCACCCTGCTGGATTTTCTGTCAACAGGGGAGATATGCACCATCGTCGGCACAGCGCTGGACAATGCCACCGAGAGTGTGCTGACCGAGCAGGACCCCGAAAAGCGGCTGATTCGCGTGGCCGTCTACGCCCAGAACGGCTTTGTGATGCTGCGGTTTGAAAACTACTGCGCCCAGCCGGTGGAGCTGGGGCCGGACGGTCTGCCGCGCCAGAGCAGCCACGGCGGCTATGACCTAAAAAGCGTCCGCGCCGCCGCCGAGACCCACGGCGGCACCGTGACCCTGCACTGGGAGAACGAGTGGTTCACCCTGCGGGTACTGCTGCCGCAAAAGAATGAACTGTGAAAAAACTCCGGAGATAGCTCCGGAGTTTTTTTGATGGCGCAGATTGCACAAACAGGCAAGACAGAAAACTGGCAAAATGACCAATAAAAATTGACATACTCCGACGGAATCGACAGATTGTGAAGCAAAACCGACAATTTATGTATTTTTTGTGCTTTTTCTGTAAAAAAACGCTATAATAAAGAAGCAAAATTCGGCGAGGCCGAAAAAGAAGGAGAAAAAAGTATGAAAACGTTCCTCTGCGTTGTGCGGCGGGTATTGGCGGTTCTGCTGGCGCTTATCTTTGCGCTGCTGGGGGCTGCTTGCCTGATTGCCATTCCGCTGTCCAACAACTATTCGGCTATGATCAGTATGGCCGTAGCAATGCCGACCACCGCCAAAAGCGGCGGCAGCAATCCGCAGTATTTCACCAGTGACTATTCCTCCGCCGCGGCGGTGCAGGAGGCTTCGGCCCAGCTCTGCCGCGAAATTGAGCAGGAGGGTATGGTTCTTCTGCGCAATAATGGAGATGCTCTACCGCTGGCCAAGGGCGCAAGCGTGACCCTTCTGGGCGAAAGCGCAGCCGACCTTGTCTATGGCGGCGCAGGCGCGGGCAGCGTGGACACCTCCACTGCGCCCAACCTGCGGCAGGCGATGGAGGCCGCAGGCTTTACCGTCAACCCGGTGCTGTGGGACTTCTACACCACCGGCGCAGGTGCCTCCTATAAAAAGGAAGTGCCCAGCATTACCGGGCAGGGCCGCTTTGCAGCCAACGAGGCCCCGCAGAGCGCCTACACGCAGGCTGAATTTGACAGCATGGCGCAGTACAATGATGCTGCAATCGTGGTGATTGGCCGCAGCGGCAGTGAAAGCGTGGATTTGCCGACAGAGTACCTCTCCTTCACACAGGAGGAGCGCAACCTGATTCAGATGGCAACCGAACGCTTTGACAAGGTGATTCTGCTGCTGAACGTGACCAACCCCATCAATATGAGGGAGCTCAGCCGATACGACATTGACGCTGTGCTTTGGGTGGGCGCACTGGGGCAGGAGGGTGCCTATGCCATCGGCGAAGCACTGAACGGCACGGTGAACCCCAGCGGCCACTTGGTGGACACCTGGGCGGCTGACGCATCCTCTGCCCCGGCCGCTGCGAATCTGGGCGACTACACCATCACAAACAGCGATGTGTTTGCCGGCAACAAGTATATTGTCTACGCTGAGGGCGTCTACGTCGGCTACCGCTACTATGAGACCCGCTATGAGGATGCCGTTCTGGCACAAGGCAATGCGGGGAATTTTGACTACGATGCACAGGTGGTGTACCCCTTCGGCTACGGCCTGAGCTATACGGACTTCAGCTGGTCGGATTACAAGATGACCGAAACGGCGGACGGCTTTGCGCTGAATGTCACCGTCACGAACACCGGCAAGGCTGCGGGCAAGGAGGTTGTGCAGGCGTATCTGCAGAACCCGTATACGGAATATGACCGCACCAACCGCATTGAAAAACCGGCGGTGGAACTGGTCGGCTTTGCCAAGACGGATATCCTGCAGCCCGGCGAAAGCCAGACCGTCAAGATTGATGTGGACAAGAGCGCCCTGAAGGTCTTTGACGCCTACGGCGCGGGCACCTACATTCTGGAGGCAGGGGACTACTACCTGACGGCTGCCTCCAACGCCCACGAGGCTGCCAAGAACATTCTGGCCGCCAAGGGCGCAGAGGTGGACGGCAATGCGGCGATGACCGCGCTCTATAATCAGGCGCAGACCGATACCAGAACCTTTGCAACGGCGGAAACTGGTGCAGCCGTCACCGCGCAGCTTGCCGATGGAGACATTGCAACCTATGACGCTGACTTTACCTATCTGAGCCGCAGCGACTGGAGCGGCACCTGGCCGACCACCTACCAGAATGGCAGCTGGGAGGCCCCGGAAGCCGTGCTGACTGCGCTGGAAATTACCCGCCCGGAGGATGAAAGCGCCGAAATGCCGGCCTTTGATAAGGCGGGCAACTTGAAGCTGTGCGACCTGATTGGCGCGGACTATGACGATGCCCGCTGGGAAACGCTGCTGAGCCAGATGAGCAAGAAGGACACCTACAATCTGATTCGCCATGCAGGCTATGGTACGATGGCGGTCGAGAGCATCGGCGCGCCCGGCACGGTACATAAGGATGGCCCCGCAGGCATTTCCAGCACACTGGCGGGCGGCAATCTGCACTGTATGGCGTATGAGCCTGCGGTGGTGCTGGCTTCGACCTACAATGTGGAGCTGGCGTCCCGCCGCGGCAAGCTGGTGGGCGAGGACAGCCTCTCCAGCGGGGTGCAGGTCTGGTATGCCCCGGCTATGAACATCCACCGTGCAGCCAACAGCGGCCGTAACTTTGAGTATTATGCCGAGGACCCGCTGCTTTCCGGCGTGTTCGGCGCAGCGGAGACTGCCGCCTTCCAGAGCAAGGGCGGCATTGTCACCATCAAGCATTTCGCCTTCAATGACCAGGAGACCAACCGTATCGGCGGTGCGATGTTCGTCAATGAACAGGCCGCCCGCCAGCTGTACCTGAAGCCCTTTGAGATGAGCGTTGTGGACGGCGGCGCTGTGGGCATTATGAGTGGTATGAACCGCATCGGCTGCCGCTGGATTGGCGGCCATGAAGGTATTATGACCAACATTCTGCGCGGTGAGTGGGGCTACAAGGGCTTTGTCATTACTGACCAGACCTCCTTCAACAGCTTTGATTACTGCGACATCCGCGAGGGTCTGGCTGCGGGCAATGACCTGTGGCTGAACACGGCCTACAATATGTGGGCGCTCAATGACAGCGAGCTGACTGCAACGGTTATGCAGAACGCCCGCACGGCCGCGCACCGCTATCTGTATGCGGTGGCCAACTCCAACGCAATGAACGGCGTGGATGCCGATACCACGGTCAAGAACATCATCCCGGCATGGCAGTATGGCTACGTGGCGTTGGTGGTCTTTGTGGCGGTGATGTGGTTCTTCGGCTTCAAGGCGGTGCGCGCGCTGTGGGCCAGCAAGCGCTATCTTGCCAAGAAGGCAGAGCGCAAGGCCAAGCGTGCTGCAAAGAAGGCTGCCAAGGCCAACAAAGCGTAAAAACAGCAACTTGCACAATACAAGCCTATAAAACTTAGCCAAAATGCGCAGGAAAACGCCTGCGCATTTTGGCTTTTTTGCAAGTTATGCTTCAAAAACAACAGATTATGCAAAAAAGCAACTTTTCCGGAAAAAATGATTATAATAAAGAGTGCAACGAATGGACACTGATTGCGCAGTGCCTTAGAATGCAAGGAGGAAAAAGCAAATGCAAAAGAAAAAACTGACCCCGCTGCAAATTGTGGGCCATGTACTGCACACCGCTATTCTGGGCGTTCTGGCAGTTGTCATGGCGGTTCTGCTGTTTGCGGCCAACGTAATCCTGCCCGGGTATGCCCGCATGGTCAATGCCATGCTGGGCTACAAGAAGTCGTGGGATAACAGCAAGGTGCAGACGGATGGCCTGAACCTTGACTACAACACGTCTGATTACACGGCAGACAATATCGGCGCTGCGGAAGCCGACCTGACCGACCGCATCAACAGCGAGGGCGTTGTCCTGCTGAAAAATGACGGCGGCCTGCCCCTGGCAGAGGGTACGACCGTCAGCCTGTTCTCTGCCAACAGCAACCAGAATGCAGGTGCCGGTTTGATGGGCGGCGGCACTCCGCTGAACACGGCACTTGCCTCCCACGGGTTGAATGTGAATGAGACACTATGGAACTTCTACAGCGCGGGTGCCGGTGCAGGCTACGGTCTGGCCAGCGGCTCCATCAGCTTCGGCGATGCCGAGGACTTCCGCATCAATGAGTGCCCGCTGTCCGTTCTGCAGGGCGAGAGCGGCCTGCTGGACAGCGTGCAGGGCACGACTCCGGTCTATGTGCTGAAGCGTGTGGCAGGCGAGGGCCGCGATATGCCGCGCTCCATGTACAACCACGCAGACACGCAGGAGGATAAGGTTCGCAGCTATCTGGAGCCGGACACCACCGAGCGTGAAATCCTGCAATACCTGAACGACAACTATGATAATACCGTGCTGATTATCAACTCTAACGCAGCGCTGGAGCTGGACTGGCTGGCAGACTATCCCAACATCAAGTCTGTGCTGTATGCCCCCACGATTGGTGCCAGCATGGCAGACATTCTGACCGGCAAGGTCAGCCCCAGCGGCCGCACGGTGGACACCTTTGCCGCCGATGCCTCCGCATCCCCGGCCGCACAGAACTTTGGCGACTATGCCTACTATGATGAGAACGGCAATATCACCAAGTACAACTATGTCACCTACGAGGAAGGCATCTACGTCGGCTATCGCTACTATGAAACCCGCTACGAGGACACCGTTCTCGGCCAGGGCAACGCGGGCGATTACGACTATGCCAAGGAGGTCATCTATCCCTTCGGCTACGGCCTGAGCTACACCAGCTTTGACTGGAGTGACTTCAAGGCTGATTGGAGCGGCGATACCTGCACCGCACAGGTTACGGTGACGAACACCGGCGACGTTTCCGGCAAGGACGTTGTGGAGGTGTATGTGCAGAGCCCCTACACCGACTATGACAAGACAAACGGCGTGGAGAAGCCCGCCGTGGAGCTGGTTGGCTACGGCAAAACCGCAGAGCTTGCCCCCGGCGCCAGTGAGACCGTGAGCGTCACGTTCACCAAGGATCAGCTCAAGGCGTATGACGCCAACGGCGCAAAGACGTACATTCTGGATGCAGGGGATTACTACATCACCGCAGCCAAGGACGCCCATGAGGCTGTCAACAATGTGCTGGCTGCCAAGGGCAAGACCGCAGCCGATGGCATGACAGCGGACGGCGATGCCGCCTTCACGGCTGTGTACACCCCCGCCAATACCGAGACCGATACCACGACCTACGCAACGGACAGCCGCACGGGCGCGGCCATCACCAACCAGTTGGACGCTGCCAAGGGCGATGCTGTTTACCTGACCCGCAGCGACTGGACCGGGACCTTCCCCAAGCCGGACGGCGAGCCCAGTGACGTCATCAGCACCTGGGGCAACGAAATCAACGGCACCGATGCAGACGGCAACCCGGCTTCCTATCAGTACAAAAAGACTGCGGATGCTGCGCTGGTGGCGCAGCTGGATTCTGCAGATTCCGGCAACCCGACGGTAGGGGACACCTACAGCGATACCATTACCTACGGCGCCAAGAATGGTCTGAGCCTGATTGACCTGCGCGGCAAGAGCTATGACGACCCGATGTGGAATGACCTGCTCGACCAGCTGACGGCAGAGGACTACTATAACATCATTACCTGCTCCGGCTACGGCGTGCCGGCCATCGACAGCGTCGGCAAGCCCTTTGTGATTGATGCAGATACTGCCAGCGGCCTGATTTACGGCGGTACCGGCGCTATGTTCCCCAATATGATGACGCTGGCACAGACCTGGAACCAGGACCTGGCACTGGAATACGGCACGATGATTGGCAATGAGGCGGTTATCGGCGGCTGCGACGGCTGGTATGCGCCCTCTATGAACATTCACCGCACGCCGTTCAGCGGCCGTAACGGCGAGTATTATTCCGAAGATCCGTTCCTGTCCGGCACGGTAGCCTCCAAGGAGGTATATGGTGCTGCCACCAAGGGGCTGTATGCCTACATCAAGCATTTCGCCTTCAATGACCAGGAAAACCACCGCGGCGACCGTGAAGGCCAGTACGGTGCAGCAACCTGGCTGAATGAGCAGTCTGCCCGCGAAATTTACCTGAAGCCCTTCGAGATGTGCATGAAGCTGGACGATATCACGCTGAACTATGTCGAGAAGCAGGCGGACGGCAGCTATCAGAACGCAGAAACCACGATTCCTGCAGCTATGGGCGTTATGACGGCCTTCAACCGCATCGGTGCAACCTGGACCGGCGGCAGCTATGCGCTGATTACCGGCATCCTGCGCACCGAGTGGGGCTTCAACGGCGCAGTCATCACCGATAACGCGAACACGGGCGTATTTATGCTCGGCCAGCAGATGATTGAGGCAGGCGCCGATATGAAGCTGACCTATGATACGTCCGCGGCCCGCTGGGATAATTACGACGCCAACGACCCGGAAACCTACCATTACGCCCGTGAGGCACTGCACCATGTGCTGTACACCACGGCCAACACCAAGGCAATGAACCACGCTATGCCGGGCAGCGTCTACAAGGACGGCCCGCAGATTGCCACGGTTGTGCGCACGGTGGTCAACATCCTCTGCACGCTGCTGCTGGTGTTCTTTGCCTACCGCATCTTCCGCGTCTGGAAGCCGAGCAAGCGTAAGCTGGCAAAACTGGAAGCCAAGGCTGCTGCCAAGGCCAACAAAGCGTAAAAACAGCAACTTGCACAATACAAACCTATAAAACTTAGCCAAAATGCGCAGGAAAACGCCTGTGCATTTTGGCTTTTTTGCAAGTTATGCTTCAAAAACAACAGATTATGCAAAAAATGAGTCATTGGCGCATTTCTCTGCTACAATAGAATCAACACAAAAGCATGGTACCGGCTTGTAAGTGTTATGAGAGGAAAAAGCAAGTAAGAGGAGAAAGAAGCAAATGACAAAGCAACCTAAGGTTCGCAAGCCGCATCCCATATTGCATGGGATTGGGCTGGTGCTGTCCGTGATTCTGTTGGTCGCGGTTCTGGTAGCCACCTATGTTTTGTCCACATTGGCAACCGTGATTGACAGCTTTTTCGGCGCGCCAAGCGGTCACTATTCTGACGCAGAAATTGCAGACACCAAAGTAAAGGCCGAGGCACTCGCCGCCGATGTGGAGGCCGAGGGCACGGTTCTGGTGCAGAACAACGAAAACACCTTACCGCTGGCCGCCGACACCAAAAAGGTCAATGTGTTCGGCTGGGCATCCACCGCATGGCTGGGCGGCGGCTCCGGCTCCGGCGGCGTGAACGCCGTCAACACCGATCTGCTGGCCGCCCTGACCGCTTACGGCATTGAGTACAACACCGAGCTGACCGATATGTACAAGGACTTCCAGCCCGGGCGTGAATACGTCAAAACGCTGAAGAGCCGTCCCGAGCAATCCGGCCGCCTGTACGAGCCTGACATCAGCAACACCACCTACTACACCCAGTCGATGCTCGACAACGCCAAGAACTTCTCCGATACGGCCATCGTCGTGATTGGCCGTCTGGCAGGCGAGAGCAACGACGCCACCAAGCAGCAGTACAAGCGCACTGAAAAAGGCGGCGACATTGTGGTGGACGACACCCGCACGATGCTGGAGCTGACCACCGAGGAAGAAAATCTGCTGACCTACGTCGGCGCAAATTACGCCCATGTGGTAGTGCTCATCAACTCCACCAACGTTATGGAGCTGGGCCAGATTGAGACCATCCCCGGCGTGGATGCCTGCCTGATTGCCGGTTTGTCCGGCTCCGAGGGCGCAACCGCCATCCCCGCCGTGCTGTGGGGCGAAAAAGAACCCAGCGGTCGCACCGCCGACACTTGGGCGTATGATCTGACCACAGCCGCCAGTTATGCCAACGCCGGTATGGAGGGCGTGGGCGCTTACGCCGATGCCGAGGGTCTGTACCCGGCGGACGGCACCGTCAGCGGCAACCTCGATACCTACGATGCCTATGAGCAGGTCTCCTATGTAGATTACGCCGAGGGCATTTACATCGGCTACAAATGGTACGAGACCGCTGACGCCGAGGGCTACTGGGACGGCGTTTCCAACGAGCACGGCACCGGCTATGACGCCGTTGTGCAGTATCCCTTCGGCTACGGCCTGAGCTACACCAGCTTTGATTGGAAGGTGACCGATGCCTCCGCCAACGGTGCCACCCTGACGAAGGACGGCGATGTGACCGTGAAGGTCACCGTCACCAACACCGGCGACCGCGCCGGCAAGGATGTTGTGCAGCTCTACTACACCGCACCCTATATTGCAGGCGAGATTGAAAAGTCCAGCGTGGAGCTGGGCGCGTTCGCCAAGACGAAGGAGTTGCAGCCCGGCGAGAGCGAGGAGGTTACCCTGATCGTTCCCGTCTCCGATATGGCCAGCTATGACGCCTATGACGCCAACCACAACGGTTTTACCGGCTATGAGCTGGACGCAGGCGATTACATCTTTACCGTGCGCCACGATGCCCACGATGTGGACGATGATGCCGCCGCAACCATTACCTGCAACCTGCCTGCCAACGTCCAGTATGCCGAGGACACCGTCACCGGCAACCCGGTTTCCAACAAGTTCACCGGCAGCGATGCCATTGACGGCGTCAGCTTGGACGGCAGCGACTCCAACCAGAACATCACCTACATGACCCGCGCTGACTTTGCGGGCACCTTCCCCAAGACCAACACCCCCAGCCGCGCTATGACCGACAACGTCAAGGCACTGAACCTTTACACCGCTGACATGGCAGACGGCTACATCAATGAGGCCGACGAGGCCATCACCACCGGCGCAAAGAACGGTCTGAAGATAGAGGACAACGGCAAGACCACCGACCTCGGCTTCCAGCTGGGCGCTGACTTCAATGACCCGCAGTGGGATGCGCTGCTCGATGAGCTGACCGTGAATGAGATGGAAAATATGTACATCAACGCCTACGGCGGTCTGGCCGAGCTCAAGAGCGTCGGCAAGATCAAGAGCAAGGACGCTGACGGCCCCTCCCAGATTGGCGGCTTCACCGGTATGGGCGCTGGCACCGGCTTCCCGAACTCCAGCACGCTGGCCCAGACGTGGAACGGCGAACTGGCCCAGGAGGAGGGCCGCACCATCGGCACGCAGGCTTTGCAGAACGGCTATACCGGCTGGTATGCGCCTGCCACCAATATGCACCGCAGCCCCTTCAACGGCCGTAACTACGAGTATTATTCCGAGGACAGCCTCCTGTCCGGCGTCATCTGCGGCAACACCGTGCATGGCGCCAATGACGCTGGTGTCTACACCTACGTCAAGCACTTTATCTGCAATGACGGTGAAAGCGGCATCTACCGTGATTCTGTCTACACGTGGATGACCGAGCAGGCTCTGCGTGAGATCTATCTGCGTCCCTTCCAGATGCTGGTCGAGGACTATGACGCTGTCGGCCTGATGAGCAGCTACAACCGTATCGGCGCTGTTTGGGCTGGCGGCAGCGAGGCGCTGCTGACCGGCATCCTGCGTGACGAGTGGGGCTTTGACGGCGCTGTGATTACCGACTACTGCGACCATCACAGCTATATGAACGGTGACCAAGCCCTGCGCGCAGGCGGCAGCCTGTGGATGGCTGGCTTCACCGGCGGCAAGATGGCCTTTGAGACCGGCTCCAACAGCTATCTGCAGGCCCTGCGCCGCGCTGCAAAGCAGACACTGTATATGTATCTGCACGTCCGTGTGACCAACCGTGACTATGCCGAGAGTATCGGCGATACCGCCGCGCTGCGCCACGACTTTAAGCCCGCTGTGCTCGGCTGGCGTCACCTTGTTGCGCTGATCGACCTTGTTGCCGTGGCACTGTTTGCACTGGCGATCCGCGGCATTGTCCGTGATGTCAAGCTGTACAAGGCCGCCAAGGCCGCCAGAACCGAAAACAAGAACGCATAAAAATAACCCCCGCAATACCGCACAATGCAAGTGCATGACCGTGACTTGAAATTGCGCGGTATTGCCTAATAAAAAAGGAGTGCCTACCCTTGAAAAACGCAGAAATCATCCAACAACTGAACCTTGAACAAAAATGCGCACTGCTCTCCGGCGAGACGGTCTTTACCACCCGGGGGTATAAAAAGGCGGGTATTCCTTCCATTACCCTGTCCGATGGCCCCAACGGTGTGCGCAAGCAGGCCGGGGCTGCGGACCATCTGGGGCTGAACCCCAGCGTACCCGCAACCTGTTTCCCCACTGCGGCCACCGTGGCCTGCAGCTGGGACCCCGCACTGGGCGAGGAAATCGGCCGCGCCATGGGCGAGGAGGCCGCTGCGCAGGAGGTCTCCGTCCTGCTGGGCCCCGGCCTAAACACCAAGCGCAGCCCGCTTTGCGGCCGCAACTTTGAGTATTTCTCCGAGGACCCCTACCTCTCCGGCAAGATGGCCGCAGGCTATGTGCGCGGCATCCAGTCCGAGGGTATCTCCGCCTGTCCCAAGCATTTCGCCGTCAACAGCCAGGAGCTGCGCCGTATGGCGTCCGACTCCGTGGTGGACGAGCGCAGCCTGCGCGAGCTGTACCTGACCGGCTTTGAGATTGTTGTCAAAGAGGCACATCCCAAAACCATTATGTCCAGCTACAACCTCATCAACGGCACCTACGCCAACGAGAACGCCCATCTGCTGCAGGATATCCTGCGCAAGGACTGGGGCTTTGACGGCGCGGTTGTCACCGACTGGGGCGGCAGCAATGACCACGCGCTGGGCGTAAAGAACGGTTCTACGCTGGAAATGCCCGCCCCCGGCGGAGACGCCGTCCGCGAGCTGCTGAAGGCCGTGGAGACCGGCAAAATCACCGAGGCGGACGTTGACGCCCGTCTGGATGAGCTGCTGACGTTGGTTTTTGACACCCACGCCGCTGTGGAAAATCACAGCCGTGAGTTTGACGCCGACGCCCACCATGCGCTGGCCCGCCGCGCTGCCGCAGAGAGCACCGTCCTGCTCAAGAACGAGGAAGGCCTGCTGCCGCTGGCCGCCGGTGCCCGCGTGGCCGTTATCGGTGACTTTGCCGAGACACCCCGCTATCAGGGCGCAGGCTCCAGCGCGGTCAACTCCATCAAGGTGGACACCTTCCTCGAATGTCTCAAGGAAAGCGGCTTGAACAGCGTTGGCTTTGCCACCGGCTTTGACCGGCAGGGCAAGCCCGATGCCGCCAAGAAGGCTGAGGCCGCCGCGCTGGCTGCCAAGGCGGACGTGGTTCTGCTCTGCCTGGGCCTTGATGAAATCAAGGAGAGCGAGGGTCTGGATCGCGCCGATATGAAGCTGGCGGACAACCAGATTGAGCTTCTGCAGGCTGTACAGCAGGCAAACCCCAACACCGTGGTCGTGCTCAGCGCGGGTGCATCGCTGGAAACGCCGTGGCTGACCCACTGCAAGGCGCTGGTTTACGGCGCACTGGGCGGTCAGGCCGGTGCAGGCGCTATGGTCGATGTGCTGACCGGCAAGGTCAACCCCAGCGGCAAGCTGGCGGAAACCTGGGCCAACGCCTATGAGCACACCCCCGCCAGGGACAACTTTGCGGGCAAGGGCCGCACCGTGCAGTACCGTGAGGGGCTGTACGTGGGCTACCGCTACTACCAGACCGCGGGCGTGCCGGTGGCGTTCCCCTTCGGCTACGGCCTGAGCTACACGAACTTTGCCTACTCTGACCTGAAGGCAGACGCCCACAGCGTGACCCTGACCGTAAAGAACACCGGCAACCGTGCCGGTGCCGAGATTGTGCAGCTGTACATTGCCAAGCCGGACGCGAAGGTGTTCCGCCCCGCGCAGGAGCTGAAGGCCTTTGCCAAGGTGCAGCTGGCTGCAGGGGAGAGCAAGACCGTGACCCTGACGCTGGACGACAAGGCGTTCCGCTACTGGAACACCAAGACCGACAGCTGGGAAGTTGAGGGCGGCAGCTACGAAATCCGCGTGGGCGCTTCCTCCGCTGACATCCGCCTGACGGCTGTTGTGGAGGTGGCCGGCACCGAGGCCCCCAACCCCTACGCGGGCAAGAGCCTGCCCCACTACGAAAGCGGCAAGGTGCAGAGCGTACCCGATGCCGAGTGGGAGACCCTGATGGGCTGCCTCATCCCGAAGGACAAGGTCCGCATCGACCGCAATATGACGCTGGGTGAGCTTAACCACAGCCGCAGCCCCATTTGCTGGCTGGTCTGGCTGGTACTGCACACCCTGCTGACGGCCAGCTACAAGAGAGGCAAGCCGGACCTGAACGTGATGTTCCAGTACAATATGCCGCTGCGCGCTCTGGCCAAGATGACCAACGGCGCCATCAGCATGGGCATGGTGGACGGCATCGTGATGGAGGCCAAGGGCTTCTGGATTATCGGCCTGTGCCGTGTCATTGTGGAAGCGGTCAAGAACGTGATTCTCAACGTGCAGCTGGAAGGCCGACTGCGCAACAGCTGAATAGGAGCAGACCATGCAGTTTTGGAATAGCTTTGCGGCCAAGCACCCGGCCGCTGCCAAGTGGGTGCGCGAGGGCGGTTTGTTCGTCATCGTATCCAACCTGATTACCGTATTCAAGTATCTGCTGCTGCAGTTCCTGCCTGCCGCGTTCAGCGGCCTGCCGGTGGTGGACTTCGGCTGGCCGGGCATCCCGGTGACGCTTTTCGGCGAGACCTTCCAGTGGAACATTCTGGGGTATGACTCCGCCCACGGCGGTCTGCCGTACTTTTGTGCCTATATGGTGGCAATGGTCATCGGCGAGTGCATCAACTTTCCGATTCAGCGCAGTTTCGTGTTCCGCAGCAAGGGCAATCTGGCCAAGCAGATTGCCTGGTATGTGGTGGCGTTCTGCATCATCACCTGCATCGTCAACTCCATCAACTGCATCTGGGTGGCGGTGGCAGGCCTGCTGGTGCCGGACTTCATCTACAACATCGGCACTACTGTGTTGAACGGCGGTATCTCGATGGTGATATTCTTCTTCGTCAACAAAATCATCTTCCCGGAAGGGGAGGCAAAACAGGCGTAACCGCCTGACAAAATAAGGGGCCGCAGCCAATTTTGGCTGCGGCCCCTTTTACGGTGCTTATAAATAATTGACGGCCAGAATGGCAACGCCCAGCATCACCAGCACCACGCCGGTGGCACGGTTCAGGGTGGCGGGTTCGGCTTTGTTGGCAAACTTTGCACCAAAAATAGCCTTACGGAAACGTAAGGCTATTTTCATAATGATTGCCGCTTTGTGGAGTGCTTTCATTTGCCGCTGACTTCTGTCTAAGTCAGCGGCTCTTTTTGTTTTGTAGGGGAGTAGGGGAGAAATTCATCCATTCTCCCGGGGATGCAACAACAGCTGCAAACGGCTCGGGAGGGTCATTCTTGTTGCCATGCACCGCGGCAATATGCTATACTAAAGAAAAAAACAGAAGGGGAGGCACTGCGGATGACCCGCATTGCAATCGTAGAGGATGAGGCCGCCGTCCGGGAGCAGCTGGCGGGGTATGTGCAGCGCTACACGCGGCAGTATGGCACCCAGTTTGAGGTGACAATGTTCACCGACGGCGTCGAAATCCTTGAGGACTACCGCCCAGTCTACGACATAATTTTTCTTGATGTAGAGATGCAGCATCTGGACGGCATGGAGACTGCCCGCCGTATCCGCGAGCTGGACAGCGATGTGCTGCTGATTTTTATTACGAACATGGCGCAGTATGCCATCAAGGGGTACGCCGTCGGTGCGTTGGATTACGTATTCAAGCCTGTGCCGTACTTTGCGTTCTCGCAGCAGCTGCAAAAGGCTGTGAACCAGCTGGCCAAGCGGACGCGGCATTATCTGGCTGTGCCGGTGGACGGCGGCATGCGCCGATTGGACGATGCTGCGATCTATTATATCGAGAGTGAGGGCCACCGCGTCCATTTTTACACCGAGGACGACGACTTCTCCGCACCCGGCGCGCTGAAGGTGCTGGAGGAAAAACTGACGGGCCGTCTGTTTGCGCGGCGTAACAGCGGCTATCTTGTGAATCTCGCGCAGATGTCGGGCGTGCAGCAGAACACGGTGCAGGTCGGCCCGCATGAGTTGCAGATCAGCCGCCCCAAGCGCAGGGCGTTTCTGGCCGCGCTGGCGGACTACATCGGGGGTGAGGGCGCATGATGACGCTGCCGGACATCCCGCGGCTGTACACGGCGCTGGCAGAGGTTCTTGCCGTGCTGGTCTACGCGCAGGCCGCGCCGCCCCGCGCTGCAAAGCCTGTGACCTATGCTGCCACGGCGGGGTGGGCCGCGGTGCTGGGCGTGTTTTTGCAGCTTACCGGCAGTGTGCCGCTGGCGTGGTGGCTGCCCTGCATGGTCGCGGCCATCGCGTGGCTGTACCTGTATCTGTGGGGCACGCGGGAGATGAATTTACTGGAAGCCGGTTACAGCTGCGCCCGCGCGTTCATTTTGGCGGAGCTGGCCGCCAGCGTGGAGTGGCAGCTCCACTGCGTACTCTGGCCGCAGCAGCGGGCTACAGCACCGCTTTCGGTACTGCTGCTGGCGGCGGTCTACACAGCGATCTACGGCTTTTTGTATTGGTTTGAGCGCCGCCACGCTGCGCCCACGCGGATGACCATTACCGCAGCGGCGACGCTGATGGCTGTCGTCATGGCGGTCACGGCGTTTGCGGTCAGCAATCTGAGCTTTATCTCCGACAACGGTGTCACGATGAGCGTGATGAGCATTTTCTACATCCGCACGCTGGTGGATATGGCGGGCGTGCTGATCCTGACGGTCCAGCACGAGCAGCTGCGCGAGGCCGCACTGCACAGCGAGCTGACGGCCATGGACAATGTCCTGCGCCGCCAGTATGAGCAGTACAGGCAGAGCAAGGAAAACATCCGCCTTATCAACCGCCGCTATCATGAGCTGAAAATGCAGATCGCGGCCATCCGTGCCGAGCGCGACCAGGCCAAGCAGGACGCCGCGCTGGCCGAAATGGAGAGCGGCATCCGTCAGTACGAGGCCGAGAACAAGACCGGCAACCCTGTGCTGGACACGCTGCTGACGGCGAAAACGCTCTACTGCCAGCAGCACGGCATCAATCTGACCTGTGTGGCGGACGGTACGCTGCTGCACTTTCTGACGACAGGGGAGATCTGCACGATTGTGGGCACGGTGCTGGACAACGCCACCGAGAGTGTGCTGACTGAGCCGGACAGCGAGAAGCGGCTGATCCGGGCCGCCATCTACGCGCAGAACGGCTTTGTGATGCTGCGGTTTGAGAACTACTGCGCTGACCCCGTGGAGCTTGGCCCCGACGGCCTGCCCGCCCGCAGCAGTCATGGCGGCTACGATTTGAAGAGCGTCCGCGCTACCGCCGAGGCCCACGGCGGCACGCTGACCCTGCACTGGGAGAATGAGTGGTTCACGGTGCGGATTTTGCTGCCGCAGAAGTAGTTAGGAATCGATGCTCGTCATCGACCCGGGAGCCTTGCGGCGGCTGCCATGCTCACCCCTGTAGCGGCGTCAACCTTCCCCCACAGGGGAAGGCTTTTTTGCTATGCCGCAATTTGCACAAAGAAGGCGCCATCGGCGCACCCAGCGGCCACTATTCCGACGCTGAAATTGCCGACACCAAGGTCAAGGCGGAAGTGCTGGCCGCTGATGTCGAGGCCGAGGGAACTGTCCTTGTCCAGAACAACGACAACACCCTGCCGCTGGCCGCTGACAACAAGAAGATCAACGTCTTTGGCTGGGCCTCCACTGCCTGGCTGGGCGGCGGTTCCGGCTCCGGCGGCGTGTCCGGTGTCAACACCGATTTGCTGGCCGCGCTGACTGCCTACGGCGTTGCGTACAACACCGAGCTGACCGACATGTACAAGGATTTCCAGGATGGCCGCGAGTACACCCGCACCCTGAGCGCCTGGCCCGAGCAGTCCGGCCGCCTGTATGAGCCTGACATCAACAACCAGACCTACTATACACAGTCGATGCTGGACAACGCCAAGAGCTTCTCCGATACGGCTGTTGTCGTGATCGGGCGTCTGGCGGGAGAGAGCAACGACGCCACCAAGCAGCAGTACAAGCGCACCGAGAAGGGCGGCGACATCGTTGTTGACGACACCCGCACGATGCTGGAGCTGACAACCGAGGAAGAGGATCTGCTGAACTACGTCGGCGCAAATTACGCCCATGTGGTTGTGCTCATCAACTCCACCAACGTCATGGAGCTGGTCCAGATCGAGACGATCCCCGGCATTGATGCCTGCCTGATTGCCGGTCTGTCCGGCTCCGAGGGCGCGACTGCCGTGCCCGAAGTGCTGTGGGGTGACCGCGAACCCAGCGGGCGTACCGCCGATACCTGGGCTTATGACCTGACCACCGCCGCCAGCTATGCGAACGCCGGTATGGAGGGTGTCGGTAAGTACAGCGCCGCCGACGGCCTCTACCCGGCAGACGGCACGACGAACGGAAACCTTGACACACCCTACACCTATGAGCAGGTTTCCTATGTCGTTTACGCCGAGGGCATCTACGTCGGCTACAAGTGGTACGAAACCGCCGACGCAGAGGGCTACTGGGATGCCGAGAGCAACGAGCACGGCACCGGCTACGCCGCCGTTGAGGTGAACGGTACGAGCGCACCGAACCCATACGCGGGCAAGGCGCTGCCGCACTACACCAGCGGCAAGGTGCAGCGCGTGCCCGATGCCGAGTGGGAGACCCTGCTGGGCCGCCCCATCCCGGCGGATACCGTCAAAATTGACCGCAACATGACCCTGGGTGAGCTTAACCACAGCCGCAGCCCCATGTGCTGGCTGGTCTGGGCTGTGCTCACGATGCTGCTGAACGCCAGCTACAAGCGCGGCAAGCCGAACCTGAACGTGATGTTCCAGTACAACATGCCGCTGCGCGCGCTGGCCAAGATGACAAACGGTGCCATCAGCATGGGCATGGTGGACGGCATCGTGCTGGAGGCAAAGGGTTTCTGGGTCATCGGTCTGCTGAAGGTCATCGTCGAGGCCGTTAAAAACATCATCCTCAACGCGCAGCTGGAAAGCCGCCTGCGCAACAGCTGACAGGAAGGGCTGTCATGCAGCTTTGGAATACCTTTGCGGAAAAGCATCCTGCCGCAGCCAAGTGGGTGCGCGAGGGCGGCTTGTTCGTCGTCTTCCCGGAAGGGGAGGCTAAGAAGGCATAAGAATAGCCGAGCAGCGTAAAAACTGCTCGGCTTTGTTGTTTGTTGGTTGCGTGGCTTCCCCCTCGGGGGAAGCCTTAGAAATTACAAATAATTCACCGCCAGGATCGCCGCGCCCAGCACGACCAGCACGACGCCTGTCGCACGGTTCAGCGTGGCGGGCTCAGCCTTGTTTGCGAACTTGGCGGCAATGCGCGCCCAGAGCAGCGTGCTCAGCACACAGCAGATCAGACAGAACAGATCCGGTACACCGCCAATCGCAAAATGGCTGACAGAACCGGTGAAGGCCGTGAACGCCATGATGAAAACGCTCGTTCCGACGGCGGTTTTCAGCTCATAGCCCAGCACGGAGGTCAAAAGCAGCAGCATCATCATGCCGCCGCCCGCGCCGATGAACCCGCAGATAAAGCCCACGCCCGCGCCGCAGAGCAGCGACTGCGCGAACCGCTTCTGTACGCTGACGGCGTTCATCGCGCTCTTGGTCGTCATGACGGGCCGCACGATGAACTTGACGCCCAGCAGCAGCGTCATGAACGTTGAGAAACCGCCCATCGTTGTGCCGGGCACGAGGCTGGCCACATAGCTGCCAACCAGCGTGAAGCAGAGCACCGACGCCATCATGACCGCGCCGTTTTTAATGTCCAGGTTGCCGCTTTTGCCGTATGTGAAGGCAGAGATCGCACTCGCCAGCACGTCGCTGGCCAGCGCAATGCCCACGGCCATGTAGGGGTCCATCCCCAAAAAAGTAATGAGCATCGGGCTGATGACCGCCGCGGCGCTCATACCCGCAAAGCCTGTGCCCAGTCCCGCGCCGATGCCCGCAATAAAGCAGACGATGAATGCTACCAGATAGGTCATATTCTTACTCCTTGTTCAGCTCCCGCAGGAGGTTTGCATCCATGCGGCGCAGATAGTCCTGCAGCGTCTGTTGCTCCTGCGCCGTAAAGCCCGCAAACAGCGGCTCCAAGCTGCAGCGCTGGATGTCCGCCAGTACCGCGACCATCGGCAGGGCATCGGGCGCAAAGCCCAGCAGCCGCTGGCGGCGGTTGTCCGGCGCAGGGGAGACCGTCAGCACGCCGCGTGCGCGCAGCCGCTCCACCGCCGCCGATACATTGGATTTTGCCAGACCGCGGTAGCGGCAGATGTCGCTGGCCGTGCGGCAGTCTGGATTGTTGTGCAGAAACAGCAGGATGTCAATTTCCAGCTGGTTCAGCCCGTACTGTACGGAAGCAGCCTCAAACCGCGCTGCATAGTATTTTTTGTAGTGCTGTACGTAGCTCAATATGGGCAGCAACTGCATCACTCCCTTGCAAGGCTCAAATAGAACAGTTCTAATTATAACCATTTGCACAGCAAATGTCAATACTGCCCGTTAAAAAGCAAACATCAGAGAGGGACAGCCGCGCCGCGCCAGGCTATACCGGATACACAGAAAAAAGGGGATGCGGACGGATCCGCACCCCCTAAAACAAAAACAAACCCGAAACAATGCTTCACAAAGAAGATTGAGTTCGGATTTGCACAATATGGTGGACCTGGAGGGATTCGAACCCTTGACCTCTCGGATGCGAACCGAACGCTCTCCCAACTGAGCTACAGGCCCATGTCATTTCGACTTGATAAGTGTACCTCTTTTCTGCCAAAAAGTCAAGAGGGTAATGCAGATTTTGTTTGCAAGCGCCGGACATATCCTATAACATACGAATTTATATTGTAACAGGTGCAATCCGCCTGCATCTTGCGCTTCTCTTTATATAGTGCTATAATGGTACAAATCTTGCAGTGCCCGTATAAAAACGTATAGGCAATGTGGATTGAATCCAGCGCGTGGGTTGAATTATAGTATTCTCATTAAAGGTACAAGAATTCAACCTATGTGGGGAGGAAACCTTATGGAAGGCAAGCTGATTGCAAGCTACCGGCGGGAGCTTTCTGCGCTGGATGACCTGCAATGCGCCGGAACCGTGACCTATACGCTGACACAGGAGGCGGATGCGTTTGTCATCACTGTCCAGCGCGACGGGGCACGGGCAGCAGCGTGTATGCTGTGTGAGATAGAGGAGGAGCGCGCGGGGATGCTGACCCGTTTCCTGTACGAAAACGCCGTGGAGCCTGCGCATACCTCCGCGGTACTGCATGACCTCTGTGGATCGAAGGTGGGCTGACATGGCGGTGTTGCTGCATGACCGTTCGGAAACAGCCGGACAAAAGCAGAGAGAGGCGCTCAGGCTGCCCCGGACCTCCGCCGTGGTGGCACTGTTTGCATTCAGCTCCCGCATGGATCGCGATTCCATGCGGCTGTTCGCCCGGACCCATGGGGACGAGGTTCGCGCCGCGGCCATTGCATCGACGGGGCAGGAGGTACTGGAGCTGCTGCACGGCGGCCTTCGCCCGCAGGTGCTTGTGCTCGACGCCCTGCTGACCAAGCCGTCCGTGACGCAGGTCTTGCAGGAGATCAGCACGATGCAGCCGGACCCGGAGCCGGCAGTCCTTGTGCTGGTGCCCGTGCCGGAGGAAACCGCCGCGCGCAAGGTGCTGGGCCTGTTTGCCCAGTACCGGATCATGCTGCGCCCCTACGGGATGAAGAATCTTTTCGATGAGATCTACCGCATGGGCACAACGGACGACGAGCATCGGCTCTATCACCTGCGCCGCTGCTGTGAGGATGTGCTGGATGACTTCGGCGCGCGGTCCACACTGAACGGCTACCGCTATGCCGAGCGGATGCTGCTCTACGCGCTGTACGCGGAGCGCCCGCAGAAGATCGGCGATTTGCAGCAGTATGTCGCGTCGGAGGAGAACATCGAGATCGGCACTGTGACCTCGGCGCTGAACCGGATGTCGGCGGGTATGTCCAAGCGCGGTGCGGAGCCGTACCGCGGACTTTGCCTGCGCTGCGGCCGCCCGGAAAACGGCGTGCTCTCCAACGGGCAGCTGTTTGAGGGGCTGCTCAAGGAGCTGCGCCGCCGACTGGAACCGACTGTATAAATAAATTAGGAAAGAAGGCGTTTTCCATGGACAGAAGGAACGAGGATACAGCACTGCTGGCCTTGCGCGGGGGATTGCGCGGGCGGTTCCGGCGCTCGTTTGACAGCATGGAGAACGCCTTTGAGGTATTGCAGGACCGCTTGCAGCACGCGATAAACCCGGCAGAGCGCGCCGAGCTGATGCCGCTGCTTGAGGAATTGCAGACGCAGCTGATCTGCCTGCGGCGGCTGGGGGACCAGGCGTCGGATGCCGCCACGGCGGCGCTGCTGCACGGCACCTGTGTGCCGCAGCCCATCGACCTGCTGGGGCAGCTGCGGGAATTTTGCAGTATTTTGCAGGAGGAGGCCGCGCAGTACGCGCTGCCCTTTACCGTGACGCTGCAGGCCGACGGGCTGGACGTGCTGCCCACGACGGGGGATGTCTCGCTGCTCAACGGTCTGCTGACGAACCTTGTCTCCAACACACTGGCCGCGGACCGTGCGGCGCACATTATGCTGCTCTGCACGCCGGGCAGGCTCTGCTACAGGGACAACGGCCCGGGTCTGCCGCCCGATGCCGCCGCCCTGCTGACCGAGGGGCAATGGAGCGAACGCCTGCTCCACACGGGCGGGCTGGGCCTGCCGCTGGTTGCCGCTTATACAAGCGCCATGGGCTGGGCGCTGACCGTAGGGGAGGGGCCGGGTATGAGTTTGCAGTTCACGCTGCCCGCCGCGCCGCCGCTCGACGGCATGGTGCTGACCTCGCCCACCGAGTGTCTCGCTGACCGGCAGAACCGTCGCAGACTGATACGCCGGGAGCTGGCGGTTCTGGTAGCGGATACTTCGATGCAGTAAGTAAAAGCGCTGTTCTTGGAAGGGAGCGGCGCTTTTTTGCTGCATGGCTTCCCCCTCGGGGGAAGCTGTCAGCGGCCCCGCCCGCTGACTGATGAGGGGAAACCTTGCCTCTGTTGCCCGTAAACGGATCGCTGTGGCAAACCTGCCCCTCATCCGGCCCTGCGGGGCCACCTTCCCCACAGGGAAAGGCTTTAAGGAGGCGGGCAGCCTCATTTTTTTTCCACACCGCTTTACTTTAAGCCCAAATTATTGTAAAATGTTATACAAAGAGAATGGTTTACTATGCCTGCACGGCACAGCGGACCGCCAAAATAACTACAGGTGGTGTTTTTTATGGCAATTCAGTATAAACGTATTCTTCTGAAGGTCAGCGGCGAGGCTCTGTCCGGCCCCAAGGGCACGGGCTTTGATGAGGAGACCATCGCCTCCATCTGCGCGGGCATCAAGGCTGCGCACGACCTCGGTGCCCAGATCGGCATCGTCGTGGGCGGCGGCAACTTCTGGCGCGGACGCTCCAGCGGCAAAATGGACCGTATGGACGCCGACAAGATCGGTATGCTGGCCACCGTTATGAACGCGCTGGCTGTCAAGGACGCGCTGCGCCAGCAGGGTGTGGACGCCGTCGTCATGACCAGCTCCTTCATGCCGCAGGTCGCCGAGTGCTTCACGAGCGACAAGGCCATTGCCGCGCTGGAAAGCGGCAAGATCGTCGTGTTCGGCGGCGGCACCGGCAACCCGATCTTCTCCACCGACACGGCCTCCGCCCTGCGCGCGCTGGAGATCGGCGCGGACGCCATGTTCAAGGCCACGATGGTCGACGGCGTCTATGACAAGGACCCCCACAAGTACGCCGACGCCGTGCGCTACGACACGCTGACCTTCACCCGCGTGCTGGATGAGCGCCTGGCCGTCATGGACTCCACCGCCGCGACCCTCTGCCGCGACAACGGTCTGCCCATCCTCGTGTTCGATCTGGGCCAGCCCGCCAACATTGCCAAGGCTGTCAAGGGCGAAAGCGTCGGTACCCTGGTCAGGGAATAAGACGCAAAAGCACAAATTGAAAAATTCATATTTTCCCCCTATACTATCTTAAAATAAGGAGAATTTCATTATGAGCAGCACGACGAAACCCTTTGAAGAAAAAATGAATGCCAGTGTCAACCACCTCATCCATGAGCTGGCCTCCATCCGCGCAGGCCGCGCCAACCCCGCCATTCTGGACAAGGTCACGGTCGATTACTACGGCAGCCCCACGCCCATCCAGCAGATCGCGGCTGTCGCTGTCGCCGAGGCCCGCATCCTGACCATCTCCCCGTGGGACCGCTCGATGCTGAAGCCCATCTCCAAGGCCATCCAGACCAGCGACATCGGCATCAACCCCATTGATGACGGCCAGGTCATCCGCCTGGTGTTCCCGGCCCCCACCGAGGAGCGCCGCAAGCAGCTGACCAAGGATGTCAAGAAGCAGGGCGAGGATGCCAAGACTGCCGTGCGCAACATCCGCCGCGACGCCATGGACAAGTTCAAGGCCATGAAGAAGGCCGGCGAGCTCACCGAGGACGACCAGAAGAAGCTGGAGGAAGAGACCCAGAAGCTGACCGACAAATATGTCAAGCTGATCGACGACACCTGCGCCGACAAGAACAAGGAAATCATGGAGGTCTGATCTCTCCATGAACGATAGCCTGTGCGGGCATGTCATGCGACACGCCCGCATAGGCTGTTATTGCATCATTGAATAAAACGATTCCGCGAAAGGAAACCACCGTTTATGAAGACCCGCATCATCACCGCCGCTGTCGGCCTGGGCGTTTTGGCCGTTGTGCTGGCGTTTTTTGACACCTTCCTGTTTGACTTGGTATTAAGTGCTGTCTGCCTGATTGCCATCCATGAGGTTTTTTCCGCTATGGGCTTTGGCAAAAAGCAGTGGTATCTCTATGCCGCCGCTGTGCCGCTGACGCTGCTGGTCATGCTGAGCACATCGCAGATGGTGCGCGGCCTGCTGCTGCCCGCGGCCTTTTTGACGGTGCTGTTCTACAACGTCTGTCAGATCGCCCACGTCAAAACACTGGATTTCGGTAAGCTGACGGGGTTTATCTACTTCTCGGGCGTCATCACGTTCTGCTTCTACTCGCTCATCCACTTAAAGCGGATGCTGCCCTTCGCAGAATATCGCTATGACGCAATTTATTTCATTCTGCTGATCCTCTGTTTTGCCTGGGGTGGCGACACCGCGGCCTACTTTGCGGGCCGTGCGTTCGGCAGGCACAAGCTGGCTCCTATCGTCAGCCCCCACAAGACCGTGGAGGGCGCTGTGGGCGGCGTGCTGGGCAGCATGGCTGCGGGCTGTGTGCTGACGCTCGTCTACTCGCTGCTGTCGGCCAAATACAACGTCATCAGCATTCAGGTGCAGCCGAAGCATTATCTGGTGCTGCTGGGCATGGGTGCCGTGGCATCGGTGCTGGGCATTCTGGGTGACCTGTTCGCGTCGTCCGTCAAGCGCCAGGTCGGCATCAAGGATTACGGCACGATCTTCCCGGGGCACGGCGGCATTCTGGACCGCTTTGACAGCGTCATGTTCATCGCGCCCTTTGTTTCCATCGCGGTACGCTACTTCTTCTATCTGCTGTGAGGAATCGTAAAAATGAGTAAAGTCATCACACTTTTGGGCTCCACGGGTTCCATCGGCACCCAGAGCCTGGACGTCTGCCGTATGCACGGCTATGAGGTGTTCGGCCTGTCCGCCAATTCCAGCGTCGATAAGCTGCTGGCGCAGATCGCGGAGTTCCACCCGAAGTACGTCGCCGTCACCGACCCCGCCGCGTTTGACAAGCTCTCCGCCGCGCTGGCCGGGCAGGCCGACGCGCCGAAGCTGCTCAAGGGCGCGGAGGGGCTGCGCGCGCTGGCCTGTATGGACGGCGCGGGCACGGTGCTGAACGCCGTTGTCGGCATTGCGGGCCTCGACGCCTCGCTGGCCGCGATTGAGAGCGGCCACGATCTGGCGCTGGCCAACAAAGAAAGCCTTGTCACGGGCGGCCATCTTGTGACCGATGCTGTCAAAAAGCACGGCGTCCACCTGCTGCCCGTGGACAGCGAGCACAGCGCTATTTTCCAGTGCTTGCAGGATCAGCACAGCGCCAAAACGCTGGAGAAGATCCTGCTGACGGCCTCCGGCGGCCCGTTTTTCGGTATGACTACCGAGCAGCTGCGCACCAAGACGAAGGCCGACGCGCTCAAGCACCCGAACTGGAATATGGGCGCCAAAATCACGATTGATTCTGCGACCTTGATGAACAAGGGCCTGGAGCTGATCGAGGCCGCGTGGCTGTTCGGTCTGCCCGAGGATAAGATTCAGATCGTCGTCCAGCGTGAGAGCATCATCCACTCCGCCGTGCAGTTTGCGGATCATTCGATCATTGCGCAGCTCGGTGTGCCCGACATGCGCATTCCCATCCAGTATGCGCTGACCTGGCCCGAGCGCCTGCCCAGCCCCGTGCCGGAGCTGGACTTCACCGCGCTGACCAAGCTGAGCATTGCAACGGCGGACGACGAGACCTTCCGCTGCCTCAAAGCCTGCAAAAAGGCTATCCGCAAGGGCGGTCTGGCCCCCTGCGCCGCCAACGGTGCGAACGAGGCCGCCGTTGCGCACTTCCTGCGGGACGAGATCGGCTTCCTGGACATTGGCCGCCTGGTCGAGGGCATCGTCGACAGTGATTCCTTCGGCGGCGACTACACGCTTGCCGACGTCCACGAGTGTGACCGCATGGCCCGCGCTTATGTGGAGGCGCATATCTGATTGGAACTGCCCGGTAGGGGCCGCACATGTGCGGCCCTCAGCTTTCCGGCAGACTCCTGCCTGCCATACACGCGCGGGCCGGGCATGCCCGGCCCCTACAGCTCTACGTCCAATACTTTACTTGTGAGGTGCCTATGACTGCATTGCTGACCGGGCTGGCATCGTTGCTCGTGTTTAGCAGCGTCATTCTGGTGCATGAGCTGGGCCACTTTATGGCGGCGCGCCATTGCGGTATCCATGTCGAGGAATTTTCCATCGGCTTTGGCCCGTGCCTGTGGTCCACGACCCGTGACGGAACGACCTATTCTGTCCGCCTGCTGCCGCTGGGCGGCTATAATCTGTTCAGCTCCCTGCCTGACGAGGAGGACGACGAGGAGGACGAGAGCGGGGAGAGCGCACCGCCGCCCGCCCCGAAGCCCCGTAAAACCACGCTTTTCCCGCTGGTCGTCAGCGGCCAGAAATTTGAAGATGCCACCGCCTGGCAGCGCTTTTTTGTCACGCTCTGCGGCGCGCTGATGAACTTTATCCTCGGCGTCGCGGTGCTGTTGGTGCTCGTCCTTACCATGGGCAAGGTCGGCAGCACGACGATTGCGGATTTCAGCGAGAACGCCACAAGCTCCGCAGCCCTGCAGGAGGGCGACACGATTTTGCAGATTTGCAGCAACCCCTGCTGGACGCTCTACGACATAACCGATTGGTTTTACACCGCGGAGGAGGAAACCTACAACGTGGTGGTCCTGCGCGGCAGCGAGGTCCTGGAGCTGCAGGATGTGACCTTCACCCCGACGCGCGACGCGGACGGCAATGTGCTGTACGGCATGGATTTCCGCGTTGAGCCGATGAAAAAGGACCTGCGGCACGTCATTGTCATGACCTGCGATATGTATATTTACTACAGCAGGGCGATTCTGGGCAGCTTTTTTGACCTGCTCGCCGGCAAGGTGGGCGTGGAGGAACTGTCCGGCCCCCTCGGCACGGTGTCGGCGGTCAACCAGGCCGTGCACTACGGCTGGCGGGAGGTACTGTCCCTGCTGGCTCTGCTGACCATCAACGTCGGCATCTTTAACCTGCTGCCCATCCCGGCGCTGGACGGCTGCAAGCTGCTGTTCCTTGCGTGGGAGGGTCTGACCGGCCATCCTGTGCCGCCCCGCGTGCAGGGCGTGATCAACACGGCGGGTACGGTGGCGCTGGTGTGGCTGATGATTCTGGTCACGATGCACGATATTTCACGATTCTTATAAGGAGAACTACGATGCAGCGTCAATTAAAAAAAGAAGTCAAAATCGGCAGCATTAAAATCGGCGGCACGAACCCCATTGCCGTCCAGACGATGCTGAATGTGCCCGTCAAGGATATTGCGGGCAACGTGGCCCAGGCAGAGCGCGTCGCCAAGGCGGGCTGCCAGATCGTCCGCGTGACCGTGCCCACCCCGGCGGACGCCGCCGTCGTGGCTGCCATTAAAGAGAAGGTGGACATCCCCGTTGTGGCGGACATCCACTTTGACTACCGCGCCGCGCTTGCAGCGCTGGATGCCGGTGCGGACAAAATTCGCATCAACCCCGGCAACATCGGGGATGATGACCGCGTCAAGGCTGTGGCCGACGCCTGCAACGCCAGAAATGTGCCCATCCGCATCGGCGTCAACGGCGGCAGCCTCGAAAAGCACATCCTGGCCAAGTACGGCGCTCCCGTGCCCGAGGCCATGGTGGAGAGCGCCATGTACCATGTGCGGCTGCTGCAAAAATACGACTTTGATAATATCGTTATTTCGATCAAATCCAGCAACGTGCCCCGCATGATGGCGGCATACCGTCTGCTGGCCGGCCAGACGGACTACCCCCTGCACGTCGGCGTGACCGAGGCCGGCGGCAACCGCATGGGCCTCATCAAGTCCGGTATGGGCATCGGCGGTCTGCTGATGGAGGGCATCGGTGACACGCTGCGCGTCAGTCTGACCGATGAACCCGAGAACGAGGTCTACGCCGGGTATGACATCCTGCGCGCGGCGGGCTACGCCGTCGCCGGTCCCGAGATCATCAGCTGCCCGACCTGTGGCCGCACCCAGTACCCGATGATCGAGATCGCCAACGAGGTCGAGGCGCGTCTGCGGGACGAGGGCTTTAAGAAGCCGCTCAAGATCGCTATTATGGGCTGTGTTGTCAACGGCCCCGGCGAGGCATCCGACGCCGACATCGGCATTGCCGGCGGTAAGGACGAGGCCCTGCTTTTCATCCGCGGCGAGAAGATCCGTATGCTCAAGGGTGATATTGTCGGCCAGCTGCTGGAAGAAATTCATAAAATGTAACCAATAAAGCCTTCCCCCGCGGGGGAAGGCGGCCCCGCAGGGCCGGATGAGGGGCAAGCTGTCCTCGGCAATCCGTTTGCGGGTAATGCCCGGCAACTTCGCCCTCATCAGTCCGCTTCGCGGACAGCTTCCCCCGAGGGGGAAGCCAACCCTCGTAGGGGCGGATGCTTGCATCCGCCCGCGGGGCGTCGAGGACGCCGCCCCCTACAAGAATTGCCACCCATTTATTGAGGTACGAATCCTTTGAAACCATTTGTCACCCAGGTCTGGCCGCAGTTTACGGCGGACCAGCAGTTCTGCGCGGCGTTCGGCAGTGTGCTTGTGGACCGCGTGGAGCTTTACCGCACAAAAAGACAGGTCGTCATCTGCCTGCGCAGTGCTGAACCTCTGGATCAGGCGCTGTGCGGGCGCCTTTGTGCGTCCCTTGCTGAGGTGTTCGCCGGGTATGAGCTGCAAGTCCGCAGCTACTTTGCCTACCCGAACATCACCCCCGAGGCCGTGCGCCTGATGATCGAGGAATTGAAAGAAAAGGGGATGCCGGTCAACGGCTTCCTCGATAAGTCCGAGCCCGTTACCTTTGGCGAGGACGGCATCACGGTCCACGTCAGCGCGGGCCGCCAGATCCTTGAGAGCGTCGAGCTGCCCCGCGTGCTGGCCGAGATGATCCAGGAGCGCACAGGAAGTCTGCCCGTCGTCCGCCTGGCCGATTCCGGTAAGGCGCGCACCGAGGAGGAGTTTGAGCAGTACCTGCAGGAGAAGGCCCCCGTTGTCAAATTCGAGGCCAAGGAGACACCGCCCGACTTTACGATTGAGGGGCTCGCCCTCACGAACAAGCCGGTCAAGCTGTTCTACGGCAAGCAGTTCAAGCCCACCGACACCCGCCGCCTCAACGATCTGGGCGACGGCGGCAAGGTCACGGTCTGGGGCGACGTCTTTGCTACCGAGGTCAAGGGCAGCCGCCGCAAGATTTATTTTACCTCCATCACCGACTACTCCGGCTCCGTCAACCTCAAGGTTCTGGGAGACGAGGACGCCGATATGTCCAAGTGGGAGGGCCTCAAGCCCGGCACAACCCTGATTGTCCGCGGCAACTATATGTATGATAAATACGAGCATGACTTTGTCATTATGCCGTATGATGTTCTGCAGGTGGAGCGTGAGCAGCGCCAGGACACCGCCCCGGACGGGGAAAAGCGCGTGGAGCTGCATCTGCACACCAAGTCCAGCTCGATGGACGGCTTCAATGACCCCGGCAAGATTGTGCGTCTGGCCCATCGCATGGGGCACCGCGCCATTGCCATCACGGACCACGGCGTCTGCCAGGGCTACCCGGAGGCCATGCTGGCCACCGATGCCATCCACGAAACAGACCCGAACTTCAAGCTGATTTACGGTTGCGAGGCCTACTTCGTGGACGATATGATTCCCGCCGTCTACGGCAAGGCCGAAATGCCGCTCTCCGGCTCGTTCGTCGTCTTTGACACCGAGACGACGGGTCTCGACTCCAACACCGAGCGCCTGACCGAAATCGGCGCAGTCTATGTTGAAAACGGCAAGATCAACGAGGAAAAGAAGTTCTGCACCTTCGTCAACCCCGGCAAGCCGATCCCGCAGAAGGTCGTTGACCTGACCGGCATCAACGATGCCATGGTCGCCGACGCCCCGACGCCCGAGGAGGCCATCCGCGCTTTTAAAGAATTTTGCGGGGACAACATCCTTGTGGCCCATAACGCCCACAGCTTTGATATGCTGTTCATCCGCAAAGCAGGGGAGAAGGCGGGCGTCAGCTGGGACGAGAACACCTATATCGACACACTGCCGATGGGGCAGGCGCTCTTTCCGGGGCTGCGCAACTACAAGCTGGACACCATCAACAAGCACCTCGAGATCCCGCCCTTCAACCATCACCGCGCCGTCGATGACGCCATGGCGCTGGCCCGCATCTATGAGGTCATGCTGACCGACCTCGAGGAAAAGGACATCCATACGGTGGAGTCTATCAACACCGGCCTCGGCGGCAACAAAGAGGTGCTGAAAAAGAAATACTACCACCTTATTATATTGGTGCAGAATCAGGTGGGCTTAAAGAACCTCTACCGCATTGTCAGCGCCGCCCACACGCAGTATTTCTTTAAGAAACCGCGCGTGCCGCGCAGCCTGCTGAACCAGTACCGCGAGGGCCTGCTGCTCTCCCCGGCCTGTGAAGCAGGTGAGCTTTACAGGGCAATCGTGGCCGGTCAGCCCTACGAACAGCTGCTCCGCATTGCCGATTATTACGATTATCTCGAGGTGCAGCCGCTCGGCAACAATGAATTCATGGTGCGCAACGGGCAGGTGGACTCGATCGAGGCCATCAAAAACTTCAACCGCACCGTCATAAAGCTGGGCGAGGACCTGCATAAGCCGGTTGTCGCCACGGGCGACTCCCACTTTCAGGAGCCGGAGGACTGGATCTACCGCGCTGTTCTGCAGGCCGGCAACGGCTTCAAGGACGCGGACAACCAGGCCCCGCTCTACTTCCGCACCACGCCAGATATGCTGGAGGATTTCAGCTATCTGCCGCAGGAAAAGGCGTATGAAATTGTGGTGACGAACCCCAACAAGATCGCCGCGACCATCGACAACAACCTGCGCGCCATCCCCAAGGGCACCTACCCGCCCAGCATCCCGGGCGCGGAACAGGAGCTGCGCGACGACACGTGGAAGCACGCGGCGCGCGACTACGGCAGCCCGCTGCCCGACGTGCTGCAAAAGCGGCTGAAAAAGGAGCTGGACTCCATCTGCGGCCACGGTTACGCCGTTTTGTACGTCATTGCCGTGCGTCTGGTGGCCTACTCCAATGCGGGCGGCTATCAGGTCGGCAGCCGCGGCTCCGTCGGCTCATCCGCCGTCGCGCACTTTTCCGGCATTTCCGAGGTCAACTCGATGCCGCCGCACTATCTGTGCCCCAACTGCAAGCACAGCGAGTGGATCAACGACGGCGTACACTTTGACGGCTTCGACCTGCCCGACAAGACCTGCCCGGTCTGCGGCAAGCCGATGATCGTCGAGGGCCACGACATCCCGTTTGAGACCTTCCTCGGCTTCTACGGCGACAAGGAGCCTGATATTGACCTGAACTTCTCGGGCATGTATCAGTCCCACGTCCACCGCTACACCGAGGAGCTGTTCGGCAAGGAAAACGTGTTCAAGGCGGGCACGGTCTCCGGTCTGCAGGATAAGACCGCCTACGGCTACGTCAAAAAATACCTCGAGGAGCGCAGCAAGACCGTCAACCGCGCCGAGGAAAACCGCCTTGTCATGGGCTGCACCGGCGTCAAGCGCACGACGGGTCAGCACCCCGGCGGCATGGTCGTTGTGCCGGATACCTTCGACATTTACGACTTCTGCGCCATCCAGCACCCGGCGGACGACGTCAAGGGCGGTCTGCTGACGACCCACTTTGAATTTAAATACCTGCACGATACGCTGCTCAAGCTGGATGAGCTGGGCCATGATGTGCCGACCTTCTACAAGTTCTTTGAGGAATACTCCGGCATTCCGATTGATTCCGTCCCGATGAACGACGAGAAGGTCTACAGTCTGCTGACCAGCCCCGAGGCCCTCGGCGTGACGGAGGAGCAGATCGGCTCCAAGACCGGCACGTTCGGCATCCCCGAGATGGGCACGAACTTCGTGCGCCAGATGCTTCTGGACGCCCAGCCGAAGAATTTCTCCGAGCTGATCCAAATCTCCGGCCTGTCCCACGGCACCGACGTCTGGACCGGCAACGCCGACGAGCTGATCCGCTCGGGCACCTGCACGATTGCGGAGGTCATCGGCTGCCGTGACAGCATCATGCTGTACCTGCTGCGCAAGGGACTGGAGCCGAAGATGTCGTTCGACATCATGGAGGCCGTGCGTAAGGGCAAGGTCGCCAAGGGCGGCTTCAAGCCCGGGTGGGAGGAAGCCATGCGCGAGCACGATGTGCCCGACTGGTATATTGAATCCTGCCGCAAGATCAAGTATATGTTCCCCAAGGCCCATGCCGTGGCCTACCTGATGGCGGCCATCCGCCTGATGTGGTTCAAGGTCTACCACCCGGCCATCTTCTACGCGGTGTACTTCACGGTGCGCGGCGCGGATATTGACTACGAGGCCGCCGTGGGCGGTGTCCGTGTGGCGAAGCAGCACCTGCGCGACAACGAAAAGATCCCCAAGGACGAGCGCACCGCCAAGGACGATGACGCGCTGGTCAGCCTGCAGCTGGAAAACGAAATGCTGCAGCGCGGCTGCGAGTTTTTGCCCATCGAGCTGGGCAGGAGCTACGCCAGCAAGTACGTGGTTGAGGACGGCAAGGTGCGTCTGCCGTTCACAGCCATCCGCGGTCTGGGTGATGCCGCCGCCGTTGCGCTGGAACAGGCCACGATGCACGGGCAGGAGTATATCTCGGTGGAGGAATTGCAGCAGGCCAGCGGTGTGGCGCAGTCTGTTTTTGACAAGCTCCGCGCCGTCGGCGCTTTGGGTAATCTGCCCGAAACGAGCCAGGTGGATTTGTTCAGTATGATTTAAAGGTGAGGGGCTCTGCCGCTTTGCCGTTGCCGCCAACTTGCCCCCTTGACAACCTACCTGATTTGCGCTATAATAGCAGTCACTGATGCGGGATTAGCTCATCCGGTAGAGTGACTGCTTCCCAAGCAGTAGGTGGCGAGTTCGAGACTCGTATCCCGCTCCAAGATACCCCGAGGCGTTTCGCTTCGGGGTATTTTTATTTGTGCAAAAAGAGGTGCCGACCATGCTTGACGCATTCCCGATCTATCACTGGTTCCACAACGGCAACCCGTATTCCGGGGCAGAGGGCGGTATGCGCTATGTCATCACCCCTATCAAGGTGCCCGACCCGAGCGACGAGAGCGGCAAGAAAAAGCGCGAGGCCCTCTGCGCCGAGGTCTGGCCCGGCCCGTGGAGCATCGAGCATACCGCCGAGGAAAAGATCGAGACGCAGCTGTTTGACGGCGACCAGGCGGGCTTGGATAAGGCCGTCGCCTGGCTGCATGAGCGTTACACCGTCGAGGCAGACCGCTGGGCGGACATCCCGTCGATCCTCGACTGTGAGCCGGATCGCTGACGACTGATGAACACCTGCTGCACACTGCGGCAGGTGCGCAGGGCCGTGCAGGTCAGCCCCGAGCTGGCAGCCCTGCTGCAAAAGCGCCGTCCCCGCGAAGATCAGGAATAAGAAGCCTATATGCCCAGACAGGTCCCGACGCCGCGCACGGTGGAGATCCCTTCCGCCGAGGCTGTCGCCAAGGAGCGCGAGCGTCTGCAATACAAAAAGAAATACAACCGCACGCTGCGCAGCACCATCTACGCGCTGCTGGTCGTGGCCGCACTGGCCGTGCTGGTCGCCACGATTTTTCTGCCGGTGCTGGCACATGAATTGAGCGAATAAGTACGAAGCCGCACCCCGCGCAGAGACCGGGGTGCGGCTTTTGCGTAAAAACGCGATTTGTACAAAAGCAGGTTGCACAAGACTGGCAAAGCGCGTACAATAGTGCTGAATGAGGCGATTTGTATGTGGTTACTGTACGCAGTCGGCTCTGCGCTGTTCGCGGGTCTGACATCCATTCTGGCAAAATGCGGCATTCGCAAAACGGATTCCACCGTGGCCACGGCCATCCGCACGATTATTGTGCTGGTTTTTGCGTGGGTCATGGTGTTTGTGGTCGGCTCGCAGGGGACGATTGCCAGCATCCCGGCCAGAAGTCTGGTATTCCTGGGGCTGTCGGGTCTGGCTACGGGTGCCAGCTGGCTGTGCTATTTTTATGCCTTGCAGCGCGGGCCAATCGATAAGGTCGTGCCCATCGACAAGAGCAGCACGGTCATGACGATCTTGCTGGCTGCACTGCTGCTGGGCGAGAGTGTGACCTTGACCAGGGGCATCGGCGTTGTGCTGATCGCCGCCGGCACGTTCCTGATGATCGAGAAAAAGGGCGGCGTTCAGAAAGAGGAAAACGGCTGGATGTTGGCGGCGTTCGGTTCGGCCATTTTTGCGGCGCTGACCTCGATCCTGGGCAAGGTCGGCATCACCGGGGTCGAGTCCAATCTCGGTACGGCGCTGCGCACCGGCGTGGTGCTCATCATGGCGTGGGTCATGGTGTTTGTGCAGGGCAAGCAAGGCCAGGTGAAGGCGGTGCCCAAAAACGAGCTTGGCTTCATCTGTCTGTCGGGCCTGGCGACGGGTGCCAGCTGGCTGTGCTATTACAAAGCGCTGCAGCTCGGCCCGGCCAGCCTCGTCGCGCCCATCGATAAGCTGAGCATTCTGGTCACGGTGCTGTTCTCCTACATCGTGTTCCATGAGCGCCTGAGCAGAAAGGCTCTGACAGGTCTGGCCGTGCTTGTCGCGGGCACGCTCGTCATGCTGGTATAAAATTTATCATAACGGCAGCACCTTTTCCTGCAAAGGTGTTGCTTTTTTTGCTGTCTTTTGCCATAATAAATATATATGCAATAGGCAGGCTTATGCAGGAAAGGAGGCACAGCAGATGGCAAAAATCGCCGTGGTCGAGGACAACGACGCCATGCGGGCGCAGCTCTGCGGGTTCATCGCGCAGTATGCGCAGGAGAGCGGACACCAACTGGACGTGACCGCCTTCTCGGACGGGGCACAGCTTGTGGAGCCGTACCGCCCCGGGTTTGACATCATCTTTCTGGATATTGAGATGCCAACGCTCGGCGGTATGCCGACGGCGGAGCGCATCCGCAGGCAGGACCCGGAGGTGGTGCTCGTGTTCGTCACCAACATGGCACAGTATGCCATCCGCGGGTATGAGGTCGACGCGCTCGACTTTGTGCTCAAGCCCGTCAGCTACTACCAGTTCAGCACCAAGCTGGAGCGCGCCTTGCAGCGCATCCGGCGCCGCCGCGGCGGGCAGGTGGCCTTGCAGGTCAGCGGCGGGGTGCAGCTGCTGGATACCGACGACATCCTTTATCTGGAAACGCGGGACCGCCTTTTGCACTACCACACGGCCACGGATACCTGGTCGGTGCGCGGCAGTCTGCTGAAGGCCGAAAAGGATCTGGCTGCCTACCACTTTGCGCGCTGCAACCAGTGCTATCTGGTCAACCTGCGCCACGTCAGGGGCGTGCAGGATGATCTGGTGCAGGTGGGGGAGGAGCGGCTGGAGCGGCTGGAGATCAGTCGTCGCCAGCGCACGGCTTTTCTGGCCGCGCTGGCGGCCTATGTCGGGGGTGCGCTGTAGGTGGATACACTTCTGACATGGGTGGTTTGTGCTGTCGGCCTGTGCGGTGCGGAGCTGGCCTACTGGCTGCCGCTGAAAAAACGCAGAAATTTTACCATGCGCACCGCCCTGAATTTTATCGCGGCAGTGCCGTTTGCGCAGGTCATCATCTGGGCCAACAGCGGCCACGCCAAGCCGGCGATGCTGCTGGTGATTTACGGCGGTTATTTCATCTGGGCTGCGGTGTCAACCCATCTCTGCACGTTGCTGGACTGGTCGGCCAGCGCATATTGCAGCATTTGGATCGTCCTGACGACGGAGTCGGCCTATGAGCTGTGGCGCGTTCTGGTCTGGACGGCGAAGGCGCTTGGAATGCGCCATCTGCCGCTGCACAGCACGCCGATGCTGCTGGGGCAGCTGGGCTTTACCATTGCCTGCTGTGTGACGGTCCGGTATACCATGGCGCGCACGATGCCGGAGGACGGCATCTACCACATCGGCCCGCGCCAGTTGGGCAGTGCCGGACTTCTGGGCGCGATATTCGTCTTTCAGTTTTTTGCACTGCAAACCAGTCTGCGCGTCGGGCTGCAGCCATCGGCGGTAGTCGCACCGTCGATGCTGACCCAGTTTTACTGCGTGACGCTGCTCTATTTACAGACCGAGCTTTTCAAAAAAGCGGCCATGCAGAAGGAGATGGACGCACTGAACCTTCTGTATGACCGCCAGCGCAAGCAGTACCAGATCGCACGGCAGAACGTGCAGATCATCAACCGCAAGTGCCATGAGCTCAAGGTTCAAATCGCCGACCTGCGCCGCCTGCAGCCCGACGAGGCCGCAACGCAGAGCCTTGACGAGGCCGAGCAGGCGGCCCGGATGTACGACGCCAACGCTGCCACCGGTAATGAGGTGCTGGACGTCGTCCTGACCGAAAAGAGCCTGCTGTGTGAGGCCCAGCGCATCCGCCTGAACTGCGTGGCCGATGGCACCTGCCTTGCGGCCATCGAGCCGGGTGACCTGTACGCGCTGTTCTCGAACCTGCTCGACCAGGCCATCGACGCTGCAGCCCAGCAGCAGAATGACCGCCGCATGATCGACCTGCTTGTATGCAGGCGGCAGGGCTTCGCGGTCATCAACGTCATCGGCCCGGCGCTGTCCGGCAGCCAGTCCGACCACGGACGCCGCCACAGCTATGAGCTGAAGGTTGCCCGCCGTGTCGTGCAGAAATACAGCGGCACCATGTCGACAGAGCCCCGCGGAGAGCTGTTCGCCGTCAAGATCGTGATGCCGCTCACCAGGGGATGAAAGAAAAAATACCGCCTGTTTTTTGTGCAAGATGTACAAAGAACGGGCGGCCTTTTTTGTACCCCAAAAACCGAATATCCCGCCAGAAATACCACTTTTCGCAAACCTATTGCCAGAAATTTAACAGTTCTGTACAATACATATACAGTAAAAAACAACACAGGAGGGCGCAATGCGAAGCACGACCAAGCTGATGAAGAACTGGCAGTTCACCGGCCCTGACGGTAAGACCACTGCCGTGGACCTGCCGCACACCTGGAACAACATCGACGGCCAGGACGGCGGTAACGACTACTGGCGCGGCACCTGCATCTACAAAACGCGGTTTGCGGCGCCCGCTTTTGACAAGAATACCCAACAGGTCTGGCTGCAGTTTGAGGGCGTGAATGCCAGCGCCAAGGTCACGCTGAACGGGGTGGAGGTCGCCCGCCACGACGGCGGCTACTCCACCTTCCGCGCGGATGTCACGGCGCTGCTGGCCGACAGCAATGAGCTGATCGTGGAGGCGGACAACAGCAAAAATGACCGCGTCTACCCCCAGAAGGCCGACTTCACCTTCTACGGCGGCATCTACCGCGACGTCAGCCTGCTGGTCGTCAACCGGAACCACATCGCGCTGGATTACCTCGGCGGCCCGGGCGTGCAGATCACGCCCACTGTCAACGGCGCAAACGCTGACATCGAGGTCAAGACCTGGATGGAGGGCGACGGCGAGGTCGAGTTCTCGATTTACGACGCCGCCGGTGCCGAGGTGCTGACCGGCAAGGGCCTGGACACGACGGTCACGCTGGAGCACCCGCACCTGTGGGACGGCGTGCGCGACCCGTATCTCTACACCTGCGCGGTGCGTCTGGTGCTGAACGGCGAGGTACAGGACGAGGTACGCCAGCGCTTCGGCGTGCGCAGCTTCTCGGTTGACCCCAAGCGGGGCTTCTTCCTCAATGGCCGCCCGTATCCGCTGCACGGCGTCTCCCGCCATCAGGACCGCAAGGGTCTGGGCAATGCCATCACGCGCGAGATGCACGACGAGGATATGCAGCTCATCAAGGAGCTGGGCGCGAACACGATCCGTCTGGCGCACTACCAGCACGACCAGTACTTCTACGACCTCTGCGATGAGGCCGGCATGGTCGTCTGGGCCGAGATCCCCTACATTTCCGAGCACATGCCCAACGGGCGTGAGAACACGATCAGCCAGATGAAGGAGCTGATCGTCCAGAACTACAACCACGCCTGCATCGTCTGCTGGGGCGTCTCGAACGAGATCACGATCTCGACGAAGGACAACCGCGACATGCGCGACAACCATCATGTGCTGAACGATCTCTGCCATGAGATGGACAAGACCCGCCTGACGACGCTGGCCTGCTATGCGATGTGCGGCCCCTTCAACCCGGTAGCGCATATCACGGATCTCGTCAGCTGGAACCTGTATCTGGGCTGGTACGTGCCGGGCCTCTTTTTAAACGACCTCTGGATGGACTTCTTCCACCTCTGCTACCCGAACCGCGCGCTCGGTTTCAGCGAGTACGGCGCCGAGGGTATGCCGAACCTGCACAGCAGCCATCCCCGCCGCGGTGACCACACCGAGGAATACCAGGCCATCTACCATGAGTACATGCTCCGCTGCTTTGACCGCCACAAATGGCTGTGGGCGACCCACGTCTGGAACATGTACGACTTTGCCGCCGACGCCCGCGACCAGGGCGGCGAGCCGGGTATGAACCATAAGGGCCTGGTCACGTTTGACCGCAAGACCAAGAAGGACAGCTTCTACATCTATAAAGCGTGGTGGAGCGACGAGCCGTTCGTGCATATCTGCTCGAAGCGCTATGCGGACCGCACCGAGAATGAAATCGAGGTCAAAGTCTACTCCAACCAGAAGCAGGTAAGCCTTTATGTCAACGGCGAAAAGCTGGCCGAGCAGGAGGGCGAGCACATCTTCAAGTTCCGTGTCAAGCTGAACGGCGAGACGAAGGTCCAGGCCGTGGCAGGGGACAGCATCGACGATGCCGTTTTCCGCAAGGTCGATGCCCCGAACCCGGACTACAAGCTGACTAAGAAAAACTCCACCAGCGCAAACTGGGTGTGAGCCCCTAAGCCTTCCCCTGAGGGGGAAGCCTTTTGCCACGAAACACGCCGCACCGTGCGGCTGTTTTATATAAAACAAGGAGAAAAAGGTAATGGATGATCTGAAAATGCAAAAGCAGACCTTGAAAAAGGCCTACAAAAAGACCAAGCGTAAGCACATTACGCCGTGGAAGATTCTGGCAATCATCTGCGCCGTGGTGACGATCGTTTCGATCCCGCTTAGCATCCTTCTGCAAAAGTTCGACAACACCATGGCTGCCCGCTTTGGCGGCAGCTTCTGGAAGCTGCAGAACGAGGACGCCAACGCCCAGTATTACACCAGTGACTTCAACTCCGCCGAGGAGATGGTCAACTACGGTCTGGCTTTGACCCAGCAGGTCGAGGCCGAGGGCGCTGCCCTGCTGATGAACAACAACAATGCGCTGCCTCTGGCTGCCGACGCGAAGGTCAGCACCTTCTCCAGCAGCAGCGTCAACCTCGTGTACGGCGGCACCGGCTCCGGCAATATTGATGCCTCCACCGCCGACACCCTGCGCACCGCCCTCGAAAAGGTCGGTGTCACCGTCAACCCCACCCTGTGGGACTTCTACACCGTCGGCGCCGGCAAGGACTACGCCCGCTCCAAGAGCGGCATGGTCGCCACCTCCAGTGAGGTCACCGCCGAGGTGCCTTGGGATGTCTACACCGACGAGGTCAAGGACAGCGTTGCCCAGTACGGCGATGCCGCTATCGTGACCCTGTCCCGCGTCGGCGGCGAGGGTGCTGACCTTTCCTACGGCGAGGTCAACTATCTGGCGCTCGACGAGAACGAGAAGGCTATGCTGCAGAACGTTGCCGAGATGAAGAAAAACGGCACCGTCAAAAAGACCATCTTGCTGATCAACTCCGCCAACGCCCTGCAGGTCGATTTCCTCAAGAACAACGAGTACGACATCGACGCCGCACTGTGGATCGGTGACGTGGGCATCTCCGGCATCAATGCCGTGGCCGAGATCCTGACCGGCAAGGTCAACCCCTCCGGCAGCCTGGTCGATACCTACTGCTACGACAACTTCAGCGCCCCCGCCATGTGGAACTTCACCCCCACCACCTACGAAGGCTATGTCGAGGGCGGCGATGTGTCCGCCAAGGCTAAGTCCTACATGATCTACCAGGAAGGCATCTATGTGGGCTACAAGTACTACGAGACCCGCTACGAGGACTTCGTCACCGGCAACGGCAACGCAGGCGACTACGCCTACGGCGACATCGTGGCTTACCCCTTCGGCTACGGCATGAGCTACACCGACTTCGACATCAGCGACATGAACGTCAGCTACAATGCCGCCGATGACACCTACACCGTCACCGTCAAGGTCACCAACACCGGCGACATGGCCGGCAAAAAGACCGTGCAGGTCTATGTCCAGAGCCCCTACACCGACTACGACAAGCAGAACGGTGTGGAAAAATCCGCTGTCTCCCTCGTCGGCTTCGGCAAGACCGGCATGATCGAGCCGGGCGCTTCCGAGACGCTGTCCATGACCGTCAACAAGCGCGACATTGCTTCCTACGACACCTACGGCGCCGGCACCTACATCCTCGACGCCGGTGACTACTACTTCACCGCCGCCACCGATGCCCACAACGCTGTCAACAACATTCTGGCTGCCAAGGGCTACACCGTCGAGTCCACCAACGGCAAGATGACCGCCGACGGCAACGCCGACCTGACCTACACCTGGACCGAGGACGCCCTCGATACCACCACCTATGCCACCAGCGAAAACGGCACCGCCATCACCAACCAGCTGTCCTGCGCCGACCCCAACCTCTATGAGGGCGTTGATGAGACCGTGACCTGGCTGAGCCGCTCTGACTGGAACGGCACCCTGCCCACCGAAACCGTCAAGCTGATCCTGACCGAGCTGCTCAAGAAGGACCTGAAGGACATCCGCTACGATCCTGCCGACTACGAGAGCATCGAGATGCCCACCCTGGGCGCCAAGAACGGCGTTAAGCTGTACGACATGATCGGTCTGGACTACAACGATCCCAAGTGGGACGAGCTGCTGGATCAGATGACCTTCGACGAGATGAACTCCCTGATCGGCGACGCCTTCCACTGGACCATGCCCGTCAAGAGCGTGGAAGCCCCCGGCACCCGTGACGAGAACGGCCCCCAGGGTCTGACCGCCAGCCTGCTGGGCAACGACAAGAGCCAGCTGACCGCCACCGCCTTCACCTCTGAGGACGTTATGGCTGCCACCTTCAACACCGAGATCATGACCGAGATCGGCAAGGTCATCGGCAACAACTGCCTGGAAGCTGACATCGCCTGCCTGTACGGCCCCGGCAACAACATTCACCGCACCCCCTACGGCGGCCGTAACTTCGAGTACTACTCCGAGGACGGTTTCCTCTCCGGCATGATGTCCGCTTACGAAGTCAAGGCAATTCAGGACAAGGGCGTCCACGTTGTGATGAAGCACTTTGCCCTGAACGACTGCGAGCAGGACCGTATCGGTCTGGGCGTCTGGCTGAACGAGCAGGCTGCCCGTGAAGTCTACCTGAAAGCCTTCCAGGCTCCTGTTGAGGTCGGCAACGCCAACGGCGTTATGATCGCCTACACCCGCTGGGGCGCTGTCTGGTCCGGCGGCAACTACGGTCTGGTCACCGGTATCCTGCGCAACGAGTGGGGCTGCGACGGCATGGTCATCACCGATAACGTTCTGACCCAGTATGTCAACGGTCCCGACGGCGTTCTGGCCGGTGTGTCCATCTACGATGCCATGATGTCCTTCGTCACCGACACCCTGCCCAAGTACAAGAACGACCCCGTCATCGTCACCGCCATGCGCGAGGCCTGCCACCACAACCTGTATGCCATCGCCAACTCCTGCGGCATGAACGGCGTGGGTGCCGACACCACCATCAAGGTCACCCGCCCGACGGTTGTCACCATGAGCATCATCATTGCCTGTGCCTTCACCTTCTTCTGCCTGCTGGGCATTGTGATGTGGATCATTGGCGGCATCAAATTCCGCAAGACCGAAGAATACAAGGCCTACAAGGATTTCAAAAAATCCCTGAAAGCCTCTAAGAAAGCCTGATTTCTACAGAATTTCCGCAAGCTCCCCGCCGGCCCCGGCGGGGACTTTTGAGTAAGATTTCTTTTTCCACAACAAGGAGCAGCCCATGAGCGAAAATGCAAAAGCGTCCAGCGTCAATCGCGCCAAACTTTACCAGCTGGTACTGTTTCCGCTGAACAACGGTGCCACGAATGTTTATTACGTCCTTGTGCTTTCCTACATTGCCACCTTCGGCAGCAATGTACTGGCGCTGGGCACTCTGTTTGCCTCGGTCATGGTCACGGCCATGCGCCTGTGCGACGCCATCACCGACCCGATCATCGGTGCGCTGATGGACCGCACGAACGGTAAGTTCGGCAAATTCCGCCCGTTCATGGCCATCGGCAACCTTATCATGGCCGCCAGCATTCTGGTGCTGTACGGCATCACCCCGATGATCCCCGATACGATGATGTGGGCACGCTATGCCGCGTTTGTGGGCCTGTACTTTGTCTGGGTCATCGGCTACACCTTCCAGACCAGCTGCACCCGTTCCGGTCAGACGGTTCTGACCAACGACCCCAAGCAGCGCCCGCTGTTCACGATCTTCAACACCGTCGGCAGTCTGCTGGGCATGGGCGTTATGCAGTTCCTGGCTCCCATCCTTGCCAAAAACTATGAGGGCGGCTATTCCTCTGCGGGCTTCTTCCGCACGCTGGCCCCCGTGGGCATTGTGATGTCCATTGCGCTGACCATCCTGGCCATCATCGGCATCTGGGAGAAGGATCAGCCCAAGTACTTCGGCATCGGCGGCGAAAAGACCGAGAAGGTCAAGGTCAGCGAGTATCTGCAGATCATCCGGGAAAACAAACCCATGCAGCGCCTGATGATCGCGGGCGCGGGCACGAAGCTGGCGCTCTCCATCGCCAACAACACCACGGTTCTGTGCATGCTCTACGGCTGCATGATGGGTGCTTACGATGGGCTGTACCTGCCCATGATGGTGCTTGGCTACGCCTGCAGTGTGCCGTTCTTCATTCTCTCTGTGCGCACCAGCCAGAAGAAGGGCCAGAAGGCCAGCCTGACGAAGTATGTCAGCATCGCGCTGGCCTGCTATGTCGGCGTGCTGGTCCTGCTGCTGCTGTGGGGGCACGGTGATGCATTCCATCTGAGCCTGCTGGGCGAGAATGGTCTGTCCATCAACCTGTACACGATTCTGTTCATCCTGTTCTTCGGCATCGGCTACGGCGCATACTACGCTACTGCCGACATGCCCATTCCGATGGTTGCCGACTGCTCCGACTACGAGACCTACCGCTCCGGCAAGTATATTCCGGGCATCATGGGTACGCTGTTCAGCCTGGTGGATAAGCTCGTTTCCAGCCTGTCCGCCACCGTCGTCGGCATTGCCGTGACCTTCATCGGTCTGAACAACCTGCCCACCCAGTATGACCCGTACACTCCGGGCATGAATGTGGTCGTTATCGTCCTGTTCTGCGCCATCCCGATGGTCGCCTGGGCGGCCACTCTCATCGCCATGAAGGGCTACAGCCTGACCGGTGAGAAGATGAAGGAGATCCAGGCCGTCAACGCCTGCCGCCGCGACGCGGTTGCGAACGGCATGAAGCTGGAAGATGCCATGGAAAAGTGGCAGACCGTCGACCAGCTGCCTGCGGAGTACCGCGCCTAAGCTTTAACCCTGCGATTCTCTTTGTCCTTCCATAAACGCAAAGCCCCCCGGCATCGTGAGGATGCCGGGGGGCTTTGTTTAGTCTGCGTGGCAGGAAAAAAGAGAACCCCATGGCGGGATACGCCATGGGGTTCTCTTTTGGTGCAGTTGAGCAATCCAAATCCGAACCTGTTTTCTGATCGGCTAATGCGGTTTTGAGGTCATCAAAAGTGATGGTCGTTGTCCCTTCCTTGTAGTTGAAGGTTATCACCATTTTGTCATCGTACAGGAAAATCGCATTGATAAAAGTATCAATCAGTATCTTGCGATGGGATTTCTGCCGTACATCCAGCTTGCGGAAGCGGTGGAGCCAGAAGGTCATAAACTCGGCGTTCACCTTGGGCTTCGCCAGTTTCTCGCAGGCAATCTTGGTTTCCAGTTCCTCTTTCGTGGCTTCCAGTTCTTCCAGACGGCCTTTCGTGGACTTGGTCAAGATACCCTGCTGGATAGCATTTAGCAGGTTTTGAATTGCCGTGTCCGCCTCCCGCAATTGCTGTTCATAGAGCGGCAGATTGACATTCTCTCTGTCCTGCAAGTCCATTAACATGGACACGATGGCCTCAATCGCCTTATCGTCCATCACCATCTTCATGGTTTCGCTGACCACCAAATCCTCTATCCATTCTTTCCTGACGGACTTCTTGTGGCACTCGGTGCGCTTCTTTTTCACCGACACGCACTTGTAGTAGTGGTGGACATTCCCTGTGTGGCTGGTGCCGCTCTCGCCGCAGAGGTAGGCCCCGCAATAGCCGCAGAACAGTTTGGTCGTTAGCAAGTAATCGTCCTCGGCCTTGTGGCGGGCCGGGGCCTTTTTGTTCTTCGCCAGTTTCTCCTGCACCCGGTCAAAGAGGTCTTGGGGGACGATGGCGGGAATACCGTCCGGCACCACAATGTCCCGGTAGGTGTACTCCCCGATATAGCGGCGGTTGTTCAAAAGGTGCTGTATGCTGTTGTAGGTCATCTTCTGGCCCCGTGTGTTCTTCACGCCCTGCTCGTTGAGCCAGTCCCGTATCTGGGTCATGGTGGCCCCCTCGTCGTACCGCTGGAACGCCTCACGGACAAAAGGGGCGGTGAGCGGGTCAAGCTGGAAACACTGGTCGCTGTCGATCTGATAGCCGATGGGCAGGGTGCCGCCGTTGTACTTGGACTTCAGGGCGTTCTCCGTCATGCCCCGGACTACCTTTTCGGACAGGTCTGCGGAGTAGTATTCGGCATAGCCCTCCAGCACACTCTCCAGAATGATACCCTCGGCCCCGTCGGAAATGACCTCGGTGGCGGACACCACCTTGACCCCGTTCTTTTTCAGAGCGGCCTTGTAGCGGGCGCTGTCGTAGCGGTTGCGGGCAAACCTGTCCAGCTTCCAGACGATAATCATATCGAACAGGCGCTTGCCGCTGTCCTTAATCATGTTTTGAAATTCCGGGCGATTGTCTGTCTTGGCGGAAAAAGCCCGGTCTATGTAGTGGCGCAGGATGGTAATACCGTTCTTCTCGGCAAAGGCGGTACACTCCCGGATTTGGCCCTCTATGCTTTCTTCCCGCTGGTTATCGGAGGAATAGCGGGCATAAATTACAGCTTTCATGTTCTCACCTCGCCGTCTGTTAAAATGCTCATCATCTGGCTTGCCTGTACGATCCGCTCAAAAGCTTCTCTTTGTGAGCAAGTTAGATTTGCGTGCATAGAGGGGTTCCGGTAAGCCATAAAAGCACCCTCAAAGATAGACTTAACACCTTTACGAAAATTGGCTCCGCTTATTTCTGATGTATCGCAAAACTGATAGAAGCCATTGTCTGAAAGTAATGCGCCAATTAAACCCGCTGCATCTTTAGGAATGGGAGAGTTAGGTTTTCCGTCCTTAAACAATTCTCGCATTCGAGTTTCAACTTCTTTAATGGCGGCTTCACTGGCGGCGGCAAAATGACCATCGCAAAACAGCCCTTTTGAAACAGCAATGATTCGCGGGTGAATGTCCTGCCAAAACCGAGTATCTATCGGTTCCGAAGAAATGTGTTTGATAATTATAAAAAGCTCTCCAAACGCGGCTGCATTCAACAGCATCATGCCATAAGGAGGCTGGGGAGCAGAAAAAAGTCTGTTCTTTATCTCTAATAATTCATGGCCATAAAATGGGTATTCGTACTGAATATTTGTCGAAATCGTCTGCAAATCATTTTGCATTTTCCAACAATCGGTTTGTAGGAACGCTGGTAAGGCTCCTGTTGAAAGTTGGGCGTTGGTACGCTGTAGCCAGTCTTTTATTGCAGAAATTTCTTTTTCATATATAACCTTCATTCTCCATCCTCCATCATGCGGAACAGGGTTTCTTTCAATTTCTCATTCATGGGGGATTGCGGATCAAAACACATCTCAATAAAGCGGCGCATTTCCTCACGCTCTGGAGCGGCTTTGGGCTTAAATGCGTATGTTACCCCTTGAGGCTTGTCCGTTCGGGCAAAGATATAATCCAAAGATACATCAAAGTAATCCGCATAGCGACGGAACAGTTCTACAGGTGGGGTGGACTGGCCATTCTCATAGCGGTTGATACTGGACTGTGTGGAGCCGATAGCCTCGGCCATTTTTACCTGCGAAAAACCAACACTTTCCCGCAGAGCCTTCAAACGCTTACCCACTTCTTTCATCTTTCAACCTCCTATCCGGGTTAACATTATTATAACCCGAATAACGTGAATTTTCAACTCGGAAATAAAATTTTCTCTATGCGTTTTCTCCCATCTCGGCCCGCAGGCCGAATAAAGAAACGGCGCAGACCAGCCCACCATTCATGGGCTGATCTGCGTCGGTTCTTTGGGTTTTGGATGGGGGGCGGACATAGATGCAGAAATGCAATCTGTGGCCACACACCGACAAAATCGGGGGGTTCCAAAGGGGGCTCATGCTCCCCTTTGGCACACGACCTTGCTTGCAAGGTGTAGTGTGTTATACCTGCTGGCGCGGCTGACAGGGGAAACGGGGGGCGATGCGGTTTGCACCCAACTTACACTGGCAGGAAAACGGGCAGGAGTTTTGTGAGCGGACGGGAAAAAATCCTGTTCGTTTTCAGAGAGCGGCGGTAGGTATATGCGTCGTACTTTTGCACAGGGCACAACAGACATGAATCATCGCGGCAGCACTTTTACCAACGTTTCGAGTTGATCTTTATTTTCTTGACGAGTCCTTTTTCTATAACCCAACTTATCGCAGATATACTCGATTTTTTGAGCAAAAATATCCACACTTAATTTGGACATACACAACTCACCTTCTTCATTCCTCGAACTTGTGTGCCACTGTTGCTCATCGTCCAAAGGGTGCTCTGGTCGGAAATCATATATGTTAAAAATCTTATGCTCAATTTGGGTTATCCACGCTGCCCCCACCTCAATTAGCGCACCCCATGATTTCTTTGTATTGTTGCTTGTAACAAAAATCACATATATCTTTTGTGTTGAATAACTATCGACGAAGAAGTCACGAAGATAATCATAAATTCCAGATTTTCCAACGTCGCCTTCCGGGATGCGCGACACTTCATCATCGCAGTTTGTATATATAATATCCTCTGGCGGCACATTATTAAATACAAGCATATTATATACAACGTCAGCCAAGTCCTTATCGGGATATGTCTGGCTTATTAAAATTTTCTTCTTCTGAGTGTCAATTATACTCTTGATACCCATATCCGGGCTGTTAGAGTTAATCTCTTCGGAAAGTATTGATTCTACTTCATTTGCCTTGTCAGTAGAAATCCCAAATCGTGTTGATATTTTTTGCGCTGCTTTTTTAGCGGTGTTCTTTCGAAAAGAATCAACGGACCGGCGAAAAGATGCTTCATTCTCTCGTTGCTGTTCTAATTTCTTTTCTTCTTTTTTCTTCTTTCCAAGGTTGACAAAAACATCCCGCTTTTTCAAAACATCTGGAAGTAGCGTGTTTCGAACATAATCCAAAACTGCTTGATACCGTGGGTCGTCAGATTTATACCCTTGTCTATTACTGAGGGCCATATCTGGTAGCTCAGTAAGTTCAAAAATATCTACATGAAGCTGGCCGACCACATATACTTCCGGCAATTTGTTTTGACCGACAACCGGGAGAATATTGAATTCTCCCATTTTCTGATTAGCGTATAATGAAATAAAGTTGTCCGGGAAATCCGTCAACTCCGCTTTTCGTCCGCGCGTTGATGTATATGTACCTATCCAGCCCTTAATTTCCACATTGTAGTCATGTTCAACGTTTTCTTTGTCTTTCATTCTGATAGGGACAGTCGCTAAGGGCCTATTATCTAAAAGGTCTGCAATTCTTCCCGGGAAAGGTGTTTTGAAATAAGCCTCTAAGTGTTTGAACTCATCTCCTAAAGTTATTAACGTAGATAGTTCTGAAATCATTTCCTTATCGAAATCTTCTATAATTACCGTCTCTGTGCCACGACATAAATGAATTTTGAAGTCTTTATTAACTAACGGAAATATTTTCAGAAGGTTTCTCTTTATGGCCTTTAGGGTGCTATGTAATTTATACTGAGGACTTTGCATCACAATTGAAGTCCCGTTACCAGATATTTTTTCAAAGGTTATTTGTTCATCTGTAAGTGGAATAAGCAAATTATTCTCACCTATATGGCGTGAGAGTATAAAACCAGACTTTTCTCCATCATTTATCGTCTTAACAAGTACATTCTCGGATACGGAAAGTGCCGCCAGCTTGCCAACTCCTTTCCGCCCCATTTTCTTCCTATTAAGCGGCGTATAAGAATCCTCTTTGCTGTTTCGTGATACGGCAGCCACGTTAAGGTATTTCTGAACATCCCCTTTGGCATAAGACATTCCTTTTCCATCATCTTCAACCGTAATATCATCCTTATTAGCGATGATATACACATTATGTGCATCAGCGTCATATGCATTTGCAATCAGTTCGGCCAAAACGTAGTAAATGTTAGTGTACAGACTTGGCCCAAGCAATTCCAGAATACGCGGGTCAATATTGAGTTTATACTCCTTGTTCATTTTTATTCACCGCCTTCTTTCTCTTTTTTGGCAGGCTGCTAATTATACTTTGTCCGATGATTTCTCCAAGTCTTGGGGGTACGGCATTGCCTATGTGGCGGGCAATTTTCCTGATTTGAATCGGCTCTTCAGGTGGAACGAACTGATAGTCCGGAGGAAATGACTGCAAGATTGCTCCTTCTCGAAGAGTAAGTGCTCGATCTTGATCAGGGTGTCCAAAACGTCCAGTCCCATATCCAATAAATTGCGTTGTTATCGTTGGGGATAGATCATCCCACCTCATACGACCATATACCGATGCATATGTTTTACCCTTTTCTGATTTGTGGCACTTTAACTTTAATGCATCGGGCCAATCGCGCCAAGTTCCACCTGGACGAGAGTTCCTTATTCGCTGCAAATTGATGCTTGACAATGCTGGCGCGATATGCAGTGCATCATCCTTATCTGCTTCTCCTGCTTTAACTTCTGGCAGGTTTCCAATTGCCTCTCTCACTGTTATATATCGCTCATGCGTCGGTGTTGGAATCTTTATTTCTTTTCTCTTTGACGCCAACAAAATCAGACGTTTACGCCGTTGAGGCACACCGTAATCCGCCACATTAACCACATCATAATTGACCACATAGTTCTCCTCTTTGAGAGTGTTAACAAAATCTAAAAACACCTTTTCTTTTTGAAGTTCTGGAACATTTTCCATCGAAACAATATGCGGTTTAACCTCTTTTACCAATCTGGAAAACTGATATAGTAATTTCCAATCTTTATGATTAGAGCGGTGCTTTTTATCCTTTTGATGACTTGAAAAAGGTTGACAAGGGGCGCACCCAACTAACACTTTTACATCTGCCCCACGAAGCAGCGCACGTACTTCTTTTCCAGTAACCTCATCAATGCTCTTTTTTATAAACTGAGAATGGTTGTTATGTGTATAGGCATATTCGCATGAACCATCAATGTCTATTCCCGCCACGACAGGGATACCTGCTTTCTGCAACCCGCATGTTAGGCCACCCACGCCGCAAAACAAATCAACTGCTTTGATTGTCATCTACGTTTCCCCCAATATCCATCAGAGTTAACGCATTATCTTATCTAATTGTTCGACCAATGCGCTCTCATTTTTCTTCTTCAACTCGCACTCCCAAATCCGCAACACCGTCCAGCCGCGCGCCTCGAACATGGCCGTTACTTCTCTGTCGTGCTTCATGTTCCGTTCACGCTTTTTCTGCCAGTATTCTTGATGATCGGCAGGGCGAGTGTTTCGACAGTCGTGTCCATGCCAGAAGCAGCCGTCCACAAACACGGCAATCTTCTTCTTTGGAAATACGAAATCTGGATGCCCTTTTACCGGGTAGTTTCTCCGCCAGCCTGTAATTCCATTCTGCTTGAATATTTCAATTAACCGCAGCTCGGTGGACTTGTTCTTTTTAGACTTGACCTGACGCATAATGTCAGAGCGTTTTTCCACATCGAAAACATCCGCCACGACAGATCACCTGGCTTCAAACTCTATGCGGAGGCTGGGATCGGTTTCTGCCTCCAACACGATTTTGTTGTATCGCTCAATGATGCCGGAGAGTGTGGAGTTTCTCTTACTCTCATCAAAAAGACTATGCTCGTAGACATTGGCGGACAAGAACTGCTGAATGTCCCATACTTCGACGCGCCCGGCCAACCCCGCATCCTCTGCAAGATTGAGAGCGGTATGTACGCGCTCGAAAATCGTAATAATAACGGGTTGGCAACCGGCGCGGAGATTTGCTTTACATTTTTCAATCAGCAACGCGCCAGGCATAGTCGTACAGTGAATGACTGTATTGCCAATAACAAAATCGCCGTTGCGATCTGTGGGGCCGTCCGCCACGGAGGCTCCGTGGATTTCAAAAGAACCTTCCGGCAGGATTAAGCAGAGTTTCGCCGCCACAAGATGCTGCAACACCGTGCCAAGATACTGCGTGCCGGGATTCTGCTTTTGACGCTTTTTAGCTTGTTCAAATAGATCGTCCAGATTTGCGCCGATTGTTTTGGAAGTATCGGCGGTTAAGATAAACGGCTGATTTCTGAAGTATTCGCGCACCTGCTCGGCCCAAAAGTCTTCGACTATGGAGAAGTTCACTGCTTCTTCCGCATTCCATGCGTTCAGAAAGTTTACATATTTAATCATCAGGCCCATGCTGCCTCTGCTGGTTCTCCCGCCTTCAGAGGATAGTTGCTGGGTAATGCCCTGTTCCTTCAAAATCTTTTTCAAGTTGGCCCCGCCAAGCCCAGCGACCTGTCCTTTGCTGCTTGTCTGGAAGTCGTCAGGGTTCAACGGGAAAGCCTTATCTCTCACCATGTGAGTAAACTGCACGACCAAAGAGAGAGGCCCCTTCGTGGTGATATGATTTTCAGATTGAAACGCCTTTAGGCGTTCTTCGGGACTAATCATCGTATACCGCCTCCGCAATTTTGGTTAGGAAACGTTCTCCTATAAACTGCGCGACCGGCGCGGCTACTGCGTCGCCCATCGCTTTATATCCGTCGTTATAGCTTCCGGGAAGTTCAAAATTATCCGGCGCTCCCATAAGTCTGGCCGCTTCGCGTACGGTCAAGAGGCGGGCGTGAACCTGGCCGTCCTTCTTGACAACCAGATACTGTTTGCTGCTCCCGCCTTCCGGCGTCCGTAAGCAACCGGCAATTCCATCAAAGCGCAGCTCCAACTGCTGCTTTCCGTTTCGCGTCCTGCGATAGCCTGTAGCGTACACGGTGTCGTGCGCCCGCAATTTGGCCCAATGCCGTTCGGGAACCAGACGTAAAACATCGTCTTTATCAAAGGTTGCGTCATCATCGACAATATCTTTGAGAGATGTGGTTCGGCGCGAAGGCTTTTCCGTATACCACCAAATCCATCCCGGTAGTTCACGGCCCAACTGCGTTGCAACGTTATTATGCAGCCAACATGGCCCGTCGCCCATCAATTCTTCCGGGATAGAGCAGTCCTTCTGCACAGCGATAATGAATACTCTTGGCCTGGACTGTGGAACAAAATGGGAAGCATTCAGCAAAACAGCTCCGCAGCGATACCCTCGCTCTACAAGCGTCATATGAAGAACCCGATAATTATCGCCGCCGTTTGTCAAGAGTAAGCCCGCCACGTTCTCCAACAAGAGAATCTTTGGTTTATCGTCCATCTCGTCCAATACGCGCAGCCATTCCCAAACCAAACCGCTGCGGGACGCATGAATTCCACCGATAGAACCAGCCAGAGATAAATCCTGGCAAGGGAAGCTAGCCCATGAAAGATGCGCGAAAGGCAGATCAGCGCCTTTGACGTTCTTGATGTCGTCCAGAATAAACCGTTCACACCCGAAATTAGCTTCGTAAACAGCCGCTTTCTGCTCACTGATATCGTTTGCCCAAACCGGCGTGAACATTCCTCTTAGTCCATATGCAACGAGACCGCTACCTGCAAAAAATTCATGCATCGTCCAGGGAGCGGAGGATAGGTCAATATTCTGTTTTTGATACATGGTGCTTTGAAGGATCATTTCTTTCCCTACCTTGTCCTCGTTTATCGTTTGTCGGCTTCTCCGCATTTTCCGGGATAATCCAGATACGGCTCATACGGCTCATACGCGTCGCGCCTGCGATGCGGTTTTCTTTACATAACATCTGGACTTGCCGCGGGGTTACGCCCCATTTTTCGGCGGCTTCTTGAACCGTTATATATCCATTCACTTGCGACACCTCATAATCACTATGGATGCGTACAACAAACCAAGTATATTATATTCGTTTAAGCGAAATAAGACAAGACTTTTTTAACGCAAGTAGTTCACCTTCTTATAAAACCGACAAAATAATTTTGAAAAGCAGGAACAATAAGTATATACTTATGTCGTAAAATAATAGATGATCAAAATGGAAGGAGGAAGTCGGCTCTATGAGTAAATCAAAAGCGCAAACCCAAGTGATTTTTCCGTTTGACAGCAACATCCGCTATCTACCTCTTGTCTATCTTATCCCGGCAGACCAGATCGTCAGGTATCCTGCGCTGAATATACTGCCACGGTGTCTTTCTGAGATAGCGGCATCCGAACCGATGATGGACTTGCTCGACAGTGAGGCTTTCTTAAAGGACATCATGGATGCCACCGCTGCTTTGGCTTTTCCGCACTTTGGCTTTGGCGGGTGGAAAGAACACTACACTGGCTACTGTCCAGTTTGGCGGCTCTCCTATGCGCTACCACTTTGGGCCAGCTTAATAGAGCAGGAATGTGGTTGGGGGTTGCAGCTTTTATTTCGCATGAAGCCTGGAACACAAATTCCGTTTCCAGACGCCGATCAGGTAAGAGAATTATTTGCCCATGTGGTGAAGCGTGCGATTACGGAGCAGGGATGGCAACCAATTTTGGATATCGTGCGAGAAATGCCCTGCGATGAAGATTTTGAAAAATGGGATACCAACGCTCGCAAAGACTTCCTCCGCAAATGGTATCACACCCGCTCCAAGAAGGTACAGACCGTTTCACTGGAAGGAATGCTGGAAAACAGTGATGACGACAGTCCTATTTTCCATATTCCAGACCCAAGCCAAAATGTAGAGGAATATGTGATTGCTAAGGACTTTGTGGAACGGTTTTTAGAGACCTTGCCCCTAAAAGATCGGCAGATTGTTGAACTGAGACAGGATGGATTTACTTACGAGGAAATTGCGGACAAACTGGGGTATAAAAACCACAGCGGAGTTATCAAACGAGTGGAGGCGGTAAAAAAGAAACTTCAAAAGTACAGATGCAGCGTATGAGAGCCACGCAGACCAGAAGGTTGAGCGTGGCTTTTTTGCGCTCAAGCCGGATGAAAAGAGGTGAAAATTTCCCCGAATTTTTGAAGGATCGCCGTTGAATGAACGATTGACTGTTTTTGTGTCGGTTATTTTCTGGAGAGCGCGCCACCGTGAAGCGAACGGATTTCACGGTTTGGCGGGCTTTTTTTCATTTCCGGAAAATCCCACACAAAACAGTGAAACCGAATATGGCTCTTAATGGGGCAGACATGGAAAGGAGAGAGAACAATGGGCATTCGAGAAGAAATAAAGTCTTATATCGTCCGTTCTGGCATGACCATGACAGAGGTAGTGGACAAGTTGTACGACGATTACGATTGGAGCCGCAGCGTCCCAAATCTATCCGGTAAGCTACGCCGGGGTTCCCTACGATACCAAGAAGCCGTGGAGCTTGCGGATGTGCTGGACTATGACATTGTCTGGGTCAAGCGCAAGCGGTAAGGAGGTACAATGGCACAAAAAGCACAGCACGCAATTTTACGTTTTGCAAAACACAAGGCGGGGCCGGCAGGGGCATTGGAAGCCCACCACGAGCGCACAAAGGAGAAGTACGCCAGCAATCCCGATATTGACATCAGCAAAAGCAAGGACAATTTTCACATTATTCAGCCTACGCAGAAGTACCGAAAGGAAATTGACACTCGCATCAAGGCGGCGGGGTGCCGCACCAGGAAGGATAGCACCATGTTTGTGGACACGCTGATCACCGCCAGCCCGGAGTTCTTCACGGGCCGGAACAAGAAGGAGGTACAAGCCTATTTCACGGAGGCCGTGGCCTTCATGGAGAAGAAGGTGGGCCGGGGCAATATCTTCTCCGCCGTGGTACACATGGACGAGAAAACGCCCCACCTCCATCTGTGCTTCACCCCCATTACGGAGGACGGGCGGCTGTCCGCCAAGGAGATTTTGGGCAACCGGGCGCAACTCTCCCAATGGCAGGACGAGTTTCACGCCCACATGAAAAAGGCGTTCCCCGTTCTCAAGCGGGGCGAAAGCGCCCTTGTCACCAAGCGAAAGCACATTCCCACATGGCTGTTTAAGCAGTCCATAGACCTAACACGCCAGCAACAGGCCATTGAGAAGGCGGTGTCCGAAATCGGGGTAATGAATGCCGGGAAGAAGCGGGACGAGATTTTGGAAATGGTGGGGCCGTACTTTGCTCGACTGGAAAAGCACTTGGGACAGGTGAAAAAGTATCAAGCCACCATTGATTATTTGGCTCAGGAAAATGCAGGTTTGCGGGAGAAAGTCAACGATGAAAAGAGCATTCAGAAGCAGATGGAGGTGTTGACACTGAAAAAGGAAAACGAGCGGCTGCGGCGATTTGTAGACAGTATTCCCCCGGAGGTACGTCGGATACTTCAAGAGCAGCAACGTCAGCAGCGCCCCATAGTTCACGAACTGTAAACTATTCTGGAGAAATACGGAGGTACATTTGGGTAAAAGAAAAAAGCCAATTAATAACACTGATATTCCCCAATATCAGATTGAAGCGATAGCTCGCTGCATCCTGCCGGACATTCTGGCCTTCTATGAGAGCGAGGAAGGACAGCGGGAGTTTTCTGAATGGAAGAAGCAGAGAGAAATGGAGGAGCAAGAGGCAAAAACAGAATAAGGGCATAGTAAAAGCGGGGTGTCATCCGAAAATGGTGGCACCCCGCCTTTTTTGCATTTATATGGATTTCTTCTTTTTCCGTGGTCCTCTTGGTTTGGAGGTCGGTTTACGCTCCACTCCGTTGCGGAAATAGGTAGCTTCGTAACGGTCAAAGAAAACAAATAATCCGAACCCATCTCCTATCGGAAACAAGTTCGGATTATATTGGTTTGTCTCTATGTTACAAAAAAGATACCCTATAAAAAGGCTTAGACAAGGCCGCTGTTTTATAAAACATTGATTTGATGACCGAAAATTTTGTATTAGAATACCGCCTCTAAAGACTGCCTATGGCAAGGGAAGATATTGGTATTCTTCCGGTAGGGTAAGAGCCGTCCAATCAATTTTTTTGGCTGTGTATACGATTTCTGTATAGAGCGCGTCTCCGCGCTGCTTTCGATATGTAATGACGATTCTATCTGCGCTGCCTTTAACCATGCTTCGGATATCGCCTTCCAATACGGTGTTGGGAACAAAACGCCCCTTGCCGCCATTGCGGACAAAGCCCATACAAGCACCAACTGATCCGGCGAGCTTGTCAGTGTATAATTTCGGCTGGGATAAATTGTAATCCCCAACCATCTTAGCAGAAAGATGCTTTTGCACCAATCCGGGAAGAACGCGCATTTTCATTTCGGTCGTGCCGTCTGCTGCAAACTCAAAATCTGACTCAGACAAGCGCTTGTCGCAGCACATACTAAAGAAGTTGTTTGCACTGATTTCCTTCTTGTTCAGCTTAAAGCCTGTCATGTGCAGAAAATTGCTGCCGTCAAATGTAACTTCCAGACACCGAACGGTCTTATGCTTGTCAGTCGTAACAAATAAAAGGCTTCTTCCCGCTAGGTTTTCCTTATAGGAAGCTGCGCAGGAGAAAACGATTTGCAAGGCTTCTTTTTTCGTCATGATAAACTTCCTGTTGCATTCTACATTTTACAAAAAGAAAGGGACACCTACAACACCGCAGTGCTGTCCGATGTCCCTTGTGGCTAGTTTTATCGTTGTCCGCCAACCGACAGGTCCTTACGCCCTGCATCGCTTTCGGGTTTTATCGTTGCCCGCCAACCACAGGTCCTTGCGTCCTGCATCAGATCGGATTTTAGGTGCTAGCCCACCAGCAGAATGTCGTCTGCTTTCCTACTTATAGTATACACAAGACGAACGAAAATAGCAACAGATCTAGCAATCAATTTTATGAAATTTTTGCAAATAAACGCACAAAAACAAAAATGAGATTAACTACCCCAAAAACCGACCAACCGCCGCGAGGCAATTAGCGATTTCGGCAAAGCATACATTGAAAATCGACCACTGGCTTTGCCAATTTTGTATGATACAAGAAAGTGGCCTATATTTAATTTATTGGGGTTGCCACTCTAAAAATCACCACACTGACAACTTGGATTTAAATATCTTACGGTGTAATGCTTTTAAGTGGCATTTCTCTTTAATTGTAAATTTGGAAGCTTAATTATTTTGTGGGCTGCCAAAGTACCGGCAGGCAAGTCCAGTAAGCGTTCAACTTCCGTGGCGTTAATGCTTAATCCATAGGAATCGGAAAGTTCCTCCATAAATTCTGCAGGAGTAAAAACATTTTCCTGCAACAGCATGATTACCGATGTTTTGAGCAGCGCAGGACTTGCCGTAATAAGGGTGTCATCCAAAGGCTCTTCCTTGCGAAGCCCGCGTCTTTGCATAATCCGAATTAGATTTTGATAATCATCTGTGGTGATGATTCCCAACTTTTCGGATCGGCGGATCATCGCAGCGATAGAGACTTTCCATTTCTTCTTTAGTTGTTTATAATAAGTTATAGTTTGTGGTCCTCGTTCAGCATCTCTTCTGAACGTTTCCTCCGGTAGCAAGAAAGCTGCGGCAAAGTCGTTTGCCTCGCGTTCTTTGCGCTTGAATTCTTCTTTGGAAACATCTTCGATATCTTCGCTCCATTCATGCAGGCAGATATGCCCTAATTCGTGAGCAATATCGAAATGAATTCGTACCGCCGAAGTTTTATTGTTTGAATATGCAATGATGAATGTTGGAACATCCCCTGTCTGCATAAATTGACTGAATGCATCAACATCATTGGTATTGGTAGAAATGGAAGTTACTAAAATTCCATGCTGTTCAACTATAGATACCAGATTGTCTAGGGGACCTCTTCCAAGCCCCCATGCGTCTCTCAAGGCATAAGCTGCTTGTTCAGGGGATATATTATCAGGTAGGTCGAGATGAACAAATTCGGGAAATGATACATAGTCTTGCAGCAGAGAGTAAATCTGCGAAAGATAGTCCATTTTGACAATTTGTTCACTACGGTACTTCTTATTTGTCGTGAGTAAAGAACGGAAATAGACTGTTCCGGAAGCAATTGCGCTGGAAGGTTCATAAAAGTATTTAATGGGGAAGTCTAGCGCTTGCGCCAACCGGACAACAGTTGTTTTGTCCGTTGGTTGGCTTTTTGAAATCTCATACATTGATAGGGTTTGCCGTTGACAACCAACGCGTTCAGCTAAGTCAGCAACGGTCAGTCCTCTGTAAATGCGTGCCTTTTTCAAGCGATCTCCATTAAATTGGGTGTTCATATAGGCGATCCTCTTTCATTAATAGTTATTTGGCATTGCACCACATATAGAGTATTTGCTGTGGAAGCGCCTTTAGGGCCGACACGGTGTCGACCCTAATTTAGCAGTAATCAACTTTCTCTTTTTGTGGTACGTTCCAACTCTTTTTGCTTGGGGCGAGATTTTTGCCGAGCCATAGCTTTTGCAGTAAGGTGGAGACCTCGATTCGGCTGATTTCCGGGAACATTGGAATTGGGGACTTTCTCAACCACTGTGCTTTCATCGGCTGCAATGTATTGGGACCAATCTTGCTCACTGTTCTGGGCAATATCCAGAGATGGAGTGACCATGACAGCACGAACATGCGTTAACTGATAGCCGACAGTATCAAACAAGACGAGCACATGATGGCGGACAACTTCAACACCACCTTCAAGGTCACTCAACATTGTTTGAACTAGTTCCGGAAGGCGATCCTCATCAGAAAAGGTGTTAGGGAAAAGGCTAAGTTGTTGTTGATCGGCTAACAAATCTGCATTAAACTGTCTTGCAAGCATATCGATATAATGCATACATCTTCTCTTATGCTGGCGATTACGAAGTTCAGCAAAGCGCTTTTCACGCATGAAAGTGAAGATGCAATGTGTTGATTTTTCATACACGACCAGCATTTCCCATGGCCCGCGATGAGCCTTCGCAATTGTACAATCTTCAGTGTCCAGCGTCTTGATGATATTGGTATTTAGCAAATCCCAAATTCGAGACGGAACGCTGTTTTTCGTTTGGAGATCGTGCTGGCGAATATCGGCGCGGATATCATCGCCAACAGCATCTTCAATGCATCGGACCATCTTGGCAATCAACGCGGGTGAAAGAAAAATATTAGCTGTGTGCATGTGGCACCCCCTTAATCTACTATGACGTTATTATAGGCGTTTTACTAAAAAATGTCAAGATGCTTTTATAAATTCATGTTCGTGTTGTTCCGCGATATTAGTAGGTAGGAGGCATCGGGATTTAAGGGAAGGGATATTGTCTGCAAGTTGGCATTTGAATTGACGCTCATTAAAAGAGTTTTGCATAAAAACAAATAAAGTGTTGATTTTACGGTAGACATGCATAGATATTAGGATTGCAAGGGGACTGTCACTGTGTATCCGCCGATAAATTCGATTTTGATTCTTACAGCAGATATGACCTCGATTCTCTCGATGATTCTTGCGACAAGGGTATCAGAATATTCGGTAATACGGAAGTCGGAGTCGGTCAGTTGGAGATTCGGATTTGCAGCTTTCTGCTGGCTGGCAGTAAGCTGGTCGACTTGTTTTTGCAGGTTGTCGATTTCCTCGCTTGCGTGTTTTAATTTTTCGTCGAGGAATGACGCATCGCATTCAAGGGACATGTCCAGCAGACGGTCAAATTCCTGTTGCGAGTCCGCGAGTTTTTGCTGTAATTTCTCTAGTTCTGTTGTGCCGCCTTGCAAATCGTGCAGGATGCCGTTGATCTGCATAGCGACTTCTTCGGTGTAATTGTCGGCCAGATTTTGGATGGCTCTCAGCAGGGTCTGATGCAGGGCTTCTTCCTGCACCGAGGGTGAATTGTGGCAGAATTTTGTTCCGTAGGTGACACGGTTGACGCAGCGCCAGACGATTTCCTTTCTGCCGT